>JACCDX010176748.1_pt1 | contig 40050 bp, 39 predicted proteins | sample 7449681 | NCBI WGS metagenome assembly JACCDX01 (sample SAMN15323450, study PRJNA562643) | freshwater metagenome | isolation source: river surface water | place: USA:Blue River Watershed | collected 2017-08-18
AGGGTTTCAAGTTCTCCGATGGTGTCGATCTCTGTTGAGACGATGAGGTTCACCCCGGTGAGGGTTTCAAGTTCAGCGACCGTGTCGATGCTTGTGGTTGAGACGCGGTTGTTAAAGGAGGTCCAGTCGGAAGCGGTGAGGAAACCTTTAAGAGATCCAGAAGCGGATTGTCCGTTTACATAATCAATAGAAACCTCACTTTCTCCGGTTGCACCAGAAACAATAAAGTCTGATCCAAGAAAGTCAATTACGGTTGCGGAGGTAGTGACTGAAACATCTCCTTCTTCAATAGTGCCCACGCCGGAACCTGCCGCTCCAGCGTCTGTGCCACAGCTAAACTTTCCTGTGGTTGCGTTATACAAGACCGTTTGAGACTCAGCGCTACAATCCGCGAAACTCCCCTGCCAAAAACCTTCAGAAACAGTAAGTGCAGTAGAGGATGCGGAAGAAAGAGTGGTATGACCAACAACATCAAGCGTTGAATAAAGATTTACTGCACCTGTTGTTTGCAAGGTTGAGGAAGCAAATATTCCTCCGGCATTATTTATAGAAAAGAGATTAGTTCCTGAAGAGTTTTGTATCTGAAATAGGTTTGCAATTTGCCCAACAACTCCACGAAGAGAGAGTCCTGTACTATTTGTCGAAGTTGACTGTATTGAAACTACTGAAGTTCCAAAAGGGGTGTTTGCACCAAATACAGAAGGGTTTGTTGACCCGCTCACCGAGCCTGCAACTTGTGCAAATGGCGCTGAAGAAATTCTCTTTCGAGGAGAGAGTGTTTCAAAAGTAATATTGTCAGATGAAACCTCTACTTGCAGATACACATCGGTTGTCTGACTGAAGTCATAGTTAAGAGTGTCTGGAAAACCGTTTGCAGTGTCTCCGATTTGTGCAGTAAAGACTCCTTGACGAACAGTTAAGGCAGTTGAAGAAGGAGGTCCTGAAGGCCACACTCGATTTCCAGACCCTACGGTCGAATTATCCCAAATGGAAAATCTAAAGTAATAAGTTGTACCACTCCCCCCAAGCAAGTTACCTCCCGAATCTGCAAGTCTTCCCTGGTAGCTGATGATAGAAGGAACTGCTGCCGCGCGCACCGAAGCATACGCAAAGAAGCTTCCGATCAATATAACCCCTAAAAAAATTGTAATAATTTTATTAAAATACATGCAACATAATTCTCAAAAATAGCCGACTTATTTAAGCAAAAGACCTTCTTTTTTCATCTACATATTATATGTTAGAAATTGATTTATGCACGTTTTTGTGTGTTAACTGTGGAATACTTTTTACTTAGTGGGTTCCTAAAAGCTGGTATGACCTATACTGAGTATAGATTATGGAATTAGAAGAAATACGGAACCCGCATACCCAACGCTTAAAGGAAATTCCTGATCCCCCTAAAAACATATTTACTCGAGGGAATTGGGCAAAAGATGAAACGGTATGCCTTGCAGTTGTTGGTTCACGCGCGCTCTCAAGCTATGGACAACAGGCGTGCGAAAAACTTATCTCAGGACTTTCTGGATATCCCATTTCAATTGTTTCGGGACTTGCGCTTGGTGCGGATGCCTGTGCTCATAAATCGGCGCTCTCTGCAGGACTCCATACAATTGCCGTGCTCGGTTCTGGAGTGGATGATGCAAGCATTTATCCACGCGCGCACGCAGGATTGGCTCGCGAAATAATAGAAAAAGAAGGACTCCTTTTAAGCGAACATAAAGATGGGTACAAAGCTCGTCCTGAAGATTTTCCGAAAAGAAACAGAATCGTGGTTGGACTGTCTCATGCGGTGTTGATTATTGAAGCAGGAGAAAAATCAGGTACGCTCATTACCGCGCGACTAGCAAGCGAATACAACCGCGACCTGCTTTGTGTCCCCCATCGCATAGGCGACCCTCACGGTTTTGGCGCACATCTTTTTCTCCGTCTTGGCGCGGTACTCGTGAGTGAACCAGCACACATCCTTGAGGCACTCTCTATTTCAATAAAAAGCGAAGATGCGCCGCGAATCTTTAATTTGGAAGGAAATGAAAAAATCGTATTCGATTTGCTTTCCGAACCTCTTGCAAAAGATGATCTTTTGCGCACCTGCAATCTTCAGGTAGGCGATGCGCTTTCTGCGCTCATAACCCTTGAATTAAAAGGAATTATTACAGAGTCTTTTGGACTTTTGCGACGGCTGTGATTTGACAAGAGACAGGGTATCGCGCTATGCATTCTGGTAATGGCAAAGAAATTACTCATCGTTGAGTCTCCCGCAAAAGCACGCACTATAGGCGGATATTTGGGAAGCGAATACGAAGTGCTTGCATCCGTGGGACACGTGCGCGACCTCCCGAAGTCAAGCAAGAACGCCATCAACATAGAAAAGGGATTTACTCCAAACTATGTTGTTGCTCAAGGAAAAAAAGAGGTTATTGAAAAAATAACACGGGCCGCAGAACGAGCAAGCGAAGTGTTGCTCGCCACAGACCCCGACCGAGAAGGCGAAGCAATCGCATGGCACATAGAAGAAGCAGCACGGATTAAAAACCCAAAACGTGTCGTATTTCATGAAATCACCAAGGATGCTATTTTAGATGCTCTTACGCACCCAAGAACCATTGACCAAAACCTCAGGAAGGCCCAAGAGGCAAGACGTGTTCTTGATCGTTTGGTTGGATATGACCTTTCCGCGGTTATATGGAAAAAGGTACGCTACGGACTTTCTGCGGGGCGTGTACAATCTCCTGCGCTTCGTATTCTTTGCGAACGCGAACGCGAGATAGAGGCATTTGTTCCTGAAATATTTTTTACTATTGAAGCTCTTTTTGAGACCAAAAACAAAGAAAAATTATCCGCGCTCTGCGCCATAGAACCTAAAACAAAAGAAGAGGCAGAACGCATAGAACATGAAGGAAAAAAGGCGAGTTGGAAAGTTTCCTCAATTACTCAGAAAGAAGAAGAGCGAGCACCACGCCCTCCTTTCACTACCTCCACTCTTCAGCAAAGCGCTTCAACGCGCCTTGGTTTTTCTGCTTCTCGCACCATGCGCGCCGCACAAAAACTATACGAAGCAGGACACATTACCTACATGCGCACTGATTCCGTCTCTATAAGCAAGGAAGCGGTCGCGCGTGTTTGTACCACTATTGAGAAAGAGTTTGGAAAAGACCTGGTAAGTCCCCGTGTCTATAAAACTAAAAGTAAGAATGCGCAAGAAGCACACGAAGCAATCCGTCCCACACATCCTGAAAAAATAAACGCAGGTGCGCCAGGAGACGAGCAGGCACTCTATGAACTCATTCGTGTGCGTACCCTTGCTTCTCAAATGAAAAACGCACGAGCACTCCGTACAAAAGTTGAAATAATAGCTGATACTCCTCTCCCACTCTTTTCAACTTCAGGATCACACATTTCCTACCCCGGATGGCTCCTTTGTGACACGAGAGCGCGCGGAGAAGATACGGAAGTTCCTATCCTAAAAGAAAACGAACCCCTTGCATTGCAAAACATAAAAGCAACCGAGAAACAAACAGAACCTCCCAACCGTTACACCGAAGCAGGGCTCATTAAAGAACTTGAGAAAAGAGGTATTGGTCGCCCATCAACATACGCAAGTATTATGCAAACCCTTGAGGTTCGTGAATATGTAGAGAAAAAAGGAAGAACCCTCTACCCCACAAAAACAGGAATGGTGGTGTCTGGATTTCTTGAAGAACATTTCTCTTCTTACATTAGTGATTCTTTTACCGCAGAAATGGAGGATGAGCTTGATGAAATAGCTCGTGGCGAGCGCGAATATAAAAACACATTACAAGAATTTTATACTCCGTTTTTAAAAGCGATAAAAGATAAAGATTCACTTCCCAAAGCAACCTCTCTTGGAAAAGTCTCAAAAGAATTTCCGTGTCCTCTGTGTGGAAGTGAGATGGAATTCAAGCTTGGACGGGGCGGGGTGTTTATGAGCTGTGTCCGATACCCTGACTGCGAAGGCGCACGTCAGGAAAACGGAGACCAAATAAAAGCAGATGAACCTCTTGGTATTCATCCAGAAACCAAACTTCCTATTTTCGTTCGTACCGGCCGATATGGTGCATATGTAGAAATGCCTCTTGAAGAAAAAGAAAAAATGAACGAGGAAGAAGAAACTACCAAGAAGAAAAAGAAATCAAAAAAGGTGGTGAAAGAAGCAAAGCGTGCAAGTATTCCACAAGGAAAAAGAACGAGTGAGGTGACGCTTGAAGATGCGGTGCATTACCTTTCTCTTCCTCGCGAGCTTGGTCTCAATCCTCAAACTGGCATGCCTATTTCAGCAAACACGGGAAGGTATGGTCCGTATGTTGCACATAACGGCGAGTTTCGTTCTATTAAAAAAGGAAGTGATCCGTATACCATCTCTTTTGAAGAGGCTCTTGCACTTTTGAACACCCCAAAAGCTCCGCCAAAAGGCGCGGTTATCGTACGCGAAGTAGGGAAACATCCTAAAACGGGAAAAATGATTACCCTTTTCAAATCAAAGCAAGGATTCTTTTTGAAGAAGGGGTTACGAAGAGTAATTATTCCTGATACTGACGCAGAAACATTGACCCCGCACACTGCAGCTGCGTTTCTTGCGTCTTCCTAACCCCTACACAGTAAACGTGCGTATTGCGTTGTAATCCTCACCATCATCAGACTTTTTTTCTTCAGAGGTTTCAATTTTTGGTTGCGTGTCGGTTGAAAATTCTTCCGTGTTAGTACTTGAAATATCAAAACTATCTTGTCCTTCTTCTGTTTGATTTCTTTTTTCTGAGGCAAGTGCCGCAATAATATGAGCGAGATCTTCTTCTGAGAAAAACTCAATCATGAGTCTTCCGCCCTGTTCTTTTGGTTCAATCAAAACTCGCGTGCCAAGACTTTCCGTTAATGATTTTTCAATCTCCATCAGTTCCGCAGTTTTGTTATGTTTTCGTATTTTGTCTGTTGCAATACGGCGCACTAATTGCTCGGTAACACGAACAGATGTTTTCTTGAGAACAATTTCTTTGAAGAGGGTCATTTGCTCTTCTGGTCTGTCTGAGAGCATAAGGAGTGAGCGCGCGTGCCCTTCGGTAAGGTCTTTGTTCACCACTGCTTGTTGAATAATTTCAGGGAGCCCAAGCAAGCGAATTGAGTTTGAAACAAATTCCCTACTCCTCCCAACTTTAAGCGCAATTTCCGTATGATTTAAACCAAACTGTTCGGCAAGTTGCGCAAGTGCTTTTGCACGATCAATCGCGTTTAAGTCTTCGCGCTGAAGGTTTTCAATGATTGCAAGCTCAAGCTTCATGCGGTCATTTTCTTCTCCTGAGCGAATGACTGCAGGCACTTCACGCAAGCCAATCATTTTTGAAGCACGAAGTCGCCTCTCTCCTGCAATCAATTCATACCGAGACGCAAGACCTCCCTCTTCTTTTTCTATGTCTTTACGCGTAACCACAAGGGGTTGAAGTACTCCATACTGGCGAATAGATTCTGCCAAACTTTTTAGACGATCTTCATCAAACTCGCGTCTTGGCTGATACGGATTTGGATCAATTCTGTCTACCTCAATCCAAAACACTGAATCATATTTTGTGGGTTCACTTCCTTTGATGATTTCCATAATGCGTTATTGTAGCATACGCAATAATGCGCTAGTATCTTTTTATTGCCGGGGTGGCGGAATTGGTATACGCGGTGGATTCAAAACCCACTTCCTCACGGATTGAGGGTTCAAGTCCCTCCTCCGGCACTTGAATCAAGTACTATGATATATCATAGCGTGTTATAGACTATGCAAAAAATTATTTGTGTCATAGGACCAACTGCTTCTGGTAAATCGGCCAAAGCAGTAGCACTTGCTAAAGAAAGAAACGGCGAGGTTATTTCCGTTGACTCGAGACAGGTTTATCGAACGCTTGATATAGGAACGGAGAAAACAAGCCCTGAAGAAATGCAAGGGATACCACACCACCTCATAGATATCCGTGAACCAGAGGAAATATATACTGCTGGAGATTTTGTTGAAGATGCTACAAGGCTTATTGACGAGATAGCAAAGAGAGGGCGAGTACCCATTCTTTGTGGTGGCACCCATTTTTATTTTGACGCGCTCATAAACGGGCTTCCGGTTAATGCGCCAAAAGACGCGGCGCTTCGCGCCGCGCTTGAAGAAAAAGACACGAACACTCTTTTTAACGAATTAGAAAGAAAAGATTTAGCTCGCGCACAAAACATCGAACCAAACAATAAAAGAAGGATTATACGCGCCCTTGAGCTTATTTATACTCTTGGAAAAACTCCAGTGCGAGAGAGAAAATATATGTATGATGTTGAGTGGGTAGTGGTTGACGTTAAAAAAGAAGAGCTCCGCGAGCGCATAGACACGCGCCTTAGGCAAGCATTAGCAAGAGGGCTTATTGAAGAAGTAGTGCGCGTTCGCGCGCGCGTTCATGACGCGCGCCTTCATGAGCTTGGTCTTGAGTATCGCACTATAGGCGAGTATCTCCGAGGTGAAAGAACAGAAGAAACTCTTTTCCCAACTCTCTCATCAAAACTCTGGCGATTCGCTAAAACCCAAAAACGCTGGATTAAAAAACTTGTTTAGTTTGTTCCCCTATTACAAGTTCCTCCTGTTGGAGCTGTCATATAAAAAGACGCGTGTTCACCAACGCCAGTCACCGTATCCACATATTCAGGAGGAAGCCCATCACTAATTAAAGCTTGTCGTCTTTGAGTAGAGCCAACTTCCCAACAAGCATATAAAGAGTTATTGCGTGCTGTTTCAATCATTGTTTGAATTTGTGCAGCAGTGGGAGATGCGTTGTTAAGAAAATCAAAATCAACGCACGTTGCATTACGGTGACACGAATTACTGTGTCCCCCATTATCCCACGCCTCATACACCGTCCACTCAGGATCAAAGGCCTGATTAAACCTCCACAGTCGTTGATGTAGATCAGGGACCACAAGACAGGTATTTCCTGTTCTTCTCGTGCAAGGAACTCCTGAGTTTGAATCAAGAAGGTTTACACAAGTAGTACCAGGGTTACACTGAGTTTGAGTAAGGGTTGGCGGATTATTCTGACTGCCTCCAGTCCCACCACCCGCAGTGACCACGGTACAAGTATTTGCAGTTGCAACAGAAATTTGAGGAGGAGATCCAGCTGATACTCTAACTTCTATTCGAGAATTTTGGGTGTTGATCCTGGTCACTATTCCATTAACATTATTTCCGCATTGCACATTATCTCCAACTCTAATCTGTATCCCGGCGCCACCTCCTGATCCATTTCCTGAAGGAATATCTGATTGATTTTTGTAACAAAAGCATGAACTGCCTGTCACGTGTTGGTGCGGATATGTGGAAAATGCTGCGCATCTGTTTCCTTCTACTCCTGTTTGACAGGCAATTCTATCTGGAGTTCCGTCTCCATTCAAATCATCAGAGCTGGTTTGCTGTTGTTGTGCTCTTGGAATAAAACACGCGCTGCCGGTCTCACCTTCAAGAATAATCTCATTCCAAGGTCCCCACCCAGTTCCTTCTTGATCGTAAAAAACTTTCATAAATGTATCTACAAGGAGCCATGATGAGAGGATGAGGACAAGACCAATAACTGAATTAATTAAAAGACCTCTTCCTTTTTCTTTATTTTTTGGGTCAGTTGGAGAAAGTACCCACAAAAATCCCGCATACGCAATCATGAAGGTCGCAATCACGACACCTATGGTGATAGCTAAATTTAAGAGATTCTGAATAGTTTGAAGTACACACCCAAAAGTTGGCGCGCTGTTTTCGCATTTACATGCTTCACTAATCACCGGACCAAAAAGTTGCGCATCAGCTTGAAACGGAAAGACAAGCGTCAAAAGAAAAAAGGCAACAAATACAAAACGCATACCTATAGTATACCTTCATTTTTATTTTTATGTAACGCTTCCCACAACTTGATTTTTTTGATAGGCTTAAAGCCTACGGGTCCATAGTTTAGTGGTAGAACATCGGTCTCCAAAACCGATAGTCGAGGTTCGATTCCTCGTGGGCCCGCTCTTTATCAAAACACCGCATCATAGAATACTGAGAACTAACTAACTTATGTTTGTAGTAAAATGTCTAAACATTAATTGCGAGAAAACTTTCCAAAATGTAGCGGAAATGCTTTTACATTTCGCTGAATGCGATAAGTTATAAAAGTGGTTTTCTGTTATGTAAATACAAAACAGAATACTGAAAACCTCTTTAAAATTATTTCTTAACCTCTTTAAAGACTTCGCGTTTGCGGGTAGTAGGATCAAACTTTTTAAATTCAAGCTTACGCTCTACTTTCTTTTTATTTTTACGCGTGTAGTACACATAGTCAGACTTTGTGGACTTCATTTTTTGCAGACGATCTTGTGCCATATGTTGCTAGTATATCAAATACTTACCAATATGCAATAAAAGGCGCGAAGTATGGGTGTGAGCGACCGCAGGAATTGCAGGTCTCGTTTCCGAGGACGCGCAACACCCATACTTCGCGTCTACCGATGTGTTTGGATATTCTGTTTTGTGCGTCGCGCCGCTTTGTGCGTTTCAAAATGGGGGACGCCATTTTTCATGGAGACCACGATTGAGCCCCCTTCCATGAGCCCGTTACTTACCATAAGCGAAGCGATAGGCGTGAGTATCTTATCTTGAATTGCTCTTCGTAAAGGGCGCGCGCCGTATTGAGGGTTATACCCAACATCAGCAAGCCACGCGCGCACTTCTGGTAAAAGGGTGAGTGTAATTTTTCTTAATGCAAGTCGTTCAACAACTTCTTTGGTTTGATTTTCAACAATTTTTGCAAGTGATTCTTTTGAAAGAACGTCAAACATGACAATATCATCAAGACGGTTCAAAAACTCCGGACGGAAATGTTGCTTCAAAGAATCCATTACCTTGTCCTTGACCGCCTGGTATCGCGCTTCGTCACTCGCATCCCCCATTCCAAAGCCCATTGAAGACATTTTATCAATGTATTCTGCACCCACATTTGAGGTGAGTATGATAATGGTGTTTTTAAAATTCACCTTTCTTCCTTTTCCGTCAGTCAAATGCCCACTATCAAGGACTTGAAGTAAGATATTAAACACCTCTGGATGTGCTTTTTCTATTTCATCAAAAAGCACGACTGCATACGGACGATGTCGTACACGCTCGGTCAAAGATCCAGCCTCTTCGTGCCCCACGTATCCCGGCGGAGCGCCAATAAGTTTTGAAATAGAATGCTTTTCCATAAACTCACTCATGTCAACGCGTACCAGAGCATCTCCATCATTAAACATAAACTCTGCAAGGCGTTTTGAGAGCTCTGTTTTTCCAACCCCAGTTGGTCCAAGGAAAATAAATGAGCCTATCGGCCTATTTGGATCACTAATCCCAACCCGCGATCGTTTAACCGCATCAGAAATAATTTTTACCGCGCCATCTTGCCCAATTACACCTGCACGAAGCTCTTCTTCCATGCGCGCGAGTTTTGCCGCCTCTTCTTCAAGCATTTTTGAAACAGGAATACCAGTCCAGCGCGAAACAACGCTTGCAATTTCTTGTTCGGTTACCTCTTCGTGAAGCACACGACGAGATTTTTGAAGTGTCTTAAGTCGTTTAGTTTTTGTTTCAAGATCTTTTTGAATAGCGGGAATTTTTCCATAACGAATTTCTGCCGCAGTTCCAAGATCTGCCATGGCCTCTGCGTTATCTGCAGATACTCGAAGTTGTTCTAACTCTTTCTTCATTCCACGAATTGCATCAAGGGTGTCTTTTTCATTTTTCCACTTAAGTTCGAGCTCTTCTGTAGTTTCTTTTAAATTTGCAATTTCAGTATCAATCTGTGTAATTCGTGAGCGAATTTCTTTAAGACGCACGGGAGTTGTTTCTGAAGAATGTTCGTCTTTTTTAAGTGCTTCTTTTTCAATTTCAAATCGGCGAATCTTTCTATCTGCTTCTTCAAGTTGGATTGGTTTATTTTCAAGCGCAATGCGTAAACTTGATGCAGATTCATCTATTAAATCTATTGCCTTGTCTGGCAAAAATCTGTCGGTAATGTAGCGAGAAGAAAGTTCAACTGCAGACACAATTGCTCCATCGGTAATCCGAACTCCATGAAAAAGTTCATATTTATCTCGGAGTCCTCGCAAAATAGCAACCGCATCTTCTATGGAAGGTTCGCTTACAAATACGGGCTGAAAGCGTCTCGTTAAAGCAGCGTCTTTTTCAATATGTTGCTGATACTCTTTAAGGGTGGTTGCACCAATCATGCGAATCTCCCCCCTTGAGAGCGCGGGTTTCAACATATTTGACGCATCCATTGCGCCCTCTGCAGCGCCTGCTCCAACAATCGTGTGAAGTTCGTCCACAAAGAGAATTACTTTTCCTTCAGCTTTTTCAACTTCCTTCATGACATTCTTAAGACGTTCTTCAAATTCTCCTCTATATTTTGTTCCCGCGATCATAAGCCCTAAATCAAGAGAAAGGAGTTCTTTTCCTCGAAGAGATTCTGGGACTTCTCCTTGTGCCATTCTTGCAGCAAGCCCTTCAGCGATAGCTGTTTTTCCTACACCCGGCTCACCAATGAGTACTGGATTATTTTTAGTTCTTCGAGAAAGAATCTGGATAACCCGATTTATCTCTTGGTCACGACCAATGACTGGGTCAAGTGCGTTTTCTTGCGCAAGCTTGGTAAGATTTCTCGTAAACTTGGTGAGTGCACGAAAACGTTTTGGTTCTGCTACTTGCCCGTCTTTTGATGATTTCACCTCTTTGATGATGTCTGAAACTGTTTCAGTAGTAATTTTGAATTTTGAGATTACGTCCCCCGCCTGTCCTGGGTGCTCAAGAGATGCCATGAATAGGTGCTCTGTTCCCACATACGGATCATTAAGGCGAGCCGCAATTTTTGCAGATTCTTCAAGTGCTTTTGCTAAATCTGGAGTTAAAAATATTTGATATGAAGGTGCTAACGTTTGTCCGCCGTCAGGTAATTCTAGGAGCTCAAGGAGTGCGTCAGCAAAAAGCACTGAATCAATGTCCATTCTATCAAGTACTGAAAGCACGAGTGATTCGTCTTGGTGCACAAGCGCGATTAAAAGATGGAGTGTACTCACATGATTTTGCCCTCGCTCAATAGCAAGTTCGTGCGCCTTTTTTATCGCTTCTTTTGCTTTGGTAGTGAAATTATTAAATGGAGGAGGGTTCATAGAGATTATTGGGTCAGAGGCTCTTCTTGTTTTGGCTCAAGCGCTTCAAGCATCGTATTAGTTGGAATATATTCCTCTGTCATTCCTTTTATTCCAATAATTGTTCCAGAAAGAGAAACAGCAATAGATCCTGGAGAGACGGTTGGCACGTTTGCGTTAAATGTCCCTACATCAATTTTGCTTACAAGCCCTGTTGCCACACTTCCGTCTTCCTTGATCGTAATAACTGTTTGTCCTAATTTTAAAGATTCAAGTGGAGTAAGGGCGGAATCAGGTGCTTTGGGAAGCGTTGCTGAATCACTAAATCCGTACACGGTAAGAGTGGTTCCCGAGGAAGCCCGAGACACCTCAAGAGTAGACCCATCAAGAAAAGCAACCACTGCTTCTTGAGGAAGTCCTGGTTGGGTTGGAACAATGACTGACCGAGCACTTGGTAAATAAGTTCCTTGGCTGATGGTCACTTGCGCTTCTGCGTTTGCGCGTATTGAAACCTGTCTTGCAGACGCGATAGCTACTGCTTCGGTAAGAAGTTCTTCTGTTGTTTTTTCTCTTTCTGTTTCTCCCACTACAGGCACCTGCGTTACTGTTTCAATAGTATGTTCAACAATTCTATTTACCGTTTGCGTCACTGTTGGCGCAGTTTCATCAAGCAAAGAAACGGTAAGTACCCCCGTTGCAATTGAGGTAACAAAGTTTACTAAGATAGTAAGCAGGAGGAGTTGTGTTTTTGTTAGATCTTCAATGTTCATAACAATATTATATCACAAAATGCGTGCAAGGGGAAGCACCTCTTCAAGCGATTTCAAGAAATATGCAATATCATGTTCGCTTGAATTTTTTCCAAAAGAAATACGAATAGTGTGTGATGCTCTTTCTTTATCTTGCGTCAAAGCAAAAACTGCTCCAGAAGTTGCTGATTCTGTTTCGCAGGCGCTTTTAGTTGAGATGGCGATTCCTTTTGCATCAAGCAAGGTAACAAGATAGTCCGTATCAACACCAAGAAGAGATATGTTTAAAATGTGTGGAGCAGTATTTTTCCCTCCATTTTCATACCAAGTACTGTTGCCTAAAATACGAACCATTCCTGAGAGCGCATAATCGCGAAGCTTCTGTGTTCTCTTGGTAAACAAAGAAGCATTTTTTTGAACTTCATCAAAAGCATGCGCAAAAGAAGCGATGATCGCTACTGCTGGCGTTCCGGGTCGTATTCCTTCTTCTTGTCCTCCACCTTGAAGATGTGGAACTAATCCTCTATGCGAGGGCATAACAAGCGCGCCCACTCCTCGTATGCCCCCTATTTTCTGCGCATCAAATGTGATGGAATCCGCACCAAGACGGATGAGCGAGGTTTTCTCAAAAACTACTGATTGAGAAGCGTCAATGTGAAGATGTGCTTTTTTTGTGTTTTCTAATTCCGCATAGCGAACGAGCATGCGATGCAGTGCTCGGGTATCAATAATGGTTCCTGTTTCTCCAACTACCCTATCACTCACCACAAGCACGGTTCTTCTCGTAATCTTTTTAAAAAATGCTTCTTCGTCAATTCTGTTTTCATGCATTGGAATTGTTTCAATATCAATACTTTTTCCATAGGTAAAAAGTGGTTTAGTGAGAGAGCTGTGCGAAGTACTTGCATACAACACGTGCGGAATCATCTCTTTGCGTTCTGTGTGAGAGTGAAGAATGCCATGCACGAGCAGGTTGTTTGCCTCAGTCGCGTTTCCACAAAAAATAACTGCGTCTTTTTTTACTTCTAGGATTTTCGCACACACACTTCGCGCGTGAGCAAGTATTTCTTTTGCTCTTCTTCCTTCTTCGTGAGGAGAGTCAGGGTTCCCAAATGCAGAAAGTGCTTTAAAAAAGGCTCGGTGTGCGCCAGAGGAAACAGGCGCGCTCGCGACATAATCAAGATACACTCGTCTCTTCCATAGTTTGCGCATACCTTTGTTCTATGGTGTTATGATACTACATGAAGCAGGCAATTCGTATACCTATTGTTGCGGTGATGGGTCACATTGATCACGGCAAATCGTCTCTTCTAGACTACATTAGGAAAAGTAACGTGGTAGCAGGAGAAGCGGGGGGAATTACTCAGCGCGTATCAGCGTATGTGGCAACTCATACGTATGAAGGAAAAGAAAGACAAGTTACCTTTCTTGATACCCCTGGACACGAAGCATTTCAAACGCTTCGCGCGCGCGGAGCGCGCGCGGCTGATATTGGCATTCTAGTAATTGCCGCAGACGAAGGGATAAAACCGCAAACTATTGAGGCATGGAAAGCTGCGGAAAACGCAAACATTCCATTTGTAGTCGCATTTACTAAAATAGACAAACCAAATGCTGACATAGAACGCGCAAAAATTGCAGCGCTCGAAGCCGGAATCTACCTTGAAGGTCTTGGAGGGTCGATTCCATATGCCGGCGTTTCCTCAGTTACCGGTGCCGGGGTAAGTGATTTGCTTGACTTAGTACTTTTGAGTGCCGATTTAATTGATCTTGTTTCCAACACAGATGTTCCCGCAGAAGGATTTGTACTTGAGTCGGCAAATGATAGCAAAAATGGCATTACGGGGACCCTCATTATTAGAAACGGCACACTTAAAACGGGGATGGTGATTACGTCAGGAAACGCAATTGCCCCGGTTCGATTTATTGAAAACTTTCAAGGAAAAAGAATTACCGAAGCAGGCGCTGGAGAGCCAGTACGGATTGGTGGTTTTTCAGAACTCCCTTTTGCTGGAGCACTTTTTAATACACACAGCAACAAAAAAGAAGCGGAAAAATGGGTAGTAAATCATCAAAGCGACAATGCTCCTACTACTCAAATGGAAGAACATGGTGAGCAAAAGGCAACCCTTCCTCTTATAGTAAAAAGCGATGTATCGGGTGGTGTTGAGGCAGTGCTTTTTGAGTTAAAGAAAATAAGCCACGAAGCGATGCATCCAAAAATTATCTCGCATGCGGTTGGCGCGATTACTGAAAACGATGTGAAAATTGCACACACCACAAACGCAGCAATTATCGGATTTAACACCGTTATTGATGCGCAAGCAAAAGATTTAGCAGACAGACTGGGAGTGTCAGTTTCAACATTTTCCATTATTTATGAAATACAGACATGGGTAGAGAAATTATTGAAAGAACGCGCGCCTCGTATTGAAAAAGAAGAAGTACTTGGGCGTGTAAAAGTACTCAAATGCTTTAGCGTAGCTGGGAATAAACAGGTGCTTGGTGCCAACCTTCTTGAAGGAGTAATTGCCGTTAATACACGCGCACACCTTGAGCGCAGAGGAATTCATCTCGCTGATGGTCGTGTTATAAATCTCCAACAAGCACGCGCAGATGTAAAAGAGATAAAAACAGAAGGTGAATTTGGTATGCAATTTGAATGCAAGGAAGAAATTGCAGGGGGAGACATGCTTGTTTTATTTGAAATAAAAACAATATGAGCAAGTTAAGGGATGATAAAATTACCTCTCTCTTGACCGCGCTTGCGGGCAAATTTATCGCGGAAGAAGCAGGGAGAAAAACACTCATTACCGCCACTCGAACAGAGTTTTTAAATGATCATAAACATGCAACCGTTTTTATTAGCGTCTTCCCCGACGATGACGCCAAACACGCGCTCTCCTTCCTTAAAAGGAAAAAAGATGAGTTCAGAGCATATATTAAAAAAAATGGGCGCTTCTCTACCCTTCCGTTTATTTCTTTTGAACTTGATAAAGGAGAGCAAAATCGAGTCCGCGTTGAAGAAATATCGCGCGAGATAGAAAATAAATAAAAAACGAGGTAGAATCAATTACACCAACGGCCTGGTGGCGAAGTGGTAACGCAGGAGTCTGCAAAACTCCCATGCGCGGGTTCAATTCCCGCCCAGGCCTCAAGAAAATGTCTGTTAAAATGTATTTTCGAGAAGGACCGAGAGAGCGAGCAAGCTGCTTTGCTCGCGTCGTGAATTGAACGCAGAAACACCTCAGATTAACAAGGGAGACCAAGGTACGCTGTAAAGGAAAGATTTTTATTTTAAAATGATAAATCTGTTGTACCTTTATCTAAACCGCATGTATTTTAGCAACCTTGGCTCCACCCAAAGCTTCCGCTTGAGATGTAAATCCATAATGACACTCTGTAGACAATGATACAGGAGAAAACTCGCCGAGAGACAGTCTCTCAGCTATTCCACATACCCAAGATTCTGCTTCTTCGAACCTTTCTCTTCCAACTCTTGCTATGACATCTCCGGGTGATTCACTCGTTCTGTTTGCATAAGATGTAACACAGTTACTATCATAAAAATTTGGACAATTTTTACATGTAAGCATATATAAAACTTATATCACATAATTATTTTAATGTCAACTTTGCAGATTTATCATTATCTCTTATTTTAAGAGTAGAATATTTAGAAAAGTCTACAATAAATGTAGGTATGGTGGAGTTAGTATGATATTCTGTAAACCATCGCCGGGGTGGCGAAATTGGTAGACGCACTTGCCTTAGGAGCAAGCGCCGCAAGGCATGGAGGTTCGAGTCCTCTCCCCGGCACAACACTCACAGAACATTACGATGCCTTGTCGAGGGAACGAGTCATGCTGGGAGCATGGCGAGTCGCCGCAAGGCATGGAGGTTCGAGTCCTCTCCCCGGCACAAAACAAATGAGTCAGGAGCGTATGCTGCTGACGATTATTGTTTTGTAGTATGGGAAAGGACTCGAAAGCGAACGCGGGTACCAGTTCAGCAGAACTGGTCGCGTGAGGCGGCTCGCAAAGTTTTTGAGCGACGGCGAAAAACTTTGCGAGAGAGATGCGAAGCGTTCCTCTCCCTGGCACATCACACAAGTCTAATTCTAAAAATAAATGTAAGTGGTTTAAGGAGTTAGTCTTTTTACTCCTCTGTAAAGATAGGTAACTTCTCGTACATTCTGAATGTTGAATAATTTCATAAGCATACGACTTGGCCCTGGCGCAAACCCGCCATGCGGTGGACAACCATACCGAAAGAAGTCTACATATATTTGAAACGATTTCGGATCAAGTCCTTGTTCTTTAATCTGCTTTTCAAGCTGCTCAACCCTATGCTCTCTCTGGGCACCACTGGTAATCTCTAACCCGTTCCACAATAAATCAAAGCTCTTGGTCACCTTTGGATCATCCTCTTTTCTCATGCTATAAAACGCACGAACCTGACTTGAAAATTCGTGAATGAAAACAAATTCACTCCCTGTTTCTTTTTGCACATATTCAGAAATCGCGCGCTCCTCTTCTGGACTCATATCATCCCCGCGTTCGTTTGGAATACCTAAACGATTGAGTATTTCTTTTGCTTCCTTAACTGTAAGTCGAGGAAAGGGTATAGAAGGTATTACAACTTCTCTGTGGTAAAACTCTTTTATGTCATCACCATATTTTTCTTTTACTGCAGTAAGCATGGCAACGATCATTTTTTCTTCTTCTGCCATTAAATCGTGATGTGAGGTAATGTATGACATTTCAATATCGTACATAGTAAACTCAGTATCGTGACGAGAGGTAAAAGAAGGGTTTGCACGAAAGACCGGCCCAACTTCAAAAACTTTTTCAAATCCCGCAGCCATTGCCATTTGTTTATATAACTGAGGAGACTGCGCAAGACGAGCTTCTCGGTCAAAATATTTTACTTCAAAAAGTTCAGAGCCAGATTCGGTCGCAGTTGCGGTCAATTTGGGAGAGTGAATTTCAATAAAACCGTTTTGAATACAATAGCTTCTGAACGCTTGCTCCATCGTTGTCCATACTTTAAAAATAAGAGTTTTTTCTGGTTTTCGTAAGTCAATCCAACGCCAGTCTAAACGAATTTGCTGATCAGTTTCTTCTTGTCCTTTCTCAAAAACTGGAATGGGTAATTCAGGAAAAGACGCGGATAATATTTTTATTTCCTTTGCTTGTATCTCAACGCCGCCAGGCGCCTGTTTCTCTGCTTTTGTTACTCCTTCAATTTCAACAACGCTTTCCAAGCTCAAAGACGACGCAATAGCAAAAGCTTGTGCAGTCTCTTTTGTCACCACGACCTGCATAAAGCCGGTAATGTCGCGAATAATCAGAAATTGAATACTTCCTTGATTACGAATGGTGTGCACAAATCCGGCAATGGTTACCTGCGCTTCAACTTTTTCTTTAACGTACGCTATGTGTGTTCTTTGCATAAATAGGTAAATAAAAAAACCCTTACAAGTTTCTACCAGCAGAAAACTGGTAGTCTTGTAAGGGCGATAAGCTCGCGGTACCACCTTACTTTTATCTGAGAATGTCTCAGATCTTATACCGAATCTCACGGTGCGTACGGTAACGGGTACTGTCCGAAGAGTTCTACTTACCCTTTCAGGCTTTCTTCTCTTGGCTCGGCTGGGTCAACAGCGTCATCACCTCTTCCTCCTAAGGTAGTACACCTTATAAATTAAAGCAAGGGTGTTGGTGTAATGAAAAATGCTTTTTAATTTCTAGGTGCCGAAGGCGGGAATCGAACCCGCACGGGATATTACTCCCCCAGGGGTTTAAGCCCTGTATGTCTACCAATTCCATCACCTCGGCAATACACAATACAGTATCACAAACAAGAGTGTCCGCCTACCAGAGATCTCTCCCTCGCATCAAAACTCGTCGCCACTCGTTTTGTGCTGGGCACGCCTCACCGTTTTCTTCTACTGAAGAAAACATGCTCCGGCGTTCTCGCCCTGGACAGAAAGCAAAGCAGTTTGCTTTCCTTAGGCGAACACTTGCTACGCTCGTGTCCGCCTACCAGGGCTCGAACCTGGGACCGTCTCCTTAAGAGGGAGCTGCTCTACCAACTGAGCTATAGGCGGATAGGAAAATACTATACAACTTTATGCTCGTACACAAGTATTATTTTTATCCTCCGCAGAAAAAGAGTGTCCCCTGAAATCCTGCGGTACGCGCGATAATCCAAGTAAGCGCTTGTGAACCGAAAATAATTACGAGCCCAATAATTCCCCAGAGCATGTGCTGCTGACCCTTCTTTCTTGCTTCATCAGCTTTCTCACTATTAGCAAGCATTTCTACTACTCCCCAAATAAAAACAATGAAAGATGCGAGCGCAAGCAGGGTGATAATGGGTGAAATAATCGCACTCACGACTTTGCAAATAAAGATTTGTACAGGTTCCATAAATACATTGTATCACCCTACAAGGAGGTGCAGGTACTAAAAAGCACGGGGAAAAAAGCATAGAGTACTAAACCAGTAATAACAAAAAGGAATCCAATACTTGCAACACTATAGAGCATGAGATAATTTGCACGCTTTTTGAAATGATTATCAAAGTCTCCCACAAACCCCTTGAGGAAGAGTCCCCACAAAAAAACCACGAAAGAAATGGTGAATAAAAGAGGTATGGCAAATTGCTCTATAAAAAACGGAATGCCAAAACAGAAAAAGGAAATGATATCAATCATGAATTAAGTATAACAAAAAAACTCCCCAAACGGGGAGTTTTTAGCAACACTCTCTATGCTGAGTTATTGTCGGATGACTGGCACTGGTGCAGTTGGGAGTCCTCCTGCTGGGCCTTGAGGATCTGAGAACTGAAGAGTATTCGTTAGAATGTTTACAATACCCCAAACGGAAACCATAACAAAGAATCCAATGATACCCCAAAGAATCTTACTTCTTCCCTTCTTTTGTTTTTCCGCATCTTTCTCAAGGATAAAAGCTTCAAATATACCCCAAATAAATACAATAAACGCAATTGCAAATACAACCGGAACAAGGATTGTGTTGATAAAGTTTACGATAAATCTCGCAACATCATTGGCATTGCTAATAGTGGTTTGAGCAAAAACAAGGGTCGGAACGAAAACGAGGGCAAACATGAAAACAGGAATAAATTTTTTCATAAATATATAGTTATGTGTGTATTATACGAATAAAAAAGCCCGGGGTCAATGTTATGTACCCAATCTGTGGATATTTAAAAGCGCGGTAAAGGAGGCGCTGTTGCCCCCTGAAAACCAAAACTCTGTACGAGAATGTTAACGAGCGCCCAAAGAGAGAGCATGAGGAAGAACCCAATGATGCTGTAAAGAATAAAATCTTTTCCTTTTTTACGCTCATCACTGGCTTTTTCTCCTGAAGAGAAAAAGTATTTCACTACCCCGATCAAAAACATAATAAACGCAACCGCAAAAATGAGCGGTATAAGCGCCCAGTTGATGAATGTCATCACGATAACAAAAATATTATAGAGAGGAACGAGAGGAGGAGGAATTACTGGGGGCATACGCTTACATTATATCACACACCGCGAAGGATATTTAAAAGAATATTCACCAGACCCCATACCCCGGAAGCAACCGCAAGACCAATCACCCCCCAAAGTGCGTACGACCTACCCTTTTCTCTTTCTTTTTCATTTTCATTCATGAAAAACCTTACGATGCCAATTAAAAATACAACAAGCGCAATCGCATAGAGCAAAGGAATGACTGCAAAGTTTACAAATGGCACAATGATTCCATTTACAAAATACGCAAAAGTCGGTCCGGTATTATTCAAAAAACTATTTTGTGCCGGAGTGCCTGCGCCTCCCCTCTCTCCAAATACCCCAAAAGGAGATGGGGTTTGTGGTCTATTTTGTCCGGTGTCTGATAGGCGAAATGATGCCGATACTCCGCGACAGTTTTGGTTATGTCTGTTTTCTGGATTTTGTATGAGCTGGGTAATACTTGATTCACACAAAATTCGTTCGGTGCGATTGGTTACCGGCTCTCTCCTTTCGCAAAGATAGGAAAGAAAATCTTCTCTGCGAGCAAACGCGTTCTGCGAAATAAACTGATAGCCTTGAGGACAAGAGAAAGAAAATTGTTCTTCTCCACGAGTACCTGTTCCAACTTCTCCGCTAATAGTTATGGTTTCATTTGCAAAAACAAAAAGAGGCGCACTAAAAACGAGTGTAAAAGAACATAGAAGAAATGCTGTATGTTTTGAAAGAGTCATCGAAGTGAGTTTACGGTTGCCTGTATCACCATCGCAATGGTTTGCGCACCCAAAAGCACCAGCCCACCAATAACCGTCCACATCAAGGCACTTTTTGCTTCTGTTAATTTCTTCTCAACTCCTTGCGCGGTAACAAACTTAAAACCAACAAACACGAGCATAAACACAAGGACAATTGCTCCCACTTGCACAATCACTTGAAAAATAAGGAGGAGAAACTCTTCAATACTTCCAACGGTAAGCGGATTTTGAAGTCCTTGCGCAAACAAGACTGAAGGAATTAAAAACAAAGTCAATAAAAAAAAATTCTTCATATGATTATTGTAGCGCGGCATCAAGTGCTTGGTGCGCTTCAGAAAGCGCTGATTCTGGACTCTTTCTTCCTGTCGCCACGCTCTCTATCATACGTGAAAAAATATCATTCGTCACCGAAGGCGTGGGGGAAATCCATGAACGAGCAGCAAGTGCTTCAGGGTAATAGGTTTCGGAAAAGACATCATTTGAGAAACGGGTGTGGAGAGAGCGGAGCGCAGGAGCCATGCCAACACTCTCTCCAACACTCTCAACAACCTCTCCTTGTGTCAGTGCGTTTGCAAGTTCATACGCGCCTGCCTGATTTTTAGCCCCTTTCGGAATTGAAAGAGCATATGAAACTGCAAATGAAGCGCGGGTGCCGCCCGCAAAAGGCTGAGGTACGGAAGCCATCTCAAAAACAAGGTTTGGGTTCGCGCTCTCAATCAGCGAGCGTTCTGATGCAAACCCAAAGTAAAACACCAAATCACCCCGAATAAACATATCAAAATCTAAAGGAAGAACCCTGTTCCAAGAATAAATATCTCGGGCAGGATTTGAAAATTGACTAAAGAAATTAACCGCGGCAGCAGCAGGGGGCGCACCTCCTACGTCTCCTTGCTGAGTTAGACTACTCCTCAAGAGAGTGTTATCAACACGAGTTATCGGCGTACCCGTTTGTAAAAAGAGGAGCGAGAGTATCGCGCGCGCGTTTTTTACATTTTCAACCTCACCAAAAGCAACTGAGCTCCTTACAATATTTAAATTTGCATCAACGACAGAAAGAAAAGGTGCAATGCTTACTAAACTTTCCCAATCAGAAGGAGGTACGGCAACACCATTATCGGAAAGAAGGGTGCGGTTGTAATACAGTACCAATGGATCCACAAGAAATGGAATACCATAAGCGCCTTCTATGCCATAAAATAACTGCGCTGAATTTACATACGCACTATTGAAGGTACGACTTGAGATTGTGCTTGCGGGAATTGGGGTGATCTTATCTCTTGTTTCAAAGAGTTCTTCACTTGAAAGAATGATGAGGTCGGGGCCTCTGCCTGCCGCAAGCGCACCCGTAAGTTCTTGATTGAATTCGTCTTCCGCGTACTCAATGTATGAAGCATTTTGAAATCGTTTATCTGTTTGTGAGAGCGTGGTAAGTGTCTTATCCATGACCTCTTGCGGAAAAGTTCCCCATACCACAATCTCGCCGAGTGTTTGATTTCCTTGATTACCCGCCATGGAAAAAGCAATTACTCCGGCAATTGCCATAACGACAAAAATTCCTCCAACGATGATTTGAAAAGGTTTTATCTGGTTCATGGTGCTTTAAATAGTATAGCGTAGTGGTGCGGACCTCCTCTAAAGCTTTCGACCTTATAAAATCCAGCATCAATAAAAATTTCTTCCGCGTCTTTCTCGCTACATACCCATTCTTTTGCTGGTCCAAGACCCTCATAGGATCCTGCCCAATCAACGACAAGAAGCATGCCCTCTTTTTTCAAAATGCGTTTTATTTCTTTCGCCACTTTTTTCTTATCACTCAATTGAAAAAGGGTATTTGAAAGAATAACCGCGTCCATCACCTCATCACGAAGCGTGGTGCCATGATCTTTTTCTATGTCCGCCCATATGGTCTGGATGGCATGAAGGTTTTCTTGTGTTGCCTCTCTTTCAATGCGCGCCAAAAGCTCTTCTTGAATATCAATCACATATACTCGACCTGTCTCCCCTACAAGGCGCGCCGCAGAAAATGCGTAATGACCACTTCCCGCGCCCAAGTCTGCAACCTTCATTCCAGGTTTTAACTTTAAACGCAAGACATTATCTTTTGGACTTGCAAACTGCATGCCACTATACTACCACGCTCTTGTTTATGATTTGAGAAAAAGCAGATAAACCAAAACTACACTGCGACCATTGAAGCAATACTGTCACCCTCGCGCATTTTCATAATGCGTACCCCTTGCGTTGCGCGAGAAAGAGTCGGAATGTCTTTTGCGGTTACCCGTATCACCTGTCCTTTTTTTGAAATAACAACAATCTCTTCGTCTTCTTCTCCTGGGGTGAGTACTTTCGCGCCAATAATCATTCCCGTTTTAGCAGTTACCTCCGCTGTTTTAATTCCACTCCCTCCTCGTCCTTGTATTTTATATTCTTCAATATCTGTTTGTTTACCATACCCATTTTCCATGATGATAAGAAGTGTTGATTTCTTCAGTCCCCCTGAAACCACCTCAGCTGAAACAACCCTATCTCCTTTCTTGAGGGTAATACCGCGCACCCCTCCTGCTGACCGCCCCATGGCACGCACATCTTCCTCAGAGAAACGAATACTTTGTCCATCTTTGGTGACAAGAGAAACAGAATCACCTTTTCTTGCAAGCTGTGCTGAAACAAGTCTGTCTCCCTTTTGTAAATTAATAGCAATGATGCCACTTCTGCGAACGTCTTTAAACTGCTCCGCGACTACCTTTTTTACCACACCTTCATGCGTCACAAAAAATACACTCGCGTTTTTAAGATCAGAGCCCTTTGGTACTGAAAGCACGCTCGTCACCTGCTCATCCCCCGCAAGAGAGAGGAAATTCATAATTGACTTACCCTTCGTCGCCCTTCTTCCTTCAGGAATTTCATACATTTTTAGCTGGTACACCTTTCCGTAATCAGTAAAGAAAAGAAGGTCAGCGTGCGTTGAAGCACAGAGGAAGTGCGTCACCACATCTTCTTCTTTCGTTGAAATATCAACGACTCCCACACCTCCTCGTTTTTGTTTTTTGTATTCTTCAGGATTGGTACGTTTTACATACCCGCCATCGGTAATTACAAGCATTGATTCTTCATCCGGCACCAAGTCTTCAACAGAAATATTCTTTACTCCTCCTTTGACAATTTTGGTACGCCTGTCGTCTCCATATTTTTCCGCAAGCTCTTCAAGTTCAGTACGAACCACTTTTAAAATATTTTTTTCAGTTGAAAGAATGGTTTCAAGTTTTTTAATCAACGCTTGAATTTCGGTAAGCTCATCCTCAATTTTCTTTCGCTCAAGCCCGGCAAGAGTTTGAAGACGCATTGCAAGAATTGCTGCAGTCTGTCTTTCGCTAAAACCAAACTTCTTGCGGAGTGTTGCGTCTGCCTCCGGCACATCTTTAGATTTTTTAATAATCGCAATGACCTCATCAATGTGATCGAGTGCTTTTGAAAGACCTAGGAGAATATGTTCACGTTCTTTTGCTTTTCTGAGTTCAAATTCGGTACGAAGACGCACCACCTCTTTTCTGTGGGTAAGAAAATGCTCAAGCATTGCTTTGAGCGAGAGTGTTTGAGGCACCCCATCCACAAGTGCGAGCATATTGTAGTGGAAAGTGCTCTCAAGCTCGGTATGTTTGTAAAGCATATTCAAGACCTGTTCGGGATACGCATTTCCTTTAAGTTCAACGACCACTCGAATATCTTCTGCTGACTCATCACGCAAGTCTTTGATTCCTTCAAGGCGCTTCTCTCTCACCAGTTCTGCAATGCGTTCAATGAGTGTAGACTTGTTGACACGATAAGGAATTGATGTTATAATTATATGAGAGCCTTTTTTGTCTTCTACAATCTCAGCAACTCCGCGCGTTACAACCCCCCCTTTCCCCGTAGCGTACGCATGCGCAATATCAGTTCTATTAAATGCAATACCACCAAGGGGGAAATCAGGCCCTTGTACTATTTCAAGCAAATCTTCGGTCGTTGCTTTTGGATTTTCAATTAAAAATGAAATAGCGTTTACTACCTCACGCAAATTGTGCGGAGGAATGTTGGTTGCCATACCAACCGCAATACCAAGGGTGCCATTCAAAAGAAGGTTTGGAAGTCCTGCAGGAAGTACTTTTGGCTCCTTTAGGGTTCCGTCATAGTTTGGATTCCAAATAACCGTTTCTTTTTCAAGATCAAAAAGAAGAGAGGATCCAATACGAGAAAGTTTTGCTTCGGTGTAACGCATTGCCGCAGGCGGGTCACCATCAACCGAGCCAAAGTTTCCCTGCCCGACCACCAAGGGATAGCGAGTCGTAAAATCCTGCGCAAGTTTAACCATAGAGTCGTACACCGCCTGATCTCCATGAGGGTGATATTTACCAAGCACCTCTCCAACTACCGTTGCTGATTTTTTTGTTTTTGAAGAAGGAGAAAGACCAATTTCATTCATTGCGTATAGAACGCGACGATGTACTGGCTTCAAACCATCTCGCACATCAGGGAGCGCTCTGTCGGTAATAACAGACATCGCATAATCAATGTATGCTCGACGCATTTCATTTGCGATATTTTCAGGAATAACATTTCCCTGTGCGGTATGTGTTTTTTCTTCGGGCACCTCACCCCCTGCTTTCGCTTTCTTCATGAGTATACTTAAAACGGAATAACCGTTCTATCATCTACTTTTTGCTCTACTCCGTCTCCTCGAACCTCAGTTTCAACCACGGTAAGTGTTGGATCGGTTGGTATGTTTCCAAAAGCTGAATCAAACGCCTCACTCACCCCTCCCAAAAGAGTATTCACCTCCGAATCTTCTCGTACCGTATCTATAGCGGTTACCTCTGAAGAAAAAGGTTTAGAAGAAACGAGCGCCCCTATCCATCCCGTTGCGACAAGTGAGGTAATAACAAATGAGGCGAGGAGCGCAATACGCGTTTTTTCTTTTGGCGACCTTGCACGGATTCTTGAAAGAGTGTCTCGCATAAAATAAATGTGATGAGCTAGTTGCTAATAACAACAATTATACCATCTTTTTCAGAAATGTCTTTCTTTTTGACCGTATATTTTTCTGTTTTTTCTTCATTTCCACCAGCACCCGCCTCTTTCAAAAACGCACTGAGTGCCCCTTTTTCTCCAACTCCACTAAAATGCATAGGAATAATCACTTTTGGCTCAAGTAGTGCGGATATTTTTGAAGCGTCTGCGGGCGTTAACACTCCCTCGCCACCCACTGGAACAAATAAAATATCTATCTCGTCTATGCCTTCTTTTGCGTTTTGAGGGAGTGACGCGACTGAAAGCGCTCCAAGATGGACGAGAGTCATTCCTTCAAGTTTTACACTATAGATGGTGTTAATCGCGCTTACTTCTCCTTTTGAAAGACCATATTCGCTTGAAGACATAAACCCTGTTGCAACGACTCCTCCGTACTCATACTCACCAGGTCCGTCAATAACGAAAGGTTCTTTGCTAGAAGATGAAACTTCCTCAACTCCATTCATATCAGGGTGTTTTCTTGAAACAAAAGCAATATCCGCGCCAAAACGAACTGCGGGAATGCTCCCCTTTTTTGAAATAGGGTCAAAGACTAAAGTCATGTCTCCAAACACTACTTTAAAACACTGTCCGCCATGATGCGTGATAACCATGTAAAAATTATATCACAATTTTGTCTTGATTGTATCTAAAATTGCACTCAATAAAAGATTGTAGTATGGTATTTCCTATAACTTAATTACATAAGAATTCTTATTTATGCCTGCTCCGCAAAGAAAACCGAAAGAAGATCCCAAACCTCCCATGCCTCGCTGGACACCTCCTATAAAACCTCCGATAGATCCAAATGGCGATTATCCCACAGTCATACCATTTCCTCGTCCCCGCCCACAAATACCTCCTGTACCTCCAGAAGAAAATCTGTCTTAGTTTCCTTAGTTTTATTGTTTTTTAGACTGAGTGTGGTATAAATATCTTTGTCGCAGGGATAGTGTGTATGTCATAAATACGCACCCGCTGTAAGTCGTTTACGGACTAACCCTCTCTTTATTTATAAAGAGACACCCCAAAAACGCCGCACCCCTGTCTTTAAAATGAATACTGATACCATTTCGCAAGACGCGGAAAAGAAAAAAGTTTCTATTACCCTCTCCGTAGAGGAGACTCACCCGATGGGCGCGCTCATCAAAGACATGCCTGTGCCTCCAAGCGCGGGAGATTTAATTGAGGGCACCATTATCACCCTTACGCGTGGTCGTCTTTTTGTTGACCTTCCTCCTTTTGGGACTGGAATTATTTACGGTCGTGAATACTTAAACGCGGCAGATATTTTAAGAAAAACCAACCCAGGAGACACCATCACCGCGCGAGTCATAGATCCTGCGGGTAAAGATGGGTACATTGAGCTCTCTCTCAAAGAGGCACGCCAAGCAGCGGTGTGGTCTGAAGCAGAACAAGCAATTGCTGCGGGCACGGTGTACTACCTCGTGATTGAAGAGGCAAATAAAGGAGGCTTGATGCTTTCTTGGCAAGGCATTAAAGGATTCCTTCCTGCAAGTCAGTTAAACAAAGATCACTATCCGCGCGTACCCGAGGGAGATAAAGACAAGATTCTCGGAGAACTTGAAAAGCTCGTAGGTAAAACGGTTGCGGTGCGTATCATCACCGCGGATGCAAAAGAAAACAAGCTTATCTTCTCTGAAAAAACAGGAGAGGAAGTTGAAGAAAAGGTTTCAGTAACAGAAACATATCAGGTAGGAGACGAGCTTGCGGGCGAAGTCACCGGAGTGGTTGACTTTGGAGTGTTCGTAAAACTCGCGTCCGGAGTTGAAGGATTGGTTCATATTAGCGAACTTGATTGGGGCTTGGTTGAAAATCCTCGCACACTTTGCAAAGAAGGTGATGAGGTACGAGTAAAAGTAATTGAAGTAAAAGATGGAAAAGTATCTCTTTCCATTAAAGCTCTTAAAGAAAATCCTTGGCACTCTGCCGCAGAGCGTTACAAAAAAGGAATGGAAGTTTCAGGAGTTATCATTAAATACAACAAGCACGGTGCTCTTGCCTCAATTGAGGAAGGAGTTGCGGGACTCATTCACATGTCTGAGTTTGAAAGCCCTCAGAAATTAAAAGAGGTGCTTGAACTTGGTAAGGTGTACTCATTCCTCATCAAAGTGTTTGAGCCAAAAGATCAAAGAATGACCCTTTCGTTCATTGAAGCAAATAAAAAATAATAGTTGTTTGACTTCACGCGCGAGCGTACTATAATTAAGGAACAGAGATTGTTGCGATTACCACCCGCAAGCAAAACGCGCCAAAAGCCTAATCTGTGTAATAAAGTGCTACATTTTAAAATGTAGAAGCTCGGTGGAACCGCGGTCTAATTCATAGAAACGCCCGAGCAAAATGTGATTCATCGCATTTTGCTCGGGCGTTTTTATTTACACAATAACTTCCCTCTCACTACTATGGAAAAAGAACTAGAGCATAAACGACACACTCTCGCGCATATTCTTGCGGCTGCCGTACTTGAGCTATATCCGCACGCAAAACTCACGCTTGGGCCTGCGATTGATACGGGGTTTTATTACGATATTGATTTTTCAGGAGGCGCTCCTATGGGCGAGGATAATCTCAAAGAGGTACAAAAGGTAATGAAAAGAATAATGCATTCGTGGACTCATTGGGACGAGAAAGTTGTATCTAAGGAAGAAGCCCGAGAGTATTTTAAAGACAATCCATACAAGCTTGAACTCATTGAAGAGATTGCTTCCCGTAATGAAACCATCACTCTTTTTTCCTGTGGTGGGTTTACTGATTTGTGTAGAGGGGGACATGTAGAAAATCCTGCAAAAGAAATCATTAGTGATGCGTTTCAGCTAGACAGAATTGCGGGCGCGTATTGGCGCGGAAATGAGAAAAACCCGATGCTCACGCGAATCTATGGTCTTGCATTCCACACTAAAGAAGAGCTTGATACATACCTTCATGCGCGTGAAGAAGCGAAGAAGAGAGATCATAGGAAGCTTGGTGTAGAGCTTGATTTGTTTACCTTCTCAGAGCTCGTGGGATCTGGTCTTCCTATGTTTACTCCGAAAGGAACTATTTTAAGAGAAGAAATAAACAAACTTTCTCAGTCTTTACGAGAAGCGCGCGGATTTCAAAAAGTGTGGGTACCTCATATCACGAAAAAAGATTTGTACGAAACATCAGGACATTGGGATAAGTTTGGTGACGAGCTCTTTCTAGTCAAAAGCCAAGAAACAAAAGATCAGCTCGTCATGAAGCCTATGAACTGCCCTCACCATCAGCAAATTTATGCATCAAAACCAAGAAGCTATCGTGATCTTCCTATTAGATATTTAGAGACAACGACTATTTATAGAGACGAAAAAGCGGGAGAACTTCTCGGGCTTTCTCGAGTGCGCTCCATCACACAAGATGATAGCCACATATTCTGTACCCCAGAACAAATAGACATTATCTCAAGAGAGGTGCTTGAAATGGTGAAAGAGTTTTACGGAATTATGAAGATGTCTCTTAGAATTAGATTGTCATTTAGAGATCCTGAAAATCCAACCGCGTACTTCGGAGAAGAGGAGGTCTGGGAACACGCACAAGATACGATCCGTACTATCGCAAAGTCTGCGGGACTTGAGTATTTTGAAGCACCCGGCGAAGCAGCGTTTTATGGTCCAAAAATTGATTTCATGGCAACTGATTCAATTGGACGTGAATGGCAAGTAGCAACCGCCCAGCTAGACTTTGTTCAACCAAAACGGTTTGGTATTGAATACACCGACAAGGATGGAAAAGCAAAGACTCCTGTGATGATTCATCTTGCGATTGCAGGATCGCTTGAACGATTCCTCTCGGTCTATATTGAACACACGGGAGGCGCGTTTCCTCTTTGGCTCGCTCCGGTACAGGTAGCAATTATTCCTGTTGCGGATGTGCATATGTCTTACGCAAAGGAAATATATGAGACGCTAAAAAAGAACGGTGTTCGTGTTGAATATGACGATACAAAAGAGTCGATGGGTAAAAAAATCCGAGAAGCAAAGAAAAATAAAGTTCCTTATTTCGTCGTGATAGGAGATAAAGAGCTTCAGGGTAAGACCCTAACCCTTGAATCAAGAGATGCGGGAGAACAAATGTCTGTTTCTCTTGAAAATCTTGTAGAGAAACTGACCAAGGAGATACGAGAGAGGAGTTAGCGGTTCTGTTTATTTTGTATTTGTTTCCTGCATAGCGACTTCAATACCATGCGAAACAAAGCGAGCGGCGCAAAGCGCCGCTCGCTTTACGGTTTTTTTCAAAACGATCTCTTCTTTTGGACTAAACTTTCCAATAACAAACTTAAGTACCTTTTCTTCTCCATGAGGTTTTTTTACATTTCCGCGCGCGCCCGCTCCTGAAATCCCAATCTTTAACTGCGCGAAATCTTTCGTCTTAATGGAACGCATTATTGATTCCACGCCCTTGTGTCCTCCGCTCCCTCTGCCAAAGGTCATTTTTATAGTACCGAGTGGTAGGTCTAAATCGTCACGAATGATTAAGAGTTTTTCTGCTCCTTTTTTTGATTTCACGAGCGCGGACACGGTCTTTCCCGAATGATTCATAAACACTTCAGGAAGCGCCACTATTACTTTTTCTTTTTCAATAACTCCTTCAATCAGGTTTGCCTGCGCGCCTTTTTTAAAAACGGGCTCATCAAATGATTCATTGCGTATAAGTTCATGAACGACCATCTTCCCCGCGTTGTGTCGAGTTTTTTCGTACTCCTTTCCTGGATTTCCAAGTCCTACAATGTAGTAAGCCATGCGGTTATTCTATCAGTAACTTCATTTTCTTTCCCTTCAAATGCGTGGTTTGCATTTTTTATCTCAACAAATTTCCCATGAGCGAACTTTTTTGAGAAGGCGCGAAGAAGTTTTGGTTTGCCAATGAGCCTATCCTTTTCTGCTCCAATAACTAACACAGGAACTGATACGTTCTTTACATACGCGCGCGCATCGTATGAGAGAAAGTCAGTGAACCATGATCGATGGAGTGGAAATTTTTTCTTTAACGGTCCAGTAGTATAAAAAATTCCAACCGTAATCGCGCGCCAGAAAGCAAAAAGTACGGTGAGAAGACCTTGCGCAAAAAGCCCGCGCGCAGGGGCGAGTAACACGAGCGCAGAAATACTATGCTCTTTTTTTACTGCATGATGAAGCGCTATCAATCCCCCAAGCGAGTGTCCAATAAGAATATTTCTTTCATTAAATCCTTGTGTACGCGCCCATGAAAACACATCATTAAGGTCTTCTATGTGCGCGCTCGTACTGCTTTTGAAAAAATTACCCTGTCGCGCGCCTGCACCATCTCGTGCGTCAAATGAAACTACCCGGAACCCGCACGAAGACACTCTTTGCGCAACCGTTTTCAAAAGATGCTGATCTTTCCATCCACCAAGACCGTGCACAAGAAAAACGGTACCTAAAGAGGTGTCGTGATGCTCATACAAGGAAATGGAGAGTTCTTTTTTTTCCTTCTGCGAAATAGAAAAGTGCGATTCCACACAACGCATACTATCACGAGCAGGATTTAAAAAGGAATGTGCGAGAGAAACAAGAGGGGTATATTTGACTCGCGCCAAAATCAGCATACAATACACGCAATGAAATCAATGACGAGTGCAATGAAAGATATAGTTGTACTCATCGCACTCGCGCTTTTAATTGTGGTGCCTGTTCGTGTGTTTATTGCGCAACCCTTTATCGTCTCGGGCGAGTCTATGTATCCCACATTTCATGATGGAGATTATTTGATCGTTGATCAGATTAGTTACCGATTTGAAAACCCAACACGAGGAGAAGTTATCGTGTTTCGTCCTCCCATACAAAAAGATACTTTTTATATCAAGCGTATTATCGGACTTCCAGGAGACACGGTCAGCATACAAGAGGGTGTACTTACCGTTACGAATATAGAAGGAACAGAAATAATGCTTGATGAATGGTATGTTCGTACTGAAGATGCTTCACAAAATATTAAAACCACGCTTGGTCCTGACCAGTATTTTGTCATGGGAGATAATCGTCCACGCAGTTCAGATTCTCGCGTCTGGGGTCCTTTGCCCAGGGAAAATATCATGGGGCGGGCGTTGGTACGACTCTTGCCTGTTGCCGAAGCAGGCATATGGCCGGGCACCTCTGCTCCTACTCAATAAGCATGTTTAACGCAAGCGATCTTCTCAAAAAGGCCAGCAATATAGCATACGCATATGGATTTACTCCCCTTCCTTCTCTTTTAGGAAAAAGAGACATTAATGCCAAAAAGAATGTAAAAGTATCAGAAAAAGATAAGAAAGAAACTGCTTCATTCGTTGACGCAAAAAGTAAAGATATTGCCGCATTTTTCTCTCAGCTTGCGACAACAAACATTTCCATATCAAAAGAGAGACCGCTTTTCGTTTGGCACACCAACGTGTCTCCCGGCCGTAAGGCTCCAAAGGTACTTACCATGCAATTCCATGCGCTCGGAAGCGTGCGCCCCTTGACTGACGCGGTTGTCATTAGAGCAATGCACGCGCTGGCTAAAGAGATGACGAAAAATGAAAGTGTGAGTGTGCGAATTAACAGTATGGGTGACAAAGAAACGCGAGGACGCTTTACGCGTGAAATGCAATCATTTTTCAGGAAAAATATGAACACGCTCCCAGGACATTGTGTTGCCTCTGCTCGCCATGATGTATTTGAGGCGGTTGACATGCTTCTTAATGAAGAGCATGAGTATCCCATTCCCTCTCCTACTGATTTTCTAAGTGAACAGAGCAGAAAACATTTTGAATCAGTACTTGAATACTTAGAAGACACGGGGAGTACCTACGAACTTTCTCCAACCTTTCTTCCAAAGAACACACTCTGGTCAGAAACATGCTTTGAAATTGACGCGCATAAAGGTTTACGCATTTGGGGTTCGAGGCACACCGAGTATGCAAAACAGTTCCTTCCCCAGTCGACCCCTGGATCAGTTGCGTTCGTTGAGGCAGACATTGTAGATACAGAAACCCCAATTGAACCAATAAAAACACGAGTGACGCCTCGTTTTGTGTTTGTGCATATTGGAGAGGAGGCAAAGCGAGAAAGTCTGCGCGTGGTGGACGACCTTCGTAAAACACGCATACCCGTTTTCCTTACCCTTGGGATTGAATCATTAACTGAGCAAATGCGCGTGGTTGAAGAAACCCGTGCTCCCTATGTATTAATTATGGGGAGAAAAGAGGCGCTTGATAAGACGGTTATTGTGAGGGACACGCAGTCACAAAATGAATCTCTCATTCCCCTCTCAGGACTCTCTGAGCGCTTAAAGACATTTGCCTGAAACGCGTGTATGTGCTAAAGTTTTCGCTATGATAAAAAATGCAGTACGTGTTGAGGTGCGTCGTGGAAAAAACGAAAGCGCAACCTCTCTCATTCGTCGTTTTACTCGAAGGGCGCAAACCCTCGGAATTGTTCGTGCCATGCGTAAGCGCCGCTACTACGAAAGACAGAAATCAAAAAATGTGGATCATCGTCGCGCACTCATAAAGAGCGAAAAGAGACAAAAATTTGCTGAAGACATCAAGCTAGGAAAAATTGATCCAGCAACGTTTGGAAAAGGTAAAAGAAAATAGAGGAGAGACTCATGCTACACTAAGCAGTAATGCGTAGCACATGCTCAATCAAAAATTACACGCGGCACAAAGTGCCGCGTGTTTTATTTGAAAAAGTTGTTGATTATCTTCTCCCTGGGTGGGATGTTTCTATCGTCTTTGTTGGAGACAAGCGTGCGCGTCATTTAAATACAACACTTAGAAACAAAACCTATGTTCCAAGTGTACTCTCATACACCATAGGCAAAAAATCAGGAGAGGTGTTTTTATGCCCAAACAAAGCAACGCGTGATGCGAAAAAATTTTCACAGACTCCCTCAGAACATCTATTGTTTTTATGTATACACGCACTTCTCCATTTGAAAGGTAGGGCACATGGCTCTACAATGGAAAAAGAAGAGTGGCGTGTCTTTAAACACTTTCGTTCTTCACACTAATACCTATGGCAAGAAGAATTACTGCTGGAATTGATGTAGGCACGCACACTATTAAAATCGTCGTGCTTGAAGAAATTGTAGAGAAAAAAATGCGCACGGTACGCGTCATTGGTACCGGTATAGCTGAATCTCGCGGCATGCATCACGGATATGTGATTGATCCTCTTGAATCAAAAGAGTGCGTATTGCGAGCAAAGAAAATGGCGGAGGAATCGGCTCGAGTATCTCTAAATTCCGCCTTTCTTGCTATAGGAGGAGTGTCTCTTGAGGAAGCACGTGGCACTGCTGAAGTTCCCGTTGCTCGCGCTGATCAAGAAATCACGGAGCTTGATGTAGAGAAAGTACTTGAGGGTGCGCGTAGGTCTGCTGCTTCCGCTTTTTCAAATAGACAAATACTTCATGAAATTCCTCTTGGTTTTTCGATTGATGGCATACGAACGCTTGGAGATCCTCTTTCAATGAAGGGCATGCGACTTTCAGGTGAGTATCTTTTTATTACCGCACTTAAGACACACATTGACGCGCTCGCCAAAGTGGTTGAAGAAGCCGACATTGCCGTTATTGATGTAATGTCAGCTCCGCTAGCCGCCTCGTATGTGACGCTTTCAAAAGATCAAAAGATGCGTGGGTGCGCACTTATAAATATGGGTGCTGAAACCACCTCTCTTACGGTATACGACGAGGGTCTTCCTATTTCTATAAAAATATTCCCGTACGGTTCTGCGCAAATAACCGATGATTTAGCTCTTGCATTTCGTGCCTCTCTTGAAGAAGCAGAAAAGATTAAAAGTGGTCGCCTCGGCGGAACAATGTATCCAAAAAAGAAGGTTGACGAAGTAATTAATGCGCGCCTTCGTGGAATTTTTGATGTGGTTGGGAAACACATCAAATCTCTTGGGAAGTATGGAATGCTTCCTGCTGGAGTGCTTATCGTGGGAGGAGGGTCTTCACAAACCATACTCATTGAAAGTGCAAAAAACTTCCTTCAACTTCCTGCTCGCCAAGCTGAAGTGCGCATACCAAACGAAACTAAACCAAGAGAGGGTGTGTGGGCCGTTGCTTGTGGCGTTGCTCTCTGGGGACTTACCGGAGACACTCAAACTCCAGAAAAAAATGTACTCGCTGAAGCAGGGTCTTCAATACTCCGTTTTCTAAAACAGTTTCTCCCATAGACAGAGAAGTACCGCCCCTAACACCTAAGTACCGCAAGGCGGGTAGTATGGCGTGCTTGCATAGAATTGTTTTTGCCCTATGATACATAGTATTGCTTAGGGGCTTTTTAATATAAATCTTTATGTCAAAGCGCGTAGAACCAGAAATAGAGACATTTGCACGAATCCGTGTTGTTGGGGTTGGAGGGTCAGGCGGAAACGCTATTAACCACATGATCTCTTCAAAATTAAAAGGGGTTGAGTTTATTGCTATAAACACTGATGCTCAAGATCTACATCGCTCACTCGCAAAAAGAAAGATTCATATAGGAAAAAATCTCACGCGCGGTCTTGGCGCGGGAATGAATGCTGATGTGGGAAGACGCGCAGCAGAAGAAACGCGTCAAGAAATACAAGAGGCAATGCAGGGATCAGACATGGTATTCATCACCTGCGGAATGGGAGGAGGAACAGGAACAGGTGCAGCTCCCGTGGTTGCAAAGATTGCAAAAGAACTCGGCGCGCTCACGGTTGCGGTGGTGACCAAACCGTTTTTGTTTGAGGGAATGCAAAGAAAAGAAATTGCTGATCTTGGACTTGCGGAACTTAAAAAAGAGGTAGACGCGTTTATTGTTATTCCAAACGACCGCCTCCTTACCATTGTTGACTCCCAGATGACTGCTAAAAATGCGTTTGCAATGTGTGATGAGATTTTGCGTCAAGCCGTTGAGGGTGTTTCAGACATCATCACCACTCCAGGAGAAATCAATACTGACTTTAACGACATCAAAGCGATTATGGAGGGCGCGGGTCCTGCGCTCATGGGTATTGGCGTTGCCGAAGGTGACGCGCGAGCGAAAGACGCTGCTCAAAAAGCAGTTAACTCCCCTCTTCTTGATGTATCTATTGCAGGAGCTCGAGGCGTATTGTTTGTGGTTGCAGGGAATGAAGACCTCGGCATTCTTGAGGTACAAGATGCGGCAAAGATTATTAATGAGTCGGTTGATAAAAATGCCAAAATTATTTTTGGTATTATGCGAGACGAAAAACTCAAGAAAGGACAAATTCGCATTATTGTTATTGCAACTGGTTTTCCTGAAGGAGTGGTTGGAGAAACCGCGACGAGTACAGCCATTTCTGCTGATCGCCCACTCTTTGGCATGATTCCAAAAGAGAAAGAGGAGTCACGAGGTAAAATTTTTAATGAGATGATAGCAGGAACCCAAGAAGAGGGTGAGGTTAAAAAAGAGAAGTCTGAACCAATCGTAACCGCCCGTCCAAAAGAGAGAGAAGAGAAACCTATGATGGAAATTCAGCAAAAGAAGCAAGAGACAGTAAGAGACGAGGACGAGGAAGCATGGGGAGCAATTCCCTCTTTCTTAAGAAGACATAAGAAATAAAAAAATCGCCGCGCAAAGCGCGGCGATTTGTTATACTAGAACCTATATGTACGATTTAATTATTATTGGAGGAGGACCTGCGGGAGTATCTGCGGGAGTGTATGCGGGAAGAAAGCGTATAAAAACACTCCTCATAACGGAGGAAGTTGGTGGGCAATCAACCGTATCCGAAGGAATTGAAAACTGGATAGGAACAGTAAAAATAAGTGGTGGTGATCTTAAAAAAAGTTTTAAAGAACATATAGATGCGTATAAGGGTGATGTGCTTTCTTTGGAAGAAGGTGTTCGAGTCACTTCCCTCTCAAAAAACGAGAACGGGTTTGTTGTACAAACAAATACGGGCAAGGCCTATCATGCGCGTGCGGTGCTGATTGCAAGTGGTGCGGGAAGGCGCACGCTTGATATCCCGGGCGCAAAAACATTTGAACATAAAGGTGTTGTGTACTGTGCGTCTTGTGATGGACCTCTCTTTTCTGGTATGGAGGTCGCCGTTATTGGGGGCGGAAACGCGGGGTTTGAAACCGCAGCTCAACTGCTTGCGTATGCAAAATCAGTTACGCTCATTCATAAATACAAAGATTTTAAGGCTGATGCCATTACGGTAGAAAAAGTACTCGCGCACGAACATATGAAAGCAATAAAAAATGCCAGCCCAGTAGAAATAAAGGGTGAGAAATTCGTGCAAGAACTCATTATTGAAGACAATGACACAAACGAGAGGACCGTTCTTCCTGTGCAAGGAGTATTTGTTGAAATTGGCGTCATACCAAACACTGACTTTGCAAAAGAGGTCCTCTCCCTCGATGCGTATGGAAGAATAAAGGTTGACGCACGAAATCAAAAAACTGAAGTTGGGGGTGTTTGGGCAGCGGGAGACTGTACGGATGAGTTATACCACCAAAACAACATCGCTGCGGGAGACGGAGTAAAAGCACTTGAAGATATCTACCTTTGGCTTAAAAGACAATAGAAAAGATTCTTTCTCTGCTTTCTTTTTTGGACACTATGATGTATCATAGTGCTTTATATTTTAATATGGACCAAAAGGAGATAATCAACCTTTTACCTCTTGTACCAGGAGATTTTCGAATGCAACCACAATGCTGCAGTTTAAATCTTGCTTCAAGTCAATGTAAAAGAAGGGTTAAAGGCGGAACCTGTCCTACTCAGCTTTTAAAAACAGGTACCTGTGGAGGATGGAAACCAAGGGAGGGAAAGCGTCCAACATTCAGTCTTTTTGAGGATATACTTCCTAATGAATAAACTAATGTATACCTATGGTTTTTTGGGAAAGACATAAAGAACGTCCAAAGCCTACCCTAACACTTCCCTATCCGATTTTAGATCAATTAAAGCTTGATCTTCCGAAAACGATGTTAAATAAAGCATTGGTTCGCTCTCTTATTCAAGACGGAGAAAGCGTGGCGGAGCGCGTGGGGTTTGAGGGAGTTGTGCTCTATTTAATGTTTAAAACAACAGAAGCTGAAATTGATACGCAATACCCACTCCTACAAGAACTCGTACGAACGCTTGCTGAAGAAGGCCCGCAAGATTCATGGAGAAAAAGAGTTCGTGAATTTGTTCGCGCATACCTTGAAAAACTTCCTGATGATTGGGAAATACCTATTGATAAGTTAAAAATAATATCTTCACAAGGTGGTTTTGAGCTTTGGGATGCTCGCTATAGTGAAAAAGCAGAAGAGCTTGCAAAAGACACACGAGACGTTTTTCTTATAGGAAATGCAACATTTGTTGGCTTACCGGTTTTTATTAATGCGTTTAAACGCCAAGGGAAAAGGCTTACCATTCTCACTCCTCATGCAATAAAACAAATACCGAAAGAGGTTGTTCATGACGGATGGAATTATCCCTGCGGATATACGATTGAACCAAACGGAGAAGTGCATTTACTCTCAGCAAACTTCGTGCGCCCAGAGCACGCAGTGATGGTAGATGATATAGAAAATACAGGCAAAACAAAAGAGGTGTTAGATGAATTTTGGGGACGAGCGAGTACATCAGTACCAGACTTTGAGACAATCGCAAAAGTACATAATACTAAAAAATGATTTCCAATTTTGGCGGAGGGAGGGAGATTCGAACTCCCGACACCTTTCGGTGTGCCGGTTTTCGAAACCGGTCGTTTCAACCACTCACGCATCCCTCCAATGTAATACAGAAAATCCTAGCATTTTACGGATAAAATGCTATATTATTCTTTATCGGCTTTTGCCGTACACACGGCCCCATCGTCTAACGGCTAGGACGCCCGCCTTTCACGCAGGAAATCGGAGTTCGATTCTCCGTGGGGTCACACAAAACAAATCGCCCTTGAGGCGATTTTTGCGTGTGAACCCAAGCACAGTGCCTGCGCACGGTGTGACGGAGGATCGAAAAGTGTTTTGATGTTTTGTGAGCACACAAAACCAAAACGCTGGGGTCGCAAAATCTTTGAGTGGCGACGAAAAGATTTTGTGACCGATGCGTGAAGCATTCCTGTGCGCAACTTCTCCGTGGGGTCACACGAAACAAATCGCCCTTGAGGCGATTTTTGCGTGTGGTGAAATATAACCAGTGCGCGAACTTTTTTCGAGAGCTACTAATCATACCGACCAGCGCCTCGCGGACTATAGGGATTCGTAAAATTTCCGAGCGAAGGTGATAATATTTACACACAACGCAAAAGTTTAAAATATACTTCAGTTGAGTTTGCAGAAGCTACTAACAAAGAATATGAGGAATGGAATGTATTTCTGAATCAAAAAGTCGCATAAAAATGTGATATGCTGTTTTTATGATTCATCTATTGCGTCGACGCTCAGAAGCAAGGCGTACGAACGGAAAATTTGGCGAAGAAGCATCGACCGGTCTTGACGCTGCTGCTTTCATAGGTACTGCCAATCTTTTTTTCACAGGTTTGGTTATTATGAATCTAAAAACTCTTCCTTCGATTGTTCATCTCTCGGTAGTATATCTTATTATTAGTGCAGTCGCATTTATTATTTCTGCTATCATCTTTGCAAATGTTACCGGAGCACGTGATAGGGCTAAATTTAAAGCAGAAATGATACAGGCTGGTAACTGGGTATCAGAATATCCTGGCGTTTATCTCTTTCTTATTGCGATTCCTCTTCTTATTTTAGGGGTCACTGATGTATTTCTTGTTCAAATAACGACTGCTATCGTATGCTATGGAGGACTACTCCTTTACAGTATGTCGCCGTATTCGATTGATGAACGGCGTTTTCAAGACGGACTCGATCGTATAGTAAATACAACATTGCTTGCTTTATTTTGCGGTGGCACATATCTTACTGCTTTTCTAGCTCCGAATTACTTACTGCCTTTAGGTATTTTGGTGCTTTTTGCACTTCTTATCACTTCGTATTTTTCTCTCTCTTTCAAGTTGACTCAAGATAGTCAGTCAAATTAACTTTAATTAAATAGTGTCTTATTGGGCTCGCATATTTGATACTTTCCTAATTTGAATCAGAAAAATAATATGTGTGCTGAAATGTAGTGCGTAATTACATTTTTTAAACACCACGGAAAACCAAAAAACGGAGCAGCGTACCGACTCAACAGAGTGGGTCACGATCTTGGTTAGAAAAAATTAATGAGTGACGGCGAGTGAATTATTTGTGACCGATGCGTGAAGCATCCCTATGCGCAACTTCTCCGTGAGATCACATACTGAATATTGCTTTATTTATAAAATATGCTATAATTATCCTTATGAAAATTAACGGTCTTCATGGTTTTAATCTTATCTTAACTGCCGAAAGCGGAGAATTAGTGACCGTAGACTGTTTAACCGGAGAACTAATAGAAGGACCTGCGTCGCTTGCGCTTGAAGCCAAACGAGCTGTAGAGAAATATAAAGATCAAATGAAACGCAACACAACACTATTTCAACAAGAGGGACAACGCGGATTTAGAGTTGATATTTACGGGTAAGATTTTTGTTCTTTTAATTGAAAGAGCGAGGGCGGTAGTGTGAAGAGATGCGCCAATGCGCGGAGCAAGAGAGCGCATGTACGTACCAGAAGCGCAGTGCACACGAATTACCATGCTCGTAAAATGTTTTTTCCTTTTATGTGTTTCTATCCTTTCAAAAAGGTGTTGCCATGATGCAAGAACTTCTTTTATACGGAAGTCTGCGCCTCGCATTTTTGCGGAATCATCAGTTTTAGGAACTTTCGCAAGGTAC
>JACCDX011633894.1_pt1 | contig 40043 bp, 71 predicted proteins | sample 7449681 | NCBI WGS metagenome assembly JACCDX01 (sample SAMN15323450, study PRJNA562643) | freshwater metagenome | isolation source: river surface water | place: USA:Blue River Watershed | collected 2017-08-18
AAACGCTGGCTTGAGAACCTTTACAAAGAAGGTACTCTGGAACTCAATTTCAAGTCATGTGAAATGATTAGCGATGACCTTTATGAACAAATCGCTAGTCGCTATACAGGGCGTGACGTTGAAATCACTGTTTCCGAAGACAATGAAAACGGCGCTACAATCTGTTATAATACAACTCAACCTTATCAATCACTCGCTATTTAAAAGGAAATATTAAAATGGCAAAACCAAAACTCTCCGGTACTTTCAGCACTGAGAATCGCATTTTTGATGACTTGGAAAAGTATCTAGAATTCTGTCAAGACTTCGGATACAAATATGACGAATCAACACTATACGACATGCGTAGTTTCGTATTCCGTCAATATCAAAAACATGCCTCAGGCAAACAAGCTAAGTACTGCTGGGAAGAAGCAATTATTCGATGAAAATAGTAATTGTCACTGGTGGGTTCGACCCACTACACAGCGGACACATTGAATATTTCAAGGCCGCACGACAACTCGGTGATATGTTAATCATCGGGTTGAACAGTGACGAATGGTTGACTCGTAAAAAAGGTCAACCTTTTATGCCTTTCACTGAACGCTTGTCAATTGTCCGTAATTTAAATATGGTAGATTGGGTTATCGATTTTGATGACTCTGACAATAGCGCAATATGTGCGATTCAGAAAGTAAAAGAACGATACCCTAACGACAATATTATTTTTGCCAACGGCGGAGACCGTACCAAAGACAATATACCTGAAATGATTTTTGAAGATGTAGATTTCATGTTTGGGGTAGGTGGAAATGACAAAATGAATTCAAGTAGCTGGATTCTACATGAATGGAAAAACCCGAAAACCGTGAGGTCATGGGGTTATTATCGTATACTACATGATGTACAGGGCTGTAAGGTTAAAGAATTGACTGTAGATCCGGGGAAAAGTTTAAGCATGCAACGACACAAACAACGCAATGAATATTGGTTAGTTAGTGAGGGTAAATGTGATGTGTTATCAATGATGAACAACGGATACAAATTACCAACACAAACATTAACACAGCACAACTCATATAAAATTCCTGCAGGTGATTGGCATCAGCTAAGTAATCCATATAGCGAACCGTGTAGAATTGTAGAAATTCAATATGGTGAGTTATGTGTAGAAGAAGATATAGAAAGAAAAGATGCGTAAATTATATTACATGGGCCTAGAACCCTACAAAGCACGTTACACCCTTCAACTAACAGAGTGGAATGAACGTGTATTTAAACTACGAGGCATCAATTATGAAATCGTGCCCGGAGATACTCTTTCAACTGACCAGCAAATCGTAACAGGTCAAGTGCTTGATGCGCACGGCCGTAGTTATTTTGGTATGAGTCAGTTGATGAACTTAGTTAAATTGATGAAGGAAGGTAAGGTAACCAGTGAAGATGTTATCTACTTTGAAGACATGTTCCAGCCGGGCTTTGAAGCGTTGCCTTATATTCTTAATCAAGTGCCTGAGACACATCGTCCAAAACTCTTTGCTCGTTGCCTCGCGCAGTCTATCGATCCTGACGATTTTGTCCATGTCTGGGGAATGTCGCGGTGGATGGGCCTCTACGAGAAAATGGTTTGTGAGGCAGTACGTGACAGTGGCGGTGCGATCCTTGCGACTAATGAAGAAATGGTCATGAATATGAAGATCGCAGGCTGGGAAGCCCCGATCTACAATATCAGTGGTTTAGCATTCGGTAAAGATGAAGTACAGAGTCGTGTAGGTACTATCAAACCATTCAGTGAACGCAAACATCGTGTTGTTTTTTCAGCACGTTGGGATCAAGAGAAGCAACCAGACTTCTACATGGATATTATTGAAGCATATTTCAAACGTCATCCTGTCAGTGCTGTTGAATTTTGTGTCTGCGCTGGCAGTAAATTAAAGTCTAACAATGACAGCTATATGGAACGTACCCGTACCTTACAATCTATCGGATTGCTTAAAGTTTATGAGGATCTAGAAAAGAATGCTTATTATAATATTGTCAACGATAGCCGTGTTGTATTTAATTGTGCGTTACAAGACTGGGTCTCGAATACTGTCTCGGAAGCTGATGCTCTTGGTTGTAACGTCCTATATCCTGCTTATCGTAGTTTCCCTGAAACTTTTGCCAACGATGCCACTAGAATGTACATACCTTGGTCTATCGAGGATGCCCTTGATAAGCTGGAACGGTTGCTAAAGAAACCCAGTGAATACATGGGAGCAATATCAGATTATAACAATGGTACGATTGATCGTATCGTTGATATACTAGAAGGCGGTGGACAGAGTATGTTGAGAATGTCTACCGATTACAGAAAACATACCCGCGAATCAAAATATTAAGGAGAAAATTATGAGCGCACATGACGATATCAAAACACAATTGGCAGCATACGAAGCCGAAAATGACAAGTTCGTTAAAGGTAATGCGGCAGCAGGCACACGTGCCCGCAAAGCATTAGCAGAACTAGCTAAAGCGGTTAAAGCACGCCGTAATGAAATTACAGCAGAAAAAGCTGCACGTGCTGAAGAAAAAGCAAAGGCTAAGTAATCATGGCAACCCGCAAAACTAAAAAAGTTGCGGGTCCCTCTGTAGTTAAAGGGACCCATCTAACAGTCACAACTGACGAAAATGGTAAAACAACACTAGAGTGGGATGACGAACAACTGTTGAAAGAAGTTCGTGAAGCCATTGCTAGCGTGACAGAGGCACCCGTAAAAAAGTCTCGAAAAAAGAAGTCAGCATAAATAAGTATGTCACACAACGGTGACAACAATACAAAACTCATATCCGCGTAAGGAAGGATTCTATATGTCATATAACAAAACAAAAACCGACCCCGAATTAGGTCAACAAGTTCACGAACATCTGGTTAAGATGGGTGTTGAAACTCCAATAAAAAAACGTAATCTAGATCGAAAAGAACAGATTGATATCATTGAAGGTAACTTTGCTGAAATCATGCGAGTTTTAGGGTTAGATTTAACTGATGACAGTCTTATTGATACGCCAAAACGTGTTGCTAAGATGTATGTCAATGAAATTTTCTGGGGTTTAGATTATGAAGCATTTCCAAAGTGTACCACCGTTGACAATAAAATGCACTACAACGAAATGGTCGTTGAGCGTAACGTGTCAGTACAAAGTAATTGCGAACATCATTTTGTTGTTATCGACGGCTTGGCTACTGTTGCTTATGTTCCTAAGCAAAAGGTACTTGGTCTGTCAAAAATCAACCGCATTGTTGAATATTTCAGTAAACGGCCTCAAATACAAGAGCGACTTACTGAACAAATCTTCCATACCCTACAATATATACTTGAGACTGAAGATGTAGCAGTTATGATTGACGCACAGCACTATTGTGTAAAATCACGTGGTGTAGAAGATACAGGTTCAAGTACAGTTACTTGTCGCTTAGGTGGCGGATTCAAGACTGACCCTGCGGCACGTGCCGAATTCTTACAGATTGCTAACAAGGGTAAGTAATGATTACCGAACACTTTAAAAAACAAATAGAAGCAGGCACTGAAATCTTCTTCTATGGATTAGAAAGAACACCTGAACAAGAAGGCGGTATCGTTGCCAGCATTATGAGACATAAAGGATCATTGGATAGTTTCCCCACTAATCTAGAGTTTGTTAGGATGATGACTGAAAATACTCCGTTGTTTAAGGAAGTAGCATGATAAACCTACTAATAATTTTAGTCGTTGTCGCAATCGCTGTGTCAATCGTTCGTAGATTACCCGGTGGATGTCAGCGTGATTGCAATCAGGGGCGTAACTGTGACTGCCAAGACAAGCGTTGAACTTATTCAAGAAGCCGCAGAACGGATCAGAAATGATCCTGTAAAGCTCAAAGAGTTCATGCGTAAGGTCATGGGCCCTCCCAAACGAGTACTAGAAGGTGCCGAGCGTGAGCATATGCTTACTGTGTTCAAACTCATCGAACCAGTACGCACAACAAACAATCAAAGGTCATTCACTGATGAATATGTACATGCCGGAAAGATGTATGATGTTCATTATTTTGAAGGTGAAACAGTAGTAGAGGAATATTTAGATGAGGAATCTTAAATTAGTTGACGCAGTAATCGCACTGCATGAGATTCGTAGAACAGTAGAAGAAGAATGCGGTAAGTGTAGACTAAGCATAGAGATTGAACGCATCGCAGATCAGTTACATCAAATGTCTATTCAAGATGCCAAGAACGTTGTAGTTGTTAAAGACATTATCAACAAGGCAAAAGAATGATTTTCAACCATGTTAAAAAACTTAAACAAGAAGGCAAGCGTATTGGCATCACGTTTAGCACATTTGACTTGCTACATGCGGGACATATTGCTATGCTTAGTGAGGCAAGAAACCACTGTGACTACCTCATATGCGGTCTTCAAACAGACCCCACTATCGATAGGCCAGAGACTAAGAATAAACCGATACAAAGTATTGTCGAACGTCAGATACAACTGGCGGCTTGCCGTTATGTTGATGAAGTTGTTGTGTACAGTACCGAACAAGACTTGGTTGACCTCTTACTTATTCTCCCGGTCGATGTTAGAATTCTCGGCGTCGAATATGCTGACAAAAATTTCACCGGCAAAAGTGAGTGCGAACTTAGAGGGATCGACATTGTATACAACGGTAGAGATCACTCCTTTAGTTCCAGTAGCCTACGTAAACGTGTCTATGATAGTGAGTCCAACAAAAGAGGACAACAATGAGTAATTTTTACGATTCATTCATGAGTAAATTCGGCGTCAAACATGTCAGGACATTGCGAGACCGTGATTACCGAACGATCAATTACGGTACTTATAATCAAACTGCTAGTTACTATGCTGACCGTGACGAACTAATTGAAATGGAACTCACACGCACTGGTTTTGAAAATTTAGTAAATCTAGACCACGAGACTGAAAAGGTATGGCAAGACCAGCGTGATGAAGCATACTTGCGTAGAACATACCCTGCAGTAGCAGAAGCGTATAGTAAATATAAAATGCTTTTGGAACTATATAAGTAAAATTTGGTAAATAGATATAGCGGTCTCGGCGTCATCCCGCTTGAAAAATTCTGCCGCCTATGCTACAATTAACATAGGAGAAAATATGCATAATCCAATTACATACAAATATACAAGTACCAAAGAGTACCATGACGCATTCCCATGCGCTTATCGTCAGTGGCGTGCTGACAGTCATTGTAATACTATTCACGGTTATAGTTTCAGTATGAAATTCTATTTCGGTACAAACGATTTAGACGTTCGTAACTGGGCAGCCGATTACGGTGGGTTGAAAGAACTGAAAAAGATTCTTGAGGATCAGTTTGACCACACATTGTTAGTAGCACAAGACGATCCTGAACTTGAAACATTTAAACTGTTACAAGAAAAGAAGATGGCTAAACTAACTATTTTGCCTCGCTTAGGTTGCGAAAGTCTTGCTGATATGCTTTACAAATATGTCAATGGTGTTTACATCCCTGATATGTGGGGTGAAGGTGAAGCAAAGCGTCTATGGTGCTATCGTGTTGAAGTACGTGAGACACAGAGCAACATGGCTTTCCGTGAAGGTCACCGAGAATGGAATGAGGACTTGTTTACATGAACAAACTAACATATGATGAATGGCTTGAAAAATGCGGTGGGAAGTTGAAAGATAATCAATTTCAGACCGCGCAAGAAATGATATCCGATTTTCAGAAATTTCACAGACTATCTTTACAAGACGAAATTGATATGATAAATCAATCAGAATATCAGTTATATCTACAGCGAGTTGATGCAGGAGTTGAAGAATGACAAAAACTGTAGCAGTCATCGGTGCCGGTATTACCGGTATCACTACAGCATATTACCTTGCTAAAAAAGGTTATAGTGTAACTGTCTACGAACAAGAACCACATGCGGCAATGCGTACTAGCTTTGCCAATGGTGGACAAATATCAGTTAGTAACAGTGAAGTCTGGACTACATGGAGTAACGTCAAGAAGGGCATCAAGTGGCTCTTTAAGAAAGATGCTCCGTTACTCATTCGTCCTCGTTTAGATTATCGTCAATGGAAGTGGATCGCAAAGTTTCTATACAATACTGCTACAAATCAGTATGAAAAGAACACTAGCGAAACAATTAAGATGGGTCTAGAATCTAGTAAGTTGTACAAAGAAATTATGTACACAGAAAAACTAAGTTTTGACCAATCACCTTCAGGTATTCTTCACTTCTACAAAGATAAACAATACTTTGAAGCCGCAAAACAAGCACAATACATCTATCGTAAGAACGGTTGTGAGTGGGATATAGTTGACACACAACGAGTTAAGGAGTTAGATAGTACACTAGAAAATGTTGAGGGTATCGTAGGTGGTGCGTGGACATTGGGTGATTGGACTGGTGACATTCATAAGTTTTGTATAGACCTTGAGCGTGTGTTGAAGAAGAAATACGGAGTAACTTTTATTTACAATTCAGTAACTACTAAAGATACAATGCTACAATTAGTCAATTTGTATGATGCTGTAGTTGTATGTGCAGGTGTAGGTAGTGTTGACATTGCTAACAGTGTAGGTGATACGTTAGACATTTACCCAGTCAAAGGTTACAGTATTACTATCAATAACGTAGATAAGAAACATTTGCCTGTCGTTAGTTTGTTAGATGACCAAGCAAAGATTGTTACTGCAAGTTTAGGTAATCGTTTCCGTGTTGCAGGTACTGCTGAACTAGCAGGTGAGAACTATGATATCCGTCATGATAGAGTCAAGCCATTGCTAGATTGGGTAAGAACTAATTTCCCTAATATGGATACTAGTGATTACAGTAGTTGGGCATGTCTCAGGCCAATGACTCCGAACATGATGCCTATTACCAAACGTAGTGACAAGAATGATAAAGTGTACTATAATACAGGACATGGTCACTTAGGTTGGACATTAGGTCCAGTAACAGCAAAACAAATTGCGGAAATGATATGAGTCAAATAAAAATTTCAGAATTATTCTATTCAATTCAAGGTGAAGGTAAATTCATGGGAGTCCCGAGTGTGTTTTTACGCACGTTCGGGTGTAACTTTGAATGTAATGGCTTTGGGTTGTCTAAAGGTGAAAAGAGTACAGAGAGAGATACAATTGCGATTAAAGCAGAAACTTATACAGATTATAAATCCTTACCGCTTGTCAGCACGGGATGTGATAGTTATGCATCTTGGGACCCTCGTTTCAAACATCTTAGTCCTGTGCTCGATTCCGATACTATTGCTAACAGCATTGTTGATACACTTCCTCGAGGTCGTTGGATGGATGAGCACTTGGTTATCACGGGCGGCGAACCGCTTCTCGGATGGCAAAGAGCGTATCCTGACTTACTTTCGCACGATAAGATGAAATCATTGAAGGAGATGACGTTTGAGACAAACGGCACTCAACATATAAGTGAGGACTTCACTAAGTATCTACGTGAATGGCAACGTAATCGTGCTAAAGATGCGATTACATTCAGTGTAAGTCCTAAACTCAGTATCAGCGGTGAAAAGTGGGAAGATGCTATCTGTCCCGAAGTTATCGCACAATACAAGGTTCATGGTTTCGTATATCTCAAATTTGTTGTAGCAACTAAAGAAGATGTGAAAGAAGCTGAACAAGCAGTAGATGAGTATCGCAAGAAAGGTTTTACTGGTCCTGTATACTTGATGCCATGCGGTGGCGTTGAATCTATCTATAGTTTGAATGCACGTAACGTAGCAATTGAAGCGATGAACCGAGGTTGGCGCTATAGTGATAGACTACAAGTGCCGTTGTTTAAGAATGAATGGGGTACATGATGACACAAGTAGTAATTACACGAACACAATATGAACGACTACGTGAAGTATTTGAAATGTACGACAGCGTAGATCGTATAGTTTGGAAGCAGGAATCAGTAAGTGGGATTGGTCCTAATGTTACTATTGAGTTTGATCCAAAAGAAACAGTCAAATTAGATATCACTGATGTGGAGAGTTGGTAATGGAAGACGGACCTCAAACATATGATCCATTCAAGCATAGATGTATTGGCACTGAATACAAGTTTACTTGGTTACCGCAGACGTGCCACATCACCGGAAAAAAGTTGTGGCTAAAACATGCGTATAGACAAACAGCAATGATTGTGGGCCCTGGAGACTCTATATTTGATTTTCGATGGTACCAAAAGGATGCGTTCTTGATAGCAAGATTAAAAGGTATAGTATGAAATTGTATAGTAAACGAATCGCATTTTTAATCAGTGACCAGCATTTTATTCCGCATGGTGGCATCGGTAGTTTCTGTAAGAGTTTTACAGAAATGTCTAGTAGACTAAACTGGAAAGTTGATATTATACTTGACAAAGCTCCAAACAATGACAGGTTTAAAGATTTAATTGAAGAAGCTGGTGCCAATATCATATGGCCTTTAGAACCACTGCGATACAACAATCACACCGCAACATTTGCGTTTAGTGACACTATCAACTTTGAAAAGATTATCAACTTCCGTACAGCATTGTTGGAAGCATTTGAAGAAAATGTATACGACATGATTGTGTGTAACACACAAGAAGCAATGACAGCGGCATATGCTATGACAGTCAACAAGTATATTCCTGTTGTGTTCTATACACATTTACATTCAATGATTTTCCGCGACAGTCAAGGTAGCGATGTGTTTTTAGACAGTTATCATAACTTCTATAACAAGCACATGGAATTCACTGATATCATCATTGGTACACAGAGTCAAAAGAACATCGATGAATTAACAAAATACGGAGCAACTAATTGTCAGTTGCTTCCCATGCCCATGAGCGAACGCGGGTTGCTCACTGAGAGTGGATTGACTAGTAAAGGCGTATTATTCATCGGCCGCTGGGAAGAAGGCAAGAACCCAGAAGCATACATTCGTGCTATGAAAGAATGCCAGTTGCCCTGTAAAGTAATGACTAATAGTAACGGTGCTAAGAAATTTGAGAAGGCATTTGCTGAGGCAGGTATCACTGACTACGAAATTCGTGCAGGCATTACCGGACAAGAGAAAGTAAATTTCATTCATAGTGCTAGCGTGTTCTTTATGCCCAGCTTGCGTGAGAACTATCCTTTCGCATTCTTAGAATGCTTGGGTCATATGCCTTGCGTAGTTTTAGATTCACAAGATTGGTCAGACAACTTTGATAGCAAGTATTTTCACAAAGTCAATATCAAAGATGCCGGTAACAAAATCAAAGAACTGTATGGGTCAGCGCAAGTCAATGGTGCGTTAGACTATGTAAAACAACTTGACTATCAGGTAGCTTTCAAATGGAATAAGTTCTTAGATGATTTTGTAGGGAAACGTAGTAATACTAATGCCGCTAAGATTAACACATTTGAAACAGTCAAGTATCGTGACTATATTAAAGATTTAGAGCGAAAACATCTAGCACGTGAAGATTTTGAATCTGTGCTATCAAACAAATATAAGTTTACTACTGTTTGGTACACTGATACAGATACCTATCTTAGCAAAGATCCAACTTATAAACCAGTAGAGGAAGAAACAGGATTGAGCCTGTTCGAGGGACTATGAAAAAAATCTTAATTACAGGAAACAGCGGATACATCGGTAGTCATTTGACTAAGATGTTAAAAGATGAATATATTATTCATGGCATGGATATGAATCAACCACAGATTCAACCAGTTACTCATCATTATAATGACATTCGCAAGCCTATTGATATAGCAGAAGAATATGATTGTGTCATTCATTTGGCTGCTTTAGTTAATGTATGTGAAAGTGAACAGATTCCTATTCAATACTACATTACTAATTTAAATGGTACAATGAATGTATTGAACAAGATCAAGACTAAGAATTTTGTCTTTGCGAGTACAGGTGCCGCAGTAGGTTGTGAAAGTGCTTATGGTATTAGTAAACGTGCCGCCGAAGATGTAGTATGTGAATATTGTACCGCGCACAATCCAAAAGACTATACAATCTTTAGGTTCTACAATGTGATTGGTAGTGATGGATTCGCTCCAACTAATCCCGATGGATTAATGTATAACTTATTGAAAGCTAAAGAATCAGGTGAGTTTACTATCTTTGGTAAAGACTATGATGTAAGTCCTGACGGAACATGTATTCGTGATTATGTTCACGTAAATGAGATTTGTGATGCTTTAAAGCAAGCGATTGAAAAGCCAAGTTACAAAGTAGAATCATTGGGACATGGTGTAGGTTATACTGTTCGTGAGATTGTTAGTATGTTTCAGAACGTAAATGATACAGACTTTGATGTAAAATACGGCCCAAGAAGAAAGGGCGACCTTGCTAGTAGTGTACTAGAAGATGTGTCGCCCTATATGCGTAACTTGTATACGATGGAACAGTTGTTAAAAGTTTAACTTCCCCAACCTGCGAAGAACGGATCACTGATAACAATCTCTCCGTCACTTCCTAACATGAAGTTACCACTGTGTAGGTCTAGATTTCCTAGACCTATTTTTCTAGCTACTTTCTTCAAGTCAGTGATTGTATCCCATAGTTTATTGAAACCATCTTCACCAACTAGTGTCATAAGTTTATTGAAGTTGTCTGTGTTTTGCTGACCCCAACTCCTATTCTCATAGCCCTTCATGAAGTCTTGTTTTTGTTTTGGGCTATTACCGCGCTCTGCTTTATCAGCAAGATGTGATAACACATAATTCATGCCACTAGCACCTTTTGTGAAAGGGAACAATCTTTCCATCTTAATTTGTAGATAAGGTTTTCCCTTATAGTGGAATAGATTCCAGTCACTAAACTGAGGCAAGAAAGGGTTGTCACTATTTGCCTTGCAATAGTCTGCGTATGCTTTGAATGTCTTTTGTGATCTTGTTAATTGAATGCTACCTTGTTTGGCGCGACTACTAGTACCAAAGATTTTCAGTATCATACCATCAGGGGCTAAGTAAGCAGTTTGGTCAACGCCACTGCCTAATTTTTTATAGCCCTTTTGCCTAAGGATGCCATCGATACTTCTATCTGTGTATGCTTCTGATAAAAATTCTTCTGCTCTCATTTTAGTGCTTCAATAATAATGTGCTTAATACGCCATGGCTCTTAGCTGTAATGTCCGGCTCACCTGGGGTGATGATAACATTATATTTAACAGGGGTTTCTTTTTTGCCGCCGTCAGTTTTTTGATCCCACTCGTTATAAGACAATATAGAGTTGGCGCTGATACCGTACTCTTTTGCTATTCTTTGTTTTAGTTCAGGTAACTTGTCGGGTATCACTTGCCATTGACCTTCTGCTCCCTTAACTAAGTTCTTCTTCTCATCCTTCACTAATAAGTCATAGAATATATCAGTGGGAACAATTCTACTATTCTTTGTCTGTTCTAAACTTGGATCAGCGGCCTTAACTTTTTTCTCTTGTGAAGTGTGAGCACCTTCACTCCAGTTAATAATAAAGTTGTTTGGCTTAGCACCAACAGCAACATCACCCATCTTTGTGTAAGCGTAGAACTGTACATTAGGATGTGCTTTTGCTAGTTTAAAAGCCATGTCAACATATTCAGGACTGAAGAAATCACCAGCATCGTGCCAGCGAATAGTTACTTTGTAACCACCCTTCTGACCGGCTTTTTCTTCTTTAGTAATTTCTGCGCTTAATTGATTGAAGAAACCTGTTGGATCATTTAATAGATATGTTAGAATACGACCGTCACTTTGCCAAGCATTCTTAAACTGAACTTTACCGCCCTTCATAGCAAAGCAATCGACTTTACATGAACCAGCACCTGGACATGTATTAACAATGATAAGTTTGTTCGTTTGTTCGTCAACAGCAATACCAGTCAATGCGGCGAAACCAATGTTGAAGAACTGTTCTAGTTCTCCATTACTGTGCTTCATCTTTTCGTTTTGCTTCAATAGTGCTTTTGGACGCTGTGATAGAGTTTTCTTAACTAATTCTTCATCGTATGTTTGACCATCAGGACCTAAATATTCAATGACACTTGAACGGTGAATGTATGGCATCTTGTACTTGTCTGTCTTTGTTTTGCCGGACACATACTTTTCAATACCCTTCTTGTCGGTTTTAACATTACCTTGTTTATCTAAATCAGGTGTACCTACAATTCGTTTCATATAGTCTTGAAACTCATCGCCACCAAATTCACGTGACTGTGCCGGCAATGCTGTGGCTTCATCTAAACCAGATAGTTTACGAATTCTTTCTAGATGTTCCTTACTTTCATTAGCTGCATCTTTAAAGTTTTTAGCAGTAGGTGCTCCCTTGCTCCCCGGTTCACGCATCTTTTCACCGGATCCATGCTTAATTCGTTCACGTTTAGCATGTATATTTGCCCATAAACCCTTGCCTTCTTCGGCAACTTGTTCATCTGATTCTTCACCGGGCATATCACCTGCTTTAGCAACGAATTGCTGAGGTGTCATAATTTGGATACCTTGCGGTGCTCCGGGCATTTTTGGCTCTGCGCCTTCGAATAATTCTTTAAAATTCATAGTTTAATCCGTAAATAGTTGACTTTATTGCGTAACTGTGCTACACTATATCTATTATTTATCACTTTGGTCTATCTATGCACTCTTTCAATCTTACTACTAAACGTATCGGTTTTGCTTGTAAATTCGCTGAAATTAACAAGAAAGGCGAGATTTCGTCAGTCGAAGGTCTTAACACCGGCGGCACAACTATGGCATGGGCAAAGCGCAACACCCGCGCCGCAGTAGAAGAAAAAATCATTGATGTTGCTAAGACCAACATCGTAAACACACACAATCTTATTAAGAAGGTGGCAACTCTTCCCGAGCCACAACGCATGTTGCGCATTACTAGTGACATGCTTAGTTTTTATACACACGAAGACTGGCAACCCTTCTGGCAATCTACTAATACTCAGGATTCACTCGCACGTTGGTTCGCTCCTCTAGGTGAGACTGCTAGACAAAACAACGTTCGCTTGTCATTTCACCCTGACCAATTCGTGGTTCTTGCTAGTGACCGCGAAGATGTAGTAAATAAGAGTATCGAGGAATTCGAGTATCATTGTGACATGGCTCGCTGGTTAGGGTACGGTAAGACTTTTCAGGACATGAAGGTCAACGTTCATATCAGTGGTCGTCAAGGTCCCGAAGGTATTCGCAAGGCGTATCAGCGTCTAAGTCCCGAAGCACGTAACACTATCACTATCGAGAACGAAGAAAATGCCTGGGGACTTGACGATTGCCTTACTTTATCTGATTTGCTTCCAATTGTTTTGGACATTCATCATCATTGGTGCAGAGAGGGAGAATACTTGGCAATCACCGACGAGCGTGTTCAGCGGGTTGTTGATTCTTGGCGCCATGTTCGCCCTACTCTACATTATAGTGTGTCACGTGAAGATATCCTTGTTGGTCATTGCGTTAATACTTTACCATGCCGCGACAGCTTGATTGCCCAAAAAATCAACAAGCAAAAGCTACGTGCTCATAGTGACTACTTTTGGAACAACGCAGTTAATGACTGGGCATTGACATACGTAGATAAATTTGATATCATGTGCGAGTCTAAGGGCAAGAATCTTGCTAGCACACCACTATACGAGAAAGCGAAACAAAATGGGATTATTTGATAAATTATTTGGTAAGAAGAAAGAAGCACCACCTGAGGATAGGGGTCTACCTAAAGTAGACACTGCCCCGCCGATTCCTAAGGTAAAGAAACCTCGCAAACCGAAAGAGAAAAAAGTTGAACATACTCTTTCCGCTAAAGAAAAAGCTACTCAAGCAGGTGAACCTTATGTGTCTGTTGTTAAGATTGATTTAGATCCTAATAACATAAACGATGGTTCATTCGAATTGGATTGGAACGACAAGTTTGTTTTAAATCTAATCAAAGCAGGATATAAGCAACGTGAAGATGACACCGATCAACTTATAGTAGAAAGGTGGTTTCAGTATACCTGTCGCAACGTTGCACTAGAACTATACGAACAGCAGGTTGCAGATCCCTCTAATAGAGATTTGCGAAACGTGGTTAGCAAGGATTTAGGTAACGGAAGGACAGAGGTAAGTTAATGTTTAATAATATTCAGTTGAATACACCAGATTTTTATTTTGATGTAGGCTCGATGACGCATCACACTGAGATATATCAAATCTTACGTGATAATCAAATCAGCAAAATGTACGCATACGCAATTATGTATCGCAAGAGTTTTATTGAGTATGAGTTTTTGAAGATAGGTCAAAGTTGTCCCGAACCCGGTGAAGATACTGAAAAGGCAGTAGGGGAACGATTAGGTAGACAGCTAGCATGGTTTGATGGCTGGGACTATCAAAAGCCAAAAAGCGTACACGGTGCTGACTTTTACTTTAACACTGTGTCTGAAATCAAGAACGGTAATTTACCCAGTTACTTGAATGATAAAAAATTCTTATGCGTGGGTGTTTGGAACGTTGACCGTAGAGCACCAAACGTAGCAAACTTTATTCGCAAGGATAGAGATATGACGGAATGGGTAGAGGGTGAATTGGCTAGTCAACATAAAAAACAAAAACAATGCCTACCATTGCTCAACTACAAAGACCCTACTAAAAACTATTCTTACGTCAACTGTAACGTAAATGTTAACCATTTTTCACAGTTATTTGCGGTTCAGCCTTGACAAAAAATCAAAATAGTCGTATAATATACGCATATTACTCAACTATATACAATCCCGCATGAAATACGCACTAATCGACACTGCCAACACTTTCTTTCGAGCACGCCACGTGGCTTCACGTAACAGCGACCCAGAAGAAAAGGCCGCGTTTGCGCTACACTTGACCCTCGCAAGTATTAATCAAGCTGTACGTTTGTACCAAATTGACCACGTTGTCGTGTGCTTAGAAGGTCGTAGCTTCCGGAAGTCACTATACGCTCCTTATAAAAAGAATCGTGTAGTAGATGAAAAATTACAGACTGAGGCTGAGATTGAAGAAAACAGGATGTTCTGGGAGCACTACGAAGCACTAACAACTTTTTTCAGAGAGAAGACCAACGTATCAGTACTACGGCATGAAGAAGCTGAGGCTGATGACATGATCGCCCGATTCATTCACTTACATCCTAATGACCAACACTACATTATTAGTACAGACACCGACTACTACCAACTTTTGTCTGACAACGTTTCACAGTTTAACGGGGTCGAGGGTCACTTAATTACGACCTCGGGTTATTGGAAAGACAACGGCAAGCCTGTTATCGATAAAAAAACTAACGAACAGAAGGTTCTTGCTGGTACTCCCGACTATCTCAAATTCCTAAAATTAATCCGCGGTGATTCGGGTGACAACGTATTCCCTGCTTATCCTGGTGTGCGTGAGAAAGGTTCTAAGAATAAAGTCGGTATCATGGAAGCATACGAAGACCGTGATAAACAGGGCTTTGCGTGGAACACGTTCATGTTGCAGCGCTGGACCGATCATGAGGGTGTGGAACACAGAGTTCGTGATGACTATGAGCGTAATAAGGTTCTAATTGATCTAACCGCACAGCCTCAGGAAATCAAGGATAAGGTCGATCAACGTATTCGTGAGTCAGTTAGGGTAACTACCACCCCTCAAGTTGGTATCCATTTTATGCGTTTCTGTTCAAAATATGCCTTGGAAAAAATATCTCAAAATGTGGATGCTTATTGTAAATGGATTAACGCACCGTATCAAGGGAACGTTAATGAATGATTTAATTGAGAAGCAATTGTACTTGGGTATCGTTGCGGTACTCAAGGATCAGAAGTTATATTACGAATCACAAGTCGGTGGTAAAGGTGCCTACAATCACTTTCAAGATGGTGGCAAAGAAGCATTGCTTTTGTACATTGAAACAATGGCTCCATTGATTTTGAAAAACGAGCGTGAGAAACTCGACAAACGTGCCAAACAATTGATGTGGGAAGAATTGAAGAAATGACATTCACTGTACAAGAAAATCGTATCAAAGAGATTAAACGGGACGATCAACACTTTTACATGATTGATGGCATCAAGATGGTACCACGTGCTGGAATTGAAATTTCTAAAAGTTGTCCATATAACTATCAAAAAATTCTAGCCGATTGTATTGACAGAGGCTGGGTAAAACCAGTAGCATACGTAAAGACTAAGGAACTATTCTGGGAAGTACTAGAATCATGAATAAAGTATTTTATGAAAAAGTCGGTAAGCGTTACAAGCCCGTCAGAGAGTACGACAGTACACTGATGGATGCCATGCCTAAGGGTACTCATATCATCATGTGTTACCCGGGCGGTCAATCAACTCGTTATAGCATTGACCCGGCACTTGCGCCCTTGATTGCCGCAGGTCGTGTAGCAGAGGATGCTATATCTAATGCTATACACAAAGCCTCTGAATTGCGTCCAGCAAGAAGCTATAACATTACGCCGGAACAACGTAAATTGTTTGATGCGTTTCTGGCTTCAATGCCAGCTGATGATTACCAGCGTAACATGATGACATACGGATCAATTCGTGACGCCGCAGAAGCAGGGGTCAAGGCTATGATAGATGAAGCAAACAAACTGTTGGAGAACCCAGCAGTGAAAAAAGCCTATGAGCATTTTTTGCTTGTAGCAGAATTAACAAAGGGAGAGACACATGACACTAATAGCTAAGCCGGTAGTAAAAGACCAGTTTTGGATAGTAACTGACGGTGAAAAGAAAGTCGGTAATGTTATTGCTGAGGGCAGTGGTTTTGATGTAAAGATACATGGTAGTATAGCACATTTTAAAAACACTAGTGCTATAAAGCGTCAAGTTCAAATTGAATTTGAACCCGTAGTAAAAAAGACAAAACCAGAGCCAGTATTCACTGAATACCCTACAACTAGCAAAGTATATAACTCAATGTTTGATATTAAACGCAAACTACATTTATATACAAAAACACCAAAGAGTAAATGCTATCATGCCGCAGGGTGGTACGTGATGCGTCAAGGTTCTGATCCTGTCGTAACTTTTTGCCCAAAATATATCTTTATTCAACGATATGAGTATTCAGGCCCGTATAAAACAGAAAACGAAGCAAAAAGCCAGATAAATAAGCTATGATTCATATCAAACGGTTTATTGACAAAGTTACTTCAACTGAAAGCAAGCAAGGAAAAGACGTAGTTATTCCTATACACGAAGCCAGAGGTTTACGTGATGAATTAGCCAAGTTATTAATAGACCGTGTAGAAAAAAACAACATGAAAGAATCTACCCCTGAAGTTATAGAAATTCAAGTGGTAGGTGGGAAATTTAAATGAGCAGAACACAACCAAAAGTATTACTAGAGCTAGTTGATAAGGTAACATACAAATGCGACCAGATCGTAGAAGCCTCTGGGATTTGGGCCGTGTTCTATGACGGTCAACCTATCAATTTAAAATCACAGCATTACTTGGATAATGAAGCTACACCCAAGTACAAAAAGACTAGCTTCAGTAACCCAGGACACGCACGAAACCTGTGTCGCAAACTTAACAACCAATTTAAAACTGATAAGTTCACTGTTGTGTTTATGAATACAGGTAGATGTGTCTACCCAGATGACCAATCCTAAGTCACACAAGTACCTCATTACTGTTGCGGTAGCGAAAGAATTGCCCGACGAACTCAGAGAAGAACGTGAGACAGCCGTTGACAGTTTAATGTTCAAGTGGTGGCAAACAGGTAGACAAGACGGACTCAGACTCACTGAGTATGGGGATTTAGCATTCAGAATGGCAGAAATTGAATTCTATCAATACGATCTTAAACCACAACCTGCTACTAGCTATCACGCATGGTTAATGGAACTCACTAAAAAAATCAAATGCCCCTATTACATCGGCGTAAATAAAGATGGGAAGAAAAGCAAACCGTTCATACGATTCTACGACAGCAAGATTGCTATGATGGTTAGTTTGTACGGAAACGTCAACGAATATTTAGATTCTATAAAGGTAAAATGATGACTGAGCAAAAGAAAACAAACTTTTTGGATGCGATTAAAGCCGCACAATCTGTTAAGAATAAAGTGCCAGCTGCAAAGGCTAAGCTAATACAGCAAGAAAAGGCACCCAAAGCCAGTAAAGGTTTCGGGTCAAGTGTTATGCGAAAAACTGGGCGCGGTGGATAACTTTTGTCAACGACTTCACTAGCTGAGGCGTTATTATATAGTAGACGCTAAAATCTACTTCATTTTTCAAGGAGAAACCAAATGAAACAATTAGCAATCGCAACATTAGCCGCATTATCTTTAACAGCATTCGCCGCAGAGCCCGCAAAGACTCCTGCTGCACCAGCTACAGCCGCATCTGCTCCAGCACCCGCTAAAGCAGAAGCTCCTAAGACTGAAATGAAGTTGGCTAAGAAGAAGGAAGACAAGGCTGCTCCCAAGCAAGACGCCACTAAAAGCCCTGTCAAGGACGAAAAGGCTGCAGCACCAACTGCTCCAAAAGCCGAAGCAAAACCAGCTAAGTGAAGTAGAGGACAGTGATAACTATGATGTAGTTGAATTAGACTTACATCGTAGTTATTCTAGACCTAAACTAGTTAAAGTTAAGAATCTTTGGGATGATGATGCTGAATTACCAGAACGTATCACAAAGAGATTAGCAGAAATTAGAGTCCAAGCTCTAGCAAAATACAGAGAAACATGGGGCTAAATGCCCCTTTTCTCTTTTATGTACAAATATTTTGCGCTATAATATTAGTGTAAATACTAATAGACAGTTGTAGGATCTGTTAAAAATCTACGTTAAACACACTTACACAGGAGAAAAATATGTTTAATTCATTCGCATTCCAAGCCGTCGACGGCATACAAAACGCTAAGAAACAATTCGTTTCTACATTCGTCCAGCACGAACAATTCGCTAAAGTGCTAAACGGTTTCATTGACGCACAAGCATCATACACAAAAGAAGCAATCACAGCAGGTTCTGTAGCCGCAACTGGCGTACAAGAAATCTTGACTGACCGCACACCCTATGTCAATTTGACAAAGAAAATCGCTGAGTACTTCCCTACTGCGGCTTGCGCTACAGGAAAGAAGGCTAAGTAATCATGTTGTCAATTCTATTGACAATAGGAGCACTAGCTATGGTAGGCATCGTTGGTCCATTATTTGCGATGGCAACCGAATCAACGTATGGTTCTGAGTTAGAAAACTATATCATCAGTAACAATCCTAAGGATACCGGTGATGTAGAACGACTAACTAGAGAATACGATATAGCATCATCTAAGAGGTTCCTATGAAATCAATCAAAGACTTTTTACGTTCTATACTTGAAGCTATTCAGTTAGCAAAAGCACACAGAGCAAGTAAGTACAAAAACGTACTATGATTCACTTACAGCGCACTAGCATTTATAAAATTACTGAGTACAGCAAGCATTTAAAAAACTTGCCGGATGAAGATAAGTATTCACGTTTTGGCTACAAAATAAGTGACCACAATATCGATCAGTTAATTTTATCTATGTGTTATCATTACAAAGACCATGAACTGTGGTATGCGAGAACTGATGACAGGCGCGTTGGATGGGGACATATGGCCAAGAACGAAGATGGTTCTTGGGAACTTGCTGTTAGTGTTGAACATGACTATCAACGTCAAGGTATCGGTGACATGTTAATCAATGAAATGTTAGAGTGGGCTAAGTTCCATCACATTCCTGAAGTTTATATGCACTGTATCGAGGCTAACAAAGTCATTCAACATTTGGCAGTCAAGCATAATTTGAAAACAAAGACTAGAGGAGACGGTGAGCGCACTGCGGCACTTGAAATTCCCGAAGCAAATGTTTTTGAATCCAATGCTCAGTTGTGGAAAGAACACAATGAAATCATGACTGAGTTTGCGAGGTTGCGTAAGCGTTACAAAGAATTGTGGGCTAACGCAGTTATACCAAAACCCTTGAAGTAACAATATAGGTTTGTTACACTTAACACACATTAACACAGGAGACACGATATGTCACAATTTGAAACACCAAAACTACCCGAAGTAAAATTCAACAAGAACGGATATGAAATCCGTGCTGATATCTTAGCAATGGCTAAGGATATGGTCCAGAACGAATACAGCATGAAATTTCATGGCTGGGAAATGTCAGCCGAACGTGACCCAAAGACAAACCAAATCGTATCTACAGTTAAGATGCCCGAGTTCCCGGGTCTAGACAAGATTCTAGAGACTGCTGAAAAGATGTACGGATTTGTTAATCAAGGTACGCCGTCCAAAAAGTAATACTTAGTACTACTTTTAGCCCCGGAAACGGGGCTTTCCTACGGCTTGACAATAAATCGTTTTGGGCATATAATACTTGTATTGATTGATTAAAGGAGCAGTTATGTCACAGCGTTTCATCGACTACATGATGGATTTCTATGGTCCCGACAGTGAAATCTATCCTGAGTTGAATTTCAACGAAACCCAAATTGCGATTGCTCTTGGTATCTACAAGATGCGCCTGTCTACTAAGGGTGAAGAATTTTGCGAAGATTCAGTAGACCGCGAAAATGTCCGTGATATCATCCTCGAAGCACGAGAAAAAGTTTTGCCCGAGTTCGCAAAGGCTTGACAATAAATCAGTTTGGGCATATAATACATACATAGACAGTTAAGACAAGGAGTTGAAAATGGGTTTTGAAACAGTTGTTCTCACTAAAGTTTCTGACGTTCTCGGTACCGACAACCAAGCTAGTTTTGCTTATGGTACATTGTTTGTTGAATGCTCCGAGGCAGAGGCTCGCAAAGTGTTTCATCGCCTGAGCAAGGACTACGGTCTCGGTAAAGTTCAAATCTCCAAGTCTGAACGTAGCCCCGAATTCGCATTTGATTTTGTTTGAGGATTGAACATGCCTGGTTTTGTTGACGTTTCGCACATGAGCAACGAAGAAGTCCGACGTATGGGTCATGCTGATGACTATGACGAGGATACTAATCGCCGTAGCTATCGTAACCCTTACGCATATCGCAAACCTACTGCCCCTAAAGAAAATATCTCATTCACTGCGGATGACATGTGGGCGGCTGCTTGGCAAGCGTATGCTATCAACGGCAATCAATACGTCAAGGCGCTACTGCCCGGTGTTCCGGAAGATCAGCCCCAGCCTAACCGTGCAATTGCTGAACGACTATTAGCCAACCCTGAACAAATCACGGAAGAAAGTCGTCAAGTCGGTGGTGTTATGCGCCGATACTTTCAAGGCTTGACTTTCAAACTTATTGAAGGCAAGAAACTTACTCCTTTTCTTCAAAGCGCATTTGACGCCGCAAACAAAGACGAAATCACTAGCAAGTATGACCTTGCTGTGATTGTCAGTTTGCCCGCAACCTACGAAAAGTCTGTAAAGCGTGAAGATATTGACCGCAAGATCAATTGGGCTCAAGGTGGGTATATTGGTATTGTCGGTGTCAAGACTGAGCAACGTATTGAGATTATCAGAAAAATCTGGTCTCAGAAATGGAACACATGGTTCTACAGTGGCATCAACGATCAGGATCAAGTGTTGTTTTTCGCACACATGAAAACTCAACTTGATGTTGGTTCTCATGTTACAATTCAAGGTGTTGTGAAAGCACACCGTGACAACTCTACTCAACTCAACCGTGTAAAGGTAATCGAATGAATACAGTATGGGTATTAGTAGCAATCGTGTTCAACGGTCACTGGACTAACTCTATTATTCCTACACTGGAATTCAAAACACAAGAGAAGTGTCTGGCAGCTATTGAATCTTTCAAGGAAGAAACTGACAACAAACAAGGTAAGGCTTTTATGCGTTGTGTGAGGATTGAAAAATGAAAAACTTTATTGTTGGTACTATTTTTGGTATTGTTATTTCTACTGTAGGCTTCTCGGGCATCGCCCGAATGCTTGATAACGGTATTCAAAAAACCAAAGATATCGCAGTTGAAACTGCCAAGTGAAATTTAAACGTAAACAATTGGAGGACAAGATGGGACTTGATATGTACGCATATGTTGGACGTCCAGGTCAACGTGCTGAGTTTTATGAGCAAGATGGTCTTGAATATAATTCAAAGACAGGTGATTGGGATGTGCCGGTTGGTGGCGTCACACAACCACAAGAAATTGCGTATTGGCGCAAGCACCCTAATCTACATGGTTGGATGCGTGAGCTATGGGAAGCAAAGGGTAACTCTGGTGAATTCAACGGTGATGAACTTGAATTGACCTGGGATGATATTGATATGCTTGAACAAGATATCAAGAATGGTACTTTGTCAAAACTGAATGTCAGAGGTTTCTTCTTCGGAGATCCTAGTGATGAATACTACAAAGAACATGACCTCAAGTTTTGTATCGATGCTAAGGCAGAATGCTTTCTTGGTCGTCAAGTTTTCTACAACTCTAGTTGGTGACGTATGAGATTGATGTTAGGTACACCCGACAAGCCCAGCCTTCTTGTTGATATTGAGCAGGAATACTCACCTGCTCATTTTGAATTCTGGGTAGTCAACGGCGCATGGAAAGGTACATACAACAACGGGCACGTCACAGTGTGGCATCCCTACGAGCCATGGTCTGATCTAACTAAAACGGAGATCCTATCAGACAATCCAGACAGGTTACGTGGTGATTATCAGGAAGTGTTCAACAACTTCCACGATGAAAACTATGTTGCGCCTAAGCCAAAGCCAGTTGAGTATCCAGCTAGCTGGGACGATGATATCCCTTTTTAAAATGTACATTACAAACAAATACGATTCAATCAGACTTCCCTATAGTGAAGAACTATTAGAGTGGTTGGTTGAAACTTATCCTCTTTCAAAATATAGGGTGGTACAAAAACTACCTGAGCTAAACCCGTGAGTAAATAGCGCATGTTTAAAAATATAATTATTATTGTGCTAGGAACTCTCGTGGTGTTGTTTTGGTTAAGTGAGGAAGAAGACGACACCACAAATGATTTAGATAACGTCATTATCGAATACCAATGTAGTGACTTACCTGAATACGAAAGTGTACCCGAAGAAGTTTTACAAGAATGTAAGGCGCGCGGGTTGGTTGGAAAAACAATTTGACAATTAATAAAATCGGTGTTATAATACTAGCATTGATTAGGAGAACTCATGTCCGCAAGTTGGATTAAAAAGCTGAATGAATCTGACAGTCGCCTTCACAAAGAGGACGTACTGAAACAAGCGTTGGAAGCCGCAACCCTCGGCTCTATTAACTCACAAATTTTTCTGGGCTTGACTAAAGCCTGTTACAATCCATTCGTCACGTTTGGTGTACGCAAGGTACCTGATACTATTGGTATCGTTGACTCGGAAAATCCCTGGGGTGAATTCAATGAATTGCTTACTAAACTCAGTAAGCGTGAACTCACCGGTAACGCCGCACTAACTGCTATTGATAACATGTCTGAGCGTTTTGACAGTATTGAGTGGAATACATTCTGTGCTCCAGTCATTCGCCGAGACCTTCGTGCGGGTATCAGTGACAAGACTATCAACAAAATCTGTAAAAAGACTGACTACGAAATTCCAATCTTTGGTTGTCAACTTGCTACAAGTTCAGAAGGGCGCCCTGAAATGAAGGGTATCAAGCGACTTGAGCCTAAGTTGGACGGTGTGCGTGTGATTTTGATGGTCATCCCCAATGACATGGGTGAAGTTGTTACTGCTTGCTATAGCCGCAACGGCAAAATCTTTGAGAACTTTACTCACATCGAGGAACAGGTTCAGTCTAACTTTACAAAACTTGTTCGCACTATCAAAAACAAATACGGCGGCGCATTTGTTGACGGCTTTGTGCTTGACGGTGAAGTAATCGGCAATACATTCCAAGAACTTATGCGACAAGCGCGCCGCAAAACCGACGCACAAGCTGATGACAGTGTGTTTAACATCTTTGACATTCTGCCGCTAGCTGATTTCCGTCGTGGTCACTGGAATGCTCAACTTGAAAAACGTGTAGAAATTCTCAATGGCATGCGAAGTGTCGTTGACGAAATGCCCAACGTTGAACTGCTCCCACACATTATGGTTGATCTTGACACTGCCGCAGGCAAGGATCAACTTGAGCGTTACGCTAAGGATCAAGTGAACGCGGGATTTGAAGGTATCATGATTAAGGATATGAATAGTCCTTATGAATGTAGGCGCAATACTTCTTGGATGAAGTGGAAGCCTGTTATCACTGTTGACTTGGAGGTCGTAGGTGTTGAAGAAGGTACTGGACGTAATGTCGGACGCCTGGGAGCACTTGTTTGCGCAGGTATGGATGACGGAAAAGAAATTTCAGTCAACGTTGGTAGTGGTTTTAGTGACGATGACCGAGATAACTATTGGCGTGATAGTCAGTTTATCATTGGTCGCACTGCTGAAATCTTGTGTGACGTAATCACACAAAACCAAGATGGCACTTACAGTTTGCGTTTCCCTCGCTTTGTTCGTTTCCGTGATGACAAGTAAGGTCATTGTTCCTAGACTAGTTGACCACTTGTGGTACCCCATACTAGTTAAAGCAGGTGGCGGACACGTTATCCGTGAGTTGCAGGGTAAGAGTGTCAACGATTGGAATGACATGGTAAAGGAACAAAATGAGTTGTACACATCAAACAACAAAAGAATATTGGGTAGATGAATTTGAAAATGACTGGGGATATACTGAGCCTGGTCATTGGGAACGTGAAACAGTATCAACTACAGTGGACATTGACATTGGTCGCTACAAGTGTACACAATGCGGTGAAGTAATGTATTACACTGGCACTTGGCGTAAGCATTGGGAGGGAGTATGAACTGGACGGCAGGTATACTAGCGTTTCTTTTGTTTTGGGTGCCAATGGCAATTATCTTTGTCAGGTTCCACAAAGAGAACAAAGAGATTGACCGTAAGTATGAAGAAAAGATTCGCAAGATTGAAGAACGCTATGGGGTGAAACGATGATTCCATACACTGACTATGAAAAGATTCTTCTGCTGGAAGAACTTGAGCGAGGTGAAAAGGTTGTCATTCCTAGTAGTCTGGAACATGCTGAGTTTATGATTAAGGTAGCGCAAGGCTATATTAATGAACACAAAGAAAAAATGTTGAAAATTTTAAAGGCTTAATTATGATTCGTGTATTCTTTTTATTTGTAGTACTTTTTATTGTATTTGGCGCACTGATTCAGGGTTTCCGAGTTATGACCGGAAAGCAGGCTTTGGTGTTGACAAAAATTGCTGGTTATAGTATACTAGCATCTTCACTCGCATTAGCAGTGATGTTTGGTTTGGTAATTCTTTTTTAAATTAAGGACTCATAATGAATCGTTTTCTGAAACTCTCTTTTGTCGTTGCCGCTGTCGCACTGACTAGCGCATGTACCCGGATCGAGACCGGTGAGGTTGGTCTTCGCCGAGATATTAATAAACAGGTCAGTACTCAGGAACTGTTGCCCGGTTCTTGGAACCAGACACTGATCGGTGAGGTTATGACTTTCCCGGTCAAGGACGTTAACGTCAAGTTGGATGACATGACTCCCCTTGCGAAAGACAATAGCACAATGAAAGATTTTGATGCTGTGGTTATCTATAACTTGAATCAAAGTCAGGTTGCGGAGTTGTATAACAGTAAGTCAAAAGCGTTCCACGTTGAACACAAGGGCGACACTTACCTGATGTATAACTATGTTATGCAAATCGCACGTAATAGCATTTACAAAGCCGCACGTGATTATGAAGCACTGGACATGGCTGACAACCGTCAGCCCATTGAAAACAAAGTCAAGGAACTGATGCAAAAGGCATTAGCAGAAGAAAAACTTGATGGTGCTATTCAAGTGTCACAGGTTCTTGTTCGTACTGTTGTCCCTGCTGATAGTGTTGTTCAAAGCGCCAACGACTTGGTTCGTGCTAAGAACGAATTGAAACAGAAAGAAGTTGAAGTTAAGACTGCCGAAGCAGAATCACGCCGAATGGCTGCTCTTGCGAACAACAGCGGTAGCTCTATAGCATTTATGAATGCTCAGGCAGCACTGAATATCAGTGAAGGTATCAAGAACGGTAAGGTTCAGACTATCGTTGTTCCTAGCAACATGACTAGCTTGATGATTCCTAAGTGATATCATGATGAGTAAAGTAATAGGCTTCATATTGACTGCACTTGTTGTATTTGGTATGAGCCTATTACTCATACCAGTCACTGGTATCGTGTTTGGTCTGATTAAGAAATGGATAGTGTGATGGAAAATTTTATTGGTTGGATTCTTATTCTACTGATTCCAGTAGTAACTGTATTTGTTGTAGTACGTGGCATTAAGTATTTTAAACTCAGGCGTGAGCGCAAGGCTCAAAAAATCCGAGAAGAACTAGAACAAGCAAAAGCCCGTGATAAACAAGTAAAAGAAGAATGGCGTCAGAAGTTGCGCGGCGCGACTCATATAGGTAATACTAGATACGATTATCACACTGACACATCTACGACTGTCGTAAAAAATCAAGCAACTGGTTCTAGAGTGTCTTATGTACATACTCGTGATGACGGACCAGACATTCTTACTACATTGATTGTAGCCGATCTATTGAACAATAACAAATCGTCATCCAGTGGTACTGTTAATTGGAATAATGATATTCCTAGCATTGAACCCGAAGAAAGAAAATCTTCTAGTAGTAGCTGGAGTAGCAGTAGCAGTGATGACATTGGTTCTAGTAGTTCCTGGGACAGTAGTTCTAGTTCAAGTTCTAGTTGGGATTAATTATGATGACACTACAAGAATTTAGTATGTTTGTCACTGGAGTATTCTGGGGCATCTTTATCATCAAACCTCTATATGACATAGTGGTTAAAATTTACAAAAACGCAAAGGAAAGACAATGAATAAATTTCGTCAATGGTATTTGACCTACAGTAATGAAATCACCTGGTTTCTTATTGGTCTGCTAGTGTCCGGTGGTATTGACTCATTGGCGCGTGGGCATTATGGCAACGCCGCACTGAGTTTCGGTATCGCATATCTCAACTACTTTTTCAACAAGCGATGAAAACAATTCCCAACAAGTTCCGTCCAAGTTCAAGCATGGACAAAAAGAACATTATGAAAATGCGACTCAAGTATGGTCGCACTGACAATTACAATTGGCAAAGCCGTGTTGAATGGTATCCTGTTGGGTTTAAGTTGAATCACAAAACAATCTTCAAGCAATTTGGTAAACTTCACTATCTTGCTTGTCACAGCCCTGAGCCTATCACAAAGAAATGGCAGAAGGCTTACGACAATTTTTACAAGAAACACTTTGGCGCATTCAAAGGCGGAAGTGTCCGATATCTCAACAAATACTCTTGTCACAGTTGGCTATGAACATCGACCATGAAAATACAGCTAGAGCATTAAAAGATCAACCCTTGTTTGCCACTAATCAATGGTTATGTGCTTTCGGCATTCACACTTGGTTACAATGGGGTAAGGTTGCTATGAACAGACGCGGGTCATATTCTATGGTTGAACAATATCGTTCTTGTGGTTGCTGTGGGAAAACACAGCGCAGAATGTTATCAAAGGAGATATCTGGATAATGGCTAGTCTAGCAGAATATTTCAAACAAAACCGATATCAAGCAAAGTATGATATCGGTGATCGTGTTTTTGGTAAATGGAATAAGATTCCGTTCGTGGGCACAGTGGGCAATGATACTGTAATTAATGAGAATGAAGGTCCTCGTATTACAGTACATTTAGATTTACCAATTAAGTATCAGGACAAAGTTTATACTGTTATAATTGTTAAACACAAAGATATAAAACCCTACAAATAAGGAAAGATTATGGTAACACTAGTAAAACATGAATGGCATCAAGTTGACGCCCAATTTGCATTTGAGTTAGATACCGACAAGCTGAGTGAGATTTATCCTGACAAGGATGAAAATGAAATTGAGGAAATGCTACAGCAAATTGCTAACGGTGAAGTTGATCTCGAAGTACTTCTACAAGAAGCCTATGACAATGATGTAGAGATTGAATGGGATCGCCAATATGATGACTGGTGGACTGACCGTAAGGGTGGTTACGAAGTTACATTTGAAGTGGGTGACGAAGATAGTTGGCACACAGAACCAGAAGAACCACCAGCAACACACAAGTGTACCAAGTGCCGTTGGGAAGGCAAGAGTTGGGAAAGTCGTACTGTTTATGTAAACGAACAAGGTGAAGTATTGCCTGATGATTGCGACGAATGGCATGACACTAAAGATGCTTGCCCAATGTGTGATTCAAAGTTAGAATTAACCCAGCATGGCGTTAGTGAAGAAAACGCAAAGAGAAAACGCATGGCAGAAATAGAGGCTATGTTTGATGAAGATGACGAGAATGACCAATGACAGTAGATCAATTAGTGGGTAAATTCTACACATTTGATGATGAAAGTAAAATTGAAGTCATTCAAGTAAAGAAAACAGACGAAGATCGAGGTGGCAAACTCGTTACATATCATGTCACACAGGGTAAATATAGTTTACCTAGAAAATTAATAATGGGTGAAATTGAATTTATGAACACATTTGGGCATCTATTCAAAGACTAAATATTTTAATGTTCAAAAAAATTGTAAATCTACCTAATTTAACACTGTTAGTGGCGCTGTCATTGAGCACAGTAGCCGCATATTACAGTATCATTGGATTAACCGCTATCTTTGCAGGTGCGGTTATTCCTGTCATCATCATGGGGTCTATGCTAGAAGTAGCAAAGATCACTACAACAGTGTGGCTACGTAAGTACTGGAATAAATGTAGCTGGGTACTCAAGTTATATCTAGTTCCTGCTGTAGTAGCACTAGCATTACTAACCTCTATGGGTATCTTTGGATTCTTATCTAAAGCTCACATGGATCAAGGAATCACCTCAGGTGATGTACAAGCAAAGCTATCGCTATATGATGAAAAAATCAAGACTCAACGTGATAACATTGAATTGGCGCGTAAGGCACTTCAACAGATGGATGCTCAGGTCGATCAGCGACTTTCACGTTCTGATAGTGAGCAGGCTGCTGAACGTGCTGTTCAAATTCGTAGACAACAAGCAGGTGAACGTACTAAGTTACAAAAAGAAATAGGTGAGGCACAGAAAGAGATACAAAAACTCAACGAAGAACGTGCTCCTATCGCTGCAGAGAATCGTAAAGTAGAAGCCGAGGTTGGTCCTGTCAAATACATTGCCGCATTGATTTACGGAGATAACGCAGATACAAACATGCTTGAGGCTGCTGTACGCTGGGTTATTATTTTACTTGTTGTTGTTTTTGACCCATTAGCTATCGCATTAGTATTAGCGGGTAATCAAAGTAAAGAATGGCTGTTAGAAAATACCGAAGATGATAAAGAATCCGAGAATTCTGTTACTGATAAACTGATTGCCCGTGGTATTGATGCCGATGAAGAAGAAAGACTAGTAAGAGAAGCAAACGAAAAGATTGCCGAAATCGAACCTGAAGTTAACGAGCCTATAATCAATGTACCTATGAAATTCGTAGACTTAGGGGAACACCCTAAGGATCACGATGAAAAATCTCTAGAGGAACCTATTATCGAAGAACAACTACCCGAACCAGATGTAGTTGTCAAAGAACAGGAGAAGTCGATATTAGAACAACATCCCTATCTCACTACAGGTTTCTCACATTTTCAAAATCTAGAGCCAATGGTTTATAAACCAGAAACTGAACCAGAATCCCTAGAAGAAGATGTAGCTGTTGTTAATGAAGAAACAGTTCCGGAAGAAATAGTAGACGAAGAACCTAAAGTAGAAATTCTAGCAGTGGGAATCGATCCAGTCGAACGCCCAGGTGATTACCTAACAGCAGACTCCACTGAGATAATGACAGAAGGTGTCACGCAAGAAAATCCGATCACATTACTAGAAAGTGGATATGTAATGTATGACGGTAAGCAAATGACCAGAGAAGTCATGAAGGATATGCATCCAGAACTCTTTAGGTTAAGACCTGATTTGGGTAGAAAAGTAGATACTAACTTTGGTTCTAAATTTCCTGAGTATGCCCAAAAAGGAGATGTCTTTGTGCGAGTTGACGCATTGCCCAATCGTGTATACAAATTTGATGGCAAACGATGGATCGAGGTGAACAAGGACCGTTCAGACTCATACCTTCATGACCAAAAGTACATAGAATATCTAGTGGAAATGATAGACAAAGGTGAGTACGATGTTGAACTATTGTCCGATCATGAACGAGACCAGATTTCGGAATTCCTAAACAAGAAAAAACATTGACAATAATACCCCAATATGTTATACTATATTCATTGTAACTTATTGGGGATTTTTATGAAACTCGCTGTTATTGTTGTAGCTTTGTCATTGTCGGTAGTTGGATGTTCAACTACTAAACGAGGTGAGGGTGAACTTGATAGTATTCGCACACAGAAACTATCGACCTCTTTCCGTGAAGACACAATCCGTATCGAAACTGACTGTCGCTGGTACACTCTTGACAAAAGCAATTGTGAAATTATCTCAATTGAATCTGTCGCTACTGCTAGCGCAAACGGCAACACAGAAAGCAACCGTCGCACTGCGTTAATTCGAGCAGGCGATAAGGCACGTGCTCAGGTTCGTCACTTCATTCAGGAAGATGTGTCTAGCTCTCGGGTGTCAACTACACTGGCTAAAAACGTTGAGAAGGCAAACGACCGTCTCAAATCACGTACAAATGTAGGTGAGATTGTCGCTATGTCAGATACTGACGCAAGCAAAGACACTAACTTTTCTATCCGCGAAAACTCAAACGATACTGCCTACAACTTACAAGAAACTATTCGTGTGAATGCTAGTGGTATTCTGCGTGGCTTCAAAGTTGTAAAACAAGAAGTCGTAGGCGCACAAGAAGTATCAGTAACTATCCGTTGGGACAAAGAATCTGAACGATTCTCTAATCAATTGCGTAAAAAATTCGGTAGCTAATCATGCGCTGGATCGTTTTGGTCTGTGCTATTCTAGCCGGCTGTGCTAGTACCTCAAAACCTAACTACATTAGAGCTACGGGTACTGGCACCACACTAGAAGAAGCCAAACAAATCGCATTTCGTGATGCCATTGAATATCAGATAGGTACAATGGTATTGAGTGAACGAGAATCATCAAAACATGATTTAATCAAGAATCAAATTCTTGTTCATAGCGCAGGCTACGTGGACGACTTTAAAATAATTAATACCATCAAAAGCAACGGACAAACCACAGTAACTATGGATGTACTGGTTGCTAGTAGCAAGATTGATAATCAGATATTGTCATCTGGTAAATCTAGTAATAACTTTGACGGTAACAGACACGATGCCCAATACTCAACACTAGTCAAAGAGAGAATTCAAGGTGACTTGATATTGGATAATTTCCTGAGAGGATATCCTACTAAAGCGTACAAGATCAAACAACAAAAGTATACCGTTTCAGTAGATAATTACAGAAATTTAGTATTAAACGTACCGTATGAACTATCTTGGAACTTTGAATACATCAAATCATTAAGATCGTTATTGGATACTATTGAAGATGGTAGTAATGGTATATTAAAGCATTCTCCCGGCAACGTGACGATCATGGCAAAGGATCCCAAAGATTTTGTTTTAGGTGAGAGAACTATTCATAGATTCAATGACATTTCACGTGTAAACAAAATACAACAAGGAATGACCAATAGTAGTGAACTGCGGTTAAAGCTGACGATTACTGACTATGGTAACAATAGATTGTTTTCACGATGCTGGGCACCGGCAAGTATATCTGGGTACGGGTCTTTCTATGCTATTGGGTCAGTGACTGATATTAGAATCTACGGCAATCATAAAGAAAAGCAGGTAATAAACTTTACAGTGCCGAGTAACCTAACTAGTATGATTAATAGGTTTTCTAGTGTAGAATTGAACGTAGTTGCTGAACGTGACTGTCAAAAATAAACAGATAACACAATAAAGATAAGTATAATTATGTCAACTGATGGAAAACTAACTCACTGTTCCTTTTGTGGAAATCACAAAGATATCGTTAAAAAATTGATCGTAGGCGACGATGTGGCTATTTGTAGCGACTGTATTGAACTATGTACTCAATTGATTGTAGACGATTCTTCCGTAGAATCAGAAGTAAAAAAAGATATAGGTCATTATGACCCGTCATCTATCAAAGAATTCTTAGACTTACATGTGATTGGTCAAGACTCGGCCAAATCAGTATTAAGTGTAGCTATTGCTAATCACTATAAACGTATAACATACCCACCGAAAGACTTAGAAATAAGTAAGGGCAATGTATTAATCATTGGGCCAACTGGATCGGGAAAGACTCTGTTGGCAAAAACTGTAGCGAAGTACTTGGGTGTACCCTTTGTTGTTACTGATGCTACTAGCTTAACCGAAGCGGGCTATGTAGGTGATGATGTCGAATCCATGATTAGCATGTTAGTAAATGCGGCAGGTGGAGACAAAGACCTAGCAGAACGCGGTATTGTATTCATTGACGAAATCGATAAGATTGCTAGAAAAGGTGAATCATCAAGTATCACCCGTGATGTGTCCGGTGAAGGTGTACAGCAAGCACTACTCAAGTTAGTCGAGGGTACAACTTGTCGCATTCCCGCCGGTGGTGGTAGAAAGCATCCCGGTGGCGATATGCTAGAAATCAACACAAAGAATATATTGTTTATTGCCGGTGGCGCATTCGTGGGTGTGAAGGATATCATTAACAGTCGAACTAATGGTACAAGTATTGGTTTTTCAGCTACGATTAAAGACAAAACACACCAGTTTAGTTTAAGTAATGTTAGCCCTGATGATTTGACTAAATTCGGTATGATTCCTGAATTTATCGGTAGATTCACTACTACAGTTAGTATCGAGGATTTGACAAAAGAGCAATTAGTTAAGGTTCTTACTGGAGTTAAGAATAACTATATTGACCAATATAAGTATTTGTTTAGCATCGATGGTATTGACCTTGAATTTGATAACGTTGCTCTGGAGCAAATAGCTGAGAACTGTTTGAAACTCAAAACCGGAGCACGTGGACTGCATACCGAAATTGAGCGTGTATTAATGCCACACATGTTCAACACTAAAAAATATCGTGAAAATAATATAACAAAGATAAATATTAATCAGGAGCAGATTTTAAATCCAAAAGCTATTATATGAAAAAGGGAAGACGAGTTATTGTACAAGACGGCAACGTAGAGAAAGCGTTGCGTAAATTTAAAAAGAAGATTGCGGATACGGATCTTCTTCAAGAGGTTCGTGACCGTCAACAATTTATCAAACCTACAATTAAACGTAAAATAGCAAAAAGTCAAGCGAAACGTAGGTGGCAAAAATATCTACGTGACCAAAGTTTGCCTAAGAAACTGTTCTAACCAAAATATTAGATTTTTTTGCGTATTTTTTATAAAATAAATACGTATTCAGATGCCGATGGTCGGGTCTGAAAATGTCATCTTGCTTAATAAAGGAGAAAAATATGACAAAAACTTTATCCCTTCGTTCCCTCGACATTCCGTCAATTCACAAATTTGGTATCGGTTTCGATAACATGTTTGACGAACTAATGCGAATGAATAGTCAACAATCCCTAAACTATCCCCCATATAACATCGTCAAGAATACCGAAGATTCCTTCGATATTCAAGTAGCTGTTTCTGGATTTGGTGAAGGTGAAATCGAAGTCAATCTTGACAATCGAGTATTGACTATCAAAGGTCAAAAGAAGGAAGACCTAGTTGCTGAGTATCTACACAAGGGTATCAGTACACGTGATTTTGTGCGTGAGTTTACTCTTGCCGAACACGTTGAGGTTATCAATGCTTCACAGAAGGACGGTATTCTAACTATTAATTTAGAGCGTATTGTTCCGGAAGAAAAGAAGCCAAAAGCTATTGCTATTAGTTACACTAAATAATATAATAGCAGTGAGTAGTCGAAAGGCTACTCACTTTCTTAATTCACTTGGATAATAACATGCCCAAAACAGAAACAAAAATTAAAATTAAACCTAATCTTGCTTTACAAGAACCACCGTTGTACAAGATTATCTACATGAATGACAATGTAACCAGCATGGAATTTGTTATCCATAGTCTAATTGATTATTTTGATTACACGGCTGATACTGCCACTACTATTACACAGAACATCCACAATGATGGGAGCGCAATTGTAGCAGTGCTACCTTATGAAATTGCCGAACAAAAGGGAATTGAAGTCACACTAGATGCTAGAACTCAGGGCTACCCGCTTCAAGTAAAAATTGAAGCTGAGAGTTAACCTCTGACTTCTATTCTTTTTGCCCAGTAAGGTTCTCTTTTATAATGGGCATTATTAATGTAGTTGATATCATTTATATTGGTATCAACTACTTTTCCATATGATCCATAAATCCAATGCGACACTTTCTTTTCAGTGTCTACTATAAGTGCGAGATTTAACGGAAGTTGTGCGTGTAGTGATTGAGGTTCCTCGTGAAAAAACAAGTCTACACAAGGAACGCTATTTGTTATGATTACTACCTTCTTAACATCTAAGTGTCGCTGAAGTTTTTCTAAGGTAGATTTTAAATATACTATATCTTCATGTCGATGTTGTTCCATCATTTCATCTGTTATTGAATCTGTTGGCTCCATGTTACCATACCAACCGTTACTCCCTAACAATGCGATTCCGTCAATGATGACAACGTTGTGATGTAAGAACGCTACATTCTTTATAGTACGAGTGAGTTTTATTAATTCATCAGTCTTGCGGTCTATGTTGTGGGAATCTCTGTACTCTAGAGACCCCGCAACATAAAACACTCCTTGATAATATCTAGCCAAATGAGTTAACACTTGTCTAATAGTCTTTGTGTCGTGACTGATGTTTCCAGCAACAAGACAATATAGACTAGTGGCCTTCCCCTCCCAATTGAACGCTTCACCCGGTTCTAGGTTAAGGTCACTGATTATATCAAAACCGATGTTCATCAGATTATTTTGCTACTCTGATGTTGGCTTTTTTCGGGGCTTTGGTAGTTTTTGCCGCTGCCTTTGGTTTAGCCTTCATTGCTGCCTTTGGCTTAGCCTTAGGTTTAGCTTTTGGTTTTTCGGCTTCAACTGCCACCGCCGGAGCTTCTGCTACAGTTTCCTGTACAGGAGCAACTGGAGCTTCTGCGACTGGGACAATCGCTGGGGTATCTACCTTATAAGGTGCGGATTCTTCTACTACTGTTTCTTCCTTTTTGCGGAAGAAGATGTAATATACAGCTCCTGCTGCAACTAATAAGGCAATTGCTAATTCTAGCGTCATTTTTTTCTCCTAAAATTATATTTAGACAAGAAAAAACCGTTTCGTTTTTTATATAGTCATAGTTTGCGCAATTCACAGTCAGTAAATACGTCATGTTCAGAAAAACATCACTAGCAGAGATTATGCGTGAGGACTTACCTCCCATAGCCTACCAAAAGCGTCTTTGCTATAGGACCGACCGTGATGAAGTCGTAAGGTTGTATAGGATGCTGAACAAACAGATTTTCAACAATAAATTGATTATGCCTGAGATTGAAGTCATGGGCCGTTGTCGAAAATACTGGGGCATGTGCTACGGATCAACGACAATGCCCACTAAGACTAAAAGCTATTGTAAAATACGCATGATGGACAAATGGTATTGTCGTCAGTGGTTAGTGATAGTTTTAGCGCATGAAATGTGCCATCAATATCAATGGGACGTTCAGGGGTTAAAGAGACTCAATGAGGGAAAAGAGCCTATTATGAGTCATGGACCTAGCTTCTTTGTGTTTAGGGATAAACTAAAGAAACTAGGTATTCCATTAAAGAGCGCACATAGTAGAAAACGCTGGTTCTTACATCAAAACGTTTTCAAGTGCTAATTATTTGATATTTGGATTCTTGACTACGTTACCGAACTGGTCAACAAGAATAACATCCTTAGTACCCTTTTTACCGATACCACGAGATAATGTGACACCCAATGGACGAATACCTGCGATGCCCAATGAACCACCGTTACGTGTACTATCATTGCGTAGTAACCAGACCATCATGTGACTTTCTGGGATCTCAGCGGCATTAGTAATAACTGCGTGACAATTAACAGTTATATTGTTTTCTTTCTGTGTGAAATGTTCAGGTTTGAATGTCTGAACAACTACACCGCCTTTAGGATTCAAGTCAGCACCGAAGACTGCCCCTAATGCTTCCTGTTCTGTGGGCTCCATAACAATTTCTTTGCTTAGTTCATACACAGGAACAGTTCCGGTCTTCATCTTACGTTCACCGATTTGGTTTAGTTGAACGACACCTTTAGCTACTAGTTTATCAAGAATCGCACGGGCACGTTCACCGAACATGTTATCAGCACTTTCCCACATGTCAGCATCAAGTTTCTTAATACTGATAGGCAAGCTACCACGTTCGCTGGTCAGTACTACGTCTGCTTTCTTACGATCTGCGGTATCACGGCCAGCTACTTCAACGTTAGTTGCGTTTCTGATTGTCATTTTCTTGCCGCGAGGATCAATAAAAGTAACATTAGCAGAACCGTACTTTTGAATCACGGATTGTAAAATACTTGCCAATTCTAGTTCGTTAGCAACACCTGCGGATTGGTCACCTTGTTTTCCAGTATCTTTTACAACTACACTAACTGGACTAGCACTGAACACAATGCCACCTAAACTGCTTAATCCTGGGTCAGAACTATATTCCGGATCGGCTTCGGGTAGTTGTGCTTTAAGAACTGCTAATAATTCGTTAAGAATAGCTACACGGAACTCATTCTTTTTCTGTCCTGCTGGAATCTGTACCAAAACGTTAATCTTGTTTCCGGCAAATTTGAAATCCTCGTAACCGTTTTTACGTAAGATTTGTTCTACTTGTTGTTTGGTGACGGGTGTGGGTTGAACATCTACATTCCCCGCTTTAGGACGGGCGGCAGCTTCAACCAAAGTTCTTGTAAATTCGTAGTGTCTCATGTATAATCTCTCATGTATAGTATTTATCGCAATAATTTTAAAAAGGAAACTTATGAGTTTAGTACCAATTGTCATTGAACAAACAAGCAAAGGTGAGCGTAGCTACGACATTTACAGTCGATTAATGCGTGATCGGGTGATCTTACTTGAAGGCCCTGTAGGAGATCAAATGGCAAATTTGATTGTAGCACAACTTTTATTCCTTGAATCAGAAGATCCTAGCAAGGATATCAGTATGTACATCAATAGTCCGGGCGGCTCAGTATCAGCAGGATTGGCAATCTATGATACTATGCAGTTCATCAAGCCCGACGTACAGACAATTGTTATGGGTCAAGCATGTAGCATGGGATCGTTGCTAGCACAAGCAGGTGCTCCCGGCAAACGAGTTATGTTGCCCAACGCACGACACATGATTCATCAACCTTCAGGTGGTGCTCGTGGTATGCAAAGTGACATTGAAATTTCCTATAAAGAAATCACTTACTTGAAAAAGCGACTGACCGAAATTTATGTCGAACACAATTCAAAGGGTAAGACCTATGCTGAGTTTGAGAAGGATATGGATCGTGATACATTCATGTCAGCACAGCAAGCATTGGATTACGGGCTTATCGATCAGATTCTAGCTAAACGCCCATAATTTGACAATAAATAACCTTTCTGTTACAATAGTTTCAGAAAGGTTATCCATATGTTCAATAAATTTCTAGCAATTTTAATTTTCTGCTGTGGGTCTGTATTTGCTCAGGAAACTGACCCGTTCGGTTATCAAAAACTAAACAGTGAAGTATCGTTTAAAGTAAAGAAATTAGATGAACCTGGACCTACTGTAATTCTTATTCACGGCGGTGGTGGGGTACGAAGTATGCACAACCTCGATGTGTGGTCATACATACTGACCGGTTGGGGATACAACGCCGTCATTATTGATATGTTCTCGGGTAGGGGTTTGGGTGATCTTACGAAAAACGGTCAACGTCTTTCATTCAGAACCAGAGCTAAAGATGTAACTGAGTTGGCAAAACACATCAGTGTCCAACCGTGGCACAAGGGCGGAATCGGTACGATTGGGTTCAGTCAAGGTGGGTCTACTGTATTTGCTTTGGGCAAAGATGACGACCAAACACTTATTAAAGCTGGTATAGCGTACTACCCCGCATGTGCTTATGAGGGCCCTGCGTACACCCCTTCTATTCCCACACAAATGCATTTGGCTATGAAGGATGACTTGTCTAATCCGGCATTGTGTGGTATAAATTTTTTCTTAAAAAAGCACGATGTACACCGTTATGAAAATGCTAGTCACGTGTTTGACGTTGCCGCCGAAAAAAGAGTCACTCCCAGTGGTAATGTGATCTGGTATGATCGTGATGCCCACATGTTGTCAAACGACAGGACTAAGGCTTTTTTAGACAAATACCTAATCCAATAATTTGACAATAAATGGATTTGGGCATATAATACATGTATTGATTGATTAAAGGAGATCGAAATGGCAAATTACTCAATGTACACAGGTTTCGGAAACGATGCTGTTGACGCAATTGTACGTAGTGCTAAAGTACTCAAAATGGAATGGCCCCAAGTGCTCCAAGAACTGCGTGACCTTGCTGACCGTTTCCCTGAGGACTTTGGTGAGGCAACTGATACCGCAGTCCGTGAGGCAGTTTACATCAAACTGGGTTTCACTAGCGATTTTTATGTTTGACAATAAATCCAAACTCTGATACAATACTTGTATTGATACTGAAACACAGGAACACACATGAAACTTCACAGCGCAGTCCAAAACGAAGCAATCTTGTCCAACGTGGGTGAGATTGGCGAATTCCGTATTCGCAATTCAGCTAAGGCTTTTAACATTCTGTCCAGCGGTCTGTATGCTAACAAGATCCGCGCTATCATCCGTGAACTGTCTTGTAATGCCGTTGACAGTCACACTGCCGCAGGCAAGCAAGACACCCCCTTCGATGTTCACTTGCCCAACAGTTTCGAACCCTACTTTTCTATCCGTGATTACGGTACAGGACTGACACATGACCAAGTTACAAGCATTTACACTACATACTTTGAATCTACTAAGACTGATTCTAACGCCTTCATTGGAGCTCTCGGTCTCGGTAGCAAGTCTCCTTTTAGTTATACTGATAACTTCACTGTAACTGCCATCAAAGACGGTCGCAAAGGTATCTACACCGCTTTCATTAACGAACAAGGTGTGCCTTCTATCGCATTGATGATGGAAGAAGAAACTACTGACCCCGCTGGTGTCGAGGTTCGTTTCGCTGTCGAGGAACGTTATGACTTTGACAAGTTCCGTAGCGAAGCCCGCTATGTGTACGAATACTTCAAACTGCGTCCTGTAATTTCAGGTAATGCTGACTTTAGTTTCAAGGACCCTACTTACAAGGAACAAAATATCGTTCCCGGTGTACACTATGGTAGTGATGGTCATCGCACATCATACGCTATCATGGGTAACATCAAGTATCCGATTGAAGTGCCTAACGCTGACAAGGCTCTCGGTGGCCTACATGGTCTATTGAGTTGCGGTCTGGTCATGGAATTCAGTATCGGTGAACTTGACTTCCAAGCGTCACGTGAAGGTCTGAGTTACATTCCTGAAACGATTGCCGCAATCAAGGCTAAGCTGGTTGCTCTGAATGCTCAATTGGCAATTCACATTGCTAACGAAGCCGACAAGATTGAAAACTTGTGGGAGCGGGCACTGTATTTGAACAAGCGTCATGAGGACTATCTGTTTACTCAGGCTGTAGTTAAGTATGTTCAGGACACTAAGTTTGAACTGTTTGACCCTACACGAAATCGCTGGGATGCGATGAAAGAATTCAAGCTGGGTGTTGCTGATCTGGCATCCAAGTACAACATTGCTATCAAAGGTTTTACTAAGACACAAAGTTACCAAACTTGTTCTAACATCAAGCCTCACCAAGCATACATTCAAGTTGCTGGTCAGCAAGCTGTTTCTCCTGAATGGCAATTCAAGGT
>JACCDX010681311.1_pt1 | contig 40025 bp, 28 predicted proteins | sample 7449681 | NCBI WGS metagenome assembly JACCDX01 (sample SAMN15323450, study PRJNA562643) | freshwater metagenome | isolation source: river surface water | place: USA:Blue River Watershed | collected 2017-08-18
AACTTGGGTTCCGCTGGCGCCTCCTTGCTGTCCATCTCCGGCGACCTCGCCGTCACTGCCGGCTCCAAGTTGACCGGTTCGGCGAACGTCGGTGGCGACCTCACCGTCTCGGCAGGTTCGACCATCGCTCCGGGTTACTCGCCTGGCACGCTTACTGTCGCGGGTGACTTCACCCTCGCCGGCACGGCGAACATGGAAGTCTCCGGAAATGTCGTCGGTGGTCTCTACAATGACTCCGTCACCTTCTCCGGTACGGCCAACCTCTCGGGTGGCACCGTCCTCGTCCAGCGCTGGAACAATGGCACGACCCCGGCGGTCGCTCCCGCCTTCGGCCAGCGCTTCGTCCTCTTCAAGGGCACGGCCACGCCGACCACGGGTGCGAACCTCGTCGCCACTTACTTCACCGGCGCGACCCCGGCCAGCATCACCACCGATGACTCCACGGGCCGCTACCTCGTCATCGCGCCGGCGGCGGTCGATGCGGGCGCGGCTGTTTCGGCTTACGATGGCCTGATCCACAATGCCGATGGTTTGGCGCACAAGCCCAACGAGTACGCGGTCTACGCGGTGCGCGCCGAAAGCGCTTACGCCGTGGCGGGCATCGATGCCGGCATCATTGCTTACGTCCAGGCGGCGACGAAGGTCGCCCCCGGCACGGTCTATGTCCCTGGCGCCGTCAACAACCCCGGCTCCGTGGCGACCCTCGACCCCCTGGCGGCTCGCCTGATGACCATGAGCGATGCGCAGCTCACGCCGGCGTTGCTCAGCTTGCAGCCCGCCGCCTTGGCCGCGATCCCGGCCTCCATGGCCCTCGGCCAGCGCGCCGAGTCGGGTGCGCTCCTCCGCCGCCTCGAGATGCGTCGCTACGACCGCGCTGGTTATAGCGTCTATTACAACGAAGGCTTCGCCCTCGCGACCTCGTCCAGTTTCACGGGTGGTTCCGGTTCGGACGCCACGCCCTTCGACTCCACCGTCACCGGCGCCATGGGCGGCCTGCTCAAGGACATCAATCCTTGGTCCGTCGCCGGCTTCTCCGCCGGCTACACCAAGAGCAAGGCGGACCTCTCGGCCGGCGGCGTTTCCGCCGGCTCGGTCTCCGGCAATGCCTATCGCCTGACGGGCTTCTTCTCGACGATGCTCGGCGAACGCAAGGATTCGCTGTTCTTCGATGCCGGTGTTTCCGTCGGCACTTCGACCAACAAGTCCTCGCGCACGACCTTCCTCGGCACCGAGACCGCCAGCCCCAAGGCCACCGGCTACGGTGCCTTCGCCCGTTTGGGCGCAGGTTACGCCACCAAGGCGGGGGTTAGCTTCTCCCCCTATGTCGGCGTCGACTTCGCCAAGGTGAGCGGCAGCGGCTTCGACGAAACCGGCGACGCTTCCGCGCTCAAGGTAAGCTCCTACTCCTACACCTCCGCCCGCGCCACCCTGGGCTCCGGCATGACCTGGCTGACCGTGGGCGATGGCGAGACCCTCAAGTTCTCCATCGATTTCGAAGCCTTCGCCGAGGTCGGCGGCGGCAAGACCACGGACATCTCGGCCCGGATCGGCAGCATCGACTTCACCTCGGAGGCCAACGTCTCGGCCGGCAACGGTTTCCGCATCGCCCCGTCCTTCACCTACGGACCGAACCCGGATACCGCCTACTACCTGACGCTCTCGCTTGAAAAGGCCGGCGCCACGAAGACCACCGGCTTCGAACTCGGCTACCGCCGCCGCTTCTAATCCCTCTCCTGATCCACTCGCATCGCGCCTCGCCATGAAACTCTCCCGTAAGTTCCTCGTCCTTGCCTCGGCGGCCCTCGTCGCCGGCCTGCCGTCCGCCCAGGCGGACGTCACCGTCAACTACTCCACGGGGGCGCCGACCGTCCTCACGGGCACGGCCCTGACCGCGACGAACCTCGGCGCGCCCGGGCTGTTGGCGCAACCGACGGCGATTCAGCAGGGGCTGAAGACCGTCAACTCCCTCACCGTGGGGCCGCTGACGACTTTGACGCTGAATCAGGTCGTCGACGCGACGACGACCACCAAGTTCCTCAGCGCCAACAACGCGGCCCTCGTCGACGCGGGCACCTTCGCCACCCTGCCGGTCCTGTTGAAGACCGGCGGCGCCACGTTGCAGTACGACGCCTTCCGCGACTTCAATTACCTCGCGAACAACACCTTCAAGTTGGCTCCCCCCGCGACGCCCGTGATGCCGAACGACCTGCGTGCGCAGGGCGCTTTCTCCGGCCTGGTCGTGGTCAACCAAGGCACCTTGCAGGTGTCTGGATACCTCAACCAGTGGGCCAATTACGGTGTGGCCAACGGCTCCATCGGGTACAATTCCCGGATGGAAGGCGCCGGCGCCGTCATCCTCCAGGGCTCGGCCTCGCTGAGCTTCCAAGGCACGGCCTACAACGTCGTCGCCGCTGGGCCTGCTTTGGGCGACAACCAGCTGTCCAACCCCTCCAGCCCGCTGCTCTTCCGCCTGAATTACGTCCACAACCTCTATTCCGGCACGCAGGCCAACTTCCTCGCGGGTTTAGATGGGACGGACGTGAGCACGGTCTTGGACGTCGGCAAGGACGCCGACTACATCGCCAACATCCACATCGACGACGGCGTCGTCGGTTCCGTCGGTCGCATCGATGGTGCGGGCCGCGTCTATAAGACGGGCTCGGGTTCCTTCACGATCCTCAACACCAGCCGACTCACGGGCGACCTGTTCGTCGGGGGCGGCGATTTGGTCCTCTCCGACCCGAACGGACTGGCGCTCCGCCTCGCCACCTCCGTCAACCTCATCGGTTCCGACGGCAACCAGACTGGCCTCGCCCGTGCGGACGCCGCATCGGATTCCGCCAACACGGTCGAGTGGCGCCCCGGTTACCTGCCGGGCCGCAATGCCCCGCAGCTGAGCATCACCTCGAACCAGACGATCCGGAACTTCCAGGCTCTCTGGGGCGAAAACGCGACGAACATGTGGATCGCCGGCACGGGTGCCGGCACGGTCGTCGACATCGGCTCGGGCACGTCCTTGACCGTCCTCCAAGATGTCAACCGCGACGGTTTCTTCACGGGCAGCATCAACGGCGGCCTCGGTCGACTGGTCAAGGGTGGCGTCGGCACCTTGGCTTTGATGGGCCAGAGCTCTTCGGTGGGCGAGATCGCCATCGACGCGGGCAAGATCATCGCGAACGTCCAGAGCCTCGGTTACGGCCGCGTCGTCATCGGTGCGGGCGGCACGCTCAGCATCGTCCAGAACAACGCCGGCACGCTCCGCGCGCAGATCAACGGCGCCGTGGGCGCGACCCTGACGGTGACCCCGCAGGATGCCATCGTCAGCGCCGTCTCCGGCGGCGCCAACGTCGGCAACGGCCAGCTCGGCGTCATCGACATCTATAATCAGCAGCAGGACTTCTACGGCCAGGTCATCGTCAAGGACGGCATCACGCTGGCCTTCTCCTACGGCAAGGATGACACGTTCATCCGCGCCTCGAACATCGTGCTCAACTCCGGCACCAGCGGCCGCGAGACCACGATTCGCTTCAACGACACGACCCAGACGGTTAACAACCTCTCGGGCGACGCGAACACCCGCATCGAACTGGGCCGCGGTTCCATCACGATCAACCAGTCGACCAACACGGCCTACGCGGGCAAGATCACCGGCGCCGGGAATCTCATCAAGGGCGGGAACAGCAGCATGACCCTGTCGGGCCTCAGCAGCTACTACGGCGCCACCGTCGTCAAGGCGGGCTCCTTGGCCTCCACCGCCGCGGACGGCATCATCAACAGCGCCGGTCTCGTTCTCCTGAACGGCACGACCTTCACCGCGTCCGCCAACCAGACCGTTGGCGCGCTCTTCGGTCAGGCCGGTTCGGTCGTGTCGCTGCAGAACGGCGCGACGTTGACCGTGGGCAAGACGGAGGCCCAAGTGACCCAGCTGAACAATGCGTTGGCCAGCTTCCCGGGTGTCTCGCCCGACGCGCACCCGGCTTACTTCCTCCAGACGGACCTCGGCGCCACCGCGGTCGCGGGCATGTCCCAAGCCAATACGATTGGCTTCCTGCGCACGGCGCTGGGTGAGCCCACGAGCTTCACGCCGGTCACCGGTTCGGGCAGCACCCTGATCGTGAAGAATACTTTCGGTCTCTCCGTCGGACAGGCCGTCACCGGTGCCGGCATCGCTTCCGCCACCACGATTTCCGCGGTCTTGGCCGCGCCTTCCGCCCAAGCCGCCCAGACGGCGACCGGCACGATCGTCCCGCTGGCCAGCACCACGGGCTTCCTCGTCGGCATGCCGGTCTCCGGTACGGGTATTCCTGCAGGCACGACCATCACGGCGGTCGGCGTCGGCTCGATCACCTTGAGCGCGGCGACCTCGGTTGCGGCCACGGGCATGATCAGCGGGACGGCGGCGGTGACCTTGAGCAATGCGCTCTCCGGCGCAGCCTCGGGCGCTTACGCACTGTCTCCTGCGTCCTCGGATGCGCAGGTGCTCGGTTTCCGTGGCGTCATCTCCGGCAACGGTGGTCTCACCAAGGTCGGCAACCAGACCTTGGTCCTCCTGACGCCCAGCACCTATACCGGTGCGACCAACATCAACGGCGGCACCCTGCAGATTGACCACAACACGCTCACGAACACCTCCGCCATCAACGTCGGTGTCGCCGGCAACCTGTCCGTGAACGTCTCGAGCGGGTCGGCCACTTTCACCCGCCAGCTCAGCGGTTCCGGCTCATTGACCAAGGTGGGCGCGGGTACCCTCGTCATCAACACCGCCACCGGTTGGGTCAGCGGCGCGATCAACGTCCGGGCGGGCAGCCTGGAATTCAACCCCGGCACTTTGTCGGCCATCACTGGCGGCGTCTTGAACGTCGACCGCGGTGGTTCGTTCCTCATCAATACCCCCACCGATCTCGCTTGGACGGGTAGCCTCTCCGGCTCCGGCGTCGTGACGAAGATTGGGGCGGGCACCTTGACGGTCATCGGCAGCGTCAACATGGCCGACGCCGTTTTGGGCGGTGGCCTCCTCGACATCCAGGCCGGCAAGGTCTACGGCTCCAATCTTCCGGGCGTCTTTGGTCCGCCGGAAACGTTCGGCGTGATTCAGCTCGCCGCGGGCACGACCTTCCGCGACACCGTCGCGGGCGCCACCGCCTCGCAGCTCGCCCTCAGTGCCTTGATCAACGTCGGCAGCACCGTCGGTTTCGCCGTCGGCCAGACGGTGAGCGGCACGGGCATCCAGCCGGGCGCGAAGATCGTCTCGTTGACGGACAACTCGATCACCCTCGACACCGTCACCACCGCGCTCACCTCGGGCACGGTCAAGGTCGAGGAATCCTTCGGCGATTGGCTCTTCCAGGCCGGCACGCAGGGCGCCGCCGGCACCACCGTTGGGGTCACCTCCACCGCCGGCCTCCAGGTCGGCATGCGCGCCTTCGACGGCGGCATCGCTGGTTATGCCGGTCTCCTTGGCACCATCGTGGCCATCGACGACCTCGCTTCGACGGTGACCTTGAGCGCTCCGACCACGACGGCCCTCAACGGTCCGCTGGCCTTCCAGCTCGGCGACGTCCGCGGCGCCGGCAAGTTCGAGAAAGCCGGCAACGGCACGCTCACCTTGAATGTCCCGCTGTCGCTGACCGGCGCCGTCGAGGTCCTTGGTGGCACCTTGGTCGTGAACACGGAGTCCGCCTTCCATAACGCTTCCTCCATCACCTTGGGCGCGGGCGCGACGCTCGATGTATCGGGCTTCGATCAGGACCTCGCCAACGTCACCAGCGATGCGGATTCGACGCTCGTCGGGACCGGCTCGACCCTGACCCTGAAGGCCTCGGCGGGTGCGACCACGACCTACCGCGGTCGGATCGACGGCGCGCCGGACATCGTCTTCAACGAAATCCGTCCGTCCGGCAGCACGGCCGCGCTCGGCGCGCTCAACCTGCTCCGTCCGTCCACCTCCCAGAATTCCATCAACTCGATCGACGTCCAGTCCGGCAGCCTCATCGGCACGATCGCCGGCTTCGGTGGAGCGACCCTCAATGTCGCCGCGGGCGCCAAGATCGGGTTCAACAACGACGACCTCGCCGTGACGGAAACCTTCACGGGTCCGGTGACGGGCGCGGGCACCATCCTCAAGTCCGGCGTCGGTCAGATCATCCTCTCCAACGGTGGCGCCACGGCTTCCGCTTATGAAGTCTTGGCCGGCAAGCTGACCGTCCTGGATACGCGCGCCAACGGCGTCGGCAACACCGCGATCGACCTGATCAACGCCTCGATCGCCGCCGGTTCGACGCTCGAGGTTCGGTTGGACGGCTTCCGTGAGCGCAACCTTGGGGCGCAGATTGCCGGCCTCAGCCCGACCTCGCAGGGCACGTTGCAGATCACGAACACGACGAACAACAACTCGAACGTTTATCTCACGGCCGGCGCCTCCTTGGCCGCCGTCACCTTGGGCGATGCGGTCACCCTCCATCAAAGCGGCCAGACCTCCATCGCCGGGGTCAACGGCTCGGCGGGCGCGGAACTGAACTTCAACACCGGTGGCGCCGTCACCATCAACCAGGCCATCAACACGAGCTTCGTCGGCACGGTCGTCGGCGTCGCTTCGCAGTTGACCGTGGTCGGCGCCGGCCGCGCCAGCTTCACGAACCCCGCCCTCGCCACGCAGCTCGGTGGGAACATCACCTTGTCCGTCGGCTCGGGTGCGACCGCGGGCAACCTGGAAATCGACTCGCGCTTCGTCGGCGCGTCCCCCCTCACGCTCAATGCCGGCTCGTTGGCCGTCCATGTGGCTGCGGGTTCGCCCGATACCTTCGATACCCAGATCACGGGTGTCGCGGGCGCCGTCAAGTTCGTGAAGACGGGGGCCGGCGAACTGAACGCCAACCTCGGCGTCGTCGCGGACCCGATCTTCTCCGCCTACGAGATCGAGGCGGGCACGCTCACGGTCACGCCGGTGGCCAACCAGATCCTCGCTGGGCGGAGCGTGTCGCTGAAGGGCGGCAACCTCTCGATCCGGCAGGACGCCTCCGCCCCGACGTTGGGCACGGCGGGCTTCACGACCACCAGCACCACGGGGATGTTGAACGTCCTCGGCGCCGCCACCGGCCCGACGGGTATCCTCACCATCAATGGTTCCTTTGCTGGCGGCTTGAGCCTGCAGTCCGGCGCCAACGTCGTCCTCGGTGTGACGGGCACCAACGCCATCGCCGTCAGCGGCGGCGTCACCGTCGGCGCGGGCAGCACCTTGTCTGGCCAAGCGGTCGTCGGCTCCACGGCGACCAACGCCAATTTCGTCAACAACGGCACCGTCGCCCCGGGCTACTCGCCTGGCATCGTCACGGTGAACGGCAACGTCACCAACACGGGAGCCTTCATCATGGAGCTCTCGGCTACGGAGGCCAACGGCACCTATAACGATCAAGTCCGTTTCACCGGCACGGCCGACCTCAACAACGGCGGCACGGGTACGATCACCCTGAAGCAGTTCGGCGCCGCCAGCCCGGCCTTCGGCCAGCGCTTCGTCCTGTTCAAGGACACGGTTGGCGCCAGCGCGTCGAGCTTCACCTCGGTGATTCCGGCCGCCCAAATCACCTCCCAGGGCATCTCCCCCTTCCGCTACGTCCTCTCCTACCCGGGTGATGCGAGCGGCCAGGCCGGCGAACTCGCCGTCTATGTGGTTCGGGCGCCGTCGGACTACGATGCGTTCAAGGCCCCGGCCTCGTTGCTGGCCTCGATCAAATCCATCACGCAGGTGGACTCGGTCCTGGTGAACAACGGTGCGGACACGGTGCTCGGCACGGCGGATGACGTCTACCGTTCCACGCCGGCCTCCACCTACAACGCCGTGGGCGGCAACCTGGCCATCCTCAGCGATGCGGGCCTGCAGGTCGCCTTGGATAACCTCACCCCGTATGGCGCCTCCGGCACCGTCACGGCGGCGAACTCGCTCTTCCAGCGGAACATCGACAACGCGGCCCGTCGTCTCGAGCTCCGTCGCTTCGACCGCGCCAGCCTGACCATTCTTTCCAACGAGTGGCACGTCGACACCATCGGCGGCAAGGCCACGGTGGGTGCTTCGGACGAGCTGCAGAACAAGGCGACGACCTACGGCGTCACCGCCGGCTACACCTCGCAGGTCGGCATCGATGGCGTTGCCGGTTACTCCCTCACGGCGCAGCACTTCTCGCTTTCGGGCGACACGACCACCAGCGCTTCCGGTACCGGTTTCGCGGCCAACGCGTACGTCGGGACGGTGGCGCTACGTGGCCAGCTCTCCCTGGATGCGGGTGTATCCGTCTCCCGCTTGTCGTCGGAGATCACGCGCGATTCCGTCGTCGGCTCCGGCAACACCAACACCTCGTCGCCGACCGCGACGACGTATGGCGTGTGGGGTCGCCTCGGCACCGTCATCGCCCTGAAGTCGTCCGATACCTTCATCACGCCCTTCATCGGGGTCCAGTATGCGTCGACCAAGTTGTCGAGCCTCGAGGAATCCGGTCAGGCTGACGCGATGGCCGTCTCCTCCGGCTCGGTTTCGCAATCGTCGGCCCGCGTTGGCGCCGGCTTCCATCATATGTGGGAAGAAGGCCGCGGCGATTGGCGCTACCGCCTCTCCATGGACCTCGGTTACGTGAAGCAGTTCTCCGGCGAGTTCGGTGAATTCACCTCCACGAACACCACGGGGATCAACACGAGCTACACCTCCAGCCTGCGCGTCAGCGCAGGTTCCGGGTTCTACGTCAGCCCCTCCCTGAACTTCGGTCCGGACGAGAATTCCACCTTCTCGGTCGGTTTGTCCTACGAGCAGGGTAACGGGAACTCGATCGGCGTGAACGCGGGTTACCGCAAGCGCTTCTAAGAAATCGGCCTAAAAGCCTGGAAATGGGGGGTGCGTCGGCCGACGCACCCCTTTTTTTGTCCCTCGCCTAAAAACTTGACCAAGGGATGCCGGTCCGTAAGTTCCGACTCTCCACCGGAAGCCCCCTTCGTCTAGCCCGGTCCAGGACACCTCGTTTTCACTGAGGTAACTGGGGTTCGAATCCCCAAGGGGGCGCCAAGGTGGAAGTCTTTAGCCGGCCGAGGTCTCAATGACCACGGTACGGCCTTCTTTGCGAGCGGTCTCCGCCGCGAAGGCCATGAGGTGGCTTTGGATCGAGACTTCGAGCGAGGTGCGCATCGCGGAGGCGTCGACTCCCGTCAGCTCGGCATGGAGGGTGGCCATCAAGCCGGCATCGCCGCCGCCATGGCCGGCGTACCCACCGGTGGGCGTCTCCACGGTGATTTTCTCCGCGGTCTGGTTCCAGCCATGGGGGGTGAAGACCAAGTCGCACCCGAGGTGCTTCTTCACGAAGGCTCCGCCGCGCAGGACTCCCTTGGTGCCGAAGATCTCCAGGTGACGCCCTTCGTCGAAGGCCGTCATCGTGAACGTCGCGGTCACTTCTCCCGTGAATTTCAGGGCGAGCACCTGATGGTCGACGACATCGTTGTCGCAACGGAAGACGCAGCGTCCCCATGGGCTGGTGCGGAGCCACGTGAAGATCTCCGCGTCCGTGGCTTCCTTCGCGCGGTCATAGACCATGCCGAGCCAGCGGCGGCCTTCGGGTTGCGCGTAGCGGTGCGCATCATAAGGGCACTGGGCCGCCGCCGGGCAGCCGTCGGTGCAGCGCGCGGGTGCGCCCGCCGGGGCATGCGCCGCGGTGAACTGCGTGAGCGCGCCATGCGAGGAAACCGCCAAGCACGGCCGGTTGATGAGCCAGGCCAAGAGGTCCATGTCGTGGCAGCTCTTCGCCAAGATCATGGGGGACGCCTTGCCTTCGACGGACCAATGTCCGCGGACGAACGAGTGCGCTTGATGCCAAGGCTGGACGCCTTCGGTGAAGTTGGCTGTCACGATTTCACCGACAATCCCACCACGGAGGAGGCTTTCGACTTTGGCGTAGAACGGCGTGTAGCGAAGGACGTGGCAGACGACGACGCGGCGGCCGAGGCGCCGGGCGGCGGCTTGGACGGCGAGGACATCTTCGAGGCGGTGGGCGACGGGCTTTTCCAGGAGGAGGTCGCTGCCGAGCTCCATGGCGCGGATGGCGTGATCCCGGTGTTGGGCATCTTGCGTCCCGATGACGACCACATCCGCGGGCTTGCCGTCCGCGAACATGGCTTCGGCCGAAGCGTAAGCTTTGAAGTCCGTGGGTCGGTCGGATTTCCCGCGGATGAAGTCGACCCGGCCGGCGACCGGGTCGGCCCCGGCGACGAGGGCGAACCGGTCGGGCATCTCGGCGGCGATCCCCGCGTAGGTCCGGGCACGGGAGCCACATCCACAAAAGGCCAGGGTAAGACGTCGCATGGGGAGGTAGCCACAATGTGGTCTGCGACCTTGGGGAGGCAAGGTCGGGGAGGGGAGTGTCCTGAGTGCTTTAACTCATTATGGTAAATAGCCCTTGCGTATGTTCAAAAATTATTGAAACATTTATTCCGACCCTCGTGAGGCCTCATGACACCCCCTGCCGCCAAGCTAACCGCCCGTCGAAAGAGCCGGCCTTCCTTTGCCCCCCTGAGTGCGCATGAGGCTGAATTAGCGGTTTTTTTCGTGAGAATGGCAGGCATTTTGGGGGTGCCTCGCTCGGTGGCGGAGATCTATTCGCTCCTCTACGTTTCCCCGGAGGCTGTCGATTTCGACCAGATTCAAGGGAGGCTTGGAATGAGTAAAGGCTCTGTCAGTCAAGGACTTAAGTTTCTCCGTGATCACGGCATGATCCTCTCGGTCAAGGCCCCCGGTTCTCGCCGAGAACGCTGGCAGCCAACCCCATCGTTAGCTGCGTCTTTAGTGACCTTACTCCGTAGTCAGGTTTTGCCCGCCCTCGAGCAATCGAGTCCCAGCCTCGACCGAATCCTTGCCGGCGCCCAAGACACGCAGGCCTCTCCTGAGGTCATCGAACGGCTCACCCGGCTTCGTCGCTGGAATGCCCGCGCCCTCGAGCTTTTCCCCTTAATGCTCCCTCCGCCGAGGGAGTCCTGAAGTTTTAGGCCGTTCACTCGGCTGACAGTCGATCCTTCCCTCCCGTGCGGCGACCAACGCCTCCACGTGCGGTAGCCTGCCCGAGTAGCCCAACCTTTTGCATGCATTTTAAGGAGTGCCAATCCGCCTGCCTTCCCCCTATCCCCTCACTCGCTCCACCATGCGCATCGCCATCACCAGCGGTTACTTCGATCCCCTGCATCGCGGCCACCTTGAGCTGCTCGAACTTTCCCGCGCCCAAGGCGATGTCCTCTGGGTCATCGTGAACAACGACATCCAAGGCGCCCTCAAGAAAGGCAAGTCCTTCATCGACCAGGATACCCGGCTGGCGGTCACCGCCGCCCTCCGCATCGTCGACCGTGCGGTCTTGGCCGTCGACCAAGATGGGTCGGTGTGCGCCACCTTGGATCGGCTCATCTCCGAGGCTAAGGCTGCCGGTCACGAGGCTGTCTTCTGCAAGGGCGGCGACCGCCATGCCGGAAACATCCCGGAGATGGTCGTGCTCGACAGGCATGGCGCCAAGTTGATCGACGGCCTCGGCGCCAAGATCGACAGCAGCTCCCGCATCATCGCCGCCGCCAAGCAGCCCCAGGCCTAACTTTCCCTTCCCATGAAAAAACGCGCACTCATCACCGGCATCACCGGACAGGACGGTTCCTACCTCGCGGAGTTCCTGCTCAACAAGGGCTACGAGGTCCATGGTCTCATCCGCCGCTCTTCGAGCTTCAACACGGAACGCATCGAGCATCTCTACATGGACGACCTCGTCCGCGACATCCACGTCAAGAAGATCAAGCTCCACTACGGCGACCTCGGCGACAGCACCAACCTCATCCGCGTCATCGGCGACGTGCAGCCGGACGAGATCTACAACCTCGGCGCGATGTCCCACGTGAAGGTCTCCTTCGACGTCCCCGAGTACACCGCCGATACCGACGGCATCGGCACCCTCCGCCTGCTCGAGGCCATCCGCATCCTGAAGATGGAGCAGAAGGTCCGCATCTACCAAGCTTCCACCTCCGAGCTTTATGGCAAGGTCGTCGAAGTTCCGCAGTCCGAGACCACGCCCTTCTACCCGCGCAGCCCTTACGGCGTCGCCAAGATCTACGCCTACTGGATCACGCGCAACTACCGCGAGGCCTACGGCATCTTCGCCAGCAACGGCATCCTCTTCAACCACGAGTCCGAGCGCCGGGGCGAAACCTTCGTCACGCGCAAGATCACGCTGGCGGTCGCGAACATCATCCACGGCCGGCAGGATTGCCTCTTCCTCGGCAACCTTTCGTCGCAGCGCGATTGGGGTTACGCCCCCGACTTCGTCCAGTGCATGTGGCTCATCCTGCAGCACCACCAGCCGGACGATTTCGTCATCGCCACCGGCAAGATGTACACGGTGCGGGAATTCTGCACGCATGCCTTCCGCCGCGCCGGCATCGAGCTTGAATGGCGTGGGCAGGGCGCCGACGAGAAGGGCATCGACCGCAAGACGGGCAAGACGCTCGTCGCCGTCGACCCGCGCTACTTCCGTCCGACCGAGGTCGAGCAGCTCTTGGGCAACCCCGCGAAGGCCATCCGCGAGCTGGGCTGGAACCCCCAACAGACTTCTTTCGAGCAACTCGTCCACAAGATGGTCGACTCGGACCTGAAGCTCGTCGCGCACAAGAACCGCTAAGCGGATGGATCGCGCGGCCAAAATCTACGTCGCTGGTCATCGCGGCATGGTCGGGTCGGCCATCGTGCGCGCCCTGCAGGCCGCCGGCCATGCCCGGATCGTGGTGCGGACTTCGGCGGAGCTCGACCTCCGTGATGGGGCCGCGGTCCGCGCGTTCTATGCCCAGGAGCGGCCGACCTACGTGATCATGGCGGCGGCGCGCGTCGGCGGCATCCACCACAACTCGTCCGCGCCGTACGATTTCCTGTACGACAACCTGATGATGGCGGCGAACGTCATCGAGGGGGCGCGCCACGCGGGCGTCCAGAAGCTATTGTTCCTTGGGTCGAGCTGCATCTATCCCAAGTTCGCGCCGCAGCCGATCCAGGAGGCGGCCTTGCTCACCGGCCCGCTCGAAGTCACCAATGAGGCTTACGCGGTGGCCAAAATCGCCGGCATCAAGCTCTGCACCTTTGCCCGCCAACAATACGGCTGCGACTTCATCAGCGCGATGCCCTGCAACCTCTACGGCCTCGGCGATAATTTCTCGCTCCAGAATTCCCACGTGCTGCCGGCGCTGATTCGCAAGATGCATGAGGCCAAGCTGCGTGGCGACACCCAGCTGATGCTTTGGGGCACCGGGACGCCGCTCCGCGAATTCCTCCATGCCGACGACGTGGCCAGCGCCTGTTTGGTGTTGATGGACCGTTACGCCGAAGCCGGTCACATCAACATCGGGTCGGGCGAGGAGCTTTCCATCCGCGAGCTGGCCGGGAAGGTCGCGGCCACGGTCGGCTTCACGGGACGACTGGAGTTCAATCCCGCGATGCCGGACGGCACGCCGCGCAAGCTGATGGACGTTTCGCGCATCAAAGGCTTGGGCTGGAGTCCGCGTATCACCTTGGACGAAGGTATCCGGGGTGTGTACGCCTGGTACCTGCAGCACGGCGCCGAGGCGCGGAAGTAACCCGCCGGCCTGGCGGTTTCGTCGGCCGGTCGGCGACTGCCCGCAACGGGTGCCGGCCGCAGCCCTCCCTCCCTTCGGCCCCGACGTTCCTTTGTCGGTTGCCTGCACCTCCGCGTTGCGGCCGAGGTTGCCGTTTAACCCTCCAACGAACCAACCCACCCCTCCGTCATGTCCATCACCCTTTGCATCCCTGCGCGCATCGCCTCCACGCGCCTTCCCCGCAAGGTCCTCCTCGACCTTGGCGGCAAGCCCGTGGTCCAGCATGTCTGGGAAAAAGCCAAACAGGTCCGCCAAGCGGACCGCGTCATCCTGCTGACCGACTCGGAAGAGGTCGCGCAGGTCGCCCGCGGGTTTGGGGCCGAGGTGGTGATGACATCCCCGGATTGCCCTTCGGGCACGGCGCGCATGGCGAGCGTCATCGACCGGGTCCCCGGCGATTTCTTCCTCAATGTGCAAGGCGATGAGCCCTTCATCCAGCCGGACCTCTTGGATGGTTTGATCTCCCGCTGGAAGGAGACGAAGTGCCGCTTGGTCACCGCGGTCTCAAAGATCCAGACCACCGAGCGGCTCCTGGCGAGCAGCGTGGTCAAGGTCGTCCGGGCCGAGAGCGGCGAGGCCATCTACTTCTCGCGCAGCCCGATCCCGCATCTGCGCGGGGTCGACCCATCGGAATGGGTCTCCCGTCGGGACTACTGGGTGCATATCGGCGTATACGGTTATGACCGCGCGACGCTCGCAGGCTACTCAAGGTTGGCCGCTACGGAACTCGAAGCCGTCGAGTCGCTCGAGCAGCTCCGTTTTCTGGCGCACGGACTGACCTTCCAGACGGTCGTCACGCAGTATCATCCCGTCGCCATCGACACGCCGGAAGACCTCGAGGTCGCCCGGAAGATGCTCTGAGTGGCGCCTGAAGCGGCGGTTCAAGCCGCAGCAAGGTAAGGGCCGATCGGCCCACGGCCTGCGCTCCGGCGCGCATATTAGGTCGTCGGGGCTGCCGACCACGCCGCGATGCCGTTTCATCTCTCCGGTCGCTTTTGCGCCTTGGCACGGCCTTGCGGCCTCTTCTTCCAACTCTTTCGCACCATGACTACTCCCCTTAATTCCGCGCGGGCCCTCCTGCAGGCCGAAGCCGAGGCGCTCTCCGAACTCGCCACCCGTCTCGACGACTCCTTCACGCAGGCCGTCGACTTGATCGCCGCGCACGCCGGCAAGGTCGTCCTCTGCGGGGTCGGCAAGTCCGGCCTCATCGCGCAGAAGGTCGCCGCCACCCTGTGCAGCACCGGGACGCCCGCGATCTTCCTCCACGCCGCCGATGCGGTGCATGGCGACCTGGGAATCCTGCAGCCCGGCGATCCCGTCATCTTGGTCTCGCGCTCCGGCACGACCGCCGAGCTGGTCCGCCTCCTGCCGGTCCTCCGTTCGTTCAAGTCGCCGCTGATCGCCATCGTCGGCAATGTGCAGTCGCCGCTCGCCACCCAAGCGGACGTGGTCTTGGACATCGGCGCCCGCCCAGAAGCCGACCCGTTGGGCATGGTGCCCACGACGAGCGCGCTGCTGACCTTGGCGCTGGGCGATGCCTTGGCCGCCGCGTTGATGACCAAGCGTGGCTTTGCGGCGGCCGACTTCGCGCGCTTCCACCCGGCCGGTCAACTAGGGCGCAACCTGCTCCTCACCGTCGGCGAAGCGCTCCAACCGCTGGACCGTTGCGCCGTCGTCGCGGCCGAAACCTCTTTGCGCGATACCGTCATCGCCATGACCCGCCATCCGCATGGAGCCGCCTGCATCCTGGGCGCCGAAGGTGTCCTCGTCGGTCTGATCACGGACGGCGATCTCCGGCGGGCCTTGAGCCGTGGGGTGGACCTCAACGTGGCGAAGTCCGGCGACATCATGACCAAGAACCCGATCCGCACGCACCCGGCGGTATCCCTCGGCGATGCCGCCCGCATCATGGAGGATCGCCCTTCGCAGATTTCCGTCCTGCCCGTGACCGAGCCGACGACGCAGCGTTGCCTGGGGCTCTTGCGTATCCACGACATCTATCAAGCCGGCCTCGTTTAAGCCGCATGCCTGCCGACCTTACCTTTGAAGCGAGCCACCGGCCGCGCCGACCCGCGCTCACGCCCCGGGAGCTTTCCGTCATCGGCTTGACGGCGGCGATCTTGGTGCTGGTGCCGTGGACGTGGGGTGGGGTGGTGCTTTGGCCGATGCTCTTGCTGCTGGGCCTCGCGGTGGCGGCGATGGTCGCAGCCGTGGGCAATCATCGCGCGCAGTGTTGTGCGCTCGGCCTTTGGGTCCTCGCGGCGGGCTATGCGTGGCTGCGTTTGCCCGATCCCGCCGAAGGCTTCAGCGCCTTGAAGAACATCGATTGCTGGGCCTTCCCCGTCGGCGGACTCGTGGGCCAAGTCCTACCGGCGGTCCTGATGTATGGCGACCGGCGTTCCCGTCCGGCCAAGGACTGCCTGCGCGATTGGGTGACCTCCGTGCCTTTCTGGGTGGCGGTCGTGTTGTTCGGTTATTGCGCGGTGCAGGCCCTCAACCCTTGGGGCACCGTCGTGGAGAAGGATCTCTTCTGGCGCATTTTCCGGGAGAAGCCCATCGCTTGGTTGCCGAGCGGCCTCGCGGCGCCGTTCGTTTCCGACGAAAGCGATCCTGGCGGCATGAACGCCTGGCGTCTGCTGCTGACCCTGCTGGGGCCTTGGCTGGTCTTCGGCGCTTTGCGGGCCGGCCTGCGTCGGCGTCAAGGCCTGGTCATCTTGGCCTGGATCGGCGTCGTGGTCGCCGTGGTCTATGCCGTGTACGGTTTTCTGAATCAACGCGGCTATACGGAAGCCATCTTGGGCTATCCCGTCCCCGTGGGGGCGACAACCTTCGGGACCTTCATCAATCGGAATCACGCCGGCATCTATTTCTACCTCAACGCCGCCGTGGCGGTGGCGCTCATCTTCTGGCATCTGCGTCGCTCCCAGGCTTCGGCCGCCCGCGGCGGGCCTTACCTGCTCGCCGCCTTCGGCGCGGCCTTCCTCGGACTCTTCGTCTTCTTCACGACCAGCATCGGCGCCGCCATCATGGTGCTGCTGCTGCTCTTGGTGGTGACGCCGCTGGCCTATTTCTTGGGGACCCCCAAGGACGCGCAGGCCTCGCGGGACGTTCTCTGGGCCGCCGCCGCCGGGCTGACGTTGCTTTTCGTGGTCGTTCTTTTCGCCGGGGATTTCCGGAGCCTCGAGAAAAAAGTCCAGTTGAAGGCCGCGGCCTATCGCGTGCAGGGGGCCGACGACCGCGCGCCCTTGCGCCGTTCGACCTGGGCGATGGCCACCGCCGGTGGCTGGACCGGCAAGGTTTGGACCGGCTGGGGCGCTGGTTCGTACCGCTGGGTTTCCCCCGTCTTTCAGGCGGAAGAGAAGCCGTTGCAAGACGCCCAAGGCAAGTTGGCGATTCGCGCCACCTATGCGCACTGCGATTGGCTGCAGATGCTGGCGGAATGGGGCGTCCTCGGCATGCTTCCGGTCTTGGTCGGCCTCTGGTGGCTGGCGCGGTGGATGCGGCGGGCCTGCCGCCGTGGCCATCCGGAAGCGATTCCGTTGGCCGGCGTGCTGGTGCTGGTCGGCGTGCATGCTTCCGCCGAACTGATCTTCTGGTTCACGCCCTTGCTCTATGCGCTGGCGTTGATCGCCGCGGCGATGGTCACCTTCACGGAACACGATTTGCAGGCGCAGGCCGATCTGGGCCGCGTCGAAGGCGCGTAGGTTCAACTTTCGGGATGCGACAAATCCTCCAACATCTTGGTTCCGGCCACACGGAGCTGGCTCACGTGCCCGCGCCGGGCCCGCTCGCGGGACGCGTCTTGATCCAAGCGACGCATTCCTTGGTCTCGCTGGGCACCGAGCGCATGCTGGTGGAGTTCGGACGCGCAGGGTGGTTCCAGAAGGCCCGCCAACAGCCCGAGCGCGTTCGCCAAGTTTGGCAAAAGATCCGCGCCGAGGGCTTCTGGCCGGCGGTGCAGGCCATCCGGAGCAAACTCGCGCACCCCATCCCCATGGGCTATTGCAGCGTGGGTCGGGTCGTGGCGGCGCCGACCCGTCCCGATCTCCGGTTGGGCGAGCGCGTCATTTCCAATGGCCCGCATGCGGAAGTCGTCTCGGTGGCCGATGGCCTCGTCGAGCGGATTCCCGACAACGTCGCCGACGAAGACGCGGTGTTCACCCCGTTGGCCGCCATCGCCTTGCAAGGGGTGCGTTTGATGGGCGCGCAGCCGGGTGAGCGCGTCGTCGTCAGCGGTCTCGGCCTGATCGGACAACTGGCGGTGCGCTTGCTCGTGGCCCAAGGCTACGCGGTTTACGGGCTCGATCCCGATCCGGACAAATGCCTCGCCGCCGAACGTTTTGGCGCACGCTGCTTCACGCTGCATGCTTCGGCCGATCCGTTGCCCGATATCCTCGCGTGGTCCGAGGGGCAGGGCGTCGCGGGGGTGCTCATCACCGCCTCCACCGCCGCCTCGGAGCCGGTCAATCTCGCCGCCCGGTGTTGCCGCCGCCATGGCAAGGTCGTCCTCGTGGGCGTGGTCGGACTGCAGCTCAACCGCGCCGACTTCTATCGCAACGAAGTCAGTTTCCAGGTCTCCCAGTCCTATGGCTCGACCGACCCCGCCGATGTCTATTCGGCGCGGGGTAATTTCCAGGCCGTGCTCACGCTCATGGCCCAAGGTCGTCTGTCGACCGAAGGGCTGATTTCCGAACGGCTGGCCTTCGCCGAGGCCGCCCAAGCTTACGGCGGGATCCACCGCAAGGGGACCCTGGGTCTCTTGCTGTCCTATGGGGATGCCGAAGGGCTGTTTGCGCAGAACGTCACCTTGCAGGCGTCGCCCGCGCCAGCCACCGCGCAGCAGGTGGCGCTGATCGGGGCCGGCAACTTCGCCGCCCGCACGCTTGTCCCGGCGCTCTTGGCCCAGGGTCCGCGCCCGGTCATCGCGCAGGTGGTCTCCGCTCGCGGCGCCTCCGCTTTGGTCGTTGCCCGCCAAGCCAAGGCCTTGGGCGTCTCCACGGACTGGTCGGCGGTCCTGGCCGACCCGTCCGTCCGTGCGGTCTTCCTTTCCACGCGCCACCACCTCCATGCGCGGCAGGCCAGCGCCGCCTTGCGCGCCGGCAAGGCCGTCTGGGTGGAGAAGCCGTTGGCTCTTGCCGAGGCGGAATTGGCGGACATCGCGCACGCGCAGGCGACTTCCGGCCAGTTGTTGATGGTCGGCTTCAATCGGCGCTTCGCTCCGTTGGCCCAGCATGTGGCGCGACGTCTCCGGCAAATCCCGGGCCCGAAGCATTTTGTGGCCACCATCAACGCCGGTACACTTCCCCCCGATCATTGGGCGCTCGATGCACAGGTCGGCGGCGGGCGCATCGTCGGGGAGGCTTGTCACTTCGTGGATCTTTTCCGATTCTGGGCCGGCGTGCCGATCGCTTCCGTGCACGCCACCTACCGCGGGGCCGATGGCCAAGATGCCGGTCGCTTCCTCCTGGAGTTCGCGGACGGTTCCACGGGGCAAATCCACTACCTCACCGACTTGCCACCGAGCCAACCGAAGGAGCATTTCCGGATTGCCGGCGCGGATTGGGAGGTGGAGATCGACAATTGGACGAAGTCCCGCGGCCGCGGCATTCACGGGTTTGATCGTGGTGGCTTCTGGATGGCTTCGCCCGACAAGGGCCATCGCTGGGCAGTCCAGGCATTTCTCCGGGCCGTGCGCGACGGCGGTCCCGCCCCCATTCCGTTCGACGAGCTGATGGAAGTCTCCCGTTGGTCCATTCGCATGCAGAGCATGCCCGTCTCTTCTTCTCCATGAACGACCTGTGCGTCCTCGGCCTTGGTTACATCGGTTTGCCCACGGCCTCCATCTTCGCGACCAAGGGCAAGCGCGTCCTGGGGGTCGATGTCAGTCCCGCCGTCGTCGAGACCATCAATGGCGGCAAGATCCATATCCAAGAGCCGGACTTGGACGTGCTCGTCCGCGCCGCCGTGCAATCGGGGAACTTGCGTGCCGCCACCGCTCCGGCCCCGGCGGCCGTGTTCATCCTCGCCGTCCCCACGCCCTTCAACGTGCAGCCGGATGGCAGCCGCTTGCCTGACCTCTCCTTCGTCGAGGCCGCGACCCGCTCGCTCGCCCCGCACGTCCGCGCGGGCAATTTGGTCATCCTCGAATCCACGTCGCCGGTCGGCACGACCGAGAAGGTGAAGGCCTGGCTCGAAGCGGAGCTGCTGCAGCGCGGCCTCGCGGTGCCGGCGGATCTCCTCTACGCGCATTGCCCGGAGCGCATCCTGCCAGGCCAGATGCTCAAGGAGCTGGTCTCCAATGACCGGATTGCCGGCGGACTCACTCCGGCCGCCGCGGCCCGGGCCAAGGCCTTATACGAGACCTTCTGTACGGCCCAGATCTTCCTGACCGACGCGCGCACGGCGGAGATGGCCAAGCTGACCGAGAACGCTTTCCGCGACGTGAACATCGCCTTCGCGAACGAGCTCTCGCTGATTTGCGACCGCCTGCAGATCGACGTCTGGGAGCTCATCCGTCTGGCGAATCGCCACCCGCGCGTGAAGATCCTCCAGCCCGGTCCGGGCGTCGGCGGGCACTGCATCGCCGTCGACCCTTGGTTCATCGTCGCGGCGGCGCCGGCGGAGGCGCGCCTTTTGCGGGCGGCCCGTGAGGTCAATGACCGCAAGCCCCATCACGTCGTCGCGCAAGTCCGGGCCGCCGCCGCCCGCCAAGCCCAGCCTGTCGTGGCCTGCCTGGGCCTCGCGTTCAAGGCGAACGTCGATGACCTGCGCGAGTCTCCCGCCGTCGAAATCACGGCGGCCCTCGCGGCCGCCGGTTTGCCGGTCTTGGCCGTCGAACCGCATGTACGCGCCTTGCCATCGAGCCTCGCGGGCAAGGTCCAGCTCGTGAGCTTGGCGGAAGCCGTGGCAGCGGCGAACGTGGTCGTGCTGCTCGTCGACCACCGTGCCTTCGGGGCCCTCACCTTGGCCGCGTTGGCCGGGAAGGCCGTCATCGATACCCGCGGTCAGCTCCATTGATTCCTTTGTACCTCTCTGCGCTCCAGCATCTCGGCCCCGCTTGGTTTTTGCGCCGGCTTTGGTTCCAAGTCGAACGTTCCAGCGGTCTAATGGAGCGACTCATCTGCCCGGTACACGCGTGGACGGATATCGAACTGCCCGCCGATTACGCGGAGCGTTGGCGTCGCTCGACGCCACGTTTGCCGATCGCGAAGATCGACCGCTCCTATTTGGCCCCGCATGTGGAGGCTTGGGCCGTCGCGAACGGACACTCGCCCGTCGCCGAAGCCGAGTTGATCGCCCTCGGTCGCTTCCGGATTTTCAACCATGATTTGGTCGACGCCGGCGAGCGCCCGAGTTGGCACATCAGCGTGCTCGACGGCGCGAAGGTCGATCCCTCCGTTCATTGGACGAAGCTTTCCGACGCGGGGACGACGGATATCAAAGGCGTCTGGGAGCTCTCGCGCTTCGCCTGGGTCTACCCGCTGGTCCGCGCGTGGGTGCTCGATGGCGACGCTCGGCACGTCGAACGGTTCTGGGTTTTGCTCGAGGATTGGATGCAAGCCAACCCGCCCAACCGCGGACCGCAGTGGATGTGCGGGCAGGAGGCTTCCTTCCGGCTCATCGCCGTGGCCTACGCGCTGCAGGCCTTCCGCGATCATCCCGCGACGACGGACGGGCGCGTCTTGCTGACGGCCCGCCTCGCCACCGCGACGGCGGAGCGGATCCAGGCCCACCTGTCGTACGCCCTTTCGCAGCAGAACAACCACGGCATCAGCGAGTCGCTCGGGCTCTTCACGGCGGGCGCTCTCTGGCCGCACCTGGAAGACTCCGCAGGATGGCGCGATCAAGGACTCGAAACCCTGTTTCCGCAGGTCGAGGCGCTCGTCGATGCCGATGGCGGTTTCAGCCAGCACTCGACGAATTACCACCGCCTCTTTCTCCAGCTGATGACATGGGCCGAGGTCGTCTTGGTCGCCGAAGGCGAACGCCTCCCTCCGCACACGCGCGATCAGGCCAGCCGGGCCACGGAATTCCTGCTGAACCTGATGGAGCCTGATGGCACGGTCCCGCGGTACGGCGCCGACGACAGCGCCGACCTTTTCCCGCTCAGCGGGGTCGCGCCCGGTGATTTCCGCCCCGCCGTCGGCGCCGCCCAAGCGCTGTTCCTCGGGAGCCGGCCCACCTCGGGCCCTTGGGATGAGGCTTCCTTGTTGCTCGTGGGTCCCATGCCCGTTTCCGCCCGGACCATCGCCGGCAACCTCTCCGTCGATTGTCCCGCGGCAGGCGTGGGCCTGCTCCGCAATTACCGCGGAGCCGCCTTCTTCCGGCAACCCACCCGATGGTCGCATCGGCCAAGTCAAGCGGACCAATTGCACGTCTCCTTGTACTGGGATGCCGCGTGGGTGGCCGAGGATGTCGGAACCTATTCTTATCGAGGAACCGGCGCCGACGATTTCGGGTCGGCCATCCATCACAACGTCCTCACCGTCGATGGCCGCGGGCCGATGCGGAAGGCCGGCCGCTTCCTCTGGTTGCCGTGGGTGCCTTGCGTCCGCGCCGTCGAAACGGATGGCTTCCGCGCCAGTCTGGTGGACTTGGGTGGCGCCGAATGGACCCGCCGCGTCCTGCGTTTTCCGCAAGGCTTCGTGGTCATCGACCAAGTCCAGACCCGAAACCCAGCGAGCCGCTGTGAACTCCGGTGGCATGGTCGCAGCCGCGCCGGCCTCGCGACGCTCGCGATCGTCTGTTCCGAACCATCCCAAGAAGCTTGGCTGTCCGCCGATGGACAGACGGGCGAAGGCTTCCACGCCGCCCGTTATGGCCGTCGGGAACCCGGTTGCACCCGTCGGCTCACGGCCCAGGGGCGGGCCGTGACTTTCGTGACCGCCCTCGGTTGTGCGATCGACCTGCGCCCGGATGCGGTGCTGGTCGACGGTCGTCCTTACCCCCTTTAAGCCCATGCGCACCGTCGCCCTGATTGTCGGCACCCGCCCCGAATGCATCAAGATGGCTCCGCTCTATTTCGAGCTGATGCAGTCGAAGACCATTCGCCCCGTGCTCGTCGTCACCGCCCAGCATCGCCAGATGCTGGACCAGACCTTGGCGGTCTTCGGCCTCCGCCCGGACGTGGACCTGAACCTGATGCAACCTGGCCAAGGCTTGGCGGACCTCACCGCACGTGTCCTCACCTCCGTCCACTCGTGGATGACGATGGCCCGCCCCGATGCGGTCTTGGTGCAGGGTGACACGACGACGGTTTTGGGTTCGGCCTTGGCCGCGTTCTACGCGAATGTTCCGGTCGGACATGTGGAGGCTGGGCTCCGGACGGATGACATGCGCTCGCCGTTCCCCGAAGAGATGAACCGCCGGCTGACCGCCCCTTTGGTGCGCTGGAATTTCTGTCCGACCGAACAGGCCCGCGAGAACCTCCTCAGCGAAGCGATCGACGACCAGTCCTGCACCGTGACCGGCAACACCGTGGTGGATGCGCTGCTGTGGACGCGGGCCCGCCTGCAAGGCCTCGGCCAAGACGCCGAAGTGATTGCGCGTTTGGGCGTGCCGCCGGAGTTCGCGCAACGCTTCCTGACCAATCCCAAGGCCCGCTGGTTGCTGGTCACCGGTCACCGCCGCGAATCCTTCGGGCTGGGCTTCGAGCAGATTTGCCGAGCCTTGCAGCAACTCACCGAACGGCATCCGGATTTGGGCGTCCTCTACCCGGTGCACCTCAATCCCTTGGTCCAGGAACCGGTGCATCGGCTCTTGGGCAAGAATCCGCGGATCGCCCTGATCTCGCCCGCCCGCTACGAGGACTTCGTTTGGCTCATGGACCGGGCCACGGTGATCCTCACCGATTCCGGCGGCGTCCAGGAAGAGGCGCCCTCCTTGGGCAAACCCGTCTTGGTTCTCCGTAACACGACGGAGCGCGTCGAAGCCGTCGCGGCGGGAACCTGCACGTTGGTCGGCACCGACCCCGCCCGTATTTGCCAAGAAACGACCCGCCTGCTCGACGACCCCGCGGAGTACCTGCGTCGCTCGAAGCTGCAGAATCCCTACGGCGACGGTACCGCCGCCCGGAAGATCCGCGCCGTGCTCGAACAGGATCTGGGCTAAGCGTCCGCCCGCATGCGGATCCTCTACTTCCATCAGCATTTCGCCACCCCGTTGGGCTCGGGTGGGACGCGTTCCTATGAGTTCGCCCGCGCCTGCGTGGCCCGCGGACATGCGGTCACGCTGGTTTGCGGTGCCCACGCGCAGTCGGGTTTGCGCCTCCCGTGGGACCCGCAGGCGGGCTGGTCGCGGGGCGACGTCGACGGCATCGACGTCATCTCCTTGCCGCTGCCTTATTCGAACCGGGATGGCTTGCTGCGGCGGGGCTGGACGTTCGCGTGGTTCGCCCTCCGCTCGCTGCGGTTGGCGCTGTCGGAACCCTATGACCTCGCTTTTGCCACCTCGACGCCGTTGACGGCCGCCTTGCCCGGCTTGGCCGCGCGTTGGCTCCGCGGGAAACCTTTCGTCTTCGAGGTGCGTGACCTTTGGCCGGAGCTTCCCCGCGCCCTCGGCGTGCGGAATCCTTTGCTCTTGGGTGGGATGGCTTGCTTGGAGTGGGCGGCGTACCGCGGGGCGGACGCCTGCATCGGGCTTTCTCCCGGCATCGTGGCGGGCATCCGGCGCCGGGCGCCGCGCGGTCGCGCGGTGACCTTGATCCCCAACGGCAGCGACCTGGAACTCTTTCACCCTCGCCGGCGCGCGTCCTTGGCGCTGCCGGGGGTCGCGCCGGGAGATTTCGTGGCCGGCTTCACCGGCGCGCATGGCCCCGCCAATGGTCTCGACGCCCTGTTGGATGTCGCCCGCGAGCTCCGTCGGCGTGGCGATAGCCGCATCAAGCTGGCTTTCCTCGGCGACGGGAAAGAGAAGGACCGACTGCGCGCGTCCGCCGCCGCCGAGGGCCTGACGAATTGCCTCTTCTTCGAGCCCGTCGCAAAACAGCAGCTGGGGGCCATCACCGCCTCGCTCGATTGTGGGTTGATGGTGCTGAAGGACGTGCCGGCGTTCTACGACGGCACCTCCCCCAATAAATTCTTCGATTACGCGGCGGCGGGCATACCCATCGTCAACAACTACCCCGGCTGGTTGGCGACCCTGATCACGCAAGCTGGCGCCGGCGTCGTCGTCCCCCCTCGCGACCCCGGAGCTTTCGCGGATGCCTTACAGGCCCTGGCGGCCGACCCGGAACGCTGCCGTCGCGCCGGGGCTGCCGCGCGCGCCTTGGCGGAGCGGCAGTTTGCGCGCGGCGACCTCTCCGCCCGATTCGTCGACGTCCTGCAGGGTGTCGCTCAAGACTTCTCATGAATATGCCCACGTTTACCCGGGACGCCGCCGTCCGGCTCATCTTGGCTCGACTCGCTCGTCTGGGCCAAGAATTGGACAAGCCCATCTTGGCCCAGGCCGATGAACAGACGCGCCTTTTCGGCGAAGCCTCCGCGCTGGACAGCATCGGCCTCGTGACGTTGATGTCCGACCTCGAAGACGACATCCATAAGACCTGTGGCGTCTGGGTCACCATCGCCGATGAGAAGGCCCTGAGCCGCTTGACCTCGCCCTTCCGCCGCGTCGGCTTGCTGGCGGATCATATCGTCGAACTCGTGGCCGCGGCCCGACCTTAACCCCATGCCTGTCGCCATCATCACAGGTTCATCGCGCGGTCTCGGTTTGGCCCTGGCCGAATGCCTCCTGGCGGAGGGCTGGACCGTGCACGGCTTCGCGCGCAGTCCGCAACCGTTGGCGCACCCGCATTTTCGTGCCCATGCGGTGGATGTGGCCAACGAAGCGTCGGTGCAGGCCGCCGTCGCCGCCGTCGTGGCCGCCGGTCGGATCGACCTGCTGATCAACAACGCCGGGGCCGCCTCCATGAATGCGTTGCTGCTGACCCCGGCGGCGACCGCCGAAGCCCTCATGCGGGTCAATTACCTCGGCGCGTTTCATTGCCTGCAGGCGGTCGGCAAGGTGATGGTTCGGCAGCGTGCGGGCTTGGTGGTCAACATCACAACGGTCGCGGTGCCGTTGGCGTTGGCCGGCGAAGCCGCGTATGTGGCGAGCAAGGCCGCCGTGGAAGCCTTGACCAAGGTGGCCGCCACGGAACTGCAGCCCCAAGGCATCCGCGTCAACGCGGTGGGTCTGGGGCCCGTCGATACGGATCTCACGCGCGCCGTCGGGGCGGATAAGCTTCGCGCCCTCAATCGGCGCATCGGCCGGCCGCAAGGGACGACCCTCGCCGAGGCGGTAGCTTTTGTCGCCCAAGAATGGCGTACGCCCTCCACCGCCACGGGCTCGATCCGTTACCTGGGTGAACCTCGTTGATGTCCGCTTGGTTTGAACAACGTCTGCAGGACTGCGGTCCCGCCTTGGCCATGCAAGGGCCCTGGGGCGATTGCACCTATGCGGATCTCGCACGCCTGCAGGCGGCGATTCGTGCGGATCTGCAGGCCTTGGCCTTGGATGGCCCGGCGGTCTTCGCGATCGTCGGTGAGCACGAACCCGCCGCGGTGGCTTGGCTCTTTACCTTGGCCGAAGCTGGACACAGCGTGGCCCCGCTCGCCGGTAATCCGGCGGAGCACCCCGGGAAGCTCGCCGAAATCGGGGCGCAGTGGATCGTCACCAGCGCGGGCTTCCGCTGGAAGCTGCTTCCGCGGATGTCCGAGCCCTCGGCACATCCGGCCTTTGGTCAATTGCGCTCCCGCGGACATGCGGGGCTCGTCCTTTTTTCCAGCGGCACCAGCGGGCGCCCGAAAGTGATGGTGCAAGACCTCACGGTCTTGTTGTCCACCTATCAGGACCGCCGCCGCAATCGGCTGCCGGTGCTCGCGCTGCTGGGCTTCGACCACATCGGAGGGCTGAACACCATGCTCGGGGCCTTGGCGACCGGCTCGACCTTGGTGGTGCCCGCCGATCGCTCCGCCGCCGTCGTCGCGGCGGCGATGGCCCGGCACCGGGTCGCGGTCTTGCCGGCTTCACCGACGTTCTTGAACCTCCTGCTGGTTTCGGGCGAACGCCAAGCCCACGACCTGAGCGCCTTGCGCGTGATCACCTACGGCACCGAGCCGATGCCGCCGGGCTTGCTCCCGCGCTTGCGGGAAGCCTTCCCGCGCGTTCGCTTCATCCAAACCTTTGGCACGAGCGAGACGGGCATCATTCGGACGGAAAGTCCGGATGCGGATTCGACCTTCATCCGCTTTGTCGACCCATCCGCCGAATGGAAAGTGGTGGACGACGAGCTGTGGTTGCGGAGTCGGACGCAGGTCGAGGGCTATCTGGATGCGCGGGATGGGGCGGGGAAGTTCACCGGCGATGGTTGGTTCCGGACCGGCGATAAGGTCGAGTTGGGTCCCCGGGGCACTTTGCGCATCCTCGGCCGCCTGGGCGAAGTCATCAACGTCGGCGGCGAGAAACTCATGCCCGCCGAGGTCGAATCGGTGATCCTTGGCCTACCCTTGGTCTTGGATTGCCGGGTCCGTGGAGAAGCCAACGCCTTGGTCGGGCAGGCGGTCGTCGCGGACGTCGTGGCGGCGCCGGGTGTGGACCACGATGAACTTCGGGCCACGATTCGCTCCGCCTGTCGCCGCGCGTTGGCGGCGCATAAAGTCCCGACGCGCGTCCGTTTCGTCCCGGCGGTCAGCGGCGCGCGCCTCAAGAAGACCCGCTGAGCATGCATCCCACGCTTCGTTTTCTCCTGCGGCACCCGTTGTTGCGCGGTCGTCCCTGGGTTGGGTTCGGGCGGTTCCTGTGGTGGCAAGCCCTCTCGCGCTTCCGGCCGGGCCGGCACCGCTACGCCTGGATCGGTGGAGCCAAGCTTTGGCTGCAACGTGGCTGGGGCGGGCTCACGGGCAATTATTACGCCGGGCTGCATGAGTTCGAGGACATGGCTTTTCTCCTGCACTTGCTCCGGCCCGACGATCGTTTTGTCGACGTCGGTGCGAACATGGGCAGTTATACGGTGCTCGCCCGCGGGGTCTGCCGGGCCTGCACGGTCAGCTACGAACCCGTGCCCGCGACCTTCCGTCGGCTCCAAGACAACCTAAGCCTCAACCAAGCGCTCGACGAACGGTCGCGCTTGGTGAACGCCGCGGTGGGCTCGGCGCCGGGGACGCTCCGGATGAGCGAAGGTCAAGACGCCATGAACCATGTGGCCCGCCCCGCGGAGGCTGCCGCGCTGGAGGTGCCCGTGGTCACGTTGGATCAAGACCTCTTCGCGTCGCCGCTCTTGCTCAAAGTCGACGTCGAGGGTTATGAAACCGAGGTCTTGCGCGGCGCCCGGCGCCATTTGGCGAACCCAGCGTTGCGCGCCCTCATCGTGGAGCTCAATGGTCTCGGCCAGCGCTACGGGCATGACGAGCAGGCCTTGCATGCGGAACTCCTGGACGCGGGGTTCCAGCCGTTCCGCTACGACCCCTTTGCCCGCCGCCTTTCGCCCCTGGCGACCCCTGGCGCGCACAACACGCTCTATTGCCGGGATCTCGCCTTCATTCAGGCCCGCCTCACCTCCGCTCCGCCTGTCACCGTTTTGGGCAAAACCTTCTGACCCATGCAGCCAGCCTCGCCGATGTCCCCTCCCTTCGCGCCGCGTAAACTCGTCCCCGTCGGGGTGGTGACGACGTGGATGCTCTTGGCGGCCTACGTCGTTTTGACCTTGCCCACGCAGTGGGTGAAGGCGGTCCTGCCGTATTACGGCGACGTGGTCTTCGGGGTGATCATGCTGACCGTCGCCATTCCCTATCTCTTCCTGCGCAGCTTCTGGCGTGGCACTTCGAAATGGGCCTTCGGTTTGTTGCTTTATGGCATGATCGTCACCTATCTGACCCGCGGCACGGAAGGGGCTTGGGCCATGGGGTGGCGCGAATTCATCTTGGACGGGTTCTTGTTCCTGGCGTTGGCCTTCGGCCTCAAGCTGGGCGAGGCCTCCTTCGAGTCCCTCCGCACCTTGGTTTCCCGCGTCTCCTGGGTCTGCGTCCTGATGGGGACCGCGAACATCCTCTTGATGCGCTTCGGCTATGTGCAGATCGATGCGGACGCCAGCAATCGCGTCGTCAGCATCAGCTTGTTCTACGTCATCAGCCCGCTGCTCTTCTTGGTGCCCTTGCAGGTGGTTTTCCGCTTGGGGCTCCTCCTGCCGACCCTGTCGGTCGCGATGGTGGGCTTGGTCGCCTACTTCACGCTGACCCGTTCGATCGCCATCGCGTTCTTCCTCCTGTTCGCGCAATTGCTGCTGCTCTTGCTGCGCCGCGCGATGGGCACCTTCGCCACGGGCTTCACGGTTTGGCTGTTCTTGGTCTTCCCGCTCATGGCGCTGGGGGGGTATTACATGATGGGCTCCATCACCGACGCCCGCGGCATGGACAGCATCGTCAACACCACCGGACGGAGCCTGGAACTCGAGGAGTTTTTGGACCAGATGACGCCACGCGGTTGGGTTGCGGGTAACGGGCTCGGCACGGGCTTCCTGATGAATGGTTACGACCCGGATACCGGCGTGCCCATGAAGGTCATCATGACGGGCTTGCACTACAGCACTTTGACGCCCGTGCTGAAGCTCGGGGCCGTCCTCACCGCCTTCCTTTGGTTGGCCCTGATGTATGCGGTCGGTCGGGTGTTCTTCGGGCCCGGCGAAGTCGACCAGAAGGCGGTGATCCTCGTGCCCTTCAACTACGCCGTCGTTTACTCGATCTCGGGGGGCTGGTTGGCCTCGGCGTACCTCATCTTCGGCCTCGCGCTTTACCTGCTCTTCAACTTCCGCGCCTTTGCCGAAACCGCGGCCGCGGCCGCTCAACCCACCCCCTCCGATGGACGCCCCGTGTTTCACCGTCGTCATCGCCACCTATAATTACGGTCGCTTCCTCCGGGCGGCTTTGGATTCCGTCTTGGCGCAGTCCTGCCAAGATTTCGAACTCATCGTCGTCGACGGGGCGAGCACCGACGGTACCGTCGCGCTCCTGGAGGAGTACGCTCCGCGCTTGGCTTGGTGGGTGAGCGAGCCGGACCGCGGCCAGAGCGATGCCTTCAACAAGGGCTTCGCCCGCGGGCGCGGCCGGCATTTCGTTTGGCTGAATGCCGACGACATCCTGCTCCCGGGCACCTTGGCCGCCGCGAAGGCCGCGCTCGCCGACGGGCAACACCCGTGGGTTTCGGGCGACTTCGTCCGCACCAACGCTGAGCTGGAACTGCTCGCTTGTTTCCGGGGGCCCACGGATCAACCCAGTTGGTTGCGGCGCCCGGATGCGCCGATCACCGTCTGCGGCCCCAGCAGTTTCTTCGCGGCGAAGTTGTTCCGCGAGGTCGGTGGGTTTTCGACCGACCTCCGTTACGCCATGGACCTCGATCTCTGGCTGAAGTTCATGGCCCGCGGGCATTACCCCCGGCGGTTCGCACACTATTGTTGGGCCTTCCGGATGCATGAGCAGTCCAAGACCGCCGATCGGTTCGCGGCCTACGTGAATCCCCGCGCCCAGGAAATCCAGGCCGAAGTTGCGATGCTCTACGCGCGGCTCGGCTATCGTCTCTCGCCTTGGGCACGACTGCTTTCCGCCGCGCACAAGGTGGCCGATGGCAGCGCCTGGGGGGCCTGGGTGGACACCCGGGCCTTCCGCGGCCAACCCGCCCGACTTATTCCTTCCGCCACGTGATCCTCATCGACGCCACCTATATCAACCGAGGGGGAGGGCTGGGCTTGCTGTGCCGGTTGCTCAATGACCTCCGTGGGCGGGGCGACTTCGCCGTCCTCCGCGATATCCGGGTCACCGACCTCGATACGGTTGGCTTCAAGGTCTATGATGCGGTGCCACGCCTCGCGGCGCGGCGGCGTTTCTACCGAAAGCATGGGGCGGACTTCAGTCGGGTGCTCTGCTTCGGCAATGTGCCGCCGCCGGTGCGGTTGCCGGTGCCGACCGCCACGTATTTCCACAACTTGTTGTTTTGCGAGCACTACGCGGGGGAACGCTGGCGGGACTACTGGCTCAAGAAACTTAAGATGGCTTACATCCGCTGGCACTCGGCCAATACGGATGTCTTCTTGGTCCAGTCGGCCAATATGGAGGCCGCCTTGCGTTCGAAGCTGGGTGGAAGGCCTGCTATAACCGTCGTGCCGTTCTTCGCCACGGCTCGCGGCGGCTTTGTGTCCGATCTCGGGCGCGAGTGGGATCAGTTCGCGTACGTCAGCGAGGCGCATCCGCACAAGAATCACCACCGTCTGCTCGAAGCTTGGCGCCTCTTGCTGGCTCGGGGGCTCCGCCCCGGCCTGCACCTCACCGTCACGTCCGCCTACCCGGAGGTATTGGCGAAGATCGCCGCACTGCAGTCGGCCGGCGCTCGCATCACCAATCATGGGTACGCCCAGCCGGCTCCGATCTACGCGCGGTGCGGTTACCAGATTTACCCGTCCTTGGTTGAAAGCTTCGGGTTGGGCCTGCTCGAAGCGGCCGACGCCCGCTGCGCCGTGTTGGCGGCCGACCGGCCTTATGTCCGCGCGGTGGTTGACCCTCACGCATTTTTCGACCCGCATTCGCCCGCGGCCATCGCGGACCTGGTTGCGCGGTGCGTCGGGCAACCGGCGCCCGCATCGGTGCCGAAGGCGCCAGACGAGTTGGCGGGCTTGGTCGGTTGGTTGAGCGAGGGGACCCCATTCAAGAGGGTAGAAGACTGACATGTGTGGCATCGCCGGATATATCGGGGACTTCGCCCCAAGCCTGCTCACCGCAATGGGCGCCGCCATCGCGCACCGTGGTCCCGACGGCCAGGGGACTTGGGCGGAAGGGCGCGTCGGCCTGGCCCATGCCCGTTTAGCCATCATCGACCTTTCCCCGGCCGGGGCCCAGCCGATGGTCTCCGCCGATCGTCGCGTGGTCGTCACGTTCAACGGGGAGATCTACAACTTCCGCGAACTGCGGAACCGTCTCGCCGGTGAAGGCGTAACCTTCCGCGGGGCGAGCGACACCGAAGTCCTCGTCGAACTGCTCGCGCGGTTCGGGGAGAAATGCCTGCCGTGGCTTAACGGCATCTTCGCCTTCGCCGCCTGGTTCCCGGCCGAGCGTCGGTTGATCCTGGCGCGGGATGCGGCCGGCGTTAAGCCGCTTTACTGGGCGCGGACCGCGGCCGGCTACGCCTTCGCTTCCGAGATTAAGGCGCTCCGCCCGGTCGCCGGCATCGACTGGTCGCCCGACCCCATCGCCATCGCCGCTTACCTGACGTTGCTCTACGCGCCGGCAGACCTGACGCCCGCGCAGGGAGTCCGCAAGCTGCAGCCAGGCGAAATCATGGAGTGGCAAGACGGCGCCGCGCCGGCCATCCGTCGCTTCGCCGCTCGTGCCAATGAACAGGCGCCGCACGACCTCAGCACGAGCGATGCGGTCGAGGCCTGCCGCTCCTACCTCCAGCAAGCGGTAAACCGACAACTGGTGTCGGACGTGCCCATCGGCGGCTTCCTTTCCGGGGGCGTCGATTCGACGGGCTTGGCCGCGCTGGCGGTTAAGTCCCTTGGGCGGGGCGATCGTTATCCCTGCTTCACGGTGGCATCGTCGGCTGGAAGCTTGCGAAGCAAGGAGGGCCTCACGGACGACTTCCCTTACGCGCAACGGGCGGCCCACCGCTTAGGGGTCCCCTTGCACGCGATCAGCCAGGAGTCCGCCGCGATCCAGGATGTGGATCGCTTGGTCTGGATGCTGGATGAGCCGACGCCCGATCCGGCGGCGTTCATGACGTACGCGATCAGCCAGCATGCCCGCGCCCAAGGGGTGAAGGTCCTCCTTTCCGGCGCGGGTGGCGACGACCTCTTCAGCGGGTATCGCCGACATCAGGCCCTGCAGTCCGAACGCGTTTGGGGTTGGTGGCCGAGATCCCTTCGGGCAGGACTCCGCCGGTTCACCGCCAGCAATTCCCAAGCCCATCCCCTCGCCCGCCGGATCAGCAAACTGTTTGCGCATGCGGATGCGGAACCCGATGAGCGCCTGGCGAGCTACTTCCTTTGGCTGGGGCACGAGGCCATGCTGCCGATGCTCGGGCCGGAGATTCGCGCCGCCTTGGGCCCGCGCCGCGCCACGGATTTGCTGACGGGCTCGATGGCCCGGCTGCCTGAAGGGGTGACGCGCTTGAGCCGGATGCTCCATCTCGACCGCAGCTTCTTCCTCGCGAGCCATAACCTGAACTACAAGGACAAGATGGGGATGGCGTGCGGGGTCGAGATCCGCGTCCCGTTGCTCGATCCGGACCTCGCATCCTTCGCCGAACGGCTCACCGACAGCCAACGCATCCGGGGACGCGAAACCAAATACCTTTTCCGCCAGGCCTTGCGCGGTTTGGTGCCCGATGAAGTCCTCGACCGACCCAAGTCCGGCTTCGGTCTGCCCCTTCGAGGGTTTTTCCATGAGGTTTATGGACCGCAGCTCCGTCGGCTGGCCGCGGCGGGCCGGCTGGATGGAACTGGCGTCTTCACGGGGGCGGGCGTCATCGCTTTGTTGGAGGCGGATCGCCGCGGCGAAGTCGACGCCACCTACCCTTTGCTGGGCGTGCTGTGCCTCGAGTCCTGGCTTCGCCAATTCGCCCAACGATAACTCAAATGCATAGCTCCATCTCCAACGTCCGGCTAGCCGGGTTGGCCGTCACCACCGGTTCGCTGACCCGCGACTTCATCGCGGACGGTCTGGCCTTGGGTCTCGATCGCGTCATGCTCGAGCGGACGGCCCAGACCATCGGTCTGCGGGAACGCAAGGTCGCCGCCCCCGGCGTCACGGCCTTAGATCTTTGCGAAGACGCGGCGCGGCGCCTCTTGGACGCCGCGGGCCTCGACGCGACGTCGATCGACGCCGTGATCTTCGTCACGCAGACCCCCGACCATTCTCAGCCGAACAACGCCTCCTTGCTGCACGGCCGCTTGGGCCTCGCCCGGGGTGCGGCGGCCTTCGACCTCTCGCTCGGTTGCTCGGGGTGGGTCTATGGGCTCCACCAGGCCGCGTTGCTCTGTGCCCATGGCGGCGCGGCGCGGGTGCTGTTATGCGCCGGGGATACGCTCTCGCGCTTGACCCATCCCAAGGACCGTTCGGCGGATCCACTCTTCGGCGACGCCGGCTCCGCGGCTTTGATCGAGCGCACGGGCGCATCGTCCGCCTGGCATTTCGAGCTTGGCGCCGACGGCGCGGGTGCGAACGCCATCATCGTGCCGCAGGGCGGCGCCCGGATGCCGCATGACTGCAAACCCTTGACGGAGATTCCGGATCTGGACGGGAACGTCCGGCACGCCGCCAATTTGGCGATGCAGGGCGGGGAAGTGTTCAATTTTTCGCTCCGCCAAGCCCCGCCGGCCGTCGCCGCGGTCATGCGTCACGCGCGGTATACGGTCGCAGCGACGGATGGGCTGGTCCTGCATCAAGCGAACCGGTTCGTCATCACCACGGTTGGACGGAAGTGCGGGTTTCCCGCGGAGAAGACGCCCAGCGACGTCGTCGAACACTACGGCAACCAAAGCTCGGCTTCGATCCCTTGTGCGTTGATCCACGCTTTCGCCGAACCGCTGACCGCGCGTTCCCTGCGGCTCGTGCTCTGCGGGTTCGGCGTGGGCTGGTCCTGGGGCTCGTTGGCGGCCGAATTCGGGCCGCTCGCCATCGCCCCGATCCAACCTTACCCGCCCGCCCGATGACTTCTTCCGAAAAATTGCAGGCGCTCCAGCAGGACGTGGACCATTTCGTCGGGGCCACCCTCAACACGCCCCTGGCCAGCCTGCCGCATTGGGGCTCGTTGGCGGTGCTGCTCATCATCCTGCATTGCGAAACCCAACACGGCCTGGTGGTGACGGGCGCGCAAGTCCGCGCCTGCACGACGGTCGGCGACCTCCTTGAACTCATTCCTTAACGACTATGAAAAAACTCCTGATCGTGGGTGCCGGCGGCTTCGGCCGTGAACTCTATGTCTGGGCCAGCCAGCATCCCGATTGCGGCCGGGCTTGGGCGCTCGAGGGTTTCCTCGACGACAACGCCCAGGCGCTCCACCCGTTCGGCTCCTTCGCCCGCGTCATGCCGCTGACGGGGCACGTCGTCGATCCGGCCAAGCTCTACCTCTGCGGGTTGGGCCTACCGCCCGTGAAGGAGAAGTTGCTGCAGCCGCTGCTGGCCGCCGGGGCGAACTTCCCCGCGTTCGTCCATCCGCGCGCGCTCGTCGGCGATCGCGTGAAGTTGGGCCGCGGCGTCGTCCTCTGTCCCGGGGCCATCGCCAGCGCCGACGTCGCGTTGGGTGATTTCGTCATGCTCAACCTACACGCGACGGTCGGACACGACGCCTCGGTCGGAGCTTGGTCGACCTTGAGCGCGCACTGCGATGTGACGGGGCGCGTCCAGGTCGCGGACCGCGTCTTCATGGGAAGCCGGGTTTCGATCATCCCGGGTCTGACGGTCGGGAGCGGTGCCACGCTCGGGGCGGGCGCGGTGGTCATCAAGGAGGTCCCCGCCGGCGTCACCGTCGTCGGCAACCCTGCGCGCATCCTCTGATGCGCAAAGCCCTCCTCTATGTCGGGGCGACCTGCCTCGTCCTGCTGCTCGGCCTCGTCGTGGCGGCGGAAGCCTTTTCCCATCGCGAACGGCGGTTCACGGGCCAAGTCGTGGATGCCTTGCCGCGGAACGTCGCGGGTTGGACGCGGCGCGACATCCCCGTCGCCGACAGCAAGGCCGGTAACATGAACGTCCAGGGCATCCTTAATTTCAGCCAAGCCGCCCAAGCGCTTTACGCCCGCGGAGAGACGTCGATCCTGGTCTACGTCGCCTACTGGGAGCCGGGCAAGGTCTCGGTCGTCGACGCCGGATCGCACAATCCCGATTCCTGCTGGGTGAACAACGGCTGCATCCGTACCGAACGCAAATACGCCGTCGCCGCCCAAGTCGGCGGGCGGGCCCTGTTGCCCTACGAGTATGGCCAGTACCTCGTGCCTTCCGGCGGCCGACAGAACGTCGCCTTCTGGCACCTCGTGAACGGACAACCTAACCGCTACGAAGAACAATCCGCGGGTTGGCGTGACGGCCTCGTCGGACGCCTGGAACGCCTGCCGCTGCTCTGGAAGGACATCCGCACCTATGGCCTGAACCAGAAGAGCGAACAGATGTTCATCCGCGTCTCGTCCAATCTCCCCATCGAACAGATCCTCGCCGACCCCATGAACCGAGAGTTCCTGCAGGCCTTGGAAGGCTTGGGTGTCTATGCGGATCGGCCGTGGAAATAAGTGCCCGAGCGAAATGGGGAACCGGGGACCGGAAAGGATGCGTGCTTAAATTCTCCGCAGGCGAACCTCGCTCAGCTTTCGGAGCATCCGGCAAACCTTTGCATATCCCTCATAAAGCTCGACCGCCTTTTCGACTGGGATGATCCCGATGCTGGCCGCCAGTTCCACTTGGACTTTGGCTTCTTCGGCAGAGGCAATGGCGAACCCGAAAAAACGGACGCCATCTCTGACGGTAGAGCGCCCATCGCCTTCGGCGATGTTGCTGGCGACCGATAATGAGGCCCGTGCAAGTTGGTCCTTTAGTGCAGGGTGTCCGGCAAAGTCTTGCGTGGCCAAAAGAAGGTAGATCTCCGCGAGCAAGGCTTTGGCCAAGGTGAGTACTTTAAGCGGTTCATGTATGCCCTGCATGCATCGACTATGCGCTCCAGTAGAAAGAACGTAATGAGCAAGGTCGCCCTTTACTACCCATACGGGCAGTCCGATTCGCTTCAGACAATGGCCCCGGACTTTTTCCGGTTCCCGGTCCCCCTTTGAATTTTTCCCATGTCCCGCCTTTACCTTTCCCCCCCGGACGTCGGCAGCGCCGAGGTCGAGTTCGTGCTCGAAGCCTTCGAGTCCAACTGGGTCGCGCCCGTCGGCCCGCAGTTGGATGCGTTCGAGCATGAGTTCGCCGAAGTCGTTGGGTCGCGCCACGCGGTGGCGGTCTCTTCCGGCACAGCCGCTTTGCACTTGGCGTTGCGCCTCGCCGGCGTCGGCCCGGGCGACGAAGTCCTGTGCTCGACGTTGACCTTCATCGCCTCGGCCGCCCCGATCACCTATCTCGGTGCCAAGCCGGTGTTCATCGATTCGGAGACCCGGAGCTGGAACATGGATTCGGCCATGGCCTGCGAAGCGATCGAGCGGAAGGCCAAGGCCGGCCGCGCGCCGAAGGCCTTGGTCCTGGTTCACCTCTACGGTCAGTCCGCCGACATCGCCCCCATCAAGGCTTGCTGCGAACGGCACGGCGTGAAGCTGATCGAAGATGCGGCCGAAGCCTTGGGCGCCAGTTATGGCGAAACGAGCCCCGGTTCGCACGGGCTCTTCGGCCTTCATTCCTTCAACGGCAACAAGATCATCACCACCTCGGGCGGCGGCATGTTGGTCACCGATGATGCGGAGATGGCCAAGCAGGCGCGCTTCCTCGCGACCCAGGCCCGCGATCCCGCCGCGCACTATCAGCACTCGACGATCGGCTACAACTATCGCCTCAGCAACATCAGCGCGGCGATCGGCCGAGGTCAGTTGCTCCGTCTGGCCGGCAAGGTGACTCGCCGCCGCGATCACTACCGTGCCTACCAAAAAGCCTTCGCCGCTTGCCCGGGCATCACCATGCAGCCCGAAGCCACCTGGGGCCAATCCACGCACTGGCTCTCGTGTCTCACGGTTGATCCCGCGAAGGCGGGCGCCACCGCGGATGAGGTTCGGTTGGCTTTGGAGAAGTTGGATATCGAAGCGCGGCCAATCTGGAAGCCCTTGCACCTGCAGCCGGTCTTCGCGGGGGCCGAATGCCATGGAGGGAAGGTGGCGGAAGGGCTTTTCGCGCAAGGCCTTTGCCTCCCGTCTGGCTCCGGGATGTCCGTCGAAGACCGCGATCGCGTGATCGCCGGCGTGAAGTCCGTCCTCCAGTAACGACCGCATGGCTTTCGCCCGCATCCTCAAGTCCAGCGCGTTGATGGGCGGAGCCTCGGTCTTGGTCCTGGTGGCCGCCTTCATCCGCACGAAGGCGATCGCGCTGATGGTGGGCCCGGCCGGCGTTGGCCTCGCGGGCATCTTGGTCACCTTCAACGGACTCATCGCCATGGCCGCAGGGTGGGGCCTGGCAACGGCGGGCGTGCGCACGGTGGCCGCCGCCGCGCCCGAAGCCCAAGCCGCGAAGATCGCGGCGATCCGCTGGCTTGGGGTTCGCCTGAGTTGGTGCGGCCTGCTGGCGGTGGCGGTGTTGTTCGCGCCGATCGGACTATGGACCTTCCAGCCTAACGATCGGCACATCTTGGAACTGGGCCTGGCCGGCCTGGCGGTGCCTTTCTTGGTCGCAGCCGGCATGTGGGGTGCCTTGTTGCAAGCCCAAGGCCATCTGCGCGCGCTCGCCACGACCCAGGTTCTCTCGGCCTTTGCGGGCGTCCTCTTGGGGTTGCCGCTGGTCTACGTTTGTCACCAAGCCGGGCAGTCCCTCCTCGGCGTCACGCTCGGCATCCTCGTGGCGACCGCCGCGCCGGCCATTTTCATGTGGTGGTCGGCGCGCAAGCATTGCCCGGCGGTTGTCGCGACGGTGCCCGACCGCGCGCTCATCCGCGAGCTGCTCCAGCTCGGTGGAGCCTTGATGGTCGTGGGCCTGCTCTCGCAGCTGTCCGCTTACGTGGCGCGCTGGGTTGTCTTGCGTGAGTTCGGGCTGGAAGCCGCCGGGCATTATCAAGCGGCCTTGGCGATCGCGAGCAGCTTGCCCGGGTTCGTCTTTGCGGCGATGGCGACGGATTTCTTCCCGCGCGTCGCGGCCGCCCAAGATGAGGCGGAAGCCCGTTCGTTGGTGGAAAAGCAGATCCAGGCCGGCCTCCTCCTGGCCCTGCCGTTGTTGGCGGCGTTGCTCACCATGGGCCGCGTCTGCATTCACTGGCTGTACGCTGCCGACCACTTCGAGCCGGCCATCCCCTTGTTGGCGTGGATGGTCTGGGGGGTGTTCTTCCGCCTGGTTTCCTGGCCGATGGGTTTTTGGCTCCAGGCGCGCGGTTCCAATCGCTCGGTCCTCGTCGTTGAACTGATTTCGAACCTGATCCTCGGACTCTTGCCCTGGCTTTTGATCGGGCCGCTCGGTTTGGTCGGCGCGGCCATCGCCTTTGCGGCTGGCTACGTCGCCTACGCCGCATTGATGGCTTTGGTCATGCGCTGGCGGACGGGGCACTGGATCGGGGCCCGAACCTGGGCTTGGGCTGGCTTGGCTGGACTCGCCTTGGCCGCCGCCCAGTGGAGCGTGCAGGCCGCCGACGGTGATTTCTGGGGTCTGATTCCCACCGGCGTCCTCGGACTCCTTTGCGCCGGCATCTATTATCTCACCATGCGCCGTGAAGCCCAACGCACGGCGCCTCAGCCATGAGCATCGCCTTTTCTTGGCAGGGACTGCCGCAATACGCGGCGCGCCAGCTGCGTCCCGCCATCGCACGGCTTGGGCAGGCCTGCGTCGTCATCGGCACGCGTCCCGGCGTACCCATTCAAGGGATGGAAGATTCGCTCGGCCAGCCGATCCATTGGGTCGACGGCGCACAGGTTGTCCGCTGGTCCGACTTGGGCTTGGCCGTCCCCGAAGTGTTCTTCCAGGCCGGCTGGTCTTGTCCGGCCTTCAATGCCTTGGGCGATGAAGTCCGGGCGGCGGGCGGCAAGGTATGTCTCTTGATGGACAACGATTGGCGCGGCGACCTGCGCCAATGGTTGGGCGGATTATGGTTCCGCCTCGGGCGCAAGCGGAAGTTCGCGGCCGTCCTCGTGCCCGGGATTTCCGGCCGACGTTTGGCGCGATGGTATGGCTACGCCGACGAGGAGATCTTCGAGGGCTTATACGGAGCCGATCCGGCGATCTTCTTCGACGGCCCGCCCTTGGCCGAGCGACCCAAGCGCATCCTGTTCGTCGGGCAGTACATTGAGCGTAAGGACTGCGTGGGGCTCGCGACCGCCTTCGTGTCCGTCGCCGCCCGGCTGCCGGAGTGGGAGCTGCACCTGTATGGCAGCGGACCGTTGCAGGCGAAGATCCCACTGCATCCGCGTATCCGCGTCCATGGTTTCGTCCAGCCCGCCGAGCTGGGCGCCCTTTACCGCGGGGCCCGCATCTTCGCCTTGCCCAGCCGCAGCGAAGCGTGGGGCCTCGTGGTCCATGAGGCCGCCATGTCAGGGTGCCAACTCCTGCTGTCCGACGCCATCGGGTCTCGCCATGATTTCGCCGACCAAAAGAACGCGGCCGAGTTTCCCGCGGGCGACCAAGCCGCCCTCGCCCAGGCCCTCCGGGGCTTGGCGTCGTCGGATGATCACGCCCTGACCCGGGCGCAGGCGGAATCGCTCGCCTTGGCCGCCACCCATGGCCCCGCCGTCTTCGCCG
>JACCDX010772440.1_pt1 | contig 40008 bp, 10 predicted proteins | sample 7449681 | NCBI WGS metagenome assembly JACCDX01 (sample SAMN15323450, study PRJNA562643) | freshwater metagenome | isolation source: river surface water | place: USA:Blue River Watershed | collected 2017-08-18
CGATAAAGACGATTTCATAATGACGCATCAAACACTCCTTAAGGATTAAGTCACCTGGGCGTCTTGCTAAGTTCTGATGGTTGTGAACTCAGCGCCAGTGTGACAAGGTAGTAACAAATTGTAGGTATTACTTACAACACTTTTACAGCCGCTTTTCAGCGCTTACTTAATTACAGGCAAGACCGCTATTCTAGCAAAAAAATCCTGCCAGGTCAGGGATTTACCTGCTGCCTGGGCTTGTTTTTCAGCATTGAGAGATAGCTGAAGAGCAATCCTAGCTCTAGGGGCGGTCAGACTGCCTGAGGCCAAACACCCAATCAAGTCTTTTTCAGGCAGATCAGGAAGGGTTTCCCCTGCGCCAGTTCTAGTAGTTCTCACCAGAGCAATCCCATGTTTTACCGCTGCAACTAAGGGATCCCTCCAGGAATCGTGAATGCTCCCCATCCCAGTACCAGCAATGACTAGGCCCTTTACCTTCGAGTTGAGCCAATGGGTGATGGTCTCTGAGCGAGCGCCTGCGTGGCTAGTCAATATTTCCACCCAAGGCCATTCATTTTCTTTTGGGACAGGCAAATCCTCAGTCCAGAGGGCTTGGCTTGCCTTAACGCCAGATAACCACGAAGGGTTAATGAGTCCCACAGAGCTACTTGGCGTGCTTTGAATTGGAGCATTTAGCGCGCTAACATGCCTTTTCGCCAAATCCATTGCCATACAACCCCTGCCATCCATTACGGCATAAATCCCGCCTGGGCAGTTATCAATTGAGGTTGAAGCCCAGCGAATAGCATCCAACAGGTTGGATGGCCCATCCGCCTTAGGCGCATTAGCGGGCAACATAGCGCCAGTTAAGATCACTCTTTTGCCTAAATTTTGAGCATATTTACCGCAAGTGAGCTGTAAAAAGACTCCCACTTCTTCAATCGTATCCGTTCCGTGAGTGACTACTACCCCCTTTACCAAGGGATTGTCTAGTGCTGCTCGAATAGACTGACCCAGTAGACTCAATAAAGATTCTGTCAGGTTACGCCCATTGATATTTGCCAACTGCTGAGAAACCAGCTTGATACCCTCAGGAATGGCGGACTTTACCTGGGCAAGCAAAGCAGCAACCTCAATTTGCCCTGCCTCATATTGCATAGGGCAATCCTCTGGGCTTGTTGCAAGGCCAGCGATAGTGCCGCCCATCCCCAAAACTAAAATATGGGGAGAATGTTCGGAATGGTTTTCAATTGAGGTCACCCCCTCATTATCGCCTCAAAAATGCTTGATATCTCAAATAGTGCTGTATACAATCCCAGTATGGACATAAATACAGTCGATTTTCCTGAGGAGCTGACTGCCCTCCCCAAACTCACTCCACGTCAGAATGAGATTTTGGAGTTGATTACTAAAGCGATCGATGAGAGTGGTCTGCCGCCCACTCGTGCAGAGATTGCAACGCAACTGGGATTTGCTTCCGCCAATGCAGCGGAAGAGCACCTTCGTGCACTTGCGAAAAAAGGTTACATCGAACTGACGCCCGGAACTTCACGCGGCATTCGTATTCCGCAAAGATTCAATCAATCGCACAACAGCAATAAATATCGCCAGCTCTCTTTACCTTCTGGCGCACTACAGCAACTTACTCTGCCATTAATTGGAAGAGTTGCCGCTGGATCGCCAATCATGGCTGTTGAGCATGTTGAGAAACACATTCCTGTTGATCCAAGCCTTTTCAATAAAGGGGCTGACTATTTGTTAAAAGTTAAAGGGATGAGCATGCGGGATGCCGGCATTCTGGATGGAGATTACTTGGCGGTTAGAAAAACTACTGAAGCACGCAATGGAGATATCGTAGTTGCTCGCTTGGATGATGAGGTCACAGTGAAGCGCTGGTCCAAAACCACTACGTCTAATGGCACTGTTATTGAGTTGCAGGCAGAAAACCCAGACTTTCAAAATATCCTTGTTGACGCAAGACAGGAAAATTTTGCCATTGAGGGAAAAGCTGTTGGAATCATTCGCACCAGCCTAAATTGATCATATACTGAGGGAAGTTATTCTCTCTCTGATTCAGTTAAAAGGCTGGGTGTAAAGCTACATGGTCCAAAAAATTGCTTTAAGCCCTGTTGTAGGGGAAACATACAGAGCGTGCATCAGGTCCAAAACTCCGGTCATTGTTACCGATATTTTCTCAGTGTTCCCCAATCTGGCTAAATGGGATTTAGATTACGCAGCGCGCAAAATTGCTGAAAAAGAAACTATTGTTCTTCAGGCATCCTCCGACGAAAATTCTCGAGGGTGGACTCGAATCGTAATGAGGACGAGCGAGTACTTTCAAAAAATTAAAAATGGTTTTGGAGATGGTCCATTAATTTATATGGCTCAACAAAACATTGAAGATACCCATCCTGAGCTAATTCCTTTGATTGAGTTCGATCAACTAATTCCTAAAAATATTGTCAGGCAACGAATTTTTTGGCTTGGTCCAGGTGGTACACGAGCTCCCCTTCACATGGATCCGGATGATAATTTTTTCATTCAATTGATGGGTGTGAAAACTTTTCATCTCTACTCACCAGATGACACTCCGTATTTATATGCCAATTCACCTCGCTCAAACTCTCCCGAGTTGAGTCAAGTAAAGGCATGCGACATCGACCGAGTAGCTCATCCAAAAGCGATCTTTGCAAACGCTATTCGGGTAGATATCAAGCCTGGCGAAATCTTGTTTCTACCAGCTTATTGGTGGCATGAAGTTGTTAATGGTGCTGAAAACAGCATCTCAATCAATCTTTGGTGCCGCACAAAATTGATCGGAAATCTCAATGGCATGAGGCAGCTGATGCCAAAGATGATTAAGAGCTCACTTTTGTCTCTTTTTAAGTCTGCACCCAAAAACCATTGAGAGTAAAAAGTAGATCAGTACTGCTTCGGAAAAATATTGTGCCCTAAGATGGTTTTCACATAAGTTGGAATTAGCTGTAGCGCGCCCCATTCCGCCTTAAACTTAGAAGTCGAGCACCAGATGTTCACAGAAATAATGGTGCTCTTGCTAATGACTTGATGCCACCAGTACGGCGGAGCAAAAAGAATATTTCCAGGATCAACAGTAATGTCATAGAACTTTACTTTTCGAGCTTTAGGAAACTTTTCAAAATCAGGCTTCAACGGATTGAAGTCGGTAACTCTTGGGTAGTGCGATAAGGAAGAGCGCGGATATAGATTTAAGAAACTATCGGGCTCGCTCATGATCCATCGCTTTTGCCCATACAGTTGTACGAAGAAATTATCTGCAGTGTCGTAGTGCAAACCAGTGGTATTCCCGCCTGGGCCAAACCACAAATACTTGAGGCCTAATTTTTCATCTGGCAACAAGCTGTCAAAGCAGATATCAGACTTTAGCTCTGGGAAAGACTGATTTATACCTTGCGCACCCATATATAAACGACGCCCTGAAGTAGGCATTTCCAGCTTGATTTCCTTTATATATTCTTCAAGCGTCATCTGAATGGGGAGATGGTATTCCTGAAATACGTCAGTCTTAGATGTGTTGACGTTGATAACCTTATTGCCAACTTTCTCTCTCAAAAATTCTGGGCTCCATTTAGCCATTTCAGGGAAGACTTCATAAGCATCGGTAATTAATAAGGGTTTTTTGCCGTTTGAGCAAAAAGAGTAAATATCAATATTGCCGTCCAACAATTCCTTTAGCTTAATAGTAGGAACTTGATGCGGATATAAATTAAGTTGTACTTCTTTGGTCATGGTCGCCCTGAAAAAATATCTTTAAATTAAATCGTGCAATAAAGATAGTTAAGCTGCCTCGGGCATAACCCATTGAGCATTCGTAACATAAAACTTCTCTGCATTGGCTTGACCCAAACGCTCAATATGTTTTGCAAAATCTTGAATGGGGCTAGTACCGCCTTCTGGATGCGGAAAGTCGCTACTGTAGCAATAGCATTCGTCAAATCCATAGCGCTCAACTAATTCACCAACAGGCTCAAAACGATAAGGAGTAATGCGAATATTTCGGCGCATGTAATCCGATGGCTTCATACTTAAAACACCCTTGAGTCGATGCTTAAAAATCATGGCAACACTATCAAGATGCATTGCTAATGGCGCAAACCAAACTGAGCCAAGCTCAATGACTCCAAATCGCAAACGGGGAAAGCGCTCAAAAACGCCACCCAAAATAATAGTTGCCAAGAAATTTTGTGGAGAAAAAATGAAAGTAGCCATCATGTAAGTATTACCAGGCTCTCCATGGTGTCTAAAGGATGTCTCAAAGCCAAGATGCTCAACATCTTTAGACCATGCATCACTTGCAATGAAACCCTGCTCACCGCCTGCATGTAGGATTACAGTGGCATTAGCTTCCTGAATCATTGCCCACAATGGATCAAAATTAGGGTGCGCTGGAGAACCGCCCCCAGGCGGAATGGAGCTTGGAATGACAAATGCACGTATGCCTTCTTTTAGTAGGCGCTTTGTCTCCTGCAAGGCTACATCAATATTGTGCGTGTTGAGCATGCCTACCGGGAGCAATCTTTGGGGGTTCGTTTTTCTAAAATCAATGGAATAGTCATTCCAACCCCGCATTGCAGATAAACCCAATTCTGAATTTGAAAAAGCCCCCATCATTAGGGCCGGGTCTGCAAATACAAACGCCTTATTGACTCCCATGTAATCAAGCACTCCAAGCCTACCCTTAGAGCTGTAAGACCCTGCGGCTCCAGATCCCTTCATATTCCAAACAGTATCGTCATTTAGAACCTGGGCCTCATGACCCATTAATTCTGGCAAGGTATCTTGTTTTTCAGCGGGAGTAGTCTCAATTGTTTTGCGGCACATATCCGCATAGAACTTGCCGGCCTCTGGACCCGCCACCGACTCATAAACATCTGGCGTAGGCGTGATATGAGTATCCAAATCATTCATTTTGCCAAAAAAAGGGGTCATATTTATCATAATTTAGGGCTGTAATTGATGTGTATTTGAGGAACGAATTCTGACAAGGTTGATCAATATGATAATCTCAATGGACTAAACTGTGGGAACAGGAATTGACACTACTTGCAACCCATTCAGTTTTAACAAAATTATCCAAAATGCACTCTGATACCAAGCACAAACACCTCAGTCCTGATACAAAAATTCAGCTTACTTTGCTTGGGATTTACTTACTGGTGATGCTTTCCCGCTACCTTGGATCCACCGGTGTTAGCTCCTCATCAATGTTTAGCCTTGATTCAGCAGAATTCACCTTACTAACTGTTGCTTACCTAATACAGGCCATTCCCATGGCTTTACTGAGGCTTACAAAGCTAGTATTTTTTAAAATCTGCTTCCTAGTTAGTCAAATTTTAGGACTTTTGGCTCAGATACCAGGGCTCGGCTATATGTCTGGCTCTGCAATCTATGGTGGATTTATTGAGTTTTTTAATGAAGCGGCCGGATTCATATGCTTTTTGGTAATTTTGGTGCATATATGTCTATTTTTCTATGTAAAGGGCACGCCGATTAAAATCCTTATAGCTGATCGAGCCCCGAAGCAACAGTAAAAAGCTGGTTAATATATCACTGAAGTGGTGGAAGAACCCATTGCGCGTTGAGAACAAAGAAATTCTCCGCTTGTGATTGGCCTAATGGCTCCATCCAGTCTGAAAACTCCTTGATAGGCTGAGTGCCCCCTTCTGGATGAGGGAAATCACTACTGTAGCAATAGCATTCTCTTAGGCCGAAATTGGCAATAATGGCATCTAATGGCTCAAATCTATATGGGGTTACACGGATATTCCTTCGAATATATTCAGAGGGTTTAAGGCTCAATACGCCCTGCAAACGATCCTGATAGATATCGGCCATTTGATCCAAATAAGCCGCCAAAGGCCCAAGCCAGTGGGCGCCAAGCTCTATCGCAGCAAACCGCAATTTCGGGAAACGCTCAAATACGCCACCTAAAATCATAGTGGTCAATAGATTAACTACTGGAAAATGAATAGAAGCAAGGGAGTAAGTGTTAATTTGCTCACCCTCAGAAGCAATATCATCTGGCTGAAAGCCCAAATGATCCACATTTGTTGCCCAATTTGGGCTGGCTAGGAAGCCCGTTTCACCAGCATGGACGATCACAGTAGAGTTAGATTCTTCCATCAAACCCCAGAATGCATCCATACCTGCTGCGGCAGGAGACTGCTCATCAGGAGCTACAGCACTAGAAATCACAAAGCTTCTACCACCCTTATTAATAACCCGTTTAGCCTCGGCAATGGCAACATCACTTTTAAAGGTGTTTAATATGGCGGCAACCCTTAAGCGGTCTGGGTTTGCGCTCCCAAAGTCCAAAATAAAATCATTCCAATGGTGCATGGTAGGCAATGCTCTAGGGTCATTGGAAGAAATAGCGATCTGGACGCCTGGGTCAGAAAAAATAAACCCTCTTTTAACACCCATCTGGTCAAAAACTTTTAAACGTCCTGAGTTTGTAAACGATCCAGGAGCTGATGCACCTTTAAGGTGCCAAACAGTCTCCTCATTGAAAATGGTGGATTCTTCCCCGGTCATTTGAGAGATTTTGGCGGCCTCTTCTTTGTCTGACTTCTCGATCATCTGATTAGTCATTTCAGCAAAATATTTTCCAACCTCTCCAGCAGCTAACTCGTAGTTATTGCGGCCTGGGCATAAATGAGTATCGAGATCGAGTAATTTTCCGCGAAAGACAGAGGTGTCAACCATAAAACTTCCCTTAAAGGAATGAATAAAAAGGTAAATGTAACTTATTTCGAAACTTTAGTCCTACAGAGATAGTGTAAATTAATCATTTAGGTTTTACATAAGCCTTGTGCACCATGAATGACAACCTAGAGGGGCGACTAGATTCGCTCTCGCCAGCTAAAAAGGCACTCCTTGAGAAACTAAAAGCCGCCAAGGCTGGCTCAGACACGCCTTATTCCAGGCAAATCATTCCTAAAAGGTCCAATCCGGGCAGCCCAGCACCCCTCTCCTTTGCACAACAGCGCCTTTGGTTTTTAGATCAACTTGAAGGGCCCGGGGCCACCTACAACATGCCCTCAGCGATAGAGCTCGTTGGCCCCTTAGACATCCCCGCATTAGAAAAGGTATTTGTAGAACTCTGCAATAGACACGAATCGCTGAGAACCAATTTTATCAATGTCAATGGAGAGCCGTTTCAGGTTATTCATCAATCCATAGCAATTGAAATTGCACAAATTAATTTAGAAAATCTTAGTGCGGATGCTCAAAAATCTGAATACGAAAAAATTTCTAAGGAAACTTCGCAAGCGAGTTTTGATCTTGCTAAAGATAAGCTACTCAGACTCAAATTAATTCGTTTTAACGAGCATCATCACATTGTTTTATTGGTCATTCATCACATCATTTCTGATGGATGGTCAAATGGAAATGTCATGCTTAAAGAGATTTGCGCTCTATATGAAGCATTCTCCAAAAAACGCCCATCACCCTTACCGGCGCTTGCAATTCAATATGCCGACTTTGCGGAATGGCAAAGAAATTTACTGGATGGCCAACACCTCACTAAGCAAGTTTCTTATTGGACAAAAAAACTGCAAGGCATTCCAGCTTTACTAGAACTACCCCTCGATTTTCCCCGTCCACTGAAGCAAACCTTTGCCGGCAATACAACTTACTTCGCCATCAATGAAGAGATATTGCAGTCCCTAAAAATTTTAGGGAAACCGCTCGGAGCCTCATTATTTATGGTCTTGCAGGCAGCATTTAGCGTCTTACTGCATCGCTATAGCCGCCAAGAAACCATTGTGATGGGCTCACCCATCGCTAATCGTAATAGCAAGGAATTAGAAGACCTCATCGGTTTTTTTGTTAACACTCTTGTACTAAAAATAGACCTCAATCCAGATGCAAGCTGCCAGGATGTTATTACACAAGCTCGTGATAATTTTCTCGAGGCATATCAATATCAAGATCTGCCATTTGAGCGTTTAGTCGAGGCAATTAAACCTGAACGAAATCCTAGTTTTTCGCCTATTTTTCAGGTGATGTTTATTCTTCAAAATCAAAATGAAGAGCGTGGTGGCCTGAAAATTGGAGATCTAAGCTTAAGCGCTATCCCGCTTGCTCCTGAAACTTCAATGTTTGATCTGACCCTAAAACTGGAGGAGCAAGAATCAAAATTATTCGGTGAGCTGGAATACAACACAGATTTATTTTCTGAAAATACGATCCATCATTTTATTGAGCACTTTCAAAATGTGTTGCGGGGCTTTATCAGCGATTCCAAACAATCCATTTCAGCAATTCCATTGCTTGGTAAGGGTGAGCTTGAGAAAATAATTGTTGGATTTAATCAGACACAGCGCAACTATCCTGAAGCTGAAACAATTTGCACATTATTTGAGAAACAAGCCAAAGAAAATCCTGATCGGATTGCGGTTCTTTACGGGGAACAACAGATCTCCTATGGAGAGCTCAATTCTCGTGCCGCTAAATTAGCCTCTTACCTCAAAGCCAAAGGTGCAAGTGATGAAACCTTAGTTGGCCTTTGCTTAGAGCGCTCTATAGATCTCATTATTGGCATCTTAGGCATCCTCAAAGCGGGCGCAGCCTACGTACCAATTGATCCCGCATATCCAATCAATCGCATTGAGGGAATGATTTCCGCGGCCAAAATTAAGCTAATAGTGGCGCAATCTTCCACTGCAGCACTTTTGAACTGCGAGTCACATAATCTGATTCAAATAGATGCTGATTGGACAAGCATCCACTCAACCTCCCCTGCAGAATTTTTATTCTCCCCCGCGGGGCAGCTCGTCGATAAGCTTGCGTATGTCATCTTTACATCGGGCTCAACCGGCAAACCCAAGGGGGTTCAAATCTCCCATAGAGCGCTGCACAATTTTTTACAAACGATGGTTGAGCAGCCCGGATTAACAAGCCATGATTCATTATTGGCTGTCACAACTATCTCTTTTGATATTGCAGCTCTTGAACTTTATCTACCGCTGATCTCTGGTGCTCGCATTATCTTGGCGCCAAAAGAAATGGTGAGTGATGGGTTTGAACTCTCCCATCTTTTGCTGTCAACACAAGCGAATGTCATGCAGGCTACGCCTGCTACCTGGCGCCTGCTGCTCTCAACCATGGAGCCTCAATCACTCCCCTTAAATAAATTGCTGTGCGGGGGTGAGGCACTAACTGCAGACTTAGCGACTAGACTTCTAGAAGCGCATACAGAAGTTTGGAATGTTTATGGACCAACCGAAACAACTATTTGGTCTACGCGCAACAAACTAAATCATTCATCCCTTAAAGGCAACTCCAATCCGACCATTGGGCATCCCATTGCAAATACCGAGATATTCATAACTGACTCGATTGGAAATGCAACACCTATTGGCATACCTGGCGACCTTTACATAGGTGGCAAGGGGCTAAGTCGAGGATATCTTTATCAACCCGCACTCACTGCTGAGCGCTTTATCCCTTCGCAGTTTAGCCTTGATCCTGGTGAACGAATCTATCAAACAGGAGATGTGGCTCGCTTCATAAACAATGGGGAAATTGAGTATATTGGGCGCGCCGATTTTCAGGTAAAGGTTAGAGGCTTTCGCATTGAGCTTGGCGAGATCGAGTCAGTCCTAGGTCGGCACCCAGCCATCCAAAACGCAGTAGCTGTTTGCCAAGAATCTGCCAGTGGATCAACTACCTTAAATGCCTTCATTGAAACAAGAGAGGGCTGGGAAGATGCTCTCTCACATCAAAAACAAGATTCTGAAATTCTTGAAAAATGGCAAACAGTCTGGGATAAGACCTATGACGCAGAGTCTTCCACTTCCGAAGTAGATCTTGATTTGAACGGATGGATTAGCAGCTATACAGGCAAACCTATCCCAGAGTTTGAGATGAAGGCCTGGGTAGATGAAACTGTTCGCAATATTCTTTCATTAAATCCGCAGAACGTCATGGAAATCGGTTGCGGATCTGGGCTACTGTTATTAAGAGTTGCTCCAAAAGTCAAAAGCTATACCGGAATTGACTTTTCTAGATCGGTCCTAGGACTTCTTGAAGATCGAATCCAAAAGCTAGGCATTACGAATACAAAGCTCATCTGCAGAAATGCAAATCAATTTATTCCCAAGGATGAAAAATCTGTAGATACAGTCATCATCAATTCAGTAAGCCAATACTTTCCAAATATTGATTACTTAATAGAAGTATTGAAGGGCGCAATCCATGCCGTAGTCGATGGCGGCAATATATTCATTGGTGATATCAGAGCTAAATGCATGCTGGAGTTACAAATACTCTCAGTCATGGCGCATCAAGCAGATTCCCAAACAAAATTATCGGATTTAAAGCAAAAGCTATCAAACCGCATTAGCGCAGAAGAAGAGCTGATGTTAGATCCTCAGTTCTTCGCTCTATTGAAGCGCGAATTCTCTGAAATCGAAGGGATGACCTTCTTCCTCAAGGAGGATACGAATCCGAATGAGATGAACAAATTCCGATATGACCTCACAATTCATATCAATAGAGCCGGCAAATCTAGTCAACCCAATGCACGCATTAAAACTATTGAAGCGGTTGGTGATTTACAAGAGCTAAAAGAAGTCTTATCTACAGCCAAAGGTCCTATCTTAGTGAAGGGCCTCTTAAATGCGCGCCTACAAGATGATTTACATATTCTTGAATCGTTAAATCAATCAGAGCTCACCCTCGCACAGATCACCGACAAAACGACCCATAGCGGCAAGCAAGGATTTGATCCTGCGGCTCTATATCAGCTAGCTCAGTCTCTGAATCTTGAGACTCATATGATTTGGTCCCAGGCAAACCCTAGGAAACTGATCGATGCATTGTTTTTTAGTAAAGAAAATAATCCAGAGCTTGGTGGGGACGAACACTACTTCTTTAATCCGGATGATGCAAATGGAAATGCCTCACTAATTGAATATGCAAATAATCCTGTTGGATCTTCCAAGTTAAGAACGTTGATTAATGAGCTTTATGAATCTATCAACGCTCAATTGCCAGCGTATATGGCGCCCTCGAACATTACTCATTTGGCAAGTCTTCCCCTGACTCCCAATGGAAAAATTGATCGTAAAGCCCTACCAAAGATAACCAGCGCAGCAATTAACGAGCAATACATTGCCCCTAGAACTCAGCAAGAAGAAACGATGTATGACATCTGGTCATCCCTACTCAATGTAAAACAATTTGGAATAAACGATAACTTCTTTAATCTTGGTGGCCATTCTCTATTGGCGGTTCAAGTAACCACAAAAATTCGTGACCAATTTTTTATGGAAGTGCCTATTCAAGCACTATTTGATAACCCAACGATCGCCCTACTTACGGCCTATATTGAATCGGAAGATAGTGGCATTAAAAAACTAAGCCCATCGATCACAGCCCAATCGGCCGAACAAAGAAGAGTGTCTCCACTATCTTTTTCACAGAAGAGACTTTGGTTTTTGGAAAAGCTAGAAGGGCCAAGTTCAAGCTATCACATTTCTATTGCCGTTGAAATTCTGGGACGAGTTGATTGGCGCTGCCTTGACTTAGCCTTGATTGAAATCGTGCGTCGTCATGAAGTACTGAGGACGGTATATACCGAAATTGATGGTCAAGCAGCTGCAGTTGTTCTTCCGACGCCAGATACCTTACTTCATACAAAATCTCTCAGCACCAGCGCTCCAACCGAAGGTTATGTACAAGAATGGCTTCAGGAAGAAAATTCAAAACCTTTTGAACTCAGTCAAGATCTTCCAATTCGAGCATCACTTTTAGAAATCAATGAAAATCATTCTGCCTTAACTATTACCATCCATCACATTGCTGCTGATGAGTGGTCAATGATCATTCTGCAGAGTGAGTTGATGGCTTTATATGAAGCTGCCATTAATGACAGAGAGAGCGAACTCCCTGTATTAGCGGTTCAATACTCAGACTATGCCAATTGGCAAAAGCAATGGTTAACGCCTGATGTTTTATCTGCTCAGTTAGATTATTGGCGCCAGCAGCTACATGATGCACCTACCCTGTTAAATCTGCCGCTCGATAAGCCAAGACCTGCATTGCAAACTCATCGCGGAAGATCATTTGAGTTTCTGATCGATGCCCAATTAAATAAGCAGCTAAAGACTTTATGCTTAGGATCTGAAACAACGCAGTTCATGGGCCTATTTGCATGTTATGCCGCCCTGCTTAGCAAATACGCCAACGCTCATGATTTAGTGATTGGTACGCCGGTGACCCATAGAAATCGTTCAGAATTAAATAATCTGATTGGCTTTTTCGTTAACACCCTGCCTATTCGCTTCAAACTAGATCCTCGGATGACGACCATGGATTTACTTGGCATGGTGCGCCAAACAATGTTGGAAGGCTTTACCAATCAAGATGCACCTTTCGAGGCTATTGTGGATGCAGTTCATCCCGAGAGAAGCTTAAGCCATGCGCCAATTTTTCAAACCATGTTTGTTTTGCTTAATGCCTCAGAAGAAGAGATTAAGAGCTCCAACATTCAAATGCTTCCGTTGAATGCAGAGATCACGACAGCGAAGTTTGATCTCACCCTTTCGCTTGAGGAAATTGGCGGTGCATTGCACGCCTCCTTTGAATACAACATCGATCTATTTGAAGAGAGCTTGATCGAAAAACTATCACAGCACTACATTCAAATCCTCAAATCGATGGTTGGGGAGCCTTATGCGCCGATTCTTCAGGCGCAACTTTTGAGCCCTGAGGAGAAAAAAGAGATTCTCCTGGAATTCAATCCAAATCCTCAGACTAAAAAACTCCCATTTGCCGAACATCTAATTGAAGAGCAGGCAGAAATTCAACCTGATGCGATCGCAGTCTCGTCTCAGAATCATCACCTAACCTTCAGTCAGCTCAATAGCGAAGCAAACAAACTAGCACGCGCCTTGAAAGCATTAGGCGTTGGACCAGAAAAGGTTGTAGGCCTATTTTTTGAGCCTTCTGCAGAAATGATGATTAGCATTTTGGCGGTGCTCAAAGCTGGAGGGGCCTACCTTCCAATTTTGACAAGCACCCCGAATGATCGAGCATCATTAATGCTAGAGGAAGCGGGTACAAAAATTCTGCTTCACTCAAAAGTCTGCTCGCCAACAATCAATGGCGGGTGGCAGACTCATGCACTTGAGGATATCGAGACTGATACGTTTTCAAGTCTCAATCCTAATTGGGAGAATCCGTCAGACTCTTTGGCCTATGTGATCTACACATCAGGATCTACTGGCAACCCTAAAGGCGTCGGGGTAACAAGGTCTAACCTAGCTGCATACCTTGATTCCAGATTTTTATTTTATGCTGAGAAAGTATCAGGACTTCTACTGTTGCAGCCTTATGGATTTGATATTGCAACTGGCAATATTTTCTGGACTTTGGGTCAAGGCGGAACCATCTTCCTTGAGCCCAACGCATTAGCAGGAGATGCAAATGCATTACTGCGACGAATTTCCGAAACTCAAGTTTCACATCTTGTTTTATTACCCCTGCTTTATAAGCCACTGCTAGATATTGCTAGCTCCAATGACTTTGCAGCAGTGAAGCACGTAACTTTAGGGGGTGAAAGTCTACTTTCCGACCTCGCTCAAGAACACTATCGAAAATTTACTGGCACTCTTCTCACCAATGAGTATGGACCAACTGAAACAACTATTATGTGCACGGCATTTACAGTGCCTAGTACTCAGAAAGTTGAACCAATTCCCATTGGCAAACCTGTTGACAATGCCTTTATTTACTTGCTTGATAGCGCATTGGAACTATCACTTCCTCAGCTTGGGGGTGAGATGTACATCGGCGGATCTCAAGTAAGCCGAGGTTATTTAAATCAACCAGCGCTTACTGCAGAAAAATTTGTTCCTAATCCTTTTAGCAGAACTCAAGGTGAGCGCTTATATCGTTCGGGCGACTTTGCAAGATATCAGCGAAATGGTGAAATTGTTTTTAATGGTCGAGAAGATAAGCAAGTCAAAATTAGAGGGTTCAGAATTGAACTTTCCGAGATTGAAAACGCTCTCGTTCAATTGCCAACAGTGAAAGATGCATGTGTCATTGTGACGGGCCAAGAAAAAGCAGCCAGGATTTACGCTTATATTGTTCCGCAAAATCAAGGCAATATTAATACTCAGGAAATTATTCACGATCTACAGCAGATCTTGCCGGACTATATGCTTCCTGCTGGCATTCATGCTATTGATGCCATTCCATTTACAGTGAATGGCAAGCTAGACCTAGAATCTCTTCCTACTCCAATCTTTCAAAGTGAAGAGGCTAGCTACCAACCCCCTAGGAATAATGCAGAAAGTTTATTCTGCCAGGTATGGGAAGAAGTGTTAGGCGTCACACAAGTTGGAATTAACGACAATTTCTTTAATTTGGGCGGAGACTCCATTCTTAGCATCCAAATTGTTAGTCGCCTGAACCAATTAGGTCTCTTCATCACCGTAAAGCAATTGTTTCAGCAGCAAACTATTGCCCAGTTAGCTGCTATAGCGCAGACAAAGAGCGTAACCTTGGCGCCACAAGAGCGGCTTTGCGGCCCATTCTCCTTGAGCCCTATACAACATTGGTTCTTTGCAAACTTCCAGGCTGATCCAAATCACTTCAATCAATCGGTATATCTCGAAGTAAGCGATTCGGTAGAAATTTTATCCCTCCAAAGGGCGTTCGAATACTTGATGACTCACCATGATCTTCTGAGATCAGCATTTCAAATTGATTTAGATGCCCCAGAAAATACAACGGCGCACATTCAATCGAGTATTAATTTTGATGGTATTAGTTTTCATGACCTCTCATTATTAGGAGTGGCAGAGAGAAATGCGCAGATTAGCTCGCTGGCTAGCCAACTCCAATCCTCTATGGACATTGGCGCAGGGGATCTAGTGAAAGCAGCACTCTTTAAGATCGGGAATAGTGAGCCAAATCGCCTGTTGATCATCATCCATCATCTAGTGGTAGATGGAATCTCTTGGCGTATCTTATTGAATGACTTGGACTCTCTTTTAAATCAGATTCATAACAATGAAGTCTTGCATCTGCCACCCAAAACCTCATCATTTGGGCAATGGACGAAAGCTCTTACTGAATACGCCCAGAGTCCTGATGCACTCAGTGATGCCAAATACTGGGCATCTCAGCAATCTTCATCTAATAATAATTTATTACCGACTGATTTCACTTTTGAAGAGTCCAAAAATACCTTAGGCTCAACTGAGCATGTTGAGATTAGTCTCAGCAAGGATTCATCTCACGCATTGTTAACTGAGGTTCCGAGAGCCTATAGAACCCAGATTAATGACATCCTGCTTACCGCGCTATTAAATTCGCTAGGCAAGTGGGCAAAATTAAATAATTTTGAAATCACAATGGAGGGTCATGGACGAGAAGACTTATTTAACGATATAGATATCTCTAGAACCGTAGGTTGGTTCACTTCCACTTTCCCTCTTCGCCTAAGCTATATAGAGAATGAAGAAATTGGAGCCTCTATTCTGAGAGTTAAGAATCATTTAAGGGCCATTCCAAAAAATGGCATTACATATGGTTTGTTGCGCTATCTCAATACCTCCCCCGAAATTAATAGCATCATGGCAGTAGCGAACAGGGCACCAATTAGCTTTAACTATTTAGGCCAATTCGACCAAACCTCTCAAGGACACTATTTATTAGGTGAAGCTATTGGAGATACTGGATCAGATATTAGTCATGTAGGCCAACGGCAAGCGCTAATAGATATCAATTCACGAGTTTCCGGCAATCAATTTATTTTAAATGTCGGATACAGCCGCAATCTCTATAAATCCGAGACCATTCAGTCTTTTTGCGATCTATATATCAGCGAGCTTGAAGAAATCATTGCGCATTGTCAGAGCGGTCTTCATGGCTCGTACTCCGAGGGTGACTTCCCTCTGGCGAATTTGATTGCCCCAGACTATGTAGAGCTTTTCCAAAAATTTGCCTTAGATATTGAAGATATTTACCCCTTGTCTCCAATGCAAGAAGGTATGGTTTTCCATAGTCGCTATAGTGAATCCTCCGGCGCATACATTATCCAAATGAGCTGCGATATGACTGGTGACTTTAACCCCCAGTCTTTTCAGCTTGCCTGGAATAAGGTATTAAATCGCCACCCCAGCCTTAGATCAGCGATATATCAAAGCGCTGAATCTCAAGACCATCAAATCGTCCTGCAAGATATTGCCCCCTCATGGGAAATTCTTGATTGGACAAAGGCAACATCAGGCGAGCAAGATGCGTTATGGGCTGAGCTACTCTCCAAAGACCGTACTCAAGATTACAAATTAGAAGCCGCTCCATTAATGCGGTTTTACTTAATTGAAGATGCCCAACATCAATGGAAGTTTTTATGGAGTCACCATCATATTCTGACGGATGGCTGGTGTCTGCCAATTTTATTAAGAGAAGTACTCCACTTCTATTCCAATGGGGATGGAAAGGAATTGGCAAGCCCACCTCCCTATCGCGAGTACATTCGATGGCTTGATAAGCAAGATGTGCATGCTGCCAAAGAGTACTGGGTCAGGTATTTAGATGGATTTGATGCGCCAACACCTCTTGGGATTTGCCATTCCAACCTACAAGGTACTGTTAGCCAGACTGCAAACTATCAAGAGTTGAACCATCTCTGCAGTATTGAACTCAGTAGCGCCCTTAGTGACTTAGCCAAAAATCATCGCCTAACGCTAAGCAATATCCTGCAAGGCACATGGGCTACTTTGCTTAGTATTTATAGCCAAAACAATGATGTTATTTTTGGCGCCACAGTATCAGGCAGACCGCCTGAATTAAAAGGCGTCGAAGATATGGTGGGTCTATTTATTAACACCCTGCCAGTTCACGCGCATGTAGAGCCAAACCAAACTATTGTGCAATTTCTCGCGGGACTTTTGGATGATCAAATGGAAAGCGATCGCTATTCATACACTCCTTTGGTCACCATACATGGCTGCAGTTCAGTGCCATCCAGACTCTCGTTATTTGATAGCATTCTTGTTTTTGAAAACTATCCATTAGATTCCTCTATCGATGAGCAAGCACAAGCACTGGCAATTAAAAACTTACAAGTGCATGAGCAGACCAATTTTCCACTCACTATTACAGCGTCTAGTGGAATTCAAATACCGATCAAAATTGCTTTTGATCAATCGCTCATTCCAGCAGAGAAAATTGATCAGCTGTTTATCCACTATCAAAACTTACTGCGTTTTGCGAGCCAACGTCAAAATGCAACCATTTCCGAATGGGTGAGCCATGCTTTATCTGCTAGCGAAAAAGAGAGTCTTGTCACTCAATTAAATGACAGTGTCTTTGCATTACCAAATAACTCACCTACGCTTACGATGCTTTTTGAGGAACAAGTACAAGGTAATGCCGAGAAAATTGCTTTGAGCATGGGAGATCAATGCCTCACTTACGATGAATTGAATCGACGCGCCAATCAATTAGCAAGACAGCTTTTAAGCTTAGGCGCAAAACAAGGCGATTTGATTGGCGTTTGTCTGGAGCGCTCCCCTTTACTAATCGTAGCCCTCCTTGGTGTTCAGAAAATTGGTGCCGCTTACGTCCCAATTGACCCAGACTATCCGAGCCACAGAGTGGCTTACATGATTGAAGATAGTCGCGCTCACATACTGATCACAGATAGTAACAATGCAAGCAATATTGATAGTCTGGACTCAAAATATCAAGTTTTAGGCTTAGATATCAATACTCTGGATAAATTTTCATCGGGTAATTTAGATTGCCCACTATCTTCAGAACTTCCAGCATATGTAATTTATACGTCCGGGTCTACTGGCAACCCTAAGGGTGTGCAAATCTCTCAGGGTGCTTTGGTGAATTTTCTTCTGACTATGAGCGATCAGCCCGGGATAAGCAGCACCGATCGACTATTAACTGTAACAACCATCTCTTTTGATATTGCCGGCCTTGAAATTTACCTACCCTTAATTTCAGGGGCTGAAGTAGTTATGGTAGATCGCAGCACCGCTTCGGATGGCGGTCAACTACTTGATGCAATAGGGAAGCACAACGCAACAATATTGCAAGCAACCCCTATTACCTGGCGCCTACTATTGGCAGCCGGCTGGAATGGCAATGGATTAAATCAAATCTGGTGCGGCGGCGAAGCTTTTCCAATTGATTTAGCCAATCAGCTAGTTCAAACGCCTGCCAAAGTCTGGAATCTATATGGCCCAACAGAAACTACCATTTGGTCAGCACGATATTCACTGCCGAATAATGACAAGCTAACTAGTAGCGTACCAATCGGTAAACCTATAGGTAATACCAATATTTTTATACGTGACTCGTTTGGGAACTTGCTACCTAAAGGGATTGCCGGAGAGCTTTATATTGGCGGCAATGGTTTAGCCAATGGATATCTCAACAGACCGAGTCTAACGGCGGAAAAATTTGTACCGAATCCCTTCTCTCGTAAAGGCGGTGAACGTCTATATGCCACAGGTGATGTAGCACGATATCAAGATAACGATAATTTAGTCTGCCTTGGCCGCATTGATCATCAAATTAAGCTACGTGGCTTCAGAATTGAACCCGGCGAGATTGAGACAACCATACAAAATCATTCATCAATCAAACAAGCCGTCATCAAAGTGATTGAGTTTGGCGTAGATGATCAAAGGTTGGTTGCGTATATTATTCCTGAAGAAGCGATTACATTCTCCGTAAATAATGTTGAAGATTGGCTTCGCACACAACTGCCTGTGCATATGCTTCCCTCTGAATGGATAGTGCTTGAGTCTTTCCCGCTTACCCCTAACGGCAAGCTTGATAAAGCTGCCCTACCTCATCCAGAACGTAATGCTGCGGCCACCTACATTCCCCCAGCATCCGAAACCGAAATCAGTATTGAAAGATTAATGGCTGAAGTTCTCAACTTAGAGCAAGTAAGTGTCAATGCCGACTTCTTTGATCTTGGTGGACACTCATTATTAGCCACCAAGCTGATGAGTCGTATTCAGCAAAAATTTAACCTTAGCATTCCACTTCCTGTGTTGTTTGAAAAAGCCAATATCAAGCAGCTCAGTGAATACATAGATAATCTGCTATGGTCCACACAGAGTAATCTCAGTGAATCTCTGCCTTTAGATGACGATGAGGAAGAATTTAAATTGTGATGCAACTCGAACCACTCCTCAAAAAACTAAGAGAATTAAAAGTTAATCTATCGCTTGATGGCGATCAGCTGGTTTGTCGTGCCCCAAAAGGGGTGATGACGAAAGAATTAAGTACTGAGATTACAGAATGTAAAACCCAAATATTAGATTTTCTGAAGTCAGCAGCACAACAATCTGCGGTGTTGTCTAAAAAAATTCTCAAGGCCGATAACAACACTCCGCCAATTCTTTCCTTTGGTCAAAGTCGCTTATGGTTTCTGTATGAGCTTGAGGGCCCATCAGCAACCTACAATATGCCGCTTTGTCTAAAGATTACAGGCCACTTTGAGCTTCCTTATTTTGAGAAAGCCCTCAACACCATCATTGCGCGCCATGAATCCTTGCGCTACAACTTCGTAAAGACTTCTGATGGACCAAAAGTTGTTATTGCTAGTGAAAAACACTGCGCAGTCAATTTGATTGATATATCAAACGATCCCTCAAAGAATTTGGCTGCGATTGTTTCTCAGATAAATCAATCAAGCTTTGATTTATCCAATGATCTATTACTCAGGGCAACAGTCATTCGCACTGAGCCCAATATCTGCTTTGTCGTGATATTGATGCATCACATTATTGCGGATGGATGGTCAATCGATGTCCTATTCAATGAACTCAAGGGGATTTATTCCTCTTTGGCCAAAAATCAGTCAATCAATCTTCCATCGCTAGAGATCCAATACTCTGACTATGCAAAATGGCAAGATGGTGAACTTCAAGGCCCTCGTCTGAAGGAGCTCGCCAATTACTGGAAAGATCATCTTGCAGGATGTCCGGATTTTATTACCCTAAAAACCGATTTTCCTCGCCCGAATTACCCCACCTATCAGGGTGGAAATATTAATAAGTCACTGGACTCCAATCTAACGAAGGCCTTAAAGCAGCTTAGTCAAAATTCAAACTGCACACTCTTCATGACTTTGTTAGCAGGATTCTCAATACTGCTAACAACCCACTCTAGCCAAGAGGATGTTGTGATTGGTAGTCCAGTCGCCAACCGTAATCAATCTGACCTAGAAAACCTCATTGGTCTATTTATTAATACCCTGCCACTTCGGGTTGATCTGTCCGGCAACCCTACGGTAAATGAACTGTTGGAGCGTGTGAAAAGAATTTGTGTGAATGGTTTTGGTAACCAAGAAATTCCATTCGAAAAAATCGTTGAAGAAATCAATCCAACGAGAAGCCTTAATTATTCACCGCTATATCAAGTGGCATTTGATATCCAGAATTTGGATCAAGATGACAGCTCATTTGATGGCTTAAAGATTGAAACTTTAAACCCTGAAAATAACTCAGCCAAATTTGATCTAAGCCTGACAATTCAAGACGAGGGTGAACAATTAACTTGCTTATGGAATTACAGCTCCGATCTATTTCTTGCGGAAACTATATCTACATTTGCCGATCGCTTTGAATCCATATTGACTCAAATGGTCTCTAGCCCCCAAATGTCGGTTCATGAGATCACTTTGCTAGATCAAAAGGAAAGTGCCCATCTTCTCAATCAGGAGAAAAATACTCAATTTGATTTGTCCGTAAATGCACATATTGTGGATCTCATCGCAAACAATGCCCAGGCAATGCCCGATAAGATAGCGGTACGCTTTGGCTCACAATCTATTACCTATGCGCAGCTTGATCAGCAATCTAGTCAGCTGGCCCTTGATTTGATTCAACTGGGTGCTGGGCCAGAAAAACTAGTTGCACTTCTAGTCAATCGCTCTATTGAAATGGTTGTGGCCTTGATTGGAATCCTGAAATCAGGAAGTGCCTACATCCCTATAGATCCAAACTTTCCTGCTGAGCGACTCACATGGATCCTAGAGGATGCAAATCCTTTGCTGATGATTACAGAGCCTGATCTGCAACACAAGATCAGTGCAAGCACTACAAAAATAGTCTTAATCAATGAACTCTTAAAAGACTCTAGCAACCCCCGAATGACCTCGCGCACTTGGAACCTCAATCCATCCAATCTTGCTTATGTCATTTTTACCTCAGGCTCTACTGGTAGACCTAAGGGGGTGCAAGTAAGCCATAAAGCACTTTATAATTTTTTACGCTCAATGCAGCATGAGCCTGGCTTTAGTTCACATGACAAGCTACTCGCTGTAACTACGATCTCGTTTGACATTGCAGGTTTGGAGTTATTTTTACCGCTGATATGTGGTGGCGAGGTCGTCATCGCATCACGTGAAATGGCTATCGATGGTCGTGAATTGCAAAAAGCACTCATGCAAAACGGTATTACCGTTATGCAGGCCACCCCAACAACCTGGCGGGTACTGTTAGAAACCGCTTGGCAACCAATGTCTCCGTTCGTAGCCCTCTGCGGTGGAGAAGCCCTCCCAAGTAATCTATCTCAATCCCTCGTTTCCCTAGGTATCAAACTATGGAATCTCTATGGCCCTACCGAGACCACAATCTGGTCGGCTGTCAAACCCATAGAACACAACTCTCATAAGCTAAATGGGGTAGAGCCTGTTGGTAAGCCCGTGTTTAATACTGAGCTTTATGTTCTCAATCCACAATTTCAATTGCTACCCTCAGGGCTTCCTGGAGAATTGTTTATTGGTGGGGAAGGTCTTGCTAGAGGCTACCTAAACCGCCCTGCTCTTACTGCACTGTCTTACCGCCCTAATCCATTTTCAAACAAATCCGGTCAACGACTTTATGGAACTGGTGACCTTGTCAGCAGAAATACAGATGACACCATAGAATTTTTGGGCAGAAAAGATCATCAAATTAAAATTCGTGGCTACCGAATTGAGATAGGAGAAATTGAAGCCTGCATACGTGAGCATAACAATACTGATGATGCTGTAGTCATCGCCAAAGGGGATAATCTACTTGGAGATATGCGTTTAATCGCATATGTGGTGCCCAAAGATTTCAAGCTCCACTCTGAAACGACTCTACGTACCCATTTAAAGAAAACTCTTCCTGAGTATATGGTTCCAGCACAAATTGTGGCCCTGGAAACATTCCCTTTAACACCCAATGGAAAAATTGACCGCAAAGCCCTTCCCGAGCCAAAAGGATTTGAGCGGATAAATGAAGTTCAGGCCAGCACCCCAAATAAGCCAACGGAACAATTAATCCGAAAAATTTGGCAAGACGCACTCGGTTTAGCTCAAATTAATATTGATGATAATTTCTTCGACCTAGGAGGACACTCACTACTCCTAACTAGAGTTAATGAAGAGTTGCGCGCCCAACTCAGTCGAGACATTCCGTTAATTAAACTTTTTGAGCACCCAACAGTCAGAAGCCTTTCAAATTGGCTTGATCAAGGGGTGGATGGCGAGCTAAAAAGGAAGGTTAATACCTCTAAATCAAATCTACATACTGATGATTCGATTGCAATCATAGGAATTGCAGGACGTTTTCCAGGGGCAGATGATGTCGACGCCTTTTGGCAAAACCTAAAAGAGGGTAAGGAGTCCATTCGCTTCTTTAGTGAAGAGGAGTTGATTGAAGCTGGCATAGAGCCAGAGTTAATTGCCTCTCCAAATTACATACGCGGCACAGGGGTTCTATCCAACGTTACTGATTTTGATGCAGAGTTCTTTTCTTACACTCCTGCTGAAGCAAAATTTATCGACCCTCAACAACGTCTATTTCTTGAAACGGCTTGGCAAGCTCTTGAAAATGGTGGCTATGCGAGTCTGGCAAATAATTTCATTGGCGTCTTTGCCGGTGTAGGTCATAACGACTACCTCATACGAAATATTGTCCCCCATGTCCAAAATGGCAATGACACATCTATATTCCAATTAATTATTGGGAACGATAAGGACTTTTTAGCCACCAGAGTCTCCTATGCATTTAATCTCACGGGCCCTAGCATTACGCTGCAAACAGCTTGCTCAACATCTCTAGTTGCTATACATAGCGCTTGTCGCAGCCTAATGAATGGCGAGTGTGAAATGGCATTAGCAGGTGGTGTAGCCGTTAAGGTGCCCCATATCAGTGGCTATATTCATGAAGAAGGAATGATTAGTTCTGAGGATGGGCATTGCCGCGCTTTTGATATCGATGCAAATGGCACAGTCTGGGGCAGTGGAGCAGGTGCCGTATTACTAAAGCCACTTCAAAAAGCCATAGAAGATAGAGATACTATTCATGCCGTCATTAAAGGCAGTGCCATTAATAACGATGGGTCTTCCAAGGTAGGCTTTACAGCGCCATCTGTAGGTGGGCAAGTTAGCGTTATCAATCAAGCACTTCAAAATGCGAATGTATCAGCCCAAACCATTGACTATATTGAGACGCATGGCACCGGCACAGATTTAGGCGACCTAATTGAAGTTACTGCACTAAAAGAAGTTTTCTCTTCAGAAAACAGCATTTCACACCAGTGTGTTCTGGGTGCAGTAAAGACCAATATTGGGCATCTAAATACGGCCGCGGGAATTGCCGGCCTTACCAAAGCAGTACTGGCTCTCCAAAAGAAACAAATACCGCCTACCCTTCACTTTAAAAAGCCCAATCCAAAACTAGGGCTTGAAAATAGCCCGTTTTATGTATCAAATCAATTAATTGAGTGGCCATCAAATAATCACCCTCGTCGTGCGGGAGTCAGCTCTTTTGGCATCGGCGGCACAAACGCCCACCTGATACTTGAAGAGTCCTTGACGGAACACCGATCACATTCTCATCGCAATTGGCAGATTATTTCTATATCAGCACAATCTCCTACCGCCCTAGCTGCATCTAAAACTCAACTAGAGCATTATCTCGCTAACAATGTTGATTTAAAGCTTGAGGATGTTGCATATACCCTTGGCGTGGGCAGAAAGGCATTTACATACCGCGCCGCCTATGTCTGTCAATCAACCGAACAGCTTCTTGCAGATCTTGGTCGTACAAGGACTGTTGCCGATTCCGCCAATCACCTGAAAAATGGTGAAACCCCCAGGGCAGTCTTCTTATTTCCTGGTCAAGGAACTCAATATCTGGGAATGGGACGCTCACTGTATCAAACTGAGCCTCTTTATCGCGAAATGATTGATTACTGCGCGGAATATCTTTTACCAGTCATGAAAATCGATCTACGAGACTTTATCAATAATGATGTTGCTTCAGAAAAACACGGCAATCAGATTCATGAAACGTGGATCACTCAACCACTGCTTTTCATAACTGAATATGCCCTCGCTAAACTTTGGATGTCATGGGGAATAAAACCATTTGCCATGATTGGCCATAGTCTTGGGGAGTATGTTGCAGCCTGCGTCTCCGGCGTATTTGATCTTGATACTGCTTTGTCTCTAGTTGCGCATCGTGGCCGACTTATGTGGAGCGCGCCATTAGGTTCGATGCTAGCTATAGGGCAGGATGTCTCGTCATTTGACCTTTCTAACTACCCCGATCTATCTATTGCAACTATTAATTCCGCATCCTCTTTTGTAGTTGCAGGCCCTGATTCGTCAATTGATAATTTAGCAACTGATTTAGGCGAGCGGAACATTGCTTGCTCGAAGCTACAGACCTCCCATGCCTTTCATTCGAAGATGATGGATCCAGTTCTGAGTGAATTTAAGTCTGTCTTAGACGAAAATTCATTCTCAAATCCAACCATTCCTTTCATTTCAAATCTAACGGGCACATGGGTTACTGCTGAACAAGCAAAGAGTTCTCAATATTGGGTTGATCATTTGCGCTCAACGGTGCAATTTTCTCAGGGCCTACAAACTTTACTTGGCGAAGAAAACACTATCTTTCTCGAAGTTGGTCCAAAAGCCGTCCTCGGCTCTCTCGCGAGAAAATCTCAGCCAGCAAAAAACATGCGAGGGGTAATCAGCACTCTTGATATTGATCGGATGTCCGAAGATAAGAGTGTCTACGTTGCTGTAAGTAAGGCCTGGGAGTTAGGTCTCCCGCTCTCGTGGGAGCGCTACTATGCACGAGACCAACTGTCACGGATACCTTTGCCAACTTATCCGTTTGAACGTAAACGCCACTGGATAGATGCACCAGCGCCAGGATCTTATAAATCCCTGAGCAAACCTTTGGGTCGTCGACCCTTGGATGAGTGGTTTTACTTGCCTCACTGGCGCCCAACGATTACTCCTAAGTCTTTGGACTTGGAAACATTTAAAAACGACAAGCGGGTATGGTTAGTTTTTGCCAATCACTCAGAGTTATGTCAAAAAACAATTCAATCCTTAAGAGAATTGAATCAAGAAATCATCGTCGTACGTGCTGGCAATCAATTCGAGAGACTAGATGCCGATACCTATACATTGGCAATCTCTCAGGATGAAGGTTACTTAGCCTTGCTTGAGGATCTAAAAAATCGCTCTATCTATAAGATCCTTCATTTCTGGCTACTAGATGAGAAGCCCTCCTCTTCTATTCCTCAGCAAACCTTGCAAGACTTCCAGCGCTATCAAGCACTTGGTTTTCACGCATTAATTTCCATTAGCAAGGCTCTTGCTCAGCTGGTACCCGCAGATAAACCAATTGACATCACTGTGATTGCCAATCAACTACATGATGTCTATGGATCGGGAGCTAGCGCCCCAGGCAAGGCCACTATTGTTGGTCCAAGCCTGGTGATCCCGCAAGAGGTGCCACAAATTAAAGTGCATTGCCTTGATCTAGATCCCTGCGACCTGAATGAGGTCAAACAGGAAGAAACGATCAGAAGGATTCTTACCGAATGTGAAAATGGATCAATAGATCCAATGGTTGCCTACCGTGGTAACCAACGCATGGTTCCGAGCTATCAACAAGTACAACTTCATCCTGAGCCTAATACAAAACAATATCTTCAAGAAGATGGTGTTTACCTCATTACAGGCGGCTTAGGGAAAGTTGGCCTACTGATTGCTCAGTACTTGAGGGATAAAGTAAATGCAAATCTAGGTCTAATTAGTCGCACTAAACTGCCACCTCGTGAAACATGGTCAGAGCTTTGCCAAAAAGAACATCCACTTAAAGAAATCATAGAAGCGATTATCAGTATTGAAAAATCTGGGTCCAAAGTACTCATTCTTTCTGCAGATGTTGCAGACCCTGTATCTTTAGAGAATGCATTCTCAACATGCATACAACGCTTTGGAAAAATAGATGGTGTTTTCCACGCTGCTGGACTGCCTTCACTTGTAACTCCTTTCTTGGAGCTTAGCCCAAGCATCATAGAGGCTCACTATGCTGCAAAAGTCATTGGCACATATGCCCTACGAGATGTCATTGCGAAGCATTCAATTGAATTTTGTTGCTTAATCTCCTCCACATCAGCTGTACTCGGCGGCCTGGGATATGCAGCATACAGCGCATCCAATATCTTCATGGATCACTTTGCAGCACAAGAGAACCACAATAGAACTGGCACTCGCTGGGTTTCAATCAATTGGGATGCTTGGAATTTTTCCAAAGCAAGTACCAAGGGATCGCAGCAGGGCTTAGAGCTTTCTATGTCACCCGCTGAATCCATGGAGGCTCTTGATCGCATCCTGGCACAACTTCCCTCAGGAAGAATTATTGTTGCAACCGGTGATTTAGAGTCACGCTTTAAGAACTGGGTGATCAGAGAAGATTGGAATAAGGAGTCTGAACAAGATTCAAGCGAGCAATATAGCAGACCAAATCTTGAGAGTCCTTATGAGGCACCTAGTAACTCCACAGAAGTAATTCTTGCTGAAGTATGGCAGTCGCTACTGGGCTACTCGGATATTGGAGTGCATGATAACTTTTTTGAGCTCGGCGGAGACTCCATGCTGGCCATCCGACTAATGAGCGCAATCAAGGTAAAGTTCGAGCGCCAGTTGCCATTGACCACACTTCTTGATAATCCCACCATTCAGAAGCTTGCTGAAGTGCTTACTCTTTCAGCCACCGATACTGCAGAATCTCCTTTGGTAGCAATTCAACCTAAAGGCACTCTCCCCCCACTGTTTTGCGCTCCGGGTACTGGTGGATCGGTAATTTATTTACGCTCTTTAGCAAATCAACTTGCTCAATGGGATAGGCCTTTTTACGGCTTACAAGCAATTCGCTCCCCGGAGACAAATAAACCTATCCAGGACATTAGTGAAATCGCCAGATTAAATATAGAGGCGCTACAGACTATCCAAGCCAAAGGACCCTATAACCTATGCGGACACTCTTTTGGAAGTTGGGTGGCCCTGGAAATGGCACACCAGCTTCAGAATGCAGGCCATGAAGTTGCTCAATTGATTGTCTTAGATACTGGAATACCTTCTGAGAAAGACTTATCTAGGATTGCAAATTGGGATGATAGCGAATGGCTCATGATTATTTCTAAAACCATTGGAGATACTTACAACCAAAATCTCAATATCTCTCTCGAAGATTTACATGGTTTAGCTTGGGATGATCAAATTCAGCTTCTCTTTAGCAAAATGAATGAACATGGTCTAATTGATGAGAACAGTGGACTTGAAGATGTGCGCTCACTGGTAGAAATGTATAAGGCTCAAGCTCAAACTCTTTATGAGCCAGGACCCTTCAAGGTCAAGAGATTGGCTCTGATTCGAGCAGAAACCCTGTTAGATGGCTTCCTTGAGGGTATGCCAGTAGAAATGCAAAATGATCCGGTTTGGGGTTGGGCTAAATTCAGCCAAGAATCACCCACACTAGAATATGTTTTAGGGAATCATCTGACCATGGTGCAAATGCCCAATGCCAAAGATTTGGCTTTAAAAATCAATGCCCTATTACAACGCTCATAAACCTAGAAACCTTGTCACCCACATTACACAGTTTATTCATAAGATCATAAAATGACCCAAGCACTTTGTCACGGCCCCGAGTTACCAGTTACTCACGATGAGGTTTCCTTGCTTTCTGATTTAATTCTGAAAGCAAATCCTGATATTTCATTAATTTATCTCGACAGACAAGGTAACGAGAGACATGAAACCTACAGCAGTCTTGTAGAGGAGGCTCGTCGAATTCTTCAGGGTTTGCGTGATCATGGCTTAAAGCCTAAAGATAAGCTTATCTTTCAGCTAGAAAATAATGAAGATATCTTGCCAACCTTTTGGGCGTGTCAGTTAGGTGGATTTGAACCCGCTATCGTTCCGGTGCCAGTCAGCTATGACACTGAAAGCAAGCCCTTAGATCAAATTAAAGACCTCTGGAATTTATTTGATCAGCCGCTGATATGCACCAATGCAGTAATTGGTAAAGCATTAAAGAATTCTGTTTGCGTGCCAGGCTTTATAGATGCAAATGTAGTAAACATTGAAGAGTTAAGAAAATCTACGCCTGCAGCCAAAAGTCATCGTGCTCAAGCCGATGACACAGCCTTATATTCTCTCTCATCAGGCAGCACCGGCACTTCCAAGGCGATAGCACTCACTCACGCCAACCTGATTTCACGAGCCAAGGGAAGTAATATTCTCTGCAAAAATCAAGCGAATGACATTATTTTTAGCTGGCTTCCGTTTGATCATATTGGCAATATATCGGCTTACCATATTAGCCCCATCTTGATGGGCTCTAAACTTGTTTACGCCCCCAAAGAATATGTATTGGCAAAACCATTACGCTGGCTAGATCTAATGGATCGCTATCGCATCACTCACAGCTGGGCACCAAACTTTGCGTTTGCTTTGGTAAGTAAAAATCTAAAGTCTAGTGAGCGATATCAGTGGGACCTCAGCTGCATTAAAGGTTTACTTTCTGCTGGTGAGGTGATTGCCAAATCAACTACTACAGAGTTTGTGAATAACTTAACTGAATATGGCCTAGAAAAATCAAGTCTCATCTCCGCTTTTGGTATGGCGGAAGTTTGCTCTGGAGTTACCTACCACTTACCAGAAAAAAATCATACGATTGAATTTCATGATTTAAATCGCCAGCACCTTTCTGGTCCAATTGAACGCACAAGGGATGATGATGCAGAGTGCGTCTCGTTTGCAAATTTAGGCCCCGTCATTCCCGGTGTATCTATGAGGATTGTGGATGAAACAGGCGCCATCGTTGAGGAAAATGTGATTGGACGTTTTCAACTAAAAGGTTTACCACTATCACCTGGTTACTATAAAAATCCTGAGGCAAATAAGGCATTTCTTCCTGATGGCTGGTTTGATACTGGTGACGCAGGGTTTATTGCCAATGGTCAATTAAGCCTAATTGGACGCGCAGGCTCCGGAATCATTGTTAATGGCGTGAACTTATCAAATACTGAAATAGAAACATTGGTTGAGCAGGTAGCAGATATCATTCCCTCATTTACGGCAGCTTGTGGAGTCTTGGCGCCTAATAACCAAGGCCAAAAACTGGCAATCTTTTTCAGCCCACACCATGAGCTTGATGCTTCTTCATTCCAAAGTCTATCTAAATCGATCCAAGGGCATTTAATTAAATATCTTGGCGTAAAAGCCGACTTTTTAATCCCCTTAAAACAAGAAGCGATTCCTAAGACGCCTATTGGGAAAATTCAACATAAAAAATTGATTCAACAATTTTATGCTGGTGAATTTAATGCTGTCATGCATTCTTTAGAAATTCCAAAAGGAAAAAATACAGGCTCATCCGATGATAAAACTCGCTCAGCCTCCAATGTGGGCCTTTCAGATATTGAGATGCAGATTATCGAGATTTGGAGAGAAATCTTAGAGCTTGATGATGTAGGTATCGAGGATAATTTTTTCGAGTTAGGTGGGCACTCCTTGCTTTTAGTGCAAATACATGAACGCTTAACTCCCATTTATCCAACTCTGAGTTTTGTTGATTTATTTAAATATCCGACGATTGCTTCTCTAGTGATTGGAATGGCAAATCCATCGGATGCAAGCTCTCCATCCAAAAAAGGTGAAGAGAAGGCTCAAGCTCGAAGTCGCAATCAGTCTCAGACAAGCAATGATGTCGCAGTCATTGGTATGGCCTGCCGCTTTCCCGGTGCAAATGATTTAGAAACTTTCTGGACAAATTTAGTGAATGGGGTTGAATCAATCAGCCGCTTCTCTGCAAAACAAGTACTGAAGGAAGGTATTAGTTCATCGGTTGCAGAGCATCCCAACTACATTACAGCAAGTCCAACCCTATCTGATGTGAAGGGATTCGATGCGGAATTCTTTGGCTACTCCGCCAAGGAAGCTGAGCTAATGGATCCGCAGCACCGTCTATTTTTAGAGTGCTGCTGGGAAGTATTTGAAGATGCAGGTTATGACCCCATTACATATGATGGTGTGACCGGCATATATGCTGGTGCGGCAATGAATACTTATTTAATGAATAATATTCTGCCTAATCGTCACTTACTTGATCCTAATGATGATTTAAACATTACGACCTTAGATTCTATGGGTGGCTTCCAACTCATGGTGGCCAATGACAAGGACTACATCAGTACTCGAGTTTCATACAAACTCAATTTAACAGGCCCTAGCGTCAATATTCAAACTGCATGCTCTACTGGCATCGTTAGCATTCATATGGCATGCCAGTCTCTGCTGGCAGGTGAAGCAGACTTGTTTATTGCTGGAGGCTCTTCAATACAAGTTCCAGAGCATTCAGGACACCTATATCAGGCAGGCTTAATTGTTTCAGATGATGAACATGTTCGCTCATTTGACGCAAAAGCAAAAGGCACTATTTTTGGCAGTGGAGTTGGCGCTGTATTACTGAAGCGTCTTGATCAAGCCATTAAAGATGGTGATCATATTTATGCGGTAGTTAAGGGTTCTGCAGTAAACAATGATGGTGGTATAAAAGTTGGATACATGGCACCAAGTAGCGAAGGACAGGCATCTGTCATCGCCGAGGCACTGCACGTTGCCGGTGTGCCTGCCAATACCATTGGCTTAGTAGAGGCCCATGGAACCGGAACAGAAATGGGCGATCCAATTGAATTTAACGGCCTAACCCAAGTATTCCGCTCACAGACCGATGATATTGGGTACTGTGCCCTTGGCTCAGTCAAAACCAATGTGGGGCATTTGCAGATTACTTCTGGGACTGTTGGATTTATCAAAACAGTGCTATCCATCCAGAATAAAACAATTCCACCGTTATTAAACTTTGACACCATTAATCCAGGGATCGATTTAGATTCCAGCCCCTTCTTTATCAATACAAAGCCTAGTGAATGGCGAGTCAAAAACTCCCCATTACGTGCTGGTGTTAGCTCCCTAGGTATTGGCGGCACCAACGCACATTTAATCCTAGAAGAGGCGCCCCTACGAACTCCTTACAAGAATTCAAGGGAGCGCAGTAGTCACCTGCTTTTCCTATCGGCTCGCAATGAACAAGCTCTTAGAGATTTAGCTACACGTTATCGTGAATTTTTCCTTAAAAACCCAACTGAAAATTTAGCGGACATTTGCTTTACTGCAAATACCGGTAGACATCCTTTTGATGATCGATTGGCAGTATGGGGTTCAAGTATTCAAGAGATGCAACACTCTCTTGAAAAGTGGCTTGCTGAAGGCAGCGATCCTAAGGTTGCCCAGCAGAAGCTTAAAACCAATCAAAAAAATCGATGTGCTTTTCTATTCACAGGCCAAGGATCGCAATATCCGAATATGGGCCGCGAGCTATATGAAACTGAACCTGCATTTAGGGATACGGTAGATTATTGTGCAAGCATATTAGACCCACTTCTTCCCAAGCCTCTGCTGGAAGTGATGTACCCCACTGATCCAGAGGATGTGAGTATTCATCAAACTCAATACTCACAGCCCACTCTATTTACTCTTGAAATAGCATTAGCCAATCTGTGGAAATCTTGGGGCGTTATGCCCAGTTATGTAATGGGGCATAGCTTAGGGGAACTTGCTGCGGCATGTTTTGCAGGAGTATTTTCACTGGAGGATGGCTTACGCATAGTTGCTAAACGTGCCCAGCTCATGCAGGCTCAGTCTGCCAATGGCGAGATGTGGTCTGTGCAAATGGATGCAAATGATCTTGAAAAGTATTTAGCGCAATATCCATCGCAAATCTCTATAGCAGCAATTAATGGCCCACAAAGCGCAGTAATTTCTGGAGCCAAAGATACAGTGGCTCAAGTCACTGCAAAGCTGAAAGCCGATGGAGTCAAGATTCAGCAACTCACCACATCGCATGCATTCCATTCCCCGCTGATGAATGGAGTTATTGAACCATTTAAGGATTTCTTAAGCAACATACAAATGCTTAAACCCTCCATCCCAATTATTTCTAACTTAACAGGTGAAATAGCAGATACCGAAATGAGTTCGGTAGATTACTGGTGTAAGCAGATTCTCAATCCTGTCTTATTTATGGCAGACATACAAGCTTTGGCAAGTACTGGCTGCAAAAATATTATTGAAATTGGTCCAAAGCCTGTTTTGCTAGGCATGGCCTCTCAAAGTCTCCATGGAGATTTCACTTTCCTGCCATCACTTACTGCTGGAAAGTTAGACTGGGATTCCATTCTGGAGAGTGTTGCCCATGTAGCCGTGTCCCAGCATATTGACTGGAAAGGTTTCGATAGATCTTATATTCGATATCGCTTAGCTCTACCAACCTATCCATTCCAGCATTCACCTTATTGGGTTGAAAGACCAAAAGAGCAATTTATTGCAAGCAATTCCCAAGATTATGGGCGTCTACTTGGTAAAAAATTAATACTCCCAGGCATTCAATCGAGTGTTTATCAAAGCGTTTTGAATTCTGATGTACTGCCCTTTCTGCATGATCATCAAATCTATAACGAGCTTGTTGTTGCTGGCGCCTACCATGTAGTCATGATGCTCGATGGCGCGCTGAGCAATCAACCAGAGGGAGGATTTACATTAGAGAACATCTATTTCCCAGAGCCATTAGTTTTGGAACGTGGGCAGAATAAGAAAATTCAATTAATTATCACTCCATTAAATGACGGTGAAAGTTCTGCACAGCTCATTAGCTTTAATGATCCATTAAATGGTGCCTCAGAAAATCCTAAGGCCTCCACTCATGCAGAGGCAATGATTCAGAGGGGACTCTTAACGACTCCTACAGTTGCCATCTCAGAGCTTCAAAAAAGATGCCAAGACCAAATATCTATTAAGGACTATATCCAGCATCAAGCAGATCGTCAGATTGTTTTGGGCGCAAGCTACCAATGGCTGAAAGCTATTTATAAGGGTAATAATGAAGTGCTGGGCGAACTCGAAACTCCAAGTACTTTGGGTGGATTAAGTTCAGACCAACTTCATCCCGGCTTGATAGATGCTGGATTTGGATTGTTGCTAGCATCCGGGTTCCTGGAGGAAGGCAAAACTTGGCTCCCCTTCACGATTGAATCTATACGCGTATACGCAAATCCCTGCAAAGCAAAGATTTGGGGGCACCTTACCATTCGAAGTGTTGGTGCATCGAATGATGTCATCGCCGATATTAGCCTGATAAATGCAGATAGTGGGCAAGTGTTAATTGAATTCAAAGGCTTACAAGCGCGTGCTGCCCAACTCAGCGCAATTCAAAAATATTTGCCAAATCAAGTTTCTAGCCTCTTGATGGAACGCTCTTGGGTTGAGATCTCAACACCTAGCGCGAGAATCACTCCCAGCGAAGGACCGTCAATTATTTTTGCAGATGATTTAGGTTACGCAGACCAGCTTATCAGTACGATGGGATTGGATGCTGTGAGCACCTTTACTGTTAGCAAGGGCTCGAAATTCACTCAAGTAGATTCAAATCATTTTTCTATTAATCCAGAAAGCAAAGAAGATTTAAACCTCTTACTTTCTACGGTAGATCCTAAGGGGAATGGTCTAGCTGCAGCCTTTAATTTCTGGCCTATTCAAAAGCCTTTCGATGAAACATCTAACCCAGTTAGACAGTCTGAAGAGCAATGTAATTTCTTACTCAACTTATGTCAAGTACTAGCCAAAGCAGCGCTTAATAGTGACTTTAGATTGCGCAATGTATCGCATGGCGCACAACTACTGGAGCAATTTGCTGAAAGACCGGAGATCGGTAATGCTGCCCTATATGGAATGTGTCTCAGTATTGCTGCTGAACACCCTGAGTTCAATATTGGCTGCATCGATTTAGATCGTCAGGCTGGCCCACAACAACTGACGCACAAACAATTGCCAATCTTTACTCAGATCTTCAATGAGAATTGGCTTGCGCTCCGCAATGACAAGCTCTTTGCACCGCGCCTGAGTAGTGCTAACTTGGATGCTGAGTTCTTATCCACCGATATTCATGAGAATGCTACCTACCTGATCACCGGTGGCAGTAAAGGCGTTGGCTTAAAAGCGGTTGAGTGGCTTGCTCAACAAGGTGCTAAGCATCTCGCTATAGTCTCACGTAATCAGCTTGATACGGTTAGCGAGCAAAGCATTCAATCCTTAAGAGATCTAGGTGTTGAAATTCAAACTTACGCAGCCGATGTCAGCAACGAAGATGCATTAGCGTCATGCTTAGTTGACATTCAGAAAAAAATGCCGCCACTGAAAGGTATTATTCACTGCGCCGGAATTCTTGCGGATAACTTATTAGCGAACTTTAACTGGGAGCAATTTGCGCTCGCATTTGATGCGAAAGTAAAAGGTGCCTGGAACTTACACCAACTAACGCTCAACTCTAAACTCGACTTTTTTGTACTATTTTCTTCTGCCGCCTCTGTTCTTGGGAATCAAGGACAAGCAAACTACTCAGCTGCTAATGCGTTTTTAGATCAATTAGCGCAACTGAGAAAGTTCATGAAGCTTCCAGCCACTTCCATTAACTGGGGCCCCTGGGCTGATGTAGGCATGTTGGAGACCGATCCGATTGCTAGAGAACATTTAAAACGTCAAGGCTTTGAACCCATTCCGATTAGCGATGGTTTTGCAGCAATGGCTTTAGCGATCGCCTCTAAAAAGCCTCAAATCAGCGTGATCAAGTGGGATTGGCAGATCTATATTGAACAATCTACTGCTGCGCATTCCTTATTAGAAAAATTGAGCAATCAATCTATTAATAATAAAACTGTTGCTACCCCGAACTCTGGAGCTCTGGAGAAGTATGCTCAACTGACTGCCGTAGATCGACTGAAGCAAACCAATGAATGGGTTGAGAGCTCGGTAAGGCAAATCTTAGGAATTCCAAGCACTCAAGTACTGGATCAAAGCAAGGCTTTAACAGATCTCGGCTTAGATTCTTTACTTGCAGTCCAACTGCGTAACCACTTAAGCAAGCTCATTCAGCAGACCTTACCAGTCAGCTTAGCCTTTAACTATCCAACTATTGAGGATTTAAATACTTTTATCTCGTCGATAATGGAAGGTGCTGCCCTCAGCGCCCAAGGAGGATCGAATTCAGAATCTCCCCTTATTAATCCAGCAAACTCAACAGTTGAATCTGCTCAAGATTTGTTAGTAGATTTAGAGAAATTACTAAAATAGACATTGATAGACATTGCGCGCATCGATATCCCCATTACTTATGATGAATTCCATTCCTAAATCAACAGAACCTCAAAGCAATGAGCAGGATATTCTCAAGCAAGCCTTGAGAAAGGCTTCGGATTCAATCAAAGATTTAATTGCGGAAAACGAAGCATTAAAAAATAAAAGTGCTATTGCAATTGTTGGTATGGCCTGCCGCTTTCCTGGCGGAGGAAGCAGTCCTGATGCTTTCTGGGAATTATTAAATTCCGGGGTAGATGCCATTATTGAGGCTCCCGAGTCACGCTGGCCTACTAATGCTTTCCTATCTGAAGATCCCAAAGCCCCTGGCAAGATGTACACCGCCCAAGGAGGCTTTCTTCGCGAACCAATAGATCAGTTTGACGCGAACTTTTTTGGTATTACACCAAATGAAGCAAAGGCAATGGATCCACAACACCGCTTACTGTTAGAGGTAGCGTGGGAAGCTTTTGAAAATGCATTTCAAACTCCAGAGAAACTTAAATTTAGTAAAACTGGTGTTTATATTGGGATCTCCGGGGACGACTATGCACTTAACCATCGTCATTCTCATAACCCTGCCAGCATTGATGCTTACTCCATCACGGGCTCCACTTTTAGTACCGCTGCTGGACGCATCTCCTACACCTTTGGTCTTCAGGGGCCTTGTATGGCTCTGGATACCGCATGCTCCTCATCCTTAGTTGCCATTCATCAAGCAATTAAAAGTCTGCAATCCAAGGAATCAGATATGGCTCTCGCAGGGGGAGTCAATTTAATTCTGCACCCAGAGATGCATATTGGTTTTTCAAAACTACAGGCCATCTCCCCAGATGGACGTTGTAAAACTTTTGATGCCTCAGCCAATGGCTATGTCCGTGGAGAAGGATGTGGCATGGTTGTGCTTAAGCGCCTTGAAGACGCTAAAAAAGATGGTGATCAGATTTTAGGTGTTATTAAAGGTAGCGCTATTAATCAGGATGGCAAAACAAATGGATTGGCAGCGCCTAATGGAAATGCGCAGCAAGCAGTGATTCAGGATGCCTTGAAAAATGCAAACCTCAATCCGAAAGATGTTGACTACATAGAAGCGCACGGCACAGGGACTGTGTTGGGAGATCCGATTGAAGTAGAAGCATTGGGAGCCATGTATGGCAGGGATCGAAAAACCCCTCTGCTTCTGGGCTCCGTGAAGACCAATATTGGACATTTAGAGCCGGTTGCCGGAATGGCAGGAATTGCCAAAATTCTCCTTTCACTAGAACATCAACGCATTCCTAAAAATCTGCACTTTCATCAAGCTAATCCTCATATTTCTTGGGAAAGCCTACCATTAAAGGTTATTGATGAGTCGACTCCTTGGCCCAAGTCAGATCGTGCCCGAATTGCTGGCCTAAGTTCATTTGGCTTTAGCGGAACGAATGCTCACCTTATTATTTCCGAGTATCAGCAAGAATCTTCTGACCTAACCAATACACAGAATGACTGGCATCTATTAAATCTCTCCGCCCAAGATGAAAACGGCCTCAAAGAGTTAGCGAAAAATTATTTGCATCTATTGCAAAGCCGTACATTGAATGTTCAGGACCTATGTTTTTCAGCCAGCCTAGGGCGACATCACTGGACAACTAGGTTATCCATTGTTGGCAAAGATCAAGCGGAGCTAATGCATGGTTTGAACTCTTATCTCAATGCAATTGAGAGCCCAAATGTTGTTGCTGGAGAAGTGCTTACAAGTCAGCCCAAGATTGCGTTCCTGTTTACTGGACAAGGCTCTCAATATTGGTCCATGGGTTCCCAACTATATGAGTCTGAGCCCGTCTTTAAGGAGGCATTTGATCAATGCGATGCGATCCTCAAAGAAATATCTCAAGTTTCAATCAAAGAAATTCTGTTTACTTCACCCTCAGAACAAATTCGTGAAACCGCTATTACTCAGCCTGCCCTGTTTAGCCTAGCCTATGCTTTATGTCAGCTATGGGCCTCATGGGGCATTAAACCCAACTTTGTAATGGGACATAGCGTTGGTGAATATGCTGCTGCCTGTGTTGCCCAGGTATTTACTCTTCAAGATGGTCTCAAACTTATTAGCCATAGAGGCAGACTCATGCAAAGTCTTCCAAGTGGCGGTGGAATGGCGGCTATCCTGAGCACACAAAAAGTACTAGAGCCTTTTCTGAAAGAATTCAAAGATCAAATTGAAATCGCTGCATTTAATAGTCCATCCCAAATATTGGTCTCTGGTGATGCAAAAGCAATTGAAGTACTCTGCGAAAAACTGAGTTCACAACAAATTCGCAGCCATGTGCTTACGGTTTCTCACGCTTTTCATTCATATTTAATGGATGATATTTCGCAAGAATTCCAAGCAATCACTAATACCATTAAATACAGCAATCCTAGCATCACGATCATCCCGAATCTTTATGGGAAAGAGATGGATGGCAGCTGTACTACTAGTGAGTACTGGACTAAGCATATTCGACAGCCCGTCAGGTTTTCAGAAGGAATCTTGGCTTTAGAAGCAAAAGGGGTTGATGCCTACTTAGAAATTGGACCAGATCCGATACTGCTGGGGATTGGCAAACAAAGCACTTCAAAACCTGCCCAATGGCTAGCCAGCCTAAAAAAATCTGTTCCAGAACAAGAGCAGCTCTATCGCTCATTAGCCCGCCTTTATACATTAGGGGCAAATATTCATTGGGCCGGTGTTTTTAAATACAAAAATAGTCGCTGGGTCAGCATCCCCAACTATCCTTTCCAAAGAAAAAGCTATTGGAGCACTCCGGCCCAATTACCCTCAAGCGCAAATAGTGGCCAAGGAATCCAAAATCCGTTTGGAATTTCTTGCATTCAGTCCCCGCTCCTTGGTAGTGATGTAATCACTGCTGACCTAAGTGTCAAAAGCCTTCCTCTACTACAGGAACACCAAGTATTAGGACGAAATGTATTTGCTGCTGCAAGTTATATATCACTCCTGATTGAAAGTGCTTTTGCCCTCCAAGAAAACGCTTCGGGTTCGCCACATTTAAAAATTGAAAATATCTTATTTCAGAAACCCTTAGTTCTGCCCGAGCAAGGAATTCAAGAAATTCAAGTAGGAATTGATAAGGGCGATACATCGCCGAAGAAACTAAGCTTCATTAGCATTCCAGCGCCTCAGAGTGCGGACTATCTCACTCACCTAACCGGCTTCATTGATTTTCATCCTCAGAGTACAACTCAAACGCCTCGTTTAGCAATTGATCAATTTAACGAATCTTGGGCATCCCTTCCGACCTTTACTGCTGCAGATGAAATCTACAGCCAGCTTAGCGACAGTGGGATTCAGTTAGGGAGACCGCATCAATGGTTGGTAGAGCTTAAAACCGATGGCATTACTGCTTTAGCAAAATTAGCCACCCCTTCTGATACGCAGGATGCAACAATTTCAACTGGAGAATTCGCCCTCCATCCAGGCTTACTCGATTCTTGCTTTTGTTTTTTCGCCTCTCTTATCAAGGTAGAAAAGAATAAGACTTTCTTACCATTTTCTTTGAGATCGTTTACGATTTTTAAAAGAGCTCAAGGCGATACTTTCTATGCACGAATTAAACTTTCTCAATCCGAAACTGCTACGAAAAAATATATTGGTGATATTGAGCTATTTAATAGCAATGGAGAGTTAATTGCAGAATGCCTAGGTCTTGAAGGCCGTGAAGCATCTGCTGTAGATATTGAAAAATCTTTTCCCGCAAATATCAATTCACTGCTTTATGAAATTGACTGGTTATCGAAGGACTCCTTAGACGAGGCTGCCGATACGAAACCTCTAAATTATCTCTTTTTAAATAACAATAATCCGTTAGATTTAAGCCTCATCCATGCTTTGAAAAAAGCAGGCAATACTGTGACGACAGTTTCCAAGGGCGATGATTTCCGTGCAATTGGTGATGAAGTCCTTGAAATGAATCCCCACTCCAAAGATGATTTTGCAAAGCTGGCTGCAGCTCTAAAAAAGGTCACCAAGTCTTTTGATGGCATGATTTATTCATGGGGTATGAATGTAGATGGCAGCAAACCCAAAGATCTTTATCAGGGATGTGAGCCCCTCATTTATCTTTTGCAAGAAATCAATCACTTGCAAACCTTATCTCCCCAAGCTTCATTAAGCATACTGACAAGTAGAGCACAAAATTCAAGTCTTTTTAATACTGAAGCAATTGTTGATCAACTCCCCTTGTGGGGATTAGGAAAGACAATCTCCGTTGAGTACCCTCATCTTCATACTCGTCTAATTGATTTAGATCCAAGCGCAAGTGATAAAGAAAATTGTCAGTTTGTAATTAACCACCTCACCCTCCCCTCTTCTACCTCCTATCGTCTCGCCATCCCTGCCTCTGGTAGCTTGGCAGATCTGTCATGGCAAAGCTGTGAGCGTAAGGCTCCTGTAGCCAATGAGGTAGAGATTGAAG
>JACCDX010466842.1_pt1 | contig 39996 bp, 72 predicted proteins | sample 7449681 | NCBI WGS metagenome assembly JACCDX01 (sample SAMN15323450, study PRJNA562643) | freshwater metagenome | isolation source: river surface water | place: USA:Blue River Watershed | collected 2017-08-18
AAAGACGGTATTATGGTAGGTAGTACTGTCTTAGGTGTGTTCTTTAATAAAGAGCAGACCGATGCTTGTATTAATCAAGCATATGAGAGATTTGTTGAAGAACAAGCACGCGATCAGTCATTAGACAAACGTGTGTATATCGATACAATGCCTCTAAAGATTGCCGGTGATGATGCAACAATTCTTGCAAAAGAAAAGTGTCCAAAACCAGATGGTTTCTTTCATCATACGGATGAAACAATCTATTGTATGGCGTTCATAGAAGGATATGAAACAGCTATTGCAAAACAATATCAATGATAGACAACCATATGTACCTATAGAAATCCTTTCAAACTCTGAAATGTAGGTCGTGCAAATGATCGTATCACTGTTACTGGTACATATGGGGTTTTTCACTCGATAAGTAACAAATTTGCACATGAGTGACTCCTGGAAAGACAGGTTCATTGGGTTAATTTAATTTAACAACACACAATTTTTAGTACAGTGCCATCTCGAGGATAATATCGAGATGGTAATTGTACTATGCTTTTTGACAACTTTAATAATTATATCAAATGGAAAAGATATTAAGAACAACCGCAGCTGTCTGCGCTGGCGTATTGATTATGCTATTTATTGAAGGATTACTAACTTTTGGTGCTGCATTCTGTTTTGAAAAGTACAATGTATTTGGTTGGTTACTTCAAGGTGTTATTTTATTACTTGCAATTAGTTTTTCTGCGTGGTTATCAATAAAAGAAGATGACAAACCCTAAAAATTATAAGTATTTAAAACCGTATACAAAAGACGGTGTTGTGTATGCAATAGTTGTAAAACCTGTACATTGGATTGATAGACCAAATGAAGTTGTTGAAGCACTTCCAGTAGGAGCTATAACATGGTTTGCTAAAAGTTATATTAAGATTGATGAAAAAGGTGATCCAATTTTTCACAAAGGAAGTGTTCATCCAGAAAGAAATAGATATTCTGCAAATTGTGACTCATCTTCTTTTGAACTATTGCATACAAGTAAACAAAAATTAAAAAGACGATACCGGATAAATACAAGTTAGTTCACCTGATAATTATTGCTCAAATAATGAGTAACTATATCACAGAGTCTATTGCTCTCAAGTTTTTACACGGTCCATTTTTGAACTATGTAAACAACTTTAGAAAGAAACTATTCAACATTGAAAAAGAGTATTATGAAAAAGTCTTCAGCAAAGAAGAAAAAAATACTGTCGATGTATATAACACAATGGATGAGTTTCTCAAGGTTGTTGCACAGGTTCCTGTTTACGAGATGGATGATGTTATATGTCTAATCAAAGCATATCAAGTTGATGAAAAGTCAATGCAAGGTATTGCTAAAAAAATTCTTAAGTATAAAGATGAAAAATAAAGTTTTAATTATCATTATTTTAGCAGTTCTTGCTGCTTTTTTATGCACTTCTTGTGGATCAAGTTGTGCAAGAACCAAGCGTTATTGGCGTAAACACAGATGTGTTGATGTTCAACAAGACACACTTCCTCAGTATGCATTTGTAAACAACTCTATCGTAATATTACGATGATAGCAGGTTTCGATGACATTACTGAAGAACTAACTAACGATGAATTAAAGTTAGTTCAACCATTAATTAACGGTTTGAAAACCAAAACTTCTGATAATCCTGTAAAAGCACCATTTATAGTAAAAGGTATGAATGCATACGCTGAAAAACATGGCTTAATCAAGATCTCAGAAGTTAGGTTACGCAAACTGGTGAATTATATACGTTCAAATGGTATTGCTCCAGTTATTGCAACTTCAAAAGGATATTATATGTCCACTGATCAGGATGAAATCAAGTTGCAAATTGAAAGTTTAAAACAACGTGCAAGAAGCATCCTTTCTTGTGCTAATGGATTAGAAAAATTTCTTAAATAATCAATCAAATGAAAAAAGTGAAATCAATTTGGAAAACAATGATGACCAAAGCGTCTATGTTTTTAAGTCCGGAACCAGAAATTGAAGCAGATTATATAGATAAAGTAGTTTATCTATTAAGACGTGACTTTGATACTGAAACACAGAATAATATTTTATTATCTGTTGGTAGAAAGTTGTCTGCTTTACGCGAACAAGACATGCGTAAAATGGAAGAAGATTACAAAGTCTTGCAACAAAGTCATACAATTCTCAATTCGCGAATTGCGTTACAATAATGAATGCAACTTTATATGAGGTGATCAGTCTTGGTAATATCATACAGAAATGTTATTACCTTGACTCACCTGTTAAGATTGATAATAGAAAAGTTGAGAATCTTATTGTGCAATACAATCAAGAACAGCTCAACGGTTCTATTATAGATTCAGATACTGACGAAGTTGTTAGTAGTTTGGATCTTGAGTTTTATGACAAATCCTTAACATTTGATGTTGAGATGGACAAACACATTTTATCTGATTATTTTTATAACACCAAAGTCACAATAGAAAAAGAATGTGACGATTATCCTGAACTATATGAGTAAATGCACTATTACCAAAATCACCCAGTTTCAAAACTGTATTGTTGCAAAATCACACAATAGACGAATTGTTTACACACCTCAAGAAGACGGTTCTATGATTATAGAACTTGTGAGAATTTTGTCTAAAGAAGAACAAGAAAAATTTAAAAATGCAGAACCTGAAGGCAATCAGCACATTGTTCGTGGTAAAGTCTTTGTAACTTCTTTGTTATTTACACCAGAAACATTTGAAAATCTCAGAGTGTTTATGAATGTTGTTTATGATCTTGAGTCAGAGATATATACTAAACCTGTAAGTATATAATTATGGGTAAAAGTAGTGAATATTTCATGCAAATACGCGAAGATGAATTGTACGGATTAGAACATATTCAGAACGAGTATACTTATAAAGAATGGATTGAAAATCTGAAATCACCAAAAGTAATTGCTATTGGTAAAGATATTGACGGATTCGTTTGTTTTATAAGTGGTGACACACCTCAAGAGGTATAAGCTCTTGCAAAAGAACATAATGTATTAAACGGTTTTGAAATAACAATACCGCAAAAACACATTTTTAAAAAGTAAAGTTATGATTGTATTATACATTTTATTGTCGTACCTAATTGGGTGTTTTATGTTGTTTGATAGTTTAAAAATGAATGGACATCTAATTGTGATGGACATTGTAATGTTTATACTATCACCTTTTAGCATTCCTAATTTTTTGCTTGTAAAAGTAGTGTCTCACTTTGTTGACTTGGACAAAATAGTAGTAACAGAAGAAGACTAACAATACAAAGTGTCTGCAGATAATTGTAGACACTTTTTTGACAAACATACAGAGTTAACTCTGTTTAATTTAAACTTTATGTCGAATTTACAAAAATCTTCAAAAATGAAGCAAAGAAAATTTAATTCCATTACTGCAAGTGCACAAGGCACATATGCAGTTGACAACAATGGTAAAGTGACTGTTGAAAGATATGATAAAACATATCAATCAAAGTCTAATTACAAACCAAAACATGTGCAGGACACTGCAGACAAAGTTCATTTGAATTTTGTGCAGCGTCAAATGTACAGAAGACTTATGTATGGACTAAACGAATACAGTCCAGAACAAATTGCTGCTCTTTCTCCTACTTCTATTAGTAGAATTGTTAATGATTACAACAAAGCAAGTAGAGCTTTGCATGTGATGAAAGCTAAAAAGTTGTATAAGAATGAAACAAATCTTGTCAATTCTATTTTTTCTCATGTGTACATTGGTGAAAAAGATTTTGATTGGTTAATTGAGTTGCCTAAAAGTGCAACCTTGAAAAAGCTGGGTATCACTACGCGTGAAGTTATTAATGAGTTTATGAAACGTAAACTTTTACCAAAGAATTTTTATGAAATCTCACCAGAAACCGTTGTATTGTAATGACACAAGAATCAGAAGCAGCAGAAAAGTATGCAGGATTAGACAATAAAGAAATTTTATTGGTCTATTACCGGTTAGACAACTATTTACGAGTTCTTAATAAGAATCTTGAAATGAATGTTGTCACAAAACAAGTTGAAACCCCAATGGGAATTGCAACTGCAATGAAAGAAGTTCCAAAAGAACATGTAGAAAAGTTTAAACAAACTGAATACTACCAAACATTGTGTGATGTAGTTAACAAATTGAAACCAATTGTAGAAATCATTACTGAATGTGATGATTCTATTAAAAAATTAGCAGAAACCTTTAAATAAACCGCAATGAGCAAAAAAAAGTATCTTTTAGAAGAAATTAGACCACTTCAGGATAAAGTCAAATCCTCAAAAGATGACTATACAAGTCATTTAATAATAGGAATTGATCAGGATGAAAATGGTTATCCAGAAAGCACTATAACAATGTCAAGTGCTAAACCAATGGAGTTAATTGGTATGTGTGATCATCTTATTTGTTTGTTAACTAAAATCAAAAAAGATGCAAACAAGATGCTAATACCAACAAAAAATAAAAAAAATAGTTCGATTGATTTTGCAAATTCAGAAGAATTTGATAGAATGACAAGTGCTTTACCTAAACCTATTGCTGACAAAATACGTGATTTCAAAAAACGTATGGATGCTGCAGTTGAATCCGGTGATGCTGATGCCATGCGTAAAATCAAAGATGAACTTCTTGCAATGAAAAATCCATTCAAACAAATGAATGATGATTTAAACGAGTTAAGAGGTGACAAGAAAGATGATGATTTTAACATTGAAGATTTCAAATAAAATCAATTTGTAACAGACTTTCCCTTATAATAAGCTATATAAGTCTGCGATGTCTGTTATAACACTAATAACGAGTAACGCGTATTCGGATTTGTATTATAGCGAATACGTGTTACTTTTTAAATTTTACGTATGTCAGTAGATTTAATTGGATTACATCCGGATTCAAAAGAGGCAATGATGCCTGAACTTCCATACAATGCTACAACGCAACAGTTTGGAGATTATATGTCAATGATGAACGATTTTGTACGTTCTTTACCAGGTGCTTATTTCACACTACCAGAAAACGATTGGAAATTGCTCTCAACACTACTTAATCAAATCAATGTCATTAAGCATCTTGACATAGATGATATAATGAAAGGCATTGAGAGTGCTGATGATTGTGAGGAATTATCTAAACATTTATCACGTCATGTAAATTTCTTAGAAGCGTATAACTACGACAGAATTTATATGAAAACCGGTAATTGGTATACATTTGATAATGAACCAATTAGCAATAGCGACTTAATTGAAGCGTTGAACACACTTACTCCTACATTCTTTGTTGTATTACCGAAAATTGGTCAAGATATCATTGAATATCACCCAGAATGTAGTTTGACTCTTGACGACTTAAAAAGATTTCATTCTTTTTTAGAATCCTGTGGAGGATTCATTACTAACTTAAAATAATTCGTAATCACTTTAATTTTTTATACAAATGATCCTATTTAGAGCATTTTTAGAAGGTACATCCTTCGCAATCGAAACATTACCAGGTCAATCTTTCGAGAAAACATTACCAATTAATGTTAAAGACATCAAAATCACTGCACCTATCAGTGATATTTTGAAATTTCCATTAGGAACTGTGTTTTGCACTGATGGATACGATTTTCCAGAAGAAGACCATTTACACATTCGTAAGGAAAACATTACTGCAATGTATTACGGTGATGATGTATTTCCATTAAGTGGTCCAGAATCTACTCCAATGGTGGATTTCTTAATTGACTACATGATTGACCATAGTGAGTATGGTGTGGATAAAGCAAAAGAGATGGCAACCAAGTTTGAACCATATGGTTATACATTTGACTGGGATGCCAAGTTTGCTATGCCAACTGCAGGTGAACCTTTACCTGCTGGAACTAACTTGAAGCGTACTATTGCTGCAAACTATCCTGTTCCAACTAAAGAAGAGTGTGGTTTCCACGTAGAACCAGATATCTGGTACTTGCTTGTGAGAAATGTGTTAAGAGGAGAGAATACTCTTCTTATAGGACCAACCGGTTCAGGTAAAACTGAATTGCTTAATCACCTTGCAAAAGCAATGGCAAAACCTTTACATATCCAAGATATGGGTACTGTTCAGGATGCGCAGTCTGCTTTATTAGGCGTGCATAGAATTGGTAAATCAGGTCACTCAGAGTTCGAGTTTGCACCATTTGTTGATCATATCAAATCAAATGGTATTGTATTGCTTGACGAGTTGAACCGCGCACCACTTGCAGCAAATAATATCTTGTTCCCTTGTTTGGATAACAGACGTTATTTACCGGTGGATGTTGCATGTGAAGAATGTGACAGACAAGTGCCTGTAGGTCCAGAAACTGTTTTCTTTGCTACTGCTAACCTTGGTTCTGAGTATTCAGGTACTAATGCGATAGATAGAGCATTGTTAGATAGATTCTTCCCTATCGAGCTTTCTTATCCAAACGAAGCTGATGAGGTAAACATCCTTATGATTCGTACAGGTGTTGATGAGAAAGCTGCACAAGCTATTGTTAAAGTTTCTAACGAAATTAGAAAACAATATAAAGATCAAGAACTATCAACTCCTGTTTCAGTTCGTCATACATTGCAAACTGCAGGATTGGTAGTAGACGGTTTTGAACTTACTAATGCTATTCAGAGCGTTATCATGCCTCTTTTCGAAGATGGTATTGGTACTTCTGAGCGTAGTAAAGTTCTATCTATTATTGCTGCATTTTAATAGGATCATGCAATTATGTGTGAAATACCCGTCATTAAGTTCATTTTTGGTACTTAGTGATGGGTTTATCACGCATTAACACAAATTAAAAGAAAAAATTATGAGTCTAAAATTCAAAAAAGACTGGTGGAGAAGAAAAGAAGAAGATGCTTTTTCTTTTTATGATCCAAGTAAAAAACTATTTGACTGGGATTCTGGTAGAACCGGTTATTCTTCTTATTTCGTTAGAGATAATCAGAATTTACGTTCTGCAGCAAAAATGATTGGTTCTATGTTTAGAGTTATCGGTGTTCCAAAGAGCATGAAACTTGAGCATAGTATTAATAAAAGAAGTCCAAAAGATGATGTAAAGGTTCCTGTACCATTGGCAATGTTGCGTGATGAAAAAGGAAACTATATGAATCACGATACAAAGCTGTTAGATGCTTTTTACGGTTCTTCTATTCAGAATGCAGCTCTTGCTACAATGCAGACTAAATCTGAGTATACCAGAACAATGAATGCGCGTAACACAGAGAATGTGACCATGCGTGAATTGATGTATACTCTTTTGAATACTGAGCGTATTGACAAAAAGTTGGCAGAAAGATTTCCGGGTTATTCTAAGTTTGTGCAGAAGTTTAAACAGTACAAATATGATGAAACATATGAGCCATTAGATCCTAATGAGCATGCTGGTAAAAGACTTGCAGAAACTGTTGCAAAGTTTATTAGATATCCTGCGCACATCACTGAAGAAGAAGTTGAAGAATTTGCTAAACCTCTTTCTCAGATTGAAGGTTACATGAAAAAACATGGATTTCCTGTGACTTCTGACGATTGTGATAGACAAGCAGCATATTTATCTGGCGTAATTGATAAGTTTATCAAAGCAGAAGATAAAAAAGAAGAACCACCTGGAGGCGGAGGAGATGAACCTGGAGACGAAGATGGTGATAATCCAGCACCAGCACCAACTCCAAGTAAAGGTGACATGGATGAGCTTGCTAAGCAATTGATGAAATCATTGGTTAATCCTGAAGATGGTGATAGTTCTGAAGAGTTTGAAGAAGACTTTCAGGATTTTACAGAAGATATGGAAGAAAAGAAAAATCTTCCTCCTTCTAATCATGATTTCTCTAAGCAAGGTACTCTTACAGATGGTAATATTAAATTTAAAAAGTCTGATTCTGATAAAGATAAGTATTTCAAAGACTTGACTAAAATTAATAGCACCAAAGCACAGGTTCTTGCAAAATTATTTGCACGCAAATCTAAAGATTATCAGTTTACTATGAAATCTATGCGTTCCGGTAGATTGGATACTAATAAACTTGCAGAAGCAAAACAAATGGTTCCTACTATCTATGAAAGATTTGGTCAAGTTACTACTAATAAAATCAATATTGGTGTTGTAATTGACGAGTCAGGTTCTATGGGTTCTGGTTCAAAAATGCAAAAAGCACGTCAAGCTGCAATCTTCATTAACGAAGTATTTAAAAGGCAGCAAGATGTACAGTTGTTTATTTATGGTCATACTGCAGATGAAAATGGTGGATATGGTGACTGTAATATCAGAATTTATCGTGAGCCAGGTGTAAACATGGATCCATACGCGTTAGGTTCTTGTAAAGCAAGATCTAATAATCGTGATGGTGATGCAATTTATGCTTGTGCAAAACGTATTCGTAGTAAAACTACTGATCCAGGTTTGATATTTGTAATCTCTGATGGTGCTCCATATGCATGTGGATATGATGGTCAACAAGCTATAGAAGACACCAGAAAGAAGGTTACAATGTCACAAGCATTAGGTTTTCAAGTAATTCAAATTGCAATCGAAGAAGAAGTTCCTTGCGATGAAATGTTTGATTACTTTATTCAGATGACTAATATTGAGAATTTGCCAAATGATATGATCGCTTATGTATCAAAGAAAGTTGACAAATTGATCAAAGAAAAAACTATTATGTAATGATAGAGAAATTAATTAAAAACATGTGGTTTCTTCTATTTACATTTCTTTTAGTTGTTGCCTTCGCTTCGGGGGCAGCAACTTTAAGTTTTGTACTTATGAATGAATCATCAACATTATCATTCTGGACAGGATCGATAATGTTAATTATGACAATTTTCATATTTGCCTTTTGGACATATATGATTTTCAACCAAGCGGTTGTAGTATTAAGAGAAAAAAGTTTAAGTAAAAAATCTAAAAACAAAAAAAGATGAACAAGTTTTTATTAAAATTAGGAATTGGATTAGCATTAGTTGCTCTTATTAGTTCATTTGCAGTGTCATGTGAACGTATTGATGCTGGTCATGTTGGTGTTCGAGTTGAATTATATGGTACTGAAAAAGGAGTAAATCCTATTACAGAGTGTACCGGTTTGGTATTTTATTCACCAATGTCTACAAAGATTTATGAGTTTCCAACTTATGTTCAGCATAAAGAATATAAGAAAACAGACGATGGAGACAATTCGTTTACTGTAAATACTAAAGATGGATCAGAGTTTCATGTGTCACCAGTAATTAATTACTCTGTACAACGTGAAAAGGTTCCTGCAATATTTGCAAAATATAGACGTACATTACCTGAAATTGAAGAAGGATTCTTAAAAACTACTGTTTATGATGCATTTAGACTTGCTACAAATACTTATACTGCAGAAGAATTAGTATCTAACAGAGCCAATTTTGAAATTAAAGTAAGAGCTATATTGACAGAACAATTACAAAAAGAAGGTTTTGTCATAAATACGTTTACTTCTAATTTAGTATATCCTACTTCTTTCAAAAATGCTATTAACGCTAAAAATAACACAGTTCAAGCAGCGTTACAAGCAGAAAATAAAGTTAAGCAAGCAGAAGCAGAAGCAAAAATCAAAGTTGCAACTGCTGCAGGAGATGCTGAAGCAACACTTACTCGTGCAAGAGCAGAAGCTGAAGCAAATAAGTTAAAACAATCTACTCTTACTCCAATGTTATTACAACAGCAATGGATTGAAGCATGGAGACGTGGTGGTTCACAAGTTCCAACATACATGGCTAATGGAGGTGAAAAATTTTTAATGAACATTAAATAATCATTGTCATGGTAACAAAAGATTACGGTAAATTCAAGTTCTCTGAAAATAACAGAGAAATAAAACATGGGTCAGTAGAGAAACTTAAATCATCAATGAAAGAACATGGTTTTATTCCAGGTAGACCTGTATTAATAACTAAAGATGGTGTTGTTGTTGATGGACAGCACCGATTACTTGCTGCAAAAGAGCTTGATATTGATGTACATTATGACATCATTGATGGTGATTACATGAAAAAGATGATTGAGTTAAATTCTACTCAAACAAATTGGACATTAACAGACTATATTAAGTCTTATGCAAGCTTGCACATTGATTGTTATAGAAAATTATTAAAATTTCAAGAGAAATATAATCTTGGAATGTCTGTAACAATTGCTTTGTGTATTGACAACAAAATTAAAACTTCTGACATTAGACTTGGAAAACTGTTTACGATGAATCCGTACGCAGAAGACATTGCAGAGTTTGTTTTAAATTGCACACATATTCCTTATAACAAGGATTACAAGTTTATTCAAGCAATAAACAATGTGTACAAGAAATTAAATCGTGCACAATTGACAAAATTGAAAACTAATTTGATTAGTGTTCCTCAGTTGTCAAAATCAGCTGATTATGTGATTGCGTTTGAGAATATCTTAAACAAAGGTAAACATGGTCAGAATAGAGTAAAATTGTCATAATATCAAACGTGTTGTTCCCTTGAGAAAGGAATTAGTCGAAAATGATAGACTGCTCGATACTATCACAACACAGAGGGTTTCTCACCCTCAACATGGTCAGGTGTTGAAATTGGTAAACAAGCGTGGCGGATGCTGCGTGGAGAAATCCTTATAGGTTCGAATCCTATCCTGACTACTAAATAACAAACCATATGAATTTACCAGTTGACTACACAAAGTTGTCACCTCAGCAACGAAGACAAGTGAGGTTGCAGTACATTGCAGAACAAGACAATAAATGCATGTACTGTGGAGAGAGTCTGGATGAACCAGCTCCAGAGAGAATAACCAGCATGCCAATTATTTGGAAACTGTTTCCTCCTAATTTTTTACAATACCCAATTCATCTTCAGCATTGTCACAAAACAGGTATGACTGAAGGTGCTGTACATAATTACTGCAATGCAGTACTATGGCAATACGAAGGAAGATAATCTAACAAAAACAACATGGCAAAAACTAAAAAAGAAACAGAAAGTACTGAATCAGATTATAACATTGGTGATATTGTTACACATACTAATTTTGGTGTAGGTGAAGTGATTAATGTTATACCCGGAGAAGCAATTAAAGTAAGATTTGGCAAACAAGAAAAAATATTGTTACTCAAATATAATACTAAAACATTAATTAAAAACTAATATGGAATGTACAGGGTGTAAAGAAGGAGTTGCGATGTGTCATAATAGACCTTGCTTTGGATCTCCAGAAGAATTTGACAAAATTATTGATGCAGGGTTTGCAGACAAATTACGCATTGATCACTGGGTAGGATCTCCAGCAGAATCACGAATCAAAATTGAAGATACAATTGGAGAAGGACCATTTGTTGAGTTAAACAAACAATTGTATGAACATCAGCAAGAAAATCCTAATCCGCACGAAGAAGATGTTTTTATGCTTTCAGGTGGTACTTCTGAAGACAGAGGATATTATGCGCCATGGTTTCCTGTTGGAACCTGTAAACTTCTTACTGAAGATGAAAAATGCATGTTGCATGATTTAGGTTTAAAACCTCATCAAGGTGCAAATGCATGTTGTAAACAAAGTGCAGACAAATCTGAAAATAATTTGTATTACGCAAACCTATGGGCAACTCCAAAAGGTAAGGAAGTTATTGAAAAGTTCAAGAAAACAGTAAACATTGCATAATATGGATTCATTTGAAATTTGGTGGAAACAAAACGAAGCGTTATACAGTCTTGTAGGTGTCAAAAAAGAAGTTGCAAAAGCAATTTGGAGTGACGCTGTTAACGCTACAAGTGAACGTGTTTTAAAAGTAATAGAAGAACACACATAAAAGTTTTATTATTAACTGAATTAACTTAACATTGTTTTAGTAGTTTAAGAGGTAAAACAACATCCAATCATTGCAGCAGATCAAGTGAATTGCAGAAGTATAAATATTATAAGCAATATTTAGAAAATGATAATCCAACGACAGATGACAAGATTGCTTTGTATAAATATCAGGTTCAATTCCTGTTCTAAAATAGTGTTAATCATTAATTATTATGGAAGATAAAAATTTAGAATATCCAGTAACAACAGCTTATATAAAATATTTTAGACCAACATTTGCACAACTAATGTCAGAAGCTAACAAGTATGTTGCATTGGGTAATTTAGTTAATGCTGTTAAAGAATACAAAGAGAACGAATCTCCTCTTGATATACAATTGAGAAAATTCAGAGAACTTCAAAACAAGCAAAATCATGACAAAAGAACAGGAGATTTCTAATATAGAAATTAAACTTCGAGCAATATTTGCGCAAGATTATATAAGATCTATTGACATTAAAGAGTCAAAAAAATTACTTGAAAAATGGAAATTTTTAACAAGATATGTTCCTGATAAAACTCCTGTAATGCTACAAACAGTAGATGATGTAAATAACATTTTAGAAAAAAATCCAATATGGCAGAGAAAGCAAAATTATTTGAAAGACCGATAGATGATGATCTTTTTGAAGAAGATGGTCATTATCCTACAGAAGCAGCACTAAATTATATTAAAAATTGGTGCAGCATATGGGACACAGTAAACGGTGTTCCCACAATGATGTTTGGACAATACTTTGGTGACAAGGAAAAGACTCAAGAACTATTAGATTTTATCACACAATTATGGTGGTATGCTGATATGGGAGTTGGTGTTGAAGGTGACAAAATTGAACTACATACGTTAGGCTGGTCTGGTAATGAAGATATTATCAGAGAACTTAAACATAGTAGTTTATGGATATGGAACTGGCGTAAAACATATGCTGGTGGACATTATTACTTTGATCTTGGAAGAGAAGAAGATAAGTTTGTACACGATGATGATGCATACAACGATGCAATGACATGGTACGGTTTAGGTTTAAAAGCTGCTGCTGAAAACAAAGTAGAAGAATTTAAACCATCAAAAGTTAACTTTAAAGTTAACAAATCATGATGGGTGCTTTTCATTGTCCACATTGTGGAACCAGGAATGCATGTGATTGTAAAACTTGTAGACCACATATTAAAGAAGATGAACCAATTATTTCTTTTACAGAAGACGGTGAAGGTCTTATATGTGCAAATTGTAAACAAGTTTTCAGTCATGATCAAGCAATTGATGAAGAATACAGAAAAAGAACCACTCCTTGGTGGGGATATCTTCATATATCAGGTACTTTACAAGCTAAACCTTATAGAGAACCACTTGATATTGAAGAAGCTGAACAATCTCCTTTTTGTAAAAAGGTAGTAGGACCTTTTCAAGCACTTCATAGAGATCACGCTTTACTTATTGTTCAACAGTTAACTCAATAGTATGGAAAAAGAAGAAGAAGCTGATTATTACTTCTATTCAGGTTACAAAACTCCTTTTTGGATAAAAGATCCGTCACGTGGAATGTATTATTACAATCCCTCAGAAGAAACAAAAAATGAAAGTATGATACCAAAATTTGACAAGTACGATGCTATCAGCATGTACGCAACAAGTGGTGCACAAAGAAAACAAGTGCATGAATTATTTGAAAAATTAGGTGGTAATGTAGCTGTCAAAACTGAATCAAGAGATCGTAAAAAAGATCAATGGGAATATCATCTTTACATAGATACAGTTAGATCTTCTGATGGTCCTCAATTACGTGCAGCATCAAACACTGTAGATTTTACTCATAAGTTAAAATTTCATTCATTTGAATGGTGGATGGATAAGCTAAGTGGTAAAAAGTATTTTGATAATACAAGTGAATCTCCTACCAATACGCATCTTGATAAGCAAATTGAATTTTTAAACAAGAAAAATGGAGAATAAAAGACTTGAAAAGTATTCTGAAAGATTTGATAATGATGAATCTCAAATAGGTAATCCTGAAACTTGGGGTAGAAGAATTAAACAAGAAACACTTGAAGAAGCATATAATAAAATATACAAATCAATAGATTTTACAGAGTTTGATTTTACTTCATTTGCTATTGGTGCTAAATGGCAACAAAAAAGAAGTTATAGTGAGGAAGAAGTTGAAGAGTTGATATACAACGTATGTGGTACAGTGGCAAGACTACAAGGAATTGTATTAAATGGCAATCACATAAATACTGCATATAAACAACATAAAAAGAAATAATCATGAGTGCATTTGTATTTAGTGATCCGCATTTTCATCATGAAAATATGGCAAAAAGGCGTGGTTTTTCTTGTGCAGAAGAAATGAATGAGCACATTGTAAAGAACTGGAATAACACTGTGTCAAAAAGAGATGCAGTGTATTTGTTAGGTGATATTACAATGGAAAAGAATAACTATGCTATTCTTAGTAGACTCAATGGTGTGATAAACGTAGTTCTGGGAAACCATGATGAACGTCAGCATACAAAGTATATGGCTCATTACGTCAACTCAGTAGCTGGAATGATAGATTATAAGAATGCTTATATTCTTACTCATTGTCCAATACATCCTTCTCAACTTGAATTCAGATACTCTTATAATATTCACGGTCATGTACACTATAATAGTTTAGATGATCCGCGATATATAAACGTGTGTGCTGAAGTTATAGACTACAAACCAATACTGATAACAGAATGCGTAAAAGAATTCCGTTAAGAAGAAGAACCAGAAAAGAAAAATCAGTTGTTCAAAAATACTTTGAGCATGCACTATACGCTGACGTATTGTGTGGAATATTAAAACCTGAAAAAAAACTGGTAGAATACCGAAAAGAATATGGCAAAATCCTCATCAAAGAAAATGATGTAGAAGATGTGAAAAAGCATCTAACACCTGAGTTTTTTAATTCGAAAATTGAAATTAAAAATTTTATTAGTTATGAACTACGAGAATCACATTAAAGAATTTAAAATAGCAAATGTGCAAATGATGCAGTATTTGCTTAGCAAACACGGTGGACTTGATCCTATGATTGTAGTTCTTGTCAAAGAAGCAAATGATGAAATGAACATTGTTGCAGTACCTGTTCCAGGTCAATTACTTGAAAATGACCAAACAAAAGATGTATTAGCAGCATCTATGCCTGCATTACTTAGTATGCTTGCAAAACAAGGAAAAGAACCTGTATGTTTTTCTTTTTCTTCAGAAGCATGGTTACGTAAGACACCAGAAGGTATAACAGAAGTTCCAGATAACTGGAAAGATTTACCTAAAACAGAATGTATGATTTCTTCATATGAATCTGCAGATGAATCAGATATGGAAGTATTTGAAATTATCAGAGAAGGTAAAATAGCAAATGAAAATGGTGACTTAATTGACGCTATTGTGTTACGACCACATTCTATTGAAGTTGATGGTGAAAAATCAAAAGCACTTAAAGGTAGATTCTTTGGCACATTTCAAGAATTTTATAAAATGAGACAAAATGAAAAAGCAAATTAGTTTTGACGATGAAATTACAATTCGAACTGTTCACCATGGTAATTATCGAAAAGATGATGGTGAAGAAGAAGAATATGTAGAAGGAAATTATTCGTTTGAAGTTCAGATGGAAATTCAAGCTGAAGTTCAAGGATCTGGTCAAGGTTGGGATACAATACAAATTGTGTGGAGTGATAAAAAACCATTTAGACATCTTATTGAACAACAAAAAATAGAAGAAAAAATTATTAAAAAGTATAAAGCTAAATTTTTAAAAGATGAATAAAGAAATTGTAAACGTAGATTTTGACTTTACTGAACCGTACACAGATAGTCAAGGAAGAGAATTGGAAGCAAAAATCAGACTAAGTGTTGATGTAAGAAGCAAAACTTTTAATATCATGCCAAGTGCTATGAAAAAAGATTTTGTGTTTATGAACACTTCACAAGCAAATTGGCAATTATGGATTGCAACAGCAAAAGCAATTCAATCAGCAACAGAGTTTGCTGTTCAGTACATTGAAGAAAATACACAGGCATTACCAGAATCAGATGGAGCAGTACAATAAGGTTTTAATAGGACACGTAGGAGTTGACTCAGGTCAGCTTCTACTTTGTGATCCTTGTTACATTGATTCAGAATGGAAACAAGAAGATTTCACAGATATCAGAGTTTATCAGCATAAAACAACTGGTGATAAGTTACAATACATGGTTGATTTTCCAAACTATGGAACAGTAATTCCAAAGTATGGTAAAACCATGAACGAGTTAAATGAAACTGGTGAATGGCAAGAACTTGAAGATTTAACAACAGAACATAATTTTAGTTACAATGCTTGTAGTAAAGCAACATTATCTAAAAAAGGTGCTGGACAGTTAAATTACGAGATGGGACATGAAGGTGTCGGTGTAGCGTTTAGTACAGCATTTGGTGATGGGTTTTATCCTGTTTATCAGAATTTTGATGAAGAAGGTAATCTTATGTCTGTGGAAGTAGTATTTCAATTTCCAGATGACGAAGACGATGAAGAATAATGTTACTGAAGTAGAAGAAAAACTATTTTATTGCATGATGGGACAAGGCGGCAGTTTTAGTACACGATTATTCAGTACTATTTTTGCCGCTGATTCTATCAACATAGTAAAACTTTCTTTGGGTTTTCCTGAAGAAGTTACTGTCGCATTAAGATATAGAGATGAATCCGGTTATTGGGAAGACTTACAAAAAAGAATGAACAATGAGAGTAACTAAAAAATTAGTAGTACTTGATCATGGTGAACAAACAGTCACTGTTTATCCTTATGACGAAAATGTATGGGATTCACCAGAAGATTTTACAGACGAAGATGGTTATTACGTTTTAGATAGTAATTGCCAATGGATGGTTGTTGACGACCTTAGTATAAAAGTATTTTAATTATGTCACATCCTTTACATCACTCGATTTCGAGTAAAAAGAAGTGGGGTGGTCACGTTGATGACTACCTTGCTATTCACAATTGGTTTGACGAAACAAAAATGCACTATCCGGACATGCGTCATAGAGCATTAAGACATCACGCAGAAGGTATATTCTGGTGTGAAGAAAGGTTTGGCACTTATATTATCAATTCTGATGGAAAAATGGTTCCTGTAAGAGCAATTGGTGAACAACATGTGATTGAAGATATAGGATTTATTCCTACTATCAAAGATTACCTTGACAACATGACTCAACAAAACTGGATGTATAAGCCAGGTGAAGGTCGTAAAGTATTGAAAGCAATACAAGAAGAAAAATCGGATTATGTATTTAGTAAAGAAGCAAAATTAGAAGATCATGAGTAAAGTAATTAGTATACAAGAAATTATTGATTGGTGTGACAAACAAGCTGCTGAAGGTAAAGAGATTACTCTTAACTGGGAAGGTGGAGGAGATTCAGGATGGGTATTCTTTGAAGTAGATGGTGAACAAGCGTCAGGTGAAGAAATTGAAGCGCTTGTAGATATGATGTACAATGAACTTGATTATGGTTCTTGGGCAGGTGAGTTTTCTGCAAATGGTACAGCAACATATGATCCTGTAACAAAGTGTTTTGAAGGTGTTGACTATTATTCAGAAGATGATTGGACAGATACAACTTTTGAAGAACCGTTTGCTTTTTACATTCCAGGTACTTATGGTTTTGACAGCATTGAATATAATATTGAAGGTAACTATGAAGATGACTTTAGAGTAGAAGTTACATTTAATATTATAAATGGTTTTATTACACCAGAATTACGTGAGCTTGAAAATGAAATATCTGAAGCAATAAAAGAAAAATTAACAAAAGAACTTGAAAATAAAGATGTAAACTATTTTGGTACACATGAACTTGCTGCAAGACATGAAATGAAAATAGAAAAAGGAACTGTCATTTTTGAAATTCCAACAGTTCATTATTCAGTTTATAATACTGAAGAAAGATGTGTAGCAATTGATTTAAAAGAACGATTAGAAAACGAAACACATGACTAATAAATTTGAAAATTACACCTTTACTGTTAGAAACGTAAGAGGTGTTGAGCTTAATGAAGCATTGCGATTATGGAAAACTGCATACTCTTCTTTTGACGAGTTTCTCAAAAATGTGATTATTTATGAATCACTTGAAGAATTTGGAGATTATGTGTCTACAGTTTGGTCTGAAATTAAACCTATTGAAATATCAGAAGCGTTTCAGCAAAACAACACAGAAAGAAGAAGATTGTATTTTGACACTATTGGTGTAGAAAAAATCTTTGAGCATGTTGATCCTGAATTAATTGACATGAAAGAAGTTGTGTTAAACAACAGACGATGGGATGCTGATGGAAACGAGTATTTGCAAACAGGTCTTGATAGATATACTCTTTACAAAATTAATGGTGAAACTTTATTTGGTAACACTATTAGTGAATGGCAACGTAAAAACAGTGCAGTATATGCTGTTAAGTGTACTTGTACATCTACCGGTAGAAACTATTGGTTATATGTGCCTCGTGAAGTAGGTGAAAAAGAATCTGCATTAGATGCAATTGCTTGGACATGCAGAATTGGAATTACAAATCCAAAAGCAATTTATAGACAAGGTGATATCTTTGTTGTAGCTGCAAATCATGATTCAGAAGTATGTGCACCATATCACTTAGATTATGCAACATACAGTTCATTAATCCAATCTCAAACATAATGGCAAAAAATTTAAAATCCAATCGAATTGTATTAGCATCAGGTGATTTTGCTAATACTCATGCAGTTGTTTCTGATAAACAAATGCCCTATGAACATTTAGAAAACAATGTAATTGTTTTTAATGTTACAAAAGACGCTACAATTACACACGAGGAACATGACATAATTAAACTTCCAGCAGATGTGTATTATAAATTCAACCAAGTTGAGTTTAATCCATTTAATAATACAGTGTCATTTGTATTTGACTAATAATTAATTACGAACCAGGAGAATTTAAAACTCTTGGTTCGTATTATTTTTTTCTGTAATATTGTAAAAAAAACGCTATGATACAATTAATTGTTGTCAGTTTAGTTACAATATTATTCAGTGTAATAATTTTGTTAAACGCATTGAGAATTCCTCACATGTTTATTTTTTACTTCATTAAAGGTGCTATTATAGGTGCATTATATGATTCAGAAGAATATCCTGAAGAAGACATTGTAGAGCACACTGTACAAGTAGCATTTTTGTTTTGTACATTTACTTTCATTTGGGAAACTCAATTAAACAATACAGATAATCATAATTATGCAAGTTAAAATTAAAAAACTACACGAATTAGTAGAAATTCCTACTTATGCAAAACCGGGAGATGCAGGAATGGATCTTACTGCGGTTAAAATTGAAAAAGATGCTTATGGTAATGCTGTAATATATACAGGATTAGCTGTAGAAATTCCAGAAGGATATGTTGGATTAGTATTTCCAAGAAGTAGTATCTCTAAATACGACATGCATTTAAGAAACAGTGTTGGTGTTATCGACTCTGGATACAGAGGAGAAATTATGCTAAAATTTAGTTTCTTACAAGATGGTAACTTATATCAAATGGGTGATAAAGTTGCTCAGTTAATCATATTACCTTATCCACAAATTACATTTGTAGAAGTTGACGAGTTGTCAGAAACTGAACGAGGTGAAGGAGGATTTGGTTCTACAACAGTAGGTCATGACGGTCCAACGAATTTGTGAAGTAAACGGAAATGAGTTTGGCATAGGTTTGTTTATTGAAAAACAACCTATGCTTGCTTATTTTGACCATTCAGTTTACTTAAAATTATTATGGTTTAAACTTGGAATCAATATACTATGGAAATAAGTTACAACACAGGACAAATTGAAATTACTGGTCCTTACGGAAGAGTGTATTTGTATACACATAATACAGCAAGCGACTTAATCAATATTGTTAGTGATGTACTTTCCAGGCAGGTAAGATGGGATGATCCAGATTATCTCGCAAGAATGATTTTTTGTAGAATGGTTCCAAAAGACAAATGGAATGATGAATTAGGATTTGGCATTGGTACTCAACTGTATAAAGATGTAAATATGTTGATTTCTTTAGATACAGTTCATCAATCAATAAATATTTCTTCCGCTTTTGACATAAATATTACAAGAGGTTTATCAATGTCTTTTATGGATTTCATAAATAAATACGCTGATAGTGCAGAATTGTAATATTTTACTGGAAAATAATTGCATAATCATAGCGTTATAGTGGAAAATATTTTCTCAGAACCCACAATTTGATAGTTTTACTGGAAATTAATTGATAGCTTAGTGCATTATTTAATGATGCAACTAAAATGATATATCAATTACCAAACGGTAAAAGTATCGAAATATCGATAGAACAGTACTTAAGAATGACCGATGAGGAGCTTAAAGGACTGGTTGCATATAACTTTGGTGAAGAATTTAATGATCCTTTTATTTTTAGTGTTTTAAAACATGGACCAGCAGGTCCGGAAGACATTGAAGAAATGGATGAAGAAGATTTTACTGAGGAAGAATTAGAAGATTTGACTACTATTGATCCTGAAGAAAAGTTATATGATGATGACTACATCGATTACGATAACTTGGAACAATAATGAATCCTGATGCTCAAAAAATATGGGATGATTTCATGCGCAATTCAGTTCATGAAACTGGTTATTGGTATTCTTCATTTACATCAGACAATACTTCACACATTCATTGTCACGATTTGGCAAAATGGCTGATTGAATTTTTATCACAATATAAAAATAAAGTTATTTATGATTTTGGTTGCGGTGATGGTTTTTATTTACAAGAACTATATAAAAATGGTATCAAAAACGTAATAGGTATTGAGCCAGAAACACCTTCTAAAAATCATTCTTTTAAAATTTTACCACACAATCTTGCTTTTGAATTACCTTTGACTGAAAAAGGAATAGTAATGTCATTTGAAGTAGGTGAGCATATTCCAAAAAAATATCAAGACGCCTTTATTGAAAATATAGACAAACTGTGTGATAGTTATTTAATTCTTTCATGGGCAATTGTTGATCAGCCAGGTATTGGTCATGTAAATTGCAAAAATAATCCTGATGTAATAAAACTTCTTGAAGAAAAAGGATTTACATATTTACCTGATTTAACAGAACATGCAAGATCTTATCCAGATGGAATGTGTGCATATTATAAACAAACATTGATGATTTTTAAAAAATGACAATAGAAATATTTAGTATAATGAAAAACGAGGAAGCAATGCTTCCTTTTTATTTGAAACATTATCAAGATAGATTTAAAAATTGTATCATTAATGTATATGACAACGGTTCAACAGACAATAGCATTCAAATTTGCAAAGATGCTGGTTGTAATATTGGAGAATTTCCAGTATATACAGAAGAAATTCTTAAAAATTGGAAAAATTCAATATGGAAGAACTCAACTGCAGATTGGATAATTGTTTGTGATATTGATGAATTACTGCACATTAGCGATTTTGATTTAGAATCATTACCAGAACATGTTAATGTAATTTCAACAAAAGGTTACACAATGATGGATGTTACTGATGACAATTTACCAATTGAAAAGTTGGATCATGGTGTTTATTCTCCTCCATATTGTAAAAATATAATGTTTAAGAATAACTACATTACTGATATGAATTATGAAATGGGTGCTCATCAATGTAATCCTGTTCCAACACCGGTTTATTCTGAAAATGTTTATACATTATTGCACTATAACAAATACAGTTTTACATTGGAAACATTTCATAAAAAATTTCAATTTGCAAAAGACACTATGAATGATGATCAATTAAAAGTATTAAATGAATCATTGAATACATTATTTGAATCAAGTAAAATATTAGCAATTAAACTATTATGATACAACCCAAAAAAAAGATTTGTGATGCTTGTGACACAGAACAAATCATATGGAAGAACCACAATGGCAATAGATATTGCAAGCAATGTTGGTTAAAAGATAACTCTACTCCACTTCCAAAAAAAGCACCAAAACCTATTAAACCTAAAGCAGATAAACAGGATCCTCTTGATAAATTATATTCTATTATGAGAAAAGATTTCTTATCTTTACATCCTGGATGTCAAGCAAGGTTGCAAGGTTGCAGTCTTCAAAGTACTGATGTACACCATAAAAAAGGTAGAGGACTGTATTATCTTGACAAAACAACATGGTTATCTGTATGTAGATCATGTCATACTTGGATTGAATTGCATCCAAAAGAAGCAAAAGAATTAAATTTTTCACTTAACAGATTAGAAAATGGATAACAAAAAATTCGTTGGTTATTTTATTATTGGCGCTGCCAGCAAAGAAGAAGCTCAAAAAGGAGCAGGATTAATTTTATGGTCACAAATTAAACCAAATTCTGTGACAAGATTTTTTAACAAGGCATTGTTAAATATCTATTGGGTTGACAAAGAAGACTACAAACCCGTTGCAAAAGAGGTTGCAGAAAAAACTAAATTAGAATTTCCTAAACACAGAACTTACAGAAAGAAAAAAACTGATGAAACAAAATAAACGTGAACAAATCCAAAGCGAGGCAATAGCAGCTACGCAAGGTGTTCATCGTTGTACTTTAGGTGTTTCAATGGGTGTTGGTAAAACTTACATAGGTTTACAACACATGCAAAAAGAGTTTGATAATGGTGCAAGAAGTTTTCTGGTTGTTGCACCAAAACTTTCCATTTTCGAAACTTGGAAAGAAGATGCTTATAAATTTGGTTTAGAGCATTTATTAATACACATCAAGTTTACTACATATTTATCCTTGACAAAACAAAATGTTGAATATGATTGTATTTACTTAGATGAGTGTCATAACTTATTGTATACCCACGAAACTTATCTTTTGTTTTACCATGGTAAAATATTAGGATTATCTGGAACACCTCCACGTCACGCATCATCAGAAAAAGGTACAATGGTCAATAGATATTGTCCAGTTGTGTATTCCTACATAACTGACGATGCTATTGATGATAACATTTTGAACGACTATAGAATTGTTGTACATATGTTACCTTTATCTTCTGCTAAAACATTTAAAGTTACCAAGAAAAACGGTGGATTTTTTATGACTTCAGAGCGTGATCATTACAACTATTGGACAAGCGCAATAGATAGAGAATTTTCTATTGGATCAAAACAAAAATTACGCATATTGCGTATGCAAGGATTAATGCAATATCCTACTAAAGAAAAATACGCTAAAGATTTATTAGAGTATGTTGATGACAAATGCATTGTATTCTGTAATAATACAGAACAAGCTGATAGAGTTTGTGACAACAGTTATCATAGTAAGAATCCAAACAGTGATGAAAACTTACAAGCATTTAAACAAGGTAAGTTTAACTGTTTGTCTGCAGTTCAGCAATTAAATGAAGGTGTAAATATTCCAAATTTAAAATATGGAATTATTATGCATGCATATAGTAATGAACGCAAAAGCAATCAGCGTATTGGTAGATTACTTAGACTTAATCCGGATCAGCAATCTATTATACACATTCTTGCATACAAAGATACTGTGGATACAGAATGGGTAGTAAGTGCACTTAGTGATTTAGACCAATCAAAAATAACTTGGAGAGATGCAGAACATAACCGTTAAATTCGGAAAACACAATGGTGAAATAAAACCATTGACAATTACAGATGCAACATTGTTTAGTCAATTTAAAAATGATCTTGCAGATGGTGAAATAATAGAATTATACATTACCAAACTGTCTGATGAAGATGATAAAACAGTTGGACAACTTGCAAAAGTGCACGCATCTATAAGAGATTTGGCAAGATTTACAGGACACACATTTGAAGAAATGAAAGCTACTGTAAAAGAAAAAGCAGGACTTTATGATCCTGCTTCTAAAGAGTATAAAAGTTTTGCTGATTGTAGTAAAACAGAATTGTCAGATGCTATACAAATCTGTATAGACATTGGAAATACAGTTGGATTCTACTTTTGATTTTCTTCTTCAAATTTAGTTTCTAAATCATCAGTTATTTTTTTCAATTCTTCTTGAGTTACAATTTTTGTAAAACCTTCAGCTTTTGCATTTTTTTGAAATTCTGCTAACACAATTAATAAAGTTTCAATGTGATAATTTTCTTCACTTGAAATGTTTTGTGACTTGCTTTCTTCAAGGAACTTTTCAATTTCTTCAGTTGATTTGTCTTTAATCATTGACATATACAATAATTGTAGTCTTTGAAAAAATGATGTACTCATTCTGATGTTTACAATTGCTTTTTCATCAATAATTTCAACAGATTGATTTGTTGGTAATTCAGAATTCTTTTTTGTTTTTGATTTTGCCATGATCTTATAATTAATTAATTAACGTACAAATATATACAATAATGTCAAACGTACCAAATAAATTAACTCCACAAGAATATGCATCTAAAATGTACGAGATGCTTAAACCATCAGGATGGCACAATGTGTTAAAAGGTTTTCTATTGTCAGAAGACTTTGTGCACATTATAAAAGTACTTGAAAACTGTGTGGATAATGGTCAGAGATTTACTCCACCATTGAAACAAGTGTTTAGAGCATTTATGGAATGTCCATACGATACTACTAATGTAATTATGGTAGGACAAGATCCGTATCCACAATTAGGTGTTGCTGACGGTATTGCTTTTTCGTGTGGAAATACAAAAACACCGGAAGCATCTTTGCGTTACATATTTATAACTGTAAACAAAACTGTTTACAATAATGAAAAAGATGTAGCTACATTTGATCCAGATTTATCACGATGGTCAAAACAAGGTATTCTTATGTTGAACACTTCTTTGACAACAGAAATTGGCAAGATTGGTAAGCACATTCCTATATGGGATCCGTTTAACAAGTATCTTATTGATATGCTTAATGCAAATGATAGAGAGTATATCTGGGTACTCATGGGTAAACAAGCACAACAAAACGAAGATTTGATTGACAATATTCTTAACAACACACAGATTTTAAAGTGTTCGCATCCAGCATCTGCAGCTTATCAAAAAGAATCAGAATGGAACAGCAACAACATTTTTAATCAGGTAAATAATGCTTTAAAAGCAGCAAATAAACCTGAAATAGTGTGGTAAAAACTTGTTTAAATCTTAAAAGTTTATTATCTTCGTAATCTAATTTAAACTTTATATATTTATTTCCAATGGTTGACGAACCAAAAAAAATTGAATGGAAACAGTATGGTGAAGTGATGAATGAAGGTATAAAGTACATTCACTCAAGAGCGAGTGGTACTATTAAATCTTTAAAAACTCAATGGAAACAATTTAACAAGATTGGATTGAATGGTATTGAGTGGCAATCACTATATGTTATCGCTGCAAGACCAGGAGTTGGTAAAACTCTTATTGCAGCATCTTTGACAAGAGAATTACAGCGTCTAAATCCGGAACAGGATTTTGCTGTATTACATTTTCAATTCGAAATGCTTGGTAGAAACATGGCGTTGCGCGAATTATCTGCAACCAGTGGATTGAATATCAGATATTTACAGTCTGCACAAGATGATGGTATGCCACCATTAACCAGTGCAGATTTTAACAAACTAAAAGAGTATGCAAGCAAGCAGACTACAAGAAAGGAATACATTATTGACAAAGCATTGACTGTAAATGAAATGCGTAGTGCTATTTTTAGTTTCTACAATACAATGAAGAAACCTTTTGTAATTACTTTAGACCATACTCTTTTAGTAAAACAATCCGGTAGTGAGAACAATAAGCAAGCAACCTTGCAGAATCTTGCTATTATGATGACAGAAATGAAAAATATGTTGCCAGTAACCTTCATTATACTGACGCAATTGAATAGAGAAATTGACGATCCAGAACGTCAGAAACCGACAGGGAGAGGTGAAGGACACTATCCCACTGAGTCTGATGTTTATGGTAGTGATTTTTTACTTCAATGTGCAGATGTTATGATTGCTTTTAACCGCCCAGCAAAGTATAATTTAGGACTTTATGGACCAAATAAGTATATCATAGATGATAAGTTCCTGCTGGCAATGCATATTTTGAAGAATCGATTTGGTGATGTGGGTATACAATGGTATAGAGCAGAATATGCCAAAATGACTATTGTGGAAGCACCCACACCAGCAACTCGAATAATTAGTAGTAGTAGTTCAAGTTAAATGTAAAAATGAAATGTAATTAGTATGTCAACAACAACAAAGAAAAAACACATTAATGAACTCACTGAAGAGTTCAGACCTTTTTGGGAACCTTTGTTTGAAGAAATGGGTGTTGAAAACCCTCTGTTTTTTGCAAAATTATGTTATCAAGGTAACGAATTTGGAGCACTGCAAGTAGAAACAATTAGATTCTATGCAGAACAGATTTCTAAAAACCAAGATGTATATGTAGAACTGTTCGACTGGTTTGATAAACCATATCATGAAGGAGAACGTGTACTTTACAGATTTAAAAACAATCCTGATTGGAGAGATAATCCATCAGATTATAGAGAGTTAACAAAAAAGAAAGATGGTACAATGCTTCCTTATCCATCTTACGCTTTTAAGTTATCTTCACTCGAAGTGGTAAACAGAACAAGTATTAAGTTTAGTATACCAGAACCTCAAGCGAAAACATCAGAAGAACCGGAACTTACGCTTCCTAAGTTTGGTGAAATTGATAATGAGATATTTGATGACAACTATCTCGAAAAAGATGACAATCATTATGCTCAGATGACAATTAGAGATATTTACTGTATTGTACAGAATGTTCCAATGTCAAATAAAAAGTGGTTAAATAATTTAATTAAAGACGGTAAAGCATGGCAACAGAAGTAAAAGGTATTGAATTACCAACTGCTACGATTAAATCAGTAGTAAAGAGTCCTAAAAACTTAATCATATTCAGTAAACCAAAAACCGGTAAGACAACATTGTTGTCGCAATTACCAAATTGTTTATTGATAGATTTAGAAAGTGGTTCTGATTATGTTGATGCAATGAAAATCAAAGCAAACAACATTAAAGAATTGATGGACATTGAAGCTGCAATTATTAAAGCAGGTAAGCCATATAAGTATATCGCTTTGGACACTATTACAGCATTGGAAGATATGTGTATTCCATACGCAGAACATTTGTATTCATTATCACCGATGGGTGCTAATTGGAAAACAACCGGTAAAGCAAAGTATGGTAACATATTGAATCTTGCAAATGGTGCAGGTTATCCATGGTTACGTCAAGCATTTAATGATATTACGTCAAGAATTAAAAATCTTGCTCCTAATGTTATTTTTTGTGGTCACGTAAAAGATACCTTATTGACAAAAAATGGTAATGATTTTAGTTCGTTGGATCTTAATCTAACAGGTAAACTAAAAGATATTACAACATCTAAATCAGACGCAATTGGTTATTTAGTGCGTAAAGGAGACAAAAATATCTTGAGTTTTAAAACACAAGATGATATTTCATGTGGTGCAAGACCAGAACATCTAAGAAATCAAGAAATTGTTATTTCTGAAACTCTTGAAGATGGCAGTATTATAACACATTGGGATAAAGTATTTATTGATTAATTAAAATTAGTATTAAAAGTTAAAAATTAGAAAAATGGGAACATTTAGTTTAAACAATTACAATCCATCAGAAGGAAATTATGTGTCAAAAATCTTATTACCTGGCACGCATAAATGTAGAATTATTGATTTGAAGTTGGAAAGACCTCCTTATGACAGAGATCAATACAATTTGATTTTTGTATTGGAAGGTGAAGAAGTAGGTGATGGATTCGAAGGTATCCAAATCAATAGATTAGATCCTTCTAAAGGAAATTACAAAGGACAGATTGCTTCTGTTAGAAGTGGTCAATTTGGATTCAAAGACTGGGTTTACAAAGGTAAAAATATCTCAAGAGACGAGTCCATTCAAAATTTCTTAGGTAGTTTCTTGAAACAACTTGGATTGTTAGAAAAGTTCCAAGGACTTAATATTCAGTGTGATACAATTGAAGAATTGGTTACTGCAATCAAAAACTTTATTTGTAGACCTGATTTCTGGTTGTTCTTTACAATTGGTGGACAAAAATATTACAAAGATGGTTCGGACTATCCAAACTATTCTTTATTTTTACCAAAAAGAACTGAGGGTAAATATGCATATGCGTTAACTGCAGAAGATCCAAACTTCTTACCATTTAACGAAGCTGTTCACATCTATGAGAAAAAAGTTGCTGAAGACAATTCTGAAGCTGTAAGTGAGTTTTCTGCAGCTCCTGCAGCTCAAGACATTTTCAGTACACCATCTGCAAGTGCTCCAATCTTTGATGAAAATGTAAATGATTTACAACTGCCATAATTAAATTTTTTTTAAAAGAAAAGGGTAGATGTAATGTCTACCCTTTTTATTTTAATATAAAATACTGATTATGTTTAGTTTAAATAATTTTGTCGCATCAATAGAGGATGTACCATCTGATTGGATATTCGAAAACTACTTAAACCTTAACGAAAAGTTATCAGGTCAAAATGTAAGGATGAATAGTTTATTCAATCCACATGATAGAGATCCGTCAATGTATCTTTATTATGTAAAAGCAATTGGTCAGTACCGGTACAAGTGTTTTTCAACAGGCAAATCTGGCAATGCAGTTGATTTAATGGCAAAATTGTGGAATGTAGATTATGGAGCTGCAGTCTATAAAATCTTGGATGATTATCAGTCTTTCTTAAAAACAGGTAAAGTGTCTGAGAAAAAAGAGTTTGTAGAAACTAAATGGATTGTTTCTGATTATTTTATTAGAAGTTGGACTAAAGATGATGCAGACTATTGGTTACAGTTTAATATTGGTAGTAAGTTATTAGATGAGTACAATGTGATTCCTTTGCGTAGTTATACTATGTCAAAGCAAATCGGTGATTCAATTACTGATGAAGAGTTCTTTGTACAAAAAAAGTACATTTATTTGTACACTACAAGGTACAATGAGATGTACAAGATTTACCAACCAAAAAACGGAGCCAAAAAGTTTTTAAAGTTGATGGATTACACACAAGGTGTGGATCAACTGCAGGGTAAAAGATTTTTAGTTATCACATCTTCTCTAAAAGATTGCATGGCAATTAGAAGTATTCCAGGTCTTGACGTTGACGTTATAGCACCAGATAGTGAGAATACAAAACTGTCTCCAGAATTAATTAAATCTATGAAAAGTAATTACGAAGCTATTGTTACTTATATGGATAGCGATGCTGCAGGCGTTACAAGTATGAAATATTATTTAGAAACATACAAGTTACCGTTTTGTTACATACCACTTGAAAAAGACTTTAGTGACATAGTTAAAGTTCATGGTATTAAAAAAGCAGCGTATACTTTTATTCCAGTTTTAGATAAAGCAATTGCAAAATATAAAGAATTAAATGTAGATTTGTAAAAAAATCAACATTATGAGCAATTGGATCTTAACAGAATGTAATAACAAAGTAATTACAAAATTAGAGGATATACCTAATAATGAGCATGTTATAGGTTTTGTTTACAAAATTACACATGTTGCAACAGGTAAATTTTACATTGGCAAAAAAAGTCTATTCGCATCCAGAAAGACTGCAATCAGTAAGAAAGAAAAAGCAACAACCGGTACAAGAAAACGTACTAAAACTGTTGTAAAAGAATCAAACTGGTTATCGTATTTTGGTAGTTGTAAAGAACTATCTGAAGAAGTGCTACGTAATGGAGCACATAATTATAAACGTGAAATTCTTGAATTGTGTTGCACTAAAAAATATCTAAACTATTGTGAGTTGGCACATCAAGTTAAAAATGATGTGCTGACCAGCAATAGTTATAATGGTAATATATTAGGAAGATATTATTCAAGAGATATGCAAAATTGTAAATAATGAAAGTACAAAACTTAATGCCTACAGTTGCAGAACGTCTGCAAAAAGAAGAAGAGTTCTTTGACAAAAATTTTATGATGTCTTATTCAGGTTTGAATAAGTTATTATACAGTCCAAGATTGTTTTATTTACATTACATCTTAGGACAACGCGATGATGCTACTGACAAATTTGCAATAGAAGGGAAGTTAATTCACTGTCTATTTTTAAAACCGGATGATTTTGACAAAGAATTTGCATTAAGTATTGCAGATGTACCAAGTGAGAATCCAAAAACATTATTGGACAGATTATTTGAGCACTACAAAGAACTTAATGCTGCAGGTGATCCAAGAGAAAATTTGGAACATTTTGAACATGCAATACTGGATATTCTAAAAGATATGAATTTGTATCAGAGTTTAAAGACTGATGCTCAGCGTATTGAAAAAATTATTACAGAACGACATGTTGCTTACTGGGACCACTTAAAAAATGGTGAAGGTAAAATACTTGTGGATCCTGATACATTTGCTCAATGCAGTGCAATTGTTGAAGAAATTAAATCCAAAGATAATGTAATGTCTATTATGGGTTACAGACCTGAATTTGGACAAGACATTAAATTGCAAAATGAAATTGAACTTGCTGCATTTGATGACAAGTATCCATTGTTTGGATTAAGAGGATTCATTGACAACTTGGTTATTGATCATACTAACAAAGTAATACGTGTTAATGATTTAAAGAAATCAAGTAAAGACATATCTTCTTTTCCAGAATCAATTGAATACTACAAGTATTGGATGCAAGCAGCTATGTATTACATGTTGATATGTAATGTGTATTTGTTCAAACCGGAGTATCAAGATTATACATTTGAATTTAGATTCATTGTAATTGACAATTATCTGCAGATTGCTCCAATTAGAGTTTCAAATGAAACTTTAAAAGAATGGGTAAAGAAAACTCAAGCATTATTGGATCAAGCTCATTATCATTTTGATAATAAGAATTTTGATCTACCATATGAATTTTTAATCAATGATGAAATTGTGTTATGATAACTGATATTTATAGAAAATATTTTCAGAAATCTTACAACTTCTTATATCCTTTATTAGGATTGAAGAAACACAAAACCCACAAACCTTTGCAGACATACGTGGAATGGGAAGGTATTTGTGACATTACATCAAGAAAACTAATTTGTGTATTCAAAAGACACGACACTCCAGAATGGCAACATTTTGAAAGAGAGTATTTGATTACACATAGCATGCTTGATCACTGTGTTCCTATTGACGAGAACACAATTGCATATGTATTTAATTTTAATTCGAAACCGGATGATTATGATGCATTTTGCAACGGACAGTATTCACGATTTTCTATTGATTCAAAAAAGATGTTAAGCAACTACTATGGAGTGCATACTCCAGAGTGGGTGTTTATGGAATCTTACTTGTATCCTGAAAAATATTTTAAGAAATATGCAGAAATTTTATTGATTGATGTAGAGATTCTTAAAAAAGTTGGTGAACTTTGTGAAAAATATGACCAAGTAAAAGAGGTGTATACTACCCCTCATCCGGAAATTCAAGTATAATATAAACCAACAACATAATGATAGCACAAAGTATGCTTGTATATTCTACCGACTGGTACGGTAGAAGAACTTTTAGAATGTTACCAGTAACAGAAGAATGTCCTTTTAACGAAGTAATCTTTGATCCAAGTACAAAAGTCCTTGCTGTAATAAGCAAAGAGTTTAAAGAGAAACCTCATATGTTTCCAAAGCTAAATATAACGGGTAAACCGTTACATACAACAGCTCCAGGAAATGAATATGTGGAAGAACGTATTGTAATGGACACATATTACGAGTACTATCTTGACAATATTGATGATATTAAATCATTTGTGAGAAGTTTTGCAATTAACAGTGATCATTCTGCAATCAATATTCTTGATGAAGTTCTAACTGAAGAATAGTTTTATAACAATTTAAAATGTCAATGATGTCACGTAATAAGAAATTTTGGATAATGGACTATGAAACAATTGTAAATTGTTTTGTAGCAGTTTTTACTGGATATTCTTCTGGTGAAACCCGGATCTTTGTTGTAAACAGAGATAGAAACGACCTGCCTGAGTTTCTTGATTTTTTAGATGATAATATTGAACATAAAGATTGGCATTTTGGATATAACAATATTGCATTTGACGCTCAAATAACTGAATTCATACTTGAAAACAGAAATGAGTTGTCTTATTTGTCTACAGATGATTTTACAGCAACGATTGCACAATATGCAAGTTCTGTTATTGCAAAATCAAATAGAGGCGAATGGTTGGATTATCCAGAGTTTAAGTTGTCTATCCCATGTGTTGATATATTCAAACTCAACCATTGGGATGGTACAGCAAAAAGATGTTCTTTAAAATGGATTCAGTTTTCAATGGACTGGTTTAATGTTGAAGAGATGCCTCATCATCATACTGAACCGGTTCTTACTGATGACGTGTTAGATTCTATTATTAGATATTGTATTAATGACGTAAGGTCTACGAAGCAGATATTTGTTCTTCGAAATCCAAAAGGAGAACAGGTAATGGCAAGTCAAATTAACTTGCGTGCTCAATTAAGTGCTGATTATAGATTAAATCTGTATTCTGCAAGTGAGCCAAGAATTAGTAAAGAAATGTTTCTTCACTTCTTGTCTGAAAAATTAGGAAAAGACAAAAAGGAAATCAGAGTAATGAAGACGGAACGTGATAACGTAGTTGTCAGAAACATTATTTTACCAAGTGTCAAATTTGAAACGCCAGAATTTAATGGCGTATTTAACTGGTTCAAAAGTCAAATAGTGAATACTATGCTTGACATTGAACAAACAGAAACAAAAGGTCCAAAGTACAGAATGATGTACAAAGGTGTACCAACTGATTATGGTTTAGGTGGTTTGCATGGATGTATCAGATCCGGTATATACAGTGCAGGAAATGGAAAAAAGATTTTATCTGCTGACGTTACTTCTTTTTATCCAAATCTTGCTATTAAAAACGGATGGTCTCCTGCACATTTACCTAAAAAAGACTTTTGTGAACTGTATGAATGGTTCTTTGAAGAAAGAAAGAAATATCCAAAATCTTCTCCTTTGAATTATCTATTCAAGATTATCTTAAATTCTACTTACGGATTGAGTAAAAACAAATATTCGTTCTTGTACGATCCTGAATTTACTTTCAGAATTACCATCAACGGTCAATTACAACTGTCAATGCTGTATGAGATGATTGCAACCAGAATACCTGGTGCTCAACCACTTATGCAAAATACTGACGGTTTGGAATTTTTGGTTGATGAACAAGATGAAAAATTGTTTTATGAAATCTGTAAAGAATGGGAAGAGTTGACATCTTTACAACTTGAAACAGTAGAATATGACAAAATGATTATTGGTGATGTAAATAATTACATTGCTGTATACACTGACGGAAAGACTAAATGCAAAGGTCGTTTCGAATTTGAAGAGTTGGCACTTCACAAAAACAAATCTCATCTAATAATACCAAAAGCATTGTATGCCTATTTTATATTAGGAAAAGATCCAAAAGATTTTTTACAAGAAAATAGAAACATATTTGATTATTGTGCTGGTGCAAAACTAAAAGGTAATTGGTTCTTTGAAAAACGTGGTGTAGTAAATGGCGAGTATATATCTGAAAAACTTCAGAGACTTGTTAGATATTATATTTCAAACAATGGTGTCAAGTTGGTTAAATGTAACCCGGATGGTCGTGAGATCCAATTAGAAAGTGGTAAACACATGCAAACGATATTTAATATGTTTGATGAAAAGAAATGGGAAGACTACGATGTTAATGATAAGTATTATTTAGATAAGATTTACGATGAAATTCAAAAGATAGAAAAGTCATCTATCGTATTACCTCAAGATAAAGTAAATCAACAATTAAGTCTTTTTTAAAAATGAAAAGAACAGTAAGCGGCATGATTGCCTATGGTAAAATGTTAAGCACACCATTACCAGCAAAAACAAAAACATATACTCCTATTTCTCACAAAGACGTTGTCAGTCGTGTGAGAGCAGAGATAGCTGCAGCAGGATATATAATTACTGGCGAAGATTACAAGTGTACACAAGATGGCACTGTAGCAATTGGAAATTTTAAACTGAATTATAAAGCAGATCCAGATATTGAGTTATCTGCAAACTTTATGAATTCATATAATAAACAATATGCGTTTCGATTCTCTTTAGGAGGATTAGTAAAAGTATGTATGAACGGTATGATGTTATCAAACAGTAAATTTGGTGCATACAAACGTGTTCACAAAGGTGCTGCAGATATACTTGCAGCTGGTAAAATCTCAGAATTTATCAAAGATTCTGAAGAGTATTGGACAACTTTAATACAACATAAAGATGCATTAAAAGGTCGCATTGTATCAAAGCCAATTGCATTTATTATTCTTGGTAAATTATTCTTTGAACATGAATTACTGACAACCATGCAGTTAAACATGATCAAGAAAGAAATGGAAAAACCAAGTTTTGAATATAATGCAGATCCTGATAGTGCATGGGTATTGTATAATCACATTACTCTTGCATTAAAAGAAGCTCATCCTTCTACATGGATGGATGATCAAGTAAAAATGCATCAAGTATTTTGTGACACTTTTGGTATAGACATTGATTCTGATACAGAACCTGAAGAAGACAGTGCCGGTTATACAATTGCTGATCGAGAAGAGGAAATAGAAGAACTATTACCATTTTAATAATTGGGGAGTGTAAAAGCTCCCCTAATTTTAATACTATGAAAATTACATCCCATATCGAAGAGGTAATCAAACTTGCTGAAAGAGTTGAGAAAATACAAAAGAAAATTGAACTTTTAAATTCAGAACCTATGGTAGATTTAATATTTAAAGCAATTATAAAAGTTGACAAAAAAGAAAATGTCGATGACAAAATACTTCTTATAAAAAGATATTTAAGAAGATGTTATAACATTGACATGGATTCAGAAACAGTTAAATCAAGACTTAAAAACTTAACAAAACAGTTATGATTATAGGTATAAATGGTAAAATAGGTTCTGGAAAGGATACTATTGGAGAGATTATTCAAAAATTGTGTCTTACTAATAGTGGATCAAAATTTGAAGTTAAAAAATTTGCAGGAAAACTAAAAGAAATAGGTTCCCTTTTAACTGGAGTTGATGTAGAAAAGTTTGAAGATCAGGAATTTAAGAAACAAGAAATGCCTAAGTGTTGGAACAAACTACAGCAGTCAGGAAGAAGTAAAGTTTCTATACCTATGACATACAGAGAGTTTCTTCAAAAGCTTGGTACAGAAGCAATGCGTGATGGATTACATACAAATGTATGGGTAAATGCTTTGTTTGCTGATTATAAACCACAGCCAAATAAAGAAGTAGCAGAATTCTTAGCTGCAGAAGGTCTTCCTCAATCCATGAATGCTGGTGAACAAAATTATCCTAACTGGATTATTACAGACATGAGATTTCCTAATGAGATGGAAGCTGTAAAAGAAAGAGATGGAATTACTATCAGAGTAGTAAGATATAAGGTAGGTGATAAAGTTTATTGGATAGATCCGGAAGGAGTGTCTTCAGGAATTTATGAAATTGCAGAAGTATATTCAGACTTTTGTGTTATTTACAATGCTTATTCTGAAGCTCAAGTTCCATATCATGAAATTAAAATTCACTCAGATAATCTACATGCTTCAGAAACAGGTCTTGACAATGCAACATTTGATTATGAAGTTTTAAATACAGGGTCTATAGATGATCTTGTTGAAGAAATAAAAGAAATACTAACAAAAGAAAACATTTTATAATGGCTGGTAGAAAACCACATAGAGTATTTGTTTATGACGAAGAAGGAACATATTTATGTATGTTTGATAGTATGACAGAATTTAGAAAAGTTTATTATCCAAACGATATTGGAAAAAGACCTTTATTTGTACATAAAGAATTAGGTTATGAATTTCATCACATGGATGATTTAGAACTAATTGCTTTTAATAAACGACCAGGAAGAGATCTTGTGAGAAAAATTCTTGCAATTCATAAATCAGAATACTGTAAAAGTATTGATTCTGAAGATTTGAATCCTATATTGGTTTTTAATTTAAAACATGAATGTATTGCTGAATTTAAAAATGCAAGATTGTTATTAAAATTAATGCCTCATGTTAATCAAAGTAGTCTATACAGACATTTGAATGTGAGTAAAAAAGTAAAAACTTTTAATGAAAGTGGATTATTTTTTGAATATAAAAATAAAAAAGATGACTAAGAAATTTGTAATAGGAGATGTGCATGGTAATCACCGTGCACTTCTTCAATGTCTTGAGAGATCAGGATTTGATAAAGAAAATGACAAACTAATATCGCTTGGTGATATTGCAGACGGTTGGAGCGAGGTTTCTGAGTGTGTTGATACTTTGTTATCAATTAAGAATTTGGTTGCCATACGAGGTAATCATGATGTTTGGTGTCACGATTGGTTTGAATATGGTAGAACACCAATTATTTGGGCAGAACAAGGTGGCAGAGCTACTATGGAAGGTTATGTTCGCACCGGTAAACTTGTTGAGCAATCACACAAAGATTTTTGGAAAAACCAAATAGACTATTACATTGATGATGAAAACAGATTGTTTATTCATGGTGGATGGGATTATATGGAAGGTTTTCCACGTGGTGCAATGTTACCGGTAAATGCTGGAAGTCTTGCTAAAGAATGTCATTGGGACAGAAGTTTACTAATGGGTGCCAAATCTGCATTTGGTAACAAGATGTCAAGAAATGGTAAGTTTAAAGCACTTGAAGAATTTAAAGAAATTTACATTGGACACACTGCAGAAAATGATGGACCTAATCAGTATGGAAATTTATGGAACCTGGATACAGGTGCTGGATGGAATGGTAAACTAACAATAATGGACATTGACACAAAAGAGTTTTGGCAATCTGACTTTGCTACTCTGTTGTATCCAGAAGAAAGAGGCAGAGGATAATGGAAATAAAAAAACAGAAAACAAAAACTTTAGTTACCAGAGATAATGGGAGGAGTAGCGATGCTATTGCTCCCAATTTTATTTATGGATGTTTAGGTGGCTGCATGAAGTCGTATTGTTATGTAGGTAGATTTAATAATAATAAAGTATACATTAATGAAAACACTGCAGATATATTGTCTTCTATTGGAGAATGGGTGTTACCAAAACCTTTTCCAAAAACACCTAATCAAATTGACGATACTTACTATACTATTGACATAGGTTGTAGTACTGATGTTCCTTTACATCACAAACATTATGATTGGCAAAAAGTATTTAATTATTTTAACAAACATCCAAAACTTAAAAGCACTTTTGCTACTAAATATCCAACAAAGTTTCCTGTAGAAAACTATGACATTGATCCTAAAAAAAATAGAATTAGAGTGAGTCTTATGCCTCAGAAGTATGCAGATGTGTTAGAACCTAACACAGATAGTATTGCTGATAGAATTGCTGCTATTACTAAGCTACAAAACTACATAGAGGTGCACATAAATTTTAGTCCTATTATTTATGAAGAAGGTTGGTTAGATGAGTACAGAAATCTTTTTGAGTTGTTAAAAGCTGCAAATATTGATGTTCCGTGTGAATGTATATTCTTGACGTATAATGATACATCTTATCAGAACGCAGATGACGCTGTGAATGCGTTATGCTGGAAACCAGAAATACAAGAAAAGAAAGATTCGCAATATGCTGCAGATAATATTAGATACAAGTATCAGTTAAAAGCAAAAATGATTGCAGAGTTTACTGAATTATACAGTGAGTATTTTAATCCTAAAAACATTAGGTATATATTTTAATAGAAAAACCCCCAGGAATGGGGGTCTTTCAACAGAAGAGAGAAGAAATCAACTAACTATAAAGAACAGTTGTTTACTAAATCTTCGCAAGTTGGAAGTGCATTCCATCCTTACGTGTCCACGTACCTCCCCAATCAAATCCTGCGTCTGTAAAACATTTTACAAATCCTGCAGATAATACTGGCGTTTTACCAAGACCGTTCCATGCAGCATTTACATCAATAGCAATACCCCATGAATGTAATGACATGCTTGTTAAACCTCTTTTCTTTCTGATATTAAAACATCCATCCCATGTTTTTAGTTCTTTTACAAATCCTGTTGCAATAAGATTTTTAAATGCTTGCGTAAGAGGTGCAACCAAATCTTTATTACAATAAAGTCTTTTAGGAATTACTCCTATTTCTAATTCTGTTGGTATATCCCATAGAATCATGTTGCGTTCTAATGTTGGATCACCATACTTTTTTAAACATTGTGCACTTGTTACCATTGGTTATTATTTTTTAAATGAAATTTTCCAGTACGCTCCTAAACCATAAGTTACTGAACCATCAAAGTTGATTCCAAGATTTGCTTGATATATTTGATCTTTTTTGGTTTTGTATAATAAACCTGGAGTCAATAATTGTAAAGCATTTTTATCACCAAATAGATTTCCACCTATGTATAATTGACGTACAGGTTCTTTTTCTTTAGTTATAGTTACCGTTTTTGTGACATAAGGTATTTTGTAATCGTATATTTTAGTTCTTTTACCAAGTTTGTTTAACCACACTGTATCAATTACAACGATTGTTCCAAGACTGTCAAGTTTTAATGTGTCTTGATACACGCGTCTTGCGATATGTTGCTTAAGTAAATAATTAAATCTTGCTCTGCAGGTATCTATATGTTCACCAGAAGTGTATTCCGGACCATCTGGTTTTACATAAACAATAGATTTTACCGGTACTTTTTTAACAACTGTATCAGTAATATGCTTATAAACAGTGTCTATTTTAACTGTAACTTGTGGTTCTGAAGGATGTACTACATTTCCTGAACAGGATCTTTGTAGTAAAATAATAAGAACAAGTGTTCCTATTACTATTAGTGTTAAGTATGGTTTTATTTTTTGCATTGGTTTATGGTTTTAAATCATTAATATCATCTTTTACTTCTTTTGCTCTTTTGATTGTATTGCGCAAAATCTGCCAAATTTTAATATTTAAAGCTTCTTCTATGTTTTCTTTAATTGAAGTGCCTTCAATAAGAATTATTACAATGCATGTAAGTTTTGTAGCAAAATATTGCACTGATATAATATGTATAAGTAAATCATTTAATAAAAACTTATCTATTGGAAAAAGTAAAACGATACATATTTCATACAACAACATTTTACTTATAATGTTAGACAATATTCTACTTCTAATAGAACTCCAACCTTTTAATTTTACTGACTTAAATATTCCAGTGAACGTGTCTAATAACACAATCATTCCCACTGTAATCACTAATCCTTGAATCGGTGTAAAGAAAAGTAACAATCCTGCTAATGCATTTAATAGATACGTTTTCATGAAAAAAAGTTTAATACATAATAATAATACAGAGTCTTCATTATTAATATACTAAAAAGTTTAAAAATATGCACATAATTGAATTAGTATTTGATTTTTATTTTTGATATTTGCATTCTTGCTTTGAAAAGGCGTTTTTTATATGTATCTTGATATAGTGACACTAAAAAATTTGAAAAATCAGCGATTTTCTGCAAAAAATAAAATTCACAAACTAAATTCACATAATTAATAACACTTTAACCCATTCTCATTATGCAATTAGACAAGCAAATTTTGAGCGAGATAACTGTGCATACAAAGTATGCTAAGTTTCTACCAGAACAGGAACGTAGAGAATCCTGGCATGAACTGGTAACACGCAATCGTGACATGCACATTCGTAAATTTCCTGAACTCGCTGAGGAAATTGAAAGCGTATACAACAATTTTGTATACACTAAAAAGATTTTACCATCTATGCGTTCTTTACAGTTTGGTGGTAGAGCAATTGAGTTAAATAACGCTCGTATATACAACTGTGCGTTTTTACCAGTTGATAGTATTCATAGTTTTAGTGAAACCATGTTTTTATTACTTGGTGGAACTGGAGTTGGATACTCAGTACAAGGACATCATATTGAAAAACTTCCTGAAATTAGAAAACCTAATTACAATAGAAAGAAAAGATATGT
>JACCDX011871487.1_pt1 | contig 39954 bp, 32 predicted proteins | sample 7449681 | NCBI WGS metagenome assembly JACCDX01 (sample SAMN15323450, study PRJNA562643) | freshwater metagenome | isolation source: river surface water | place: USA:Blue River Watershed | collected 2017-08-18
CATTGGGACGTATCGGTGGTGGCACCCCGCGTTGGTAAACCATTAATTCCTCGTTATTTATTTCCAACGGTTGATATATATAATAATTACCACGATAGATGAGATAACCGGGACGCCCAAATTTATCTAATACTTCGGACTTATCCTTTATCATCGTATCCAATGCTTTATAAATTAGTTTAGGGTCTCTCTTATACTTTTCAGGTAAATCCTTGTTATTCAAAATACTATCTAATGTCATAATCACTGTCTTTTTAAATAATCCAGCAATCACTCTAACCATCTCATCTATTTCATACTTCATATAACTAAAATTATAAGTCCGATAATCCAATTCGTTTGGTTTTAAATCGTATGATTTAGGTGAATTATAACACTTAAAATCACAATTCTTACTAAAATGACATATCTGTGAATACGGTTTATCATATAAACTAACCATTTTCATTTCACCACGCGATGTTCGCATTCGGACCTTTTGACCCCAATCTTCCTCCAAATACTGATTACCATTTCTATTTAAATGACAATCAATCGCATTATTTCTCAAAATCACCTCTGCTTCACCTATATTTATCGCCTTCTCCTCCGCCTCACGATAAATCTTAAGGTCAACTGTTTCCCTAGAATTATCCTTAAAAGTCGCCGCATACATATAAACAGTTATATTTCTATCCTCTGCCGGTAAATCAATATGTGACCACGTTCTCAAACCTCTACCAATCGCCTGGGATAATCTATTAAGATTGTGCCAAGGATTCAATATATGAATCTCACGAACACCAAACAAATTGATACCTTCACTCGCCGTTCTAGATGCTATAATTACCCGAACAGGTTCATCAACCATCTTTTGTCTTTTAGCTAAATATGACTCATAATCCTTATTACTACCAGAAATAATAAGATAATCCCCTTTGTATTTCTTATCCTTATGGTCTGATACTAGAAGAGGACTATCACTTGACTTGTATTTCTTATATCCGGCTAATTCTAGCGCAATGGCCAAAGGGATAATGCCACTGACAACATATTCGGTATAAACAAAGACTAATCCGGTTGATTTTTCAATATTCTCCATTATCTGATGAATTTTGGAGGAATGTTCCTTTAGTGCATCACCCTTCATCGTCAAAGCATCGGCGGGGTTATTGAAACGGTATTGTTGTTTGTTGCCGATTTTAGTCATCATCGCATTCATACCTTTTTCACCGTATGCTTCTGATAAATTATCAGTTTGATACACAAAATTGAGGATTTGTAATTCGGATGAATAAGCCGCTGATGTTTTCTCGCGGTCATCACCTGTTCTCTTTTTAACATAGGTTTCATAAATTTCGGCCTGAGCCTTATTCATAGGACATCCAATAATTTCTAAATGTTTAATTCGGTCCTTAGATTGTAAAGGTTGACCAAAAATGTCTTTTCTAGGATATCTATCAAAGGGAATAATTCCACTCGCACCAGAATTGATACTTGGTGAGAGACGAATGGGGAATTTAATCGGGTCTTCGCTTCTCATAAAGCTAACATAACCACGCGAATAGTTCTCCAGGATTTCGCGACCATTTGCCGTAAAAGTACCATCCGAATTGAATATTTCACTTTCGCGCAGAATTGGACGTTTGTCATTGGCTAAAAGATAGTTGATGATTGAAATCAAATCACTTGGTTCGTTGAACATAGGAGTACCGGTCAGAAGGACTAATTTAAGATTTTCGGCGTATTCTAGGACTTTCATTAAAATAGGAGGAACGAATTTGGTTTTACTTTCTCCGGGGTCTTTGATGTTATGGGCTTCGTCAATGATTAACACTGAGTTACTGAACATTTTACGTATTTTATTGATTTCAATCATTTCTTTTTTATCTTCGGGGACACCGCGGGTGGCTTTTTGGAGTTCACGGAGGACAAATTTAGCCCATTCTAGAGCACCATAAAAGTTGTAGGTGGTTTTGATGATTTTATCAACGCGATATTTGATGATTTTACAGGATTCAGTGTTTCCAGATTGGCATTTTTTGACGGTTTCTTGGTTTTTAAAGTCGGTTGTGTAGTTATCACCGGCACATTGATTTTGACCATTTTTGAATTTTTCAATATCAAAGATTTCGTCGCGGTTAAAGTTGGGTTTGTGAATGATGTTGATTTTTTGACCGTTTTCTAGGACACTGGTTTTCAATGTTTCGGCGATTGCTATGGCGGCACAGGTTTTACCGACACCTAGACCGTGGAAAATTAAAACACCATTATATGGAGTGTTACTAGCCATAAAGTTTTTGAGAAACCGTTGATGTTGTGCTAGAGAGGTGTCGCCACGTTGTCGTTCTTCAATTATCCGAGCCGCATCGGATGGTTTAATTTTTTCTAATTTGTTTTTGTAAAATTCGGCTTTACGGAAAATTTTCTCGGCGAATTTGGGATCATAAAAGATTGGATATAATAAATCGTTGGATATTTGGTCTGGATGTTTTTTATAATATTCGTATTTAATATCTTCGGCAATCCGCATAATTTCATTGCGAAGAAAACGATCATTATTTTCGGTGGCTTTTTGTATTTCTTGGTTTAATTCTTTGATGGCTTTTTCGTAATTACCATTCATTGCTAATCTAGTATATTTCTGACTAATATCACTTAAATATTTTCTGTATTGAGCCATTTTTTTAGTATCATAAAGAGTATCGCTAGAAATACCAAGTTCATTGAATAACTTGTTGATGTCTTCTTCTTCTTGGTCAACTGATTCTATTGATGGAATGACATCTTTTTCTTCTTCACCTATAATTGATTTGGATTTTTTGTTATTGGAGTTACTTAATTTTTTGGAAACTTTTGAATTTCTTGATGCATATGTTTTTTTTCTGGTATTTTTACTTTTAGATAGGTGTTTTGATTTTACCTTATTACTCATTTTACCTATTTACTTTAAAACTAAGAATAATTTTTCGTATTTTTGAAAAAATCTTATAATAAAATAAAAACAATAAAACAATAAAATAATAAAAATAAATATGGCATCTTGGATAACAGGTTTTTTTAAATCAGAAAAATACAAACAATTACGTTCAATTGTTGATAATAGCGAAAAAATCAACACAGAACTAAAAGAACTATCAAACGAAATGCCAAACACAATGGCAATTGAGCGTTCATATCAAACACTTAAATCACAATTAGAAACAGTATTTGAAACATTAAAACAAAAAGAAGAACAAGAAAAACAACAACAACAGCAACAACCATCTCAAACAGGTGGTCGTCGCACTAAAAAATCAAAACATTCTAAAAAATCAAAACATTCTAAAAAATCAAGAAAATCAAGAAAATAAAGTTTTTGGGATTTAAACCCTTTTAAAACCTATGGTTTCAAAAAGGGTTTTTTTGGGGCGGTTTAGTCTTCTATAATGTGTTCCTTAAAGTATGTTTTTTCGGCTCGGATGATAGAATAAGCTTTTTTGAGTATATTAATTTTTTCTTTGTGATATGGTCTAATTTTCCGGAGTGCTTCCTGAAAAGAGAACCAACCAATGTTTCCTATTTCGGCTATTTGTGTCTTATTATTTTTATTGATTTCCGGTATTTTATCTGAACACGATTTAGCCAAATAGTAATTGTGTTTGTATCTAATTTTATTTGTTCCTAGAAAGTTCTCTTCTAGCATCTTAACATTGTGAATAATTATATAATCACTTTCATCATATCCAGTTTCCTCTTCAAATTCGCGACAAGCACAATTATAATCGCTTTCTTTTAAATGTCGCCGACCTTTAGGAAACCCCCATTCTGGTTCTGTCCAATGACTATTAGATGCGTCAATTATTTCTTTTAATTTTCCAGATCCTCTAATACGATTGAATTTTTCTTTGGCCTCAGCATATTCATATTTATATTGACGATTACCTTTATTAACTATAAATTTATCTAGCATATCATCAAACTCAACAGTTAAAACCCGATTACGTTCTTCATCTGTCATAATATCAATGATTTTTGACAAATAATTATCGTCTTTTTCTTGGTATTTTCCGCGTAATAATTCAATAAAACCAATACTATCACGTCGTTGTATTAAGAGGAATTTAATTTCGTAATAATTGTTTATTTGAATGGTGTTGTATAAAATGACACCCATACTGATAATGGCATCAACGCATTTTTTATATGTATGACCGATTTTTCCACAATTTCCACAATATAACTTGTATTTATTGCTATTATTACGATTACTATTTGACATTTTCCGAGTATGATTATTATGTTGTATTTGGATTTGTGTATTATTTGTACTATTATTATCCATAAGTATAACTATTTTAAAGACTATTTTATGTTATATGATTATTTTATATTTTATGTTTGTCTCATACTCTTAAATACTTTTTGGAATATAACAGTAAGAAAAAAATAAACTGCAAACTAATTTTTCTTTTTCCATTAAACGAGTTCCTAGAAAGCTGATTTCTAGCAATATCTTTTTCCATTAAACGAGTTCCTAGAAAGCTGATTTCTAGCAATATCTTTATCAATAAAATATTTTATATAAATAAATAATAAAAAAAACAAAGATGAAGATGAAAACAAAGATGAAAACAAAGATGAAAACAAAGATGAAAACAAAGATGAAAACAAAGATGAAAACAAAGATGAAAACCAAAAAAAGTGGTGGTGGAAATTGTAATTATAATGAACAAAAAGAAAACGTTAGTCCATCTATTTTAATGCCTCCTATTACTAATATATATACCAAAGAATCTGAAATAAATTCAAAGAACACCAATAATACTTTAGAAACTAATAATACTTTAGAAATTAATAATGTTTTAAAAGATACGATTGGTGGTAAATTATTACAGTTATTATATAATAGATTAAGTAAATATATACCACAAATAAAATATGGTTTTTGGGATTATGTATATTTAACACAACCTCCAACAGAAGAAGAAAAATCGTTAGTTAATAAGCGTGGCAATAATATTAATTTTAGAATAAATCTATACACAAAATTTATATTTGATGCTTACAAATATGGTAAAAATCTAAACGAACTATTATATATTTATCCATCACAAGAATTATTCGGAGAAACGTCATCAAAAATAGAAATTAATCCAATGGTTATCCAATTTTTACAATTTTTGTATCAAGAAACTACTAAAACAATAGATAAAAATAGTAAAATGACTAAAGATAATATTAATTTATTTTTGGCTTCGGCGCACGGTGGTATTGATTCACCTAATCTTAAAGTATTGCCGGATAATGTTATTTTAATTTATACAACACCAATTAACAGATATGGTATTTCTAATCAAAAATATGACAAAAAAATAAATAATTTAATGTTAAATTTTTCAAAATGGATACAAAATCAACCATCTGGTAATATTAATGTATGCGATATTTTAAAAATGATTAAAAGTTTTAATTGTTTTTTAGAATCATCTGTTTTTTTACCAGGTCAAAAATACCCTAATGTTAAGTTACATTTTGAAAATAAAACTGAACCGGATAGCACAACAGATATTCCAATGGGATTTTATAAATATAGTAATAATTCTAGAACCAAAGAAGATACTTATATGAATAAAGATAAATTATATCTAGATGAAATGATTGATGGTCGTCATTCTATGCCCAAAGATTATACAAAATTTAATATTTATTTTGTTAGTTGTTGTAGAGTATGTGATAGTCATATACCATCAAATTTTACTGAAAGAATATATATATATGAAGCATTTCACGATGTATTAAATTCTTTTATTATTGATAGTTTAGCAAATATGTATTTGTCACATATTACAAGATTTGATGATTGTGAGTTTCAAATAGAATATAAAAAAGATAAAGTAGATAATGGTGTTACTGGTGAATTATATAAACAGTTTACTCTAGAAAATAAAACTTTAACACCAAATAAAATTTTTATGAATAAATTAACAAAATTAATTAGAAAAAATTTTATTGGTAGACCCTTAGAAAAAAGAAAAGTAATAGATGAAATATTAATAACATCCGAAAATAATAAATTATCAGAAAGACAGTTTGAAAGTTTATTTAAAGACGTTTATTCAGATGCCAGGACAGTCGCAAAAGACTTAATTGAGTCTGAATTTGATGATACTTTTTTAAAATTATTATTTGAATTAATACTAAAACAACCTACAATTTCTAAAGATTTTATAATAAAAATACTTAAGGATCTTTCAGAGAAATTTATAGAACATCCTATAGTATCCTTTAAAAATTCAAATACTACATTATTAAAATGTCTAATACTATTAGATAGTAGATTATCATTCCCTGATGATTTTATTTTAAATTTTATGGGTACATTTTATGATATAGGCATTGTGCAGTCAATGAAACTTATAAGAAATAATGAAGATACTTTTAATATTGAAGATACTATATTACATTTAATAATTAATTATATCAAAGAAAAAAGAAGACCACTATTAAAACAAATATTAGAAGATATAAAAACTAAAATTAGTTGGACATCGCCAATATATAAAGAAAAAATTATAAAAAGTTTAGATATATATATTAAAAAAATGTTTCCACATCTAAATAATGAAAATTTATAATATTAAATTTATTTTTTTATTGATTATTATGAATTATTAACATTTTTTTTGTAAGTTTTTCTTTTGTATGTTTTTCTTTTGTATGTTTTTCTTCTATATTTTTTTTGTATTGTTTTTTTGTATTTAGACTTATATCCTCCAGATGTTGGTAATTTTAATTTACAATCTTGTAAATTATTTCTAATGTTTTTTTTTAAAGATTCTATATTTTTATCAGTATTTAAATAATAATAACAGTTAAACTCTAGTTCAATACTTAAAGATATTTTTCCTAAATCAGTTTCATAATAATTATCTTCTGCTTCCGGATCATTTTTTGTAAAATTAAATTTATTTACTAAAATAGAACCACTTATGTCATTTGTTTGTGAAATAATCATATAACAGTTATTATCTATTGCGTATGAAAATACTAAACATCTTAATAATATACTTATATTTTGACCCCTAAAATTACTAGAATTACAACTAAATCTAATATATAAAATTTTGTGTTCATTAAACGGTTGTATAGTAAAGTCTATATATCCTACTATATCATCTTCATAATACATTATATAAAATAATATGTCTTTTTTACATTCTTTATAGATTGGATCAGTATATTCTTTGTAACAATCAAGGTTTTGTTCAATAAACTTATTAATATCATCTTTTTTTAATTTTTTACAACTAATATCTTTTATACTAAATTTGTGTTTACCACATTCATCTATAAATTTTAATATTTCAGCATTCATTTTTATATAATATATAATAAATTAATTCAGAAATTGAAATTGAAATTGAAATTGAAATTGAAATTGAAATTGAAATTGAAATTGAAATAAAAATAAAAATAAAAATAAAAATAAAAATAAAAATAAAAATAAAAATAAAAATAAAAATAAAAATTAAAAAAAGATGATATTAAAAGTAAAATGATATTGATTTATTCATCATCTTCTTCTTCATCATCTTCATCTTCCTCATCTGATTGTGATTTAGACTGAGATTGAGTTTGAGTTTGAGTTAAAGAACGGTCATCATCAAAAGGTGTTGAATAAAGCGCAGCAACAACTGAGATATGGTTATCACCATTTTCGTGGCGTTTTCGCGCAATTTTAACCTTAATTTTCATTTCCGGTTCAAGCATTGTATATTTCTTATTATCAAAATGCCATTGACTGGGGATGACGATATCAAGTGGATTATCCGTATCATTAACTTGACATACCAGACCCATTTTGGTTTCGTCGCGAATAATACATTCAACGATTGAACCAATCGGTGGATTACATATTTCAGCTTGGAATTTAATATCATAAACAGGTAATCCAGTAAAATAGGCTTGATTAATACGACCAAGACTACGACTCAAGATTTTAACACTACCGACTTTAACATATCCCTCACGGATACAACGCCCTTCAATTTCTCTTTTAAGTTTTGATAAAAAGATTTCATCTGGATCACTACCAAATTCATCGGCCTGAAGATGATAACGATAATCTAAAACATTGGTTGTATAAAGAGCATCCATTTTACTTTTATTTTAAGATATATTTATTTGAGATATATTTATTTAATTTTACCAAATCAATTTTATATTTTATTTTACTTTTCTTTTGATAATTTTAATATCAAAAGTTAATATGTATGATCGGCTGGTATAAATTCTTTGTTATGTAATTTATATAAATAAAAATATGCTCTTGATGGGTTTAATGAAAAATTAATATGATTGCTATATAATTGTTTTCTTATGTATTCAAATCCGTGTCTACGTAAATGAAAATCTAATTCAGGCCAACTATAATATCTATGAATTCCGATTGATTCATTTTCTTTATAAACTGATTTGGCTTTTAAATTTAAATAATCTTCTTCAACATTATTTTCGTCAAAAACATTAATATAAAACCCGTGTTCAATATCGTTTAACATATAATCAGCATATGAAAAAGCATCGTGTTCTACAACAATTAAAGAACCATTTATTTTCATTATACGCACTAATTCTTTGAGTGTAAAATCAAAATTAGTAACGTGATGTAATACCATTTTAATAGTAATTAAATCAAAATAATTATCTTCAAATGGATATGGTTTATTGTACTGTAATTCTTTAAATATAAATTTATCACTAAATTTAGCTCTTCCCCAATCTTTTTGTTCTGAAAAATTATCTAAATCAACCCCATATATATCATCTTTCTTTAAATTTAATAATTCCCCCATTGTAATCGCAAATTTACCATTACCACATCCAACATCCAAATATTTATTAATATCAATCGTACCTCTTTGCATTTTAGCTATTCTTAAATATCTTGTCATCCATTGTTGAATTGAAATATTACCTTTACAAGTTATAGATGATTTTATAAAAATCTTATTACTTTTACTTTTATATAATTTACGTAATTCAGCATAGATTTCAGAATCATTTTTTCCAGAAATTATAATTTTATAAATTGCATTAGTTAATTTAGGATTAAATCTCTTTAATGCCATTTCTAATAATCTAGAAATAATAGATGGATTTAGATTAAATCCTATTTTAACTAATGATTTAAATTGTTGATTACTTTCATATGGTTTATAATATTTTTTATAATTATATTCTGGTTTTTTTAAATTAATAAATTCATCATAATTACAAGAAAATTGGGTTTTAAAATTTGGATTATATTTAAAAAAATCTGTTTCATTTTTATCATTATATACCTGAGTACCTGTTTTTAATGACGAGACATTTTTTGTTTTATATTTTTTTGACTTTTTAAAGGTATATTTTATTTTATTATTTTTTTTTGTTTTCATTTATTTTTACTATATATATATAAAATTTATATATATAAAATTTATATATATTAAAAATAAAAATGAATAGTCAAAGAATTAAACAATTGCAAAAAAAAATTCAATATAAATTAAAAATATCACCTAAAGAAAATGATGCATTCTATTTAAATTTATCTGAAAATACAATTAGATCACTAACTCCTGAAATTTCTACAATGTATGAAGAATCATTAGATTTTATTTTAACTAGTTTAGAAGATTTTTTTAATCCTAAGTTTAATTCTAACCAATCAAAATCATATTCAGTTCATAATTTAACTGATGAAGAAAAAGCATTATTTAATAAAAAAGTAGAAAGTTATGATGTTTATAATAATACATCCGAAATAAGAGCAAGAATACAAGATTTTATGAAACCAACCCCTGTAAAAAAACCAATAAATCTGTCTTTTCAAGAATTACATACTTATAATCGTGATTATCATATACGTGGATTTATGAGAGACAAAGATTATGATGCTTATGGTCCAGAATATATTTTAAAACAATTTCAAGACAGAATTAAACAAATGGAAGATTGTTATCAGACATACAAAAATACTAATCTAAAAACTCCTCGTGAAATGATATATTATCAAATAGAATCTGATAGAGAAAAGAGAATACTCAGTGGTATTAGTAAGAAATTAGCTGGAACAGCAGAAAAAGATAAATCTGATGTTTTAAGAGAAGAATTAAAAAAAATGGGAAATTATATATTTTGGGGTCTTAAAGATTTTTATTGTTATTATAATGAAAAAGATGGAACATTAAAAACACCTGAACAATTTAATCCACAAATTGATATAGTAATAAAAAAATTAAAAATTGCACAAAAAGCAGATCCGATTAATTGTATTAAAAAAATGATGACTTTTTTACCTTTAGAAATATTTGAAACCACCGAATCAGGATATACTTACAATGAAACAAAATTAAGAGAATTTCTGCTGGAAAAAATAAAACCTCGGGATTACAATACAGAAGAGGAAAAACCTATTGAAGAAGGTGGTATCATTAAAGCATCACAAATACAATTTAGATTAGGTATAGGATATGATTTAATGGGTAATATTAAAAATAAAGAATATGCGGGCATAACAGAATTATGGGGTGTATATCTTACATTTATTGATCTTTATAATAGTTGTGGAAAATTTTGTAATTATAGCATATATTTAAATTTATTAGAAATGTATATGTCAGCAAATCTAAAAGGCTCTATATTCCCTGTTAGTTTTTCATTTAGAAATGAACAAAGACCAGAAACAACAAATTCTCAGATTTGGAATGTCGCAACCAATACATATGATTTTAGATATAAAGATCCTATCAAAAAAAATAGTTTATTTAACAAGGACATTAAATTTATGGGGGTTCATTTTATTAAATATATAAATGACAAAAAATTATTAACAGCACACCCATTATTTATTTTTTTAAATAAAAAATACAAAGAAAATAGCCAAAAAGAAAGAAATGATACAGTAACAACAATTGGATATGATTTTTTATCATCATATACAGGTCACGATAATGAAGTTTTTATCTGTGACCGTAAAATGTATTTTGTTGAAGAGGGTGAAATAACACCATCTATGAGTTTAACTTATCACGAATTAACAAATATGTTATATTACGGTGCTAGAATGTATATTTTTGGAGATGATCGAACTGAATTATATTTTACTCTTCTTCCAAGAGAAAATGAAGAATTACAAAAATTAATTACATTATTAAATATGAAGGAAGTATTTATTGTTAAGGGTAAGGTTGATACACACGATAGAGAAAGATTTGCGGTTGAAACTATAGAAGAAGCAAAAGCACATTTGAATGAATTTGATGTTAGATTAATGGGTAAGCAACAACTACTTGTCGGAGTTAATAATCAAGAATCACAAAATGGAGGGGCATTCTCAAAATATAATCAATTAAGTAAAATAAATAAAAAAATGAGAATGCACAGAACTAAAAAGATAAAAATGAGAATGCAAAGAACTAAAAAGATAAAAATGAGAATGAAAATAAAACCGACAAAAAAACTAATTTGAATTAACAAATGGTGGATGATTTATCGTAATTTCTTCGTTAGGTGTATTTTTCATATCTAATGGTCCAGGAATTAAATCAGTATTTAATTTTGGAAGCTCAGTAAAATATTTTTTGTGTAAATAAGTGCATTCAAATAGATTTGGAATAATTACATTTCTATGATTTCTTACACCACAACAGTTATTAGGGTGAAAATGAATTAAATAATGGTTTTTATTTATTTTATCAAACACTTCTTTTTCATAATTACCAAATGGAGTATGAAATTCCATTACAATTTGTTCAAACTTATTCATTTGTTCATCACTTAAACTTTTAAGCCAATCTATTTCTCCACCTTCAATATCCATCTTAACCATAATATTATCTGTTTCATTTATTATATCGTGTAAATTTGTCATTTTTTCATTATTTACTGAACCAATATTCTTTTTAATAAAAGAAATATTTAATCCATCCTTTGGTAACGTTTCAATTTGCCCATCAAACGCAAAACTTTTTATATCTTGGTCCTGATATTTATTAATAAAGTCTTCCTCAAATGAAATATCATTCTCTATTCCACCAGCAAGAAATGTCTTATAATTTACATTCGGAATTTCAGCAATAATATATCCTCCGTCATATTCCTTTCCTAAACGCACTTTTTTAAAAGGTGATTCATACACAGTTAATACAGCTGGGTCCATTTTAATTATTTAGTTATTATTTTATTTATGTTTTATTTATTTTTTATTTATACTTTTTATTTTTAACTTAAAAAATAATTGAATCATAATTATCAATTCATAAATTTAATCCTAAAATAGAATGCTTTTAAATTTAAGACACCAGAAGTATATGGTTTTGACATTTTTATTTTTTTTGAATACTACCTTCGTAACAACATTTATCCGATTTAATCATTATTGGTATATTTTTGTAATCTTTCTAGCATTAGAATCCGTCATCAATTCATTCAATATTTTATGTATTTTATGGAACCAACTAAAAACAAAAGGAATAACATATAGGTTTGTTAAAAAAAATTATCTCTATGTCATACCTTGTTACAACGAATCCGAAGAAGAATTAACAGCTTCTCTTAATTCTCTCACTAATCAATATTCCTCAACAGATGATAATCGTGCTTTATTTATAGTTTGTGATGGAAAAGTAATCGGACAAGGCAACGAAATATCAACCGATAATATTCTCAAAAAAATACTAAATGTAATTGATGTCGCCGAATTTTACGAATATGAAACCTGGGATAAGACCAAAAATATTGTCAAAATTTACAAAGGAACATATCTAGATAAAATTAATTACATCTTATGTATCAAAGAAAGAAATTACGGAAAACGCGATTCATTAGTCCTAGTTCGTAGTTTATGTTATCAATACAACCAAGATATAGCCAAAAATCAAACAGAGGAACAAACAAAAAAAGAAAAAGAAAAAATACAAGACAAAGACGGCAAAAACAATGAATTATTTTTATCTATTTCTAATACTTTCAAAGATATCTTTAAAACCGAACTAGATTACATTATTGGTATTGATGCCGATACAGTCTTTGATTATTACTGTTCAAATGAACTGATTAAGACTATGTTAATGAATCCTGATGTATATGGTTGTGTTGGATATGTTGATATTTCACCTGCGATGAATAAATATTCACCTTTCGTTTTATATCAATATGCAGAATATATGTACGCTCAATGTCTTAAAAGATATGCACAATCTGTTATCACTGGAAAGGTCAATTGTTTATCCGGTTGTAATCAGATTTTAAGGGTCTCGCGAGAAACGTGTGGTCCGGAAATCCTGGAGCGTTTCAATTATTTACCAAAGGATAATGAGAATATTTTAAATCACATCCGTTCTTATGCGAGTGAGGATCGGAATCACGTCTGTTTGATGCTTTCAATGTATCCATATGTTAAAACGGTTCAGAATATTGATGCGGTTGCTTATACATCAGTTCCTAATACAATCTCGGTCTTTGCTTCACAACGTCGTCGCTGGAATTTAGGAGCTAATAGTAATGATATGCTGCTTGTTTATTTACCTGGAATACATCCTTTAGAACGTCTTTCGGCGTTCATCAATGTATTTACTTTCGCGATTTCACCATTTATTTTCATATCGGCGATTTATTTCTTTAAGGCTATTTTTACTCATCCAACCATTTTGATGTTCTATTTATCGATCATTATTCTGATACCTATATTATATTCATTTTTAATACCATTGATTATCAGACCTTTAACCTTTCGTCAATCAATATACTACAATACATCATTTTTGTTTTATTTACTATTTGGGACGATTATTAATCTAGGAACATACTTTTATGCGCTTCTTAATATGGATACAATTAAATGGGGTAAAACAAGAACGATTGTTAAAAATTTATCATCAGCTACAATTGTGAGTACATCTTCATCTAGTTCTATTAAATCAAATATAACTGATTCAACAACTGAAAGTGAATTGGTTAATAATTTTAATCCTAGATTTTCGGAAGAGCAATTGAATGAATTTATAAATTCAAGTCGCGAAACGTTTGTCTAAATTAAAACAAAATAAAAAAGAAAAAGGAAAAATAAAAATAAAAATAATATATGTCAAACAAAAACGAAAAAAATATCAAAAAGATTGGAATATGTGGTTATGGATTTGTTGGAGGTGCCATTTATGACTTTTTTATGAATCGTATTCCAGAAGATGGATACATAATTAGTGTCTATGATAAATATAAATATATTAATACTTTCAAAGCATTGTTAGAGACTGATTTGATTTTTATTTGTTTACCGACGAATTATGATGATAATTTAAAAACATATGATATGAAAGAGATATCTAGCACTCTAAAGATGTTAAACGACCATAATTATAAAGGGTTAGTTGTGATCAAATCAACGGTTTTACCTAATTATTGCGAGGATATCAACTCTTTATATTCTGATTTGAAGATTTTTAACAATCCTGAATTTCTGAGTGCTAGAACTGCCAAGGAAGATTTCGCCACCCAAAAACATATCGTTCTAGGATATACTTCTATGACAAAAAAAGATATTAACAACTTGCTTGATTTTTATAGTGAATTATTTCCTAAAGCTGATATATCTGTTGCGACTAGTAAGGAAACAGCATTAATGAAACTAGGATGTAATAGCTTTTATGCGACTAAGATACAATATTTTACTGAACTTTATTTATTATGTCGGGAATTGGACTGTGATTACGATGTGGTTAAGAATATGATGTTGGGTAATCAATGGATAAATCCGATGCATACAATGGTTCCTGGAACAGATGGAAAAATATCTTATGGTGGTATGTGCTTTCCGAAAGATATTGCGGCTTTGTCGGAATATATGAAAGAACTAGGAGTTTCTAATTTAGTAGTGGATGCTACGATTAAGGATAACAAACTAACCCGTGATTTATAAATCGGTGCCTATAATAACATATCTATACGGGACCCGTATAAATTGTATTATCTCCTAAAAATCAAAAAAATAAAATTACTAGTATTTGGTGTTAAAAAAGTATTTTTTTTGGGGCTTACACCCTTTTAAAATCTTTAGTTTAAACCGTAGGTTTTAAGGGTGTTTTTTTGGGGCGACCGCCCTTTTTTTTAAAAAAAAGGGGGTTAAAAAAGGGGGTTAAAAAAGGGGGTTAAAAAAGGGGGTTAAAAAAGGGGGTTAAAAAAGGGGGTTAAAAAAGGGTTTGGGGCAATAAAATTGAATTTTAATAAAAAACAAAGATAAAGAAAACTTGAATATAAATTAAATAAATTAAACAAACCTAAAATGGAATCTATTGAGATTGATGATTTAACAACTGACTTTAATATTATTTGCGAAGACATTGCTAATATTAAAAACATAATTGGTGAATTAACGACCAAACTTAAGAATTATAAGAAGAAGGTTGATAAAATTGTTAAAGAAAATGATAAATCTGATAAAAAGGATAAAGTAAAAACTAAAAAAGATAAAGATGCTGAGGAAGTTAAGGAAGTCAAAGAGAAAAAGGAACCTAAACCGAAAACGAAGAAAGAAAAGAAAAATCAGAGTTCTGATATTAAACCACCGCCATCTGGGATTTCTAGTGCTGCTCTATTAAGCGATGAATTATGTGAATTTCTGGAAAAACCCGTTGGAACTAAGTTGTTTCGTGCGGAAGTGACTAAGCTTCTGTATAAATACATTAATGATAATCATCTCCAAGATATTGAAAATAAGAAAATTATTCGTGCTGATGATAAAATGAAGAAACTCTTGGGGTTAGAAAACAATCAAGAACTAACATATTTTAATATTCAGACTTTTATGAATAAACATTATTGTAATAATCCGGATTCTTCTAATTTGGAAGAAGATAAAGATAATGAATAATTTGTGTTCAGTTTCATTTTAGTTTTTCATTTTTTTATGTTATTATTGTAAGAAGTAATAATAACAATTATGGTTACAAAGAAAAATCAGACAATAATAAAATCAAAAACAAAAAGAAAATCAAAAATAAAATCAAAATCTAGTCATAAACCTATATCTAGAAAAGTGAAAATAGAAAGAGATAAAGACAAGGTTGTAAAAAAATATTATAGAGATTTATTATTTGATAAAAAACAAGATTGTATAAAAAAGGTGAACTATTATACACATCCAAAAAATGATAAATTACAGGCTGTTTTTCCTTTTATAATTAATTACGATGAAGCGAATAATACAATTTTCAGAGATTTATTAGAAGAAAACACAGGCATAAATATTAATGATTGGTTATTAATAAACAAAAAAAAAGATAAACATAATTCTAAAACAAAAACAGTTAAAAAGAATGATATTGATTTATTTAAAGATATTAAACAGGAAATTTCATTTAAATTACAGTCTTCCGTGTATGAATTAATTTCGCATCAAACTGTTATTAATACTTTTAACTATATTTTCCAAAAATTTGATAATGGTATTTATGTTCAAATCAAAGACAATAAAGTCAAATATTTTACACCTTTTATAAATATGAATTTCGTTAATAATTGGGCTGATTTAATAAAACTACCAAAAAAATATGCTAGTTTGGAAGATTATTATTTGGCTAAAAAAAAAATATTAGGATTAAAAATAAATTTAGAGAAAAATAAAGATTTATGGACAGCATCTAATTGTTCAATAGAAACTATAAAAAGAACTAATATTAATGATTCAAAATGGAGTGAGATTTATCAAATGATTACGGAAACTTGCGAAAATCATAAAGTGGCTGATGTAGAATTTTTTATGAATCTAAAATCATTTCCATTACTTCGCAACGACTTTACTGAACCATTTAACTATATTTTCGGCGAAAATAAATTTCTAACAAGTCAATATTATACATCTTATCAACCGATTCTTAGTATTTCTAGCAATGAACAATTCGGCGATTTAACTTATCCATCCGCCGAAGATTGGCGATTAATTACAAAAGAATATTATAGAAATGCCTGTGAAAATAAAAATGTAATGAGTAATTGTGGTGACGAACATAATCAACATCAAAAAAAGAATTTTGATGAATACGATATTGAATCTCATAGCTGCGTAAATAATATTCTAGAATGGGATGAGAAGATTAATAAATTATATTACCTCGGTGATTCTACCGGTTGTGGTATAACCATTAATACTAATCCTCGTTTAAAATTAATTGAAATTGGAATGAAAAACAAAGATTTGATGGAAGTTAGTTTATCTAGATATTCTAAAAGCGATAAACTTAATCCTAGAAATCAAGAAATGGGTTTCTTTAATGCGGAAGAGACAAATTTGTATACAGTTGGAAACAAAACCGGTAAACACGGAAAATACAAATATTTAATTTCTGTTCCTTCATATACTATTGACCCAGATCTAGGTTTTTATTTATCAATGGGTGGTTTAGTTTTCAAAGTTGATAGTGATTATTCATCTTGGTACGACAATCTTCTTAAACCATATCAACATTATTTACCTATTAAAAAAGACTTATCAAATTTGGTGCCTTTTATTAAATGGGCTAATAAAAATCCGGATAGTGCTCAAAAGATTGCTAGAAATGGGTATATTGCTTACAAAAAGTTTTTTAATCGCAAAGTTGTTTTGAATTATTGGAGTTATTTATTGAATTCTATTTCTAACCATCGTCTAGATTTATCTTCATTGGAGGAAAAATTTCAGGAATACGAATCACAAGTTAAAGTTATTACACCTTTATCAATACCTCCACCTGATTTAGGAAAAATTAATTTCAAGAATTATAAATTAGGTATTATAATACCTTATTACGAATTAGATAATAAATATAAAGTAATTTTACAAGAATTTATTGATTCGCTAACTAATGAATTGAAGAACATTCCGAAGCTTAAATTTAAAATAATAGTTTGTGAACAGTTCCGTGATAATCGTAAATTCAATAAAGGTCAATTGGCTAATTTGGGTATTTTAATCGCAAAATCATATAATTGTTCACACGTTATAATTACGAATATAAATAAAAAAATTAATTCTAGTATTATTCAGTATTATTTGTCTTTTAATGAAACTGACAGAGGAGTTGTTAATATCGGTTTTGATTGGAATAGTTATTATCAAAAGAAATATTTAAATGATATTTGTTTATGGAAATTAGATTGATTAATCAAAATAGGTGGGTATCCTAATCAAATTTGGGGATGGGGGTGTGCTGATAAAATTCTTTATCATCGTTTTTGTAAATATGCTAGTCAACATAAATTACCGAATGGAAAATGGAATATTTTTATACCTATCTTTAAAAATAAATTTGATATATACGAATTAGGAATTTGGGGGCAAATTATAGACCCACAATATCAACATCTTAAAATGCTTAACGACTGGTATATTGAAAAATACGAAGATTTGGATATTTTGGAAAAATATATTGACGAAATTATCAATATTCGTAAAAAATCATCGGAAAAAAAAACACAAACAAAGAAAAATATATTACAAGATGATTTTTCAATGATAAATAATGATGCTGACCACACAAATGAAGACCTAAATAAGAGTGAAAGATTTAAAACAAATCTTAAAATTATTGACAAATATCAACACCAAAAAGATGTTGAACACTATACTTTCAAACTAATTTCCCAGCTTAATACACTTTAATATTCAATTCACATAAAGCAAATAAAAAAGTATTGTCCAAATAATGGTTTAATTATTTTAACATTTTAGCATTTTAATCAATATGTGGATTAATTAAATCACATACTCGCCAATATTCACGACCTTCACGACAAATGATAAGAGGACATTTACCGGCTTTTATTTCCAGAAGAGCAATTTCCTCAGGATTTTCCATTCCTTCTGGAACGTCAATTAAAACAGGACACCCTTCAGAAATTTGTGTGGCTCTTAAACCTAGACAAGATGTAAATTCATATAGCGATAAAACATTATTAAATTTATTTTTAGTAGGATCATACGTTTTATAAAATTCATAAGCATCAAAATCTTGATTTTTTTCTTTAACATCCGCATTATAAACCTTTTCTTCTTTTTCTCTTTGTTCCCCTTGTTCTTCTTTTTCTTCTTTTTCTTCATTAGGCTTAGGATTAGGTTTAATTTTCATTGCTGGTTGTTGTTCTGGTTGAACTTTATCTTTCTTTATAATTTTTTTAGTGGCCATCGTTTTAATTTATTTATCATATAAAATTTTATATTCAATTTTATATTTACGATTTTATATTTATGAGTAAAATTGAATATAAAATTTTAAAAATTAAAATGAAAATTGAATTTAAATATTTTAATAAATTAATAATATAAATTGTTTCATAAAAATGGAAAAAGAAAAAGATATGGAAGTTGATTTTTACTGCGTTGATGAGCGCTCAGCGGAACGTTATATTAAATTTAAGATTGCTGAAGCAATTGATTATGGTAAAACAGTTGAACATATTACTCCTGAAATGATTGATTTAAATAATATTAACATTGATAAGGATGTTTATATCATCTCAAACGCAGAACATTTTTCCGATCTTAGAAATTTCATTATAAAATGTGAAACATTTAACAAATCAGTTATCGTCATTTATACTGAAACTGATGTTACTCTTTTTGAAAAAAATATCTTACCGGCGATTCCACTTTGTGATAGCATTAGTAAAAGTCCAACCCATAAAAAAAATAAACTACCACAAATTGTTCTTTTGACGGGTCCAATGCGTGGTGGAAAATCGCAAGAAGTCCTCCGTCTTATTAATCAATGTACTGTTTTAAAAATGAAAATACTTTGCTTAACACCTAAAATAGATGAACGTAGTGGAGCTAAAATTAAGTCTCGTAATGGATGTGAATCACCATCTATCTGTCTTGAAAAGTTAGATGAACTAGATAAAAATGTGTATAATGAATCAGAAGTGATTGTTATTGATGAAGCACAATTCTTTCCTGATTTGTATTCATTTGTTAACCAATGTAAAAATGATAATAAAACAGTATTTATATCAGGGTTAGATGGAGATTTTAATCGTAAACCTTTTGGCCAAGTTCTTAATTGTATTCCTTTATGCGATACAATATCAAAATTTCGTGCTTTATGTATGATTAAAAATGATGGAACACCAGCTATTTTCTCTATGTTAGTTGCTGATCAAACATTATTAAAAGAAGGAAATAAACTAGTAGGAGATTCACAATTCTTATCTGTTAGCCGTGAAGAATATATTCGTTTTACAAAAAAAATAAAAAATAATTAACTGTTATTTTTTGTTTTTTTTTTGTTTTTTATTTTTGTTTTTTATTTTTGTTTTTTATTTTTGATATTACTTTTTTTAAAAAGTAATTTGATTAAGAAAATGTATATTTGATGTTTATTCTATTTTCTCTTAAATAAGATGTGTCCATCTCATCAAAAAATGAAAAAGGTTGGTTTGTAGTACATATAATATATGTATTGGGATATCTTCCATTACTAAATTTATCAAAAAATGAATTCCAGTCTTTTTTACAAATCATCGGTATTGGAATATTTTTATGTCTTAGTATTTTATTATGATGTATATTTGATATCATTCCATCTACCTCTTCTAGCATCACAATTAACGGTTCAGATTTAGTTGGTGAAATTTTGGTATATAAATTTTCAAAAGTGTCTCCAGGGTCAGTTGGATACCAAGAATCAATGAAGTTAACCTTATCAATTGGTTTTAATATTATTAAGCGTTGAGCTAATAAAGTACCAATTGTTGATTTACCATTCCCTGGTTTTCCACTAATAATAACAGAACAAAATGAATCTGGGTGGTCTATAATTATATCTAGAATACTAGTTTGACAAGGTCTTTCTATCATTTTCTTCTGATAAATAATTCTAGATTCATATCTAAAATTCCAAAAACTCCCTTCGCGATTATATAATGTTATTCCTTTTTTTTCATTCATATTACCATTATTATCTAGTTCCATATCATCTCTTTTATCTTCCATAATATCATTAATAAAATCACTAGAACTAATCATATAGGCAATTTGTGTTGGAGCTTCATTAATCATTATTTCAGTAAAATATGTGATGAACCATTTGCCTAGACACAATCCAGCCGGTTCTTTATTATTTTTCATAGATGAATAGAGAATTTTCTTACGAATTAGATTAATTTTGGAATTACCCTCTATTCTAGTTAAATTAACACCAATTAAAGTTGCTAATAAAAAAATAATTGAACCGGTTATATTTACAAAACTACCTAGACACGCACCTATAATTAATGGTATTATCATCGTAATTTTGTTTGATATAAATTATAATTTGTTTATGTTTTATCAGAAACATAAATAACAAAAAGAAATAACAAAAAGAAATAACAAAAAGAAATAACAAAAAGAAATAAATAAATAAAAATGAAAAAACAATATAATTTTAATTTGTAGAATAAAATGTAATATTATTTTATACGAATAATTATAAGGATATTCTGATAATTTAAGTTTAATGGCAACACATCCACCGATTAAAAATTATACTGTTGATTATTTTTATGAAATTAAGAATTTCATAAGAGACCAATTAGGCGATATTAATTATTTTACGGATGATGTAAAATCATTTTTTGAAAAAATGACTCAGAATAATCTACCATATCTCCGTAAAAAGAAACCTTATCAACAACAACAATTGACTGATGAAGATTGGCGTAAACGTAAAACAGTTCATTGTATTAAAAAGGAAAACCAAGACCAAAATGAAAAAACTTATCAGGAATTAAAAGGTTCATTGAATAAAATATCTCCTACGAATTATTTAACCATTTTAGATGAAATCAATAAAACACTCAATAACTTTGATGAATTTGAGGATTATGAACATTATTTAGATTTATTACTAAACGATATTATTAAAAAGGCTAGATTGGAACCAACTTATTGTTTATATTATGTTAAAATTATTAATGGTCTAGAAGACAAAGAAAATGTTAATACATTTTTAACAAAACTTAAAGAACAGTATTTTTTAACTCTTAAAAATTTAAAAATATCGGAATCAGAGAATAATGAAGATGTAGTAGGAGAAGAAAATACCGAAAGTTATGATGAGTTTTGTAATTCTAGAAAACATAAAAATTCCCAAAAAGGTTATTCACAATTTATAGGTGAATTATTTAATTCACATAAAATTACTATCGGTGAAGTAATAAGTTATTGGAATACCATTCTTAATAATTTAAATGGTTTAATAACAGGGCACACACAAACTCAAAATCAACAAGCTCAGAAAAATTATATCAAAACAATTGAAGAGAATATTCTTTATTTATCTCCATTGGTTGAAATAACAATTGAAATTATAATGAAAATTAATTTACCCAGTCATCAAACTGAAAAAATACAGAATATTTTTAAAAATATAGAAACACTCAGTGAAAATAAAATTATACCCAATAAATCACGCTTTATGTTAATTGATTTAATGGACTTATACAAATTACATAAAGAAAAACAAAAGCAAAAACCAAAACACAATTTCAGAGAACGCCATTTTAACAATGAAAATAAAGACCATAATAATACCAACAATAACAATAATACTAACAATAATAATAACAATAATAATAACAATAATAACAAAGACAAATTTAAGAATGTAAATGGGAATGTAAATTGGAATCAAAATAAAAAAAACGTATCTAGAAATGTAAATGGTAACGGTAATATCAATTCACATCCGGTAAGAAAATTATAAATTATAAATTATAAATTATAAATTATAAATTATATCTTTTTTATTTTTTTGGTCGCATTACTTTTTGTCAAAAGTAATTTCTTAAGTATAGATAAAAAGAAAGGTAAAAATGACTTCTTTATCAGAGTTGGAAAATATGCAAATACATACTGATATGAGTAAGATGAATTTAGGAAATGGAGGTGGATATCAACAAGTTGACCCCTATAATTCTAATCAATTCAATCAATCTCAATCAACTGAAAGAAATATGGTTCGTGATAATTTTAATAATGCTAAAAATTCTGTTGACAGTGGGGTTATTCCTAGAACGGGATTTAACCAACGTATCTTTAATGAAAAAAGTAGCCATCTAGATTTTGAAGCTGATCAATCCACATTTCGTTCCCCATTATCCGGACAAGTTATGAATATGAACGAATTTAAACACAATAATATGGAACCCTTCTTCGGTGGTAGTGTTCGTCAAAATACCCTAAATAATGCCAACGAATCTGTTCTTGAAAGACACACCGGTGCTAGCACCGTATACAAAGAAAAAACCGAAATGAAAGGAATGTTCAATATGGAACGTGATGTCGGAAACGTCTATGGTTCTCCCAACTTCGCAACCGAAGATATTCGTGCTCGTTTTGTCCCATCCCAAAAACGTCAAAATGAACTCCCAACCACACAAATTCGTGTCGGACCCGGTCTCAACCAAGGATATGGTTGGAAACCATCAGGTGGTCTTAACCAACCTAATACTCGTGATTTTATTATGCCAAAAGATACCAATGAATTAAGAACCCTTGATAATCCCAAATTATCATACAAAGGTCGTATCGTAATGGGTGTTCGTGAAACACAACGCGCCGTCGTAGTTCCACCCAAGAAAAATCGTGTTGAAACATATTATCGTAATTCACCCGATAGATACTTTAAAACAACCGGAGCTTTCACCAAGGAACGTGCTCGTTCAGAACTCTACAAAAAACCAACCAACAAGAAAAACAATATTCGTCCATATGTTGGTACCGCCGCTCCAACAACCCATACCAAACCATATCAAACACCTGCCATTAAAAAATCCACCAAGAACAACTACAAATACCCTGGATGGAGAAACGTTGATGGTAAGGGGCAATGGACAGTTAATCCCGAAGCTAACAAAGAACGCGTCGGTGATTATGGTAAGAATGCTTTTGAGATGAAACCACAGGAACGTGACCTCACCCAAACTAGAACAGTTCAAAACAATCTTAAAAGTCTAGTTCAGGCTATTATTATGCCTGTTTTGGATGCTCTCCGTGATACCCGCAAAGAAAACTTCGTCGGTAATAATCGCCCAGATGGTGTAATGAAAGCAGCTATGCCACCCAAAATGACGGTTTATGATCCTAATGATATTGCTAGAACAACTATCAAGGAAACCACGATTGACTGGGACCACATCGGCTTTTATGGTCCAACCCGTGGTGCGAATAAACAAACGATTCAGGATCCAAATGATGTGATGAGAACCACTATTAAGGAAACAACGATTGAAAACGCTAGTCCTTATAATAACTTATCAGCGCCGAAGGCTCTTACTGTTTATGACCCCAATGATGTAATGAGAACAACCATTAAAGAAACTACGATTGACAATGATCATTTGGGTCATATTGCTGGTGTTGAACGTCGTAATGAGGGTTATGTTATTGCTAATGTTAATCCCAAGAATACCCAAAAACAATTCTTATCTGATTATTATTACCAAGGTCACGCGGATGGTCAAACAGGAACAGGTAAGGGCCGAGGTTATCTTGTTAATAAGGTTGAGGCTAAGACGACACAAAAACAATTCTTATCTGATTATGAATACACAGGTCACGCTAGCCACGCGGTTGCTAAACCGATGTCATATGCCGATGGTTATAATGCTAGAATAACGGCTAAGAAGGATATAATTGCGAAGGGTCGTAAACCAACAGATTCCAATGTTAAGATGGCTGTTGGTGCTGATATGATTAATCATTATAATAAGAAGATTGAAGGGGACTTTATTAATGTTCGTGAACCATACGAAGATAAATTATATTCTATACCTCCTCAACAAAACCAATGCGGATTAACGACAACTAAAGATAAATTATCTGAAGACGTTAGCAGAGAACGTATTAATCCGGAGAACTTAAAAGCATTCCACGAAAATCCATACACAAAACCACTTAATAGCGTTTTTCCATACTAATTAATTTTATATTTTTGATTTTATATTTTTGATTTTCTAGTATATAAATAAAAATGTCACAATCCAAACTTAAGAGTAAAAAAACCCAATATCGGTCTAAATCATTACGTAAAGGAAATATAAATACGCTAAAACTAGCTTATCCAATATCACCAACCACGGTAGAAATGTTAAAATTATTATTGGAAAATGACGTTGAAAATAAAAAAAAATTTGAAGATATATTATGTATTACTTCGTATAAATTATTAGAAAAAACAAAAGATGAAAGATATAGTTTATTTGTATGGAATATAAGAACCATTATTAATGCTGGTGATAAAGATATAAATCAATATTTAAAAGAATTATATAATAAAACACAAAAAGAAATATATGATTCTTTTTATCAATGCAAAGAATTTATGGATTTATTTTTATATTTAACAGATAATGAAAAAAAAGTATATTTTACTGGATTTGATGAATCAGTGAAAGAACATGAAATAATTAGTATATTAAATAAAGCTTTTAAACATTATCGTATAACTGATAATAAAAACATTCTTGATAGTGTTATTGACCAAGAACACCAAGAACAAAATAAAGATGGATTTGTAAATCGTTGCCAACCAACAAAAACAGTAATTTTTCCGTTTGATTATGTAAATATTTTAAACATTGATACTGAAAATGGAACTCTAAACAATTTAAAATTAATAGCTGATAAATATAAAAAAAAATTGGATAATATTGTTTATTTTGATTTTGATTCAAATAATAATTCTGGTCTTTCTGAAAGTGTAAATATTGTTACAGTTAATAATAATGTAGGGTTTCGTATATCAAATTTACAATCTTTAGAAATTTTAAAAAAATACAATTCAACACAAAAATATCAGAATAAAACTAATAAACCACGTACAAGAACAAAAAAAAGAGTTGCATTCAAAAATAATGTAAATGTTAGAACAATTAGTAGACAAAATAATTCAAATTCATCTGTACGTTCTAGAAAATGAAAATTCAATTATGAATCAAAGGTGAGAGGTTAATCTTTTTTACTTGACTTAAAATTTCCAAATATTTTATACTTTTTTCTTTACATATTTATTTATTTCTTTTAATTTAATTAAAAATGAAAAATAAGGTATCAAAAAAAACTAATAAACATAGACGTATTACTAAAAGAAAAGGTAAATTTAACTTATCTGGTGGTGCTTTAAATCTTGAAAGATTAAATAAGGTACTAGAAAATTTTGATGGTTTTGTATGGGATTTTGATGGTACAATTGTGACAAATATAGTACATAATGATATTCCTTTAAGTTTAGATACCTCACCACCAGTTTTGGATCAAATAGAAAGGGGTGTGTATATGTTTTTTTTTCAACCAGCTGCATTTGTTGAATTAGTTAATTTTTTAGTTTATAATGGTAAAAAAGTTGGAATTATTAGTTTTGGCAGTATACAAAATATATTACATATATTAAAAAAATTATTTAGTAGTTATGGATATGAATGTCCATTTAGTTATTATAATGTAAAAGGAAGTTATAAAACAAATGAACCTGTTCCCAAAGTAATGAGAGAAAATAAAAAAGTGAATTTTATTAATAACTTCGCTAGAGATAATGGATTAAGTAAGAATAAAATATTATTTTTTGATGATGATTATGGAAATGCTCAGGCTGTTTCAAAAAATGGTTTTAAAGGAATTTCTCTAATTGGTTATATAGCTTCTCAATTGAAAGATTATAAACCTAGTACATCTATAAAAACTGCTGGATTTTCAGTTGAAATATTATATTTAATAAATGATTTATTAGAAAATAAAAAATCGTTTGATAGTAATTTATTAATTAAAGCACCCAACGAAATTTTAGAAGAACAATCTTCACAAAAATTAAAAAAATCTAAAAAAAAATCAAAGAAGATTCCAAAAGTTAAATCATATAAGAATACAGATCCTTATACACACGAACCAATATTCAATACTATTGAGGAAGCAAAAAAAAGAAATGAAAAAAGAAATGAAATAAGAAATGAAATAAGAAAAACAAAAAAGAAAGGGTTAGCTGGATTAGCTCAAAGATTGTACAGATTTGTTACTAAAAGAAGACAACCAGAAGCACCAGCATCACCACCAACAACTGAACCATCAACACCAGCATCACCACCTCCAAGAGAATCAGCAGCACCAGCATCACCACCTCCAAGAGAATCAGCAGCACCAGCATCACCACCAACAAATGGACCAAAAATTGTTTATGTAGAAAATACACCAAGTGTTAAAAAACTGAAAAACGAAAAACAAAAATCAAGAGAAGAAAAGATGGAAGCATTATATATGTCTGTCAAACCTAAATCGGAAAGACAATCTGTAATTAAATTACCTAATTCAAAAATGCCATCTAGAGTGCCACCTAGAATGTCAGAAGTGCCACCTGAAGTGCCACCTAGAATGTCAGAAGTGCCACCTGAAGTGCCACCTAGAGTGCCACCTAGAATGTCAGAAGTGCCACCTGAAGTGCCACCTAGAGTGCCACCTAGAATGTCAACTAGAGTGACACTAGCGTCAAATAGACATATACCAACCAATAGCAATAGAAAAAGATTAGATGAACAGGCGATGAAAGAATTACAAACACATTCTAATGAATCTGAAAATAGTACTAATGAAAGCAGAGTAAGTTCAGGAGAAATTAAAGAAATACAAAAAGCGAAGATGGGTAGTAAATCAACAACTAGCAATCCTAGAAAATCACATCATACAAGTTTAAGAAGTGAATATGATTCAAATAATTTTAACAATACCAATCCATTCAAAACTGGCAAAGGATTAAAAAAACTTGTTACTGACAAACAATTAGAAGAAGAGGAAGCATAAATTTTATATATTTTTTAAATTTATTTTTATTCATATAATATAAATATATAGTTATAAATAATGACAAACAAAAAAAAACATCAAAAAAGAAGTCGTAAAAAAATAAAAAATACCAAAATAAGATATGGTGGAGGATTATTTTCCAAAAAAATAACCAGAAATTTTAATAAGTTATCTATTTCACCTCAAATAACCGAAACTACAAAAGAAATGTTAGCGATTTTATTTGAAGGAATATCTGAAAAATATCCAGTTATACATCAAATCATAACTAATCCAGTACCACAACCACAACAACCACAACAACCACAACAACCACAACAACCACCACAAATATTACCATCGCAAGTAAAAAAAGGTATATACAATTATGGTAATACTTGTTATTTTAATTCCGCAATACAATTATTAAATAATATTGATGATTTTAGAGAATACGTATTATCATATAATGGACCTAACATAACTATACAAAATTTAAAAAAAATATTTATTAAATTGAATAATAAAAATAATAACGGAGCTGTACAAATTACATCTGGTGATGGATTTACAATACCTGGAACAGATGAAAGATCTTTAGCATTTAGTTTAACAGATGGGATATTTACAGGGGCGAGACAAAGAGATGCTTATGAATTGCTAACTAAATTATTTGGTTATTTAAATGAAAATGATTCTTTAAATTTCACAAAATTAAAAAACAGTTTACTTTATACAAATTATACTTTATTAAAATGTGATGGGGAACAATATTTTAAGATTACTTCTTCTGCAGATGATACGATTTTATCATTACCAATTCCATCATATAATATTTTTGATATATCTTATTTACTTACATTATATCAAACGGAATCATATTTAATGACGGAAAATGAAAATGGTACAGATAAAAAACTAACAGTAACTAGTTGTAAAGGAGAAACCAAACACGCACAAGAAAAAATTCAACCAATTATAAATACAGATAATAAATGGTTAGTAATTACATTGAAAAGATATAATAATGCTATAAAAAAAAATGATTCTTCAGTTAATATAAATTATATTATATCATTACAAACTGAAGAACAAACAGAAGCTAAATACGAAGCTGTTGGAGCTATATTACATATTGGTCCTAGTTTAAACAGTGGTCATTATATATATGAAACACTTAAACAATCACCAAATAAATACGCAGCTATAAATGAAATTTTTAATGATTCTGTATATACATCAAATGAAGAGTTCAATAAATTAAGTCAAACAATAAAAAATTATAGAACGGATGAATTAGAGGAAAATTGTTATATAATTCTGTATAAACGGATCTTTGATTAAAAATCAGCACTTCCAGATTACGTAATTGTAATATATTTTTTAGAATAGATTGAAAACCCTTTATCGGAGAATTTGATTTTTAACTTTTTATGGTTATCATTACAAATTAATACAAATGTATTTTTTTGATAAGGAATACTTAATATTCTTTCATTATCAGTATTGTAGATTTCTAGATTAAACCCTTTTGAATTGTCTTTTTCATCTCTCATAAAATAATATCCTAGATAATATCCTAGAAAAGGTGTAAAAACATCATCTGTATTTGAACTTTGTTTGAATTGTTGATGATATAAAACTGGTGAATGATGGTTGAATTCTATTTTACAGGTATTTCTAGATACATTATTATTGACTTTATTAATTTTTAAATCCAAATCCATAATATCTTTAAAGAAGTTACTAGATTTGTGATATTCAACGAATTGTTTCCAAAGAGGAGAAGTTATTTGATTAGAATTAATTTTATACAAAAAATCACTCATCATTATTATTTTTTTAGTTTCTTTTTGTATTTCTTCTTTTTTATTTTCATTATTTAATAAAACTATATCGGATAATGAAATATATTCATTATTTAATAAAACTATATCTGATAATGAAATATATTCATTTTTCAATTTATTATACAAATCATCTGGTAATGAATTGTTTATCACCAAGATGTATCCATTTTCACCAATTCTAGTAACATACTGATCGTGATTTTGATTTTTTAATTTTTGTAATAAACTAAAATTATATTCTTTAAGAGACATTATAATCTTTAACTTTTTAACTAAAAACAAATTTTAGTTATACTAAATTACTTTTTAAAAAAGTAATATCAAAAAATTAAATACTTGTAAAAAATCAAAAATAAACTAATTAAAAATTATCCAATCAAATTAAGCATTTGAATTGTTCCAGCTACATAAACATACAAACGTAAGCCATACATAACTGTAAAATAATAACCATAATAGACCATCATAATCATTATCATTTGTAGTGGTTTAGAATTGTCAAAAATAGACATCAATGATGTTATCATAATCATACTAAACATAGTAATCCATCCACCAATAATATAATTAATAACCTTAAAATGATGATTATTATTATGTTTAAAATGATCAGCGATGTAATAAATACCGAATGAATAAGGGACCGCATAATAAACCATCATTTCTAATGTTTTACGAACTGGTTCATTATTATAAATAAAGAACAGATGAACGAACAACATATGGATACTCCAAAATGGGATTAACTTATACATAATAGGTGCTGAAATAAATTCTTGGACTTGTTCCTGTGTTAAAGGATTAACCGGTTGATTTTCTTGATTATTGTTTGGTTGATTTTGTTGATTTTGTTGGTCTTCGTTGTTGTTATTGTTTTTAGGAATCGTAAGATTAATCATAAACTCTTCAACATCTTTATCAAGTTCATTTTCGTCATACATATGCCATATTTTAGTTGTTGTTTTATTGGCGATTTCTTGCCATTTTTCGTTATTATAATATTTAGCCAAAATTTGATCGGCAATTAAGTCATCATATTTAACTTTCATAGACCAAATATTAGTTGTAGTTTCTGTTATGTCAATTGTTTTTTCACCATTTGAATGAACAAAGCAAGTGCTATTGATTGATTTTTTAAGATAAACACCATCACTCATATAATGAGGAATATTATCTTCAATATCAATTCCAGTGATTGATTTATAAATTTCAATTAGTTCATCTTTCTTTTTATTTTTGAGTGATTGTTTGTTAATAATTAATTCAGAACATTCATTAATATAGTTACGAATTTTAGAATTACGCCAAATAATGTAATTGGTAATTTCGTATTCTTTATCTTTGGGAAAATAAACAACACGTCCTTCAAAACTAGGTAAATTCTGGTCAATTGTAAGAAAAACATCTTTGTTGTAAAAATTATCAAAGTAAGGAACGTAGAGTTTATAAAACTCATTCTGAAAATACGTTGTTGCCTTACTAGCAATTGTCGTAAGGTATTTTTGTGTATCTTGATTGAATAAAACCGCTTTGTTAAAGACTAAAATGATTTCGTCGTAATGAGTGTAAACTGTTATTGGTTTAAAAACAATATCATTAATTAAACATTCCGCTGCTTTAATCATCGCAACATTATAAGTTTTATTAAAGGTATTAGGATAACCTATCGCATTATAATTATTTAATATATTTGAGATTTTAGTGTATGAATTTCCATTCAGACGAATAATAAATGGACGATCACCAGGAATTTTCTCAGTAAAAGAATGAGATTCATATAATTTCATACCTTCATCAAAAGATTTAATCGTGCTACGTTTTTCAAAAATACGTTCATCGTCAATGATATATTTAATATTTTTATTGACAGGACAAAGAGACATTGTCGTTGGTTTAATTTGATTTAATGTTTGGGTTGGGTTAGGGGTCAAATAATTATATTGATTTTATTTTTAAGCTCTTTTTTGCTTTTTCCAAAAAGCAATAGCAAAAAGGAAGCTATGAGTCAATAATCATTTTTTTTGCTTTTCTAGATACATAACTAAACATAACAAATAATCCTTTGGTGAAGTTGTTAATATTAGTTATATATCTAGAAATCTAAATAATATGTAGTGTTTAACATCTTATCGTGATATTTATGTAAAACTCGTTATTAATGCTTCGCACGATTATTACATAACCATCGCGATGTAGTGTTTAACCAACCGGACCGAATGAGGTGGTAAGGGTGGTAAAGGGAAACTGAAAAAATGTTAGAAAATGATGACATAATTACCATTGGGTTTTTATTTTTTATGTAGTAATCGTTTTTTGGTGGGTTTTTCGGATTTTTTAATTTTGATTTTATCATATTCAATTGCGTAAAAATAATTATTATCAATTGCTTCTTTTAATTTTTTAAAATATAGGGCGGCGTTTCTGGTGTATCCGAGTTTAATAATTTCCTTAATAAAATCATTAACCGTTCCGTGTTCTGCTGGAAAGGTGTCTGATAAATAAGTTGTACCCATTTTAATTTTTGTCGCTTTATCTTTAGTTTTAATTAACCAAACTGACAAACATAATTTATTAGTTTTTAATTTGTCAATCATATTATCTTTGTGACAAACGAAATTAAATGCGCGTTTTTTATGTCGGACACCTAAATACACTTTATCTAGCGGACAAGAAATCAAATTACGCGGATACTCCTTTTCTAGCTTTATAATTATTGAAAAATTCACCAATACTTTTTCTTGGTTATTTTTTTTATTAATACGTGTTTGATTATCTATTTTGATTCTTTCAATGTCATCAATACCTAAAAAATTAGTTATCTGTTTAAAATATTGATGGTGATTATGATTTTGATGATGGTGATTATGATTATCCAAATATAAAACTTGATTAGGTGTTTGCGTTTGCATATTATTCAAAATATTAATTAATTCTTCTTTTTTGATATTAATCAAATTATAAATAAATCGCAATTTAAGTGCTATTTCCGGATGTCCGCATAAATCTTTCCAATGAGCTAGAAAATGACTATTCTTAATTTCGTTATTGAATCGTTTTTTTGATTGATTGACAATATATAATTCGGAATATTCTAAAGGACAAAATGTTGATTGTTTATTTCCATCATCTTCTAAAATAATATTATTATCGTTTAAGATATTAGTTTTTTTTTCATTTCTAGTTTCTAGTTCAACGATATTATATTTTTTTTCCAGATCTTCCAAATACTCTTTCAATGACAATTCTTTTTTTTTAGTTTTTCTTTTTTTTATTTGTTCATAAAACTCATTAACGGTCAAATAATTAGAATTACTCATTTATTACTTTATTACTTTTTTAGAAAAAAAGTAATATCAAAAAAATACTTTTTTAGAAAAATAGTTTTGATAACGTGTAATATCAAAAAAATACTTTTTTTTTTAAAAAAGTAAAAAAAGTATATAAAAACTTTTTAAATTTAAATTAATTACTTAAACTCAATATTATCTAATATTCATCAATTATTAAATCACAATGTGTGGTATTTGGGCCTATTTTAACAAAAACACTATTACTAATAGCGAAATGACTTCAAAAGTTCTTAAATTTCGTTCGCTGGTTAAAAAAATCCGTCATCGTGGTCCCGATTGGTCCGGGTCATACCAAGCACCTGAACCAAAGCAAATCTATATCGCCCACGAGCGTTTAGCCATCAATGGTGTTGAATCCGGTTCCCAACCCATCCACAACTCCGAATATAGTTTAATCCTTTCGGTCAATGGTGAAATTTACAATCACCGTGATAATGACATCGCCTTAAAATCCACTGGATACAAATATCTAACAAAATCCGATTGTGAATGTATTATGTATCTCTATCATAATGCGATGTACAAATACGATATGAATTCTAACACTAACTTAGATGAAATCGGTGAATATCTGTCTTCTTTTCTTAACAAAGTAGATGGTATTTTTACCTTTGTTTTATATGATTACAAACGTAATCTAGTTGTCGCCGCGCGTGATCCGATTGGTGTCAATTCTCTTTATTATGGTTTTGATAACCAAGATGAATTATATATTTGTTCCGAAATGAAAGGTTTAGAAGGTGTTGAAAACGTGAAAATCTTCCTTCCTGGTCATTTTCTTGTTTTCAATACCGATGATATCAAAGGTTCTCAAAAATGGGTTGAATATTATAAACCTGATTGGAAGGTTTACCCTACCCGCACAATTTTGGATGATACTTACTATCATACTATTCGCGAAAGTCTGATCCAATCAGTAAAAAGTCAAATGATGACTGAAGTTCCTTTTGGTGTTCTTTTATCAGGTGGTTTGGATTCTAGTTTAATTTCATCCATCGCTCAAAAAGCACTGAATGATGGTATGAACCGCGAATGGGGTGATAAGATTCATACATTTTCTATTGGTTTGGAGGATAGTCCTGATATGAAGGCAGCGGCGAAAGTAGCAGAACACATCGGTAGTATTCACCACGGATTCGTATTTACTCTACAAGAAGCGGAAGATGCACTGGAAGACGTGATTTACCACCTAGAAACGTATGATATTACGACTATTCGTGCGTCAACACCGATGTTTCTGCTATCTCGCCGTATTAAGGCAATGGGTATCAAGATGGTTTTATCAGGTGAAGGTGCCGATGAAATCTTAGGTGGATATCTTTATTTCCATCAAGCTCCTAATCCACAAGAATTCCAAGCCGAAAGTTTAGCGCTTCTTTCGCGTCTTCATTATTCGGATTGTCTTCGTGCTAATAAATCAACAATGGCTTGGGGATTAGAGGTTCGTGTTCCTTTTCTGGATCTCAAGTTCCTAGAAAAGGCTGTTCCGGTTGATCCAACTCTTAAAATGGCAAAACGCTGCGAAACTGATAAACGTAGAATTGAAAAACACATCTTACGTAAGGCTTTTGCTGTTGAAAAAGATGGTGGTAATGAGTATGAATATTTACCTGAAGAACTACTTTGGCGCCAAAAAGAACAGTTTTCGGATGGTGTTGGTTATGGTTGGATTGATCATCTTAAAAAGATTACAACTGAACGTGTTTCTGACCAAGAAGTTGAAGGCACTGGGATGAATAAGGAGGCTTATTATTATATGGAAATTTATAAACGCTTGTTCCCTAACCGTCAAGGTATTATTCCTCGCTGGAAACCACGCACCGATTGGATGGGGATTACAAGCGATGACCCGAGTGGTAGAGCTGTTAAAGTCCACGAACAAGCTCTATAAATTGAATTGAATTGAATATTTAATTGTATTTAATTCTATTTTTTATTTTTATTTATATATTTATTTAGTATTCGGATAGTAAAATAATCAAAAATCAAAAACAAAAAGACAAACGATTAATGTCATATGTCATCAAGGGAATATCTATAATATCACTGAAATCTCTAACAAATTGTCTAACATAAAAACCACTAGAAACGGTTAATGTGATTGGTATCGCATATAATTCTTTAATCACGATAATTTCATTCCATTGTTGAATGATTGTGGATTGATTAAAATCGCATTTATGGTCAATTGTATTTATTTGTGATATTATTCGTTCTTTCCATTCCTGGAAATCGTATTTTTCGTAATCGTCTATTTTAAATGACTTGATTGAAACTAAATGTGATGGTTGTAAATCTTTTTGGTTTGGTTTCATATTAAAACATTTGGTGCTAAATTTATGAAATTTCTGTACGAATTCTTGTTTAGATTTTGTATTAATAAAGCTTTCTATTTTATCTTTAATGACACAACAATTCTTATCTGTCATTAATTCGGAGTTAATATTTTGAATAATACCAAGTGGGTCATCGCTTGTAGTTTGTAATCCAATAATAATTCTGAATTGATATGTTTTAGATAGACTTTTGTATTCATTGATTTTTTTACATTCTTCGTTTAATAAAAAAAGACATTGACCTCGTGCCATTGGATCCAATCTACCAGCGAAACATATTTTGGTAATGTGTTGGTTGTTATTATTTTGTTGATTTTTATAATCTAAAATTAGTTGGTTCATTGTAATTCCAGCTGGTTTAGGAATAATCACTGATTTCATTTTTTATTTTTCAGTTATTATAACCTAGAAATGGTTATATTTTTATTTTTAGTTTTCAAATTCAAAATAAAAATGTCGTTCAAAAATACATAAGAAAAACAAAATAAATATTAAAGTATAAAAAGAATTCATTAATATTAAAATAAAATGTCAAGCCGTTTTGAAGAATTAAACACTGAAGTTACCGAGGATTTTTTGGATGTTGATAAACCAATCCCGGGGCAAAATTTCGTTTGTCTTTCTTTTGTTAGCCCCGATAAACTCCTCGCTAGAAAGGAGGATTATTATTTCCACGAATACAACAAAAAGAGAATCCAAAATCTCCAAAAAGAACAAAATGCCAAGCTTGAAACCATCTTAAACGAATGTCTTGAGGGTAAGGTTGACATCGGTAAATTAGCTGATTTCCAAAAAGGCTTCGTAAAAGCCACCGATGAACACGTTAAACAATCGTTTGAGAGTTTTGTTGAGGATATGAAGGACTTCCGTTATGCCAACGAAGAAGCTATTGAAGAGAAATTCCACGAAGACAACAACTTCCAAACATCAGTGCGTGGTATTAAGGTTCGTGGTGTTTATAACACCATCAAAGAAGCCCAAATTCGTGCTAAGGTTCTGCAACGTATGGACCCTTCGTTCCATATTTTCGTAGGTCAAGTTGGATACTGGCTTCCTTGGGACCCAAGTGCTGATAAGATTGAAGACCAAGAATACCAAAACAATCAACTCAATGACATTGTTAAGAAATACAAGACCAATGAGGCTAAACGTGATGAATTCTACGAACAACAGAAACAAGAGCGCAAAAAAGAGGCGCTTAAGAAATCCTCAACCACAACCTCAACCACAACTTCCACTCCATCAATTGAAGCTAAGGAGGAGATTGTCGGTCAAGGTGATGTATCGGAGGAAACTAAATCTAAACTTACTGATGTTGACCCTTGGATGGCACGTAAGATGAACGAGGAACAACAACCACAGCCACCTAGCGACGACCAATAAATACGTTATCTTTTTTGAACATATCTGAAAAGGATTGTTGTAGATTAACAGGTTGCATTTGTTCCTCATATAAACTACGTGGAATATAGCGATATTCAATTACTTTTTCTTTTTTAAAATTTTCCTGCATTTGTTGATGATATCCGATGGTTATCATCATTATACCAATAACCATCAATAATAAAACTAATGATTTCATTATTTATTTATTATTTTTATATTATTGTCTTATTACATTATTATTACATTATTTTTTAGTGATTTTAGTTATAATGATAATTAAAAATTGAATAAAATAGTGAATTTAAAATAATATTACAATTAATTTCTCTTTCGCTTTTGTGAATAAGATGTCCGCCAATAACGCGTCCAAGCAGCTCCCTCGCTACCTGCCCCAGGAGTCCGCCTTTGCCGTGAAAAACCAGCCGACTGGTCACTTCGGTCCTTACAAGGGCACCCGTTGCGAACAGCGTCGGCCTACCGAGCCTGAGACACCCGTGCGTAAGCTCGTGCTTGTCCAAGAAGTCTTCGGAGCCCCTGAACGTAAACAGCCCGACTGCTGCGCTAAGTGCCCCGATGTTTTCTACTCGGCGTAGACTGTTGCGTCCCTAAGCAGATTTGTGTGTTTCATTTCATAAAACCTCAAAACAAATTTTTTTGTTTTTTCTTTATTTTTCTTTATTTTTAGAATAATTGGAAGGGTATTTAATCAAAAATTGATTTTTTTAATTGAATATAAAATAATCACACCAACAACAAAAAAACAATGAGCAATATTGAGTATTACTTACTTTGCCTTGGCGTGGTCTCTGAGGATACCACTACCCAAGCAGTTTCTGATTCCAACACACCTACAACGGATAAGAAACCTGAAGAATTGCTTGAGTCCTTCCTTCATTTGTCTTCTATTTTCTTGGCTTGAATTTGTATTAATTTAATGTGTTTCGTTATGATAACATTTAAAATAAAACAAAATAAAAAAAAAGAAAATAAAAACAAAACAAAAAAGGAAAAAACAAAAAAACAAAACCAACCTAAGGTTTTTTTTTATTTTTCTAGATTATTTTCTAGATTATTTTCTAGATTATTTTCTAGATTATTTTCTAGATTTTTAAAGATACTTTAAGAATTTTCCCTGATTCTTCAGGGTCTGTTTCTTGGTTATTAATAATTTCTGGATTAATATCAAAAATTTTATCATTTCTAGCGGTTGGTTTTTGGTATGAATTATTAACAAAGAAGAACCCATTGGTTTCTTTACCAATATTCCAAACTGAAAATGAATTCGGTGGTGAAATGTCTTCACCACCTTTGGTTTTGTTGCTAGGAAATGGATTTTTCCACAATGCCATATTTACACCATTTGTATTAATATTTAAAACCTCTTTCGGTAAACATCTGACCTCCGATAATAATGGTTTTTCAAAACCAGCAACTACTAAATCGCTCATCGCATAATGATCTTTCGGTGGAATTACTTTCCAAATACTCAATGGAGGTTTTGATGAGTCTGATTTATTATCCCATATTTTATCATAATCCAGAGGAAAAGCAGCTCCTTTGACTAAATAAGATAAACCTTTATGTTTTTCTTGGTCTAAATCACTCTGTGTTGCTTGTTGATCAGTTGTTATAGCGATTTGTCCCACCGGAAAATAATCTTTATTATCGTCTCTAGACCAAAATGAAACGTATCTATTATCACCCATTTTTGTTTCATAGACCTTTTTGAATTTCTCTGTTGGAAAATTAGAAACAAAAAATATTTTTTTTTTCATATCACTCAAAGATGTTGATGATGTTGATGATGATGCTGGTGAAGGCACTGTAAATCCTTCGTTGTTATATTTAAATCTAGGTAAAACAAATTGAATAAATAATAAAATTACGAATATAATAATCAATCCAATCAAATAATTTCTGGATTCTTTGATGTTTTTAGATATTTGTGTAGATAATGACATTATTTACATTTTAAATAGAAAAATATTAACAAAAATTAAAGCTACCATAATTGAGGTAAATATTTTGGACTATCGTATCCATAAATTTGGACCTTGAATTGACCATTGTAAGGACCTACTTCTACTGTGTCGTCGTCGTACAATTCATTGCACCCCCATTCATCGTTACATAGACGTCCTTTGATTTTAAGGGGGATTTTGAGTGAATGAAACTTGTCACTGGTTGTGTAATAATACCATTTATCACGATTGGTGTTGGTTGGACGACCGAATAAAGGTAAAATATTCCCTTCACTATTATTGTCACCTGATGGGTCTTTCTTATATAATAAACCAATTTGTTGAAATGCTCCTGTAAAACCACGGGTTGTTACATTGATTGATGATTGACTTGGTGGATAGAAAGGAAGCCCTCCGCCATTGGTTAAAACATATGTACGTTCCGGTGGTAAAAGTGGATTGACTAGTCTTTCTTGTTCTTTATCAACTAAATATTGAACTTCAGATGGAGGCGGTAGTTGTGGTTGTTGGACTACAATAATTTTTTGATTTCTAGCATCATCATTATTCATATTTTCGTTTGTTATTATTTTATGTTGTTGTTGTGATTGGGAAGGTGTTGGGTATTTCTGAGGAATATAATAATAAGTAAAATAAAAATACATACCGGCGATGATTAATAAAAATACAACAATTATAATAATGACTGTATTATTGGATGAGAGTGATACTTCTGTCCCAGAATAATTAAACCCACCTTCAATGTTTCCTCCTTTTTGGATTTTCAATTTGGCTTTTAAATTAGATTTTCCTTTTATATTGGACTTTTTTGTCATTTATTAAATTTATTATTATAATAGAAAATAGATAACAAATATAAAAATAAAAAGTAATTATTATCACGAATTGAGATCTACAAATTGTGGTCCGTGATGAATAACACCTGGATATGATGTTGGTCTGTCATATAATCCAGGGTCATATCTGATAAATTTGCCATCTAGCAAAATAACTTTGTTGTTGTTGTCAGGATACACAATTTTGTTTTCCACTTCTGAGTTTTCATTTTTTTCTTTTTTTTCTTTTTTTTCATTTTTTTTAGCAAAATAAATTACTAAACCGATTATGAGACTTACTACAACTAATATAATAAATACGATTAAATAAATCAATAAATTTTTTTTAGTTTTTATCATTATTATTTTTATTTTTTTATGTTTATTATTTTTATTAGAAAATAAAAATACATAAAATAATTAAATTTTATGTGGAAGGTGGTGGTGG
>JACCDX010557186.1_pt1 | contig 39937 bp, 62 predicted proteins | sample 7449681 | NCBI WGS metagenome assembly JACCDX01 (sample SAMN15323450, study PRJNA562643) | freshwater metagenome | isolation source: river surface water | place: USA:Blue River Watershed | collected 2017-08-18
CAATGGCGCAACCATAAGCAAGCCAAGCCAATGCAAGCCCAAAAACGGGCAAACAATAGCCAAGCCAACACCATGCCAAGGGCTTAAAAATAGGCGCAAAATCCCATTTTTAAACACTCGAAAAAGCGCAAGCCGTAAGCAAACCAAGGCGCAAAAAAGCCAAGGCAATGCCTAAAAATTAAGCGAGATTTTTATATAAAATATTTATGGCATAAGGGAAAACACCTATTAAAAAGTAGAAAAAAACAACAAAAAAAGCCCCTTATGGGGCTATTAAATTCTCAATTATGGATTCTACAGGGGCAATTTCTTGCAATTCTTCGTTAATGTCGGCAAGTGATTGTTGCAAATCATCAAGGCGATATTGCGCAAGATCCCATTTGTTTTTGTTGATTGTGCGAATAAAAGCTTCTCTATTGCAAAATAGGCGGCTTAGTGTTGCTTCCGCCTGTTGTAATTCATGTTTGAGTTGTATTTCCAAATCATCTATAAGTTGCAATTGCAAGTCCAAATCAGTATTTTTAATCATGGTTTTGTCTTTTCTTGTAATCGGTCAAAATTAACCGCATAAGGGGGCAAAAACCCCCTTAAACTGTGAATTTTTAATAGTAGTAACGCAAGCCATCAACGGGGCATATAAGCCACTGTTTGCGGCAACCATTTGGCTTCGTGCATTGGCTCCGCTTAAAGTCCTTGTAATGGGTTGCGCCGTATCCCCGCTTAATTTCGCTTTGTGTTGGCTTCCTGTGGTATGTAATTAAATTTGCGTGGATCATTTTTAAAGCTCCCTAATAGTTAAAATGGCATGATCGGGACATAAAAGCATTTCACAGATTTTTTTTCGTAAGCTTTCAATGCTCCCATGCCAATAAATGACAATTTTTTGCTTAGTGGTGATTACATGGTATTTTTTAGGCATTAGTGCAAATCTCCCGTTTCTAAAAATTCGTATTCGTTTGCCTCAATCATTTCTTCTAGTGCTTCCCGCGAATATTGATATTCAATATCCGCCTCAATTACGCAAATAATTCTATTTAACGCGTCCCTGAAGCCATTCAAGGCGCTTCCGCTTACTTGCATTTCTTCAATAAAATAGCCAAGCAAATCGAAATAAATACAATACCCATTGCCGTTAGTGTTTAGCAATTTTTTGGCATTTTTTAGGGTAAGGCCGCGAAAATTTAAATTGTCGGCATTGGTTTTAATGAATGATCCGCGATAATCTTCGGGATCAATTCTGTATCCCTCAATTTTGACCCCAAATAGATCACAAAAACACTTTATAGAATCAATCGATTCACTAAACCAAGGATACTCAATATCCCTTGCCAATCGATCCCGCGCCCTTGCTTGTGCGCCACTGTCTAATTCTTGATATTTGTAGATTTTTACTGTTTCGGTTCTCATAATTAAGCTCCTAATAAGGCGTTAGCAAACATTAAGCCCAATACAATGCCAAGGGCTAAAAAGGCAACAAAAGAGAATAGTTTTTTCATCATTAGATCCATTCATGTTTAAGGATGTAGCCGCCATCATTGGAATGACCATATAAAACGCTAGATAGTGTGTAAACAACATGAAACCCCATATCCATGCCGCAACCGCCAATTACTAACCCGCCTTTATCACTATGCTTATATTCAAGGGCGCGGGCGATGTCATAAGAAAGCCACACGGGGCGATTGTCGCAAATAGTATAAAAATCAATACGGCGGCTCATGCCTGATGTAGAAACATGGCGCAAAATACAATAAACGCGCTTATCCTCAGATTTGGCGAAATGATCGCGCAACCTGTCGCGGGCTTGCTCTTTTTGTAATTGCTTGCCCTTTGCCGCGCTTAATTGCTCCCAATCATTGCCAAAGGGCGCTACCTCAAATTCATAAACGCGCTTATCTGTTGTTGATAGATAGTAGGTCATATTTACTCGCTTTCTTGTGTTGTGTTGTTTGTTACTACATTGAGAGTATTACAAAACACAACACACAACACAAGCCCGCGCAATACCCCTGCAAAAAAGTAGAGTATTACAAATAAGCAATTAAATAGAGTGAGCAATTGCCCCTCATAACAGGGCAAACGACAGGCAAATAAAGCCCGCGCCCTGCACAATTTACCCCTTATGTATTGCCATGTTTAACAGGGCGCAACCATGCGCCACAGTTTGCACAAATAATAGGCAAACCATTACAACATTAGGCGCAAGCCCTGATATATTGGCGCATTGCATGGCATAGCAAGGCGCAAGCCCTCATTCTATATACAATCAACGCATTACATTACCCGCAAATCCTTATAACGCAAGGCACCTGCCTATTCAATAGCCCGCAAGCCCTTATTCTATATGGGAATAAACTAAAAAATTGTGCAGTGCAGCCAAAAGCAGCCGCGGGAGTAAATTTTCCCAAAGGGAAATGTAATACCCCCCCTATTAATCTTTTGTAGTAAGATTAAAGTATGACAACTGCAAAACCAATAAACAAAGTTCTAGCTTTTCAGCGTTTAGAAGGCGCTGGCATAGCTGACTGGCTGAAAAATCCAGCTTCATGGGACAAAGAAGCTTTCGCCATTCAGATACGCAAAGCGATGATCGATGCTTATGGCCTGGATGTGGAAATCGATGAGCATTTAATTACTATGCTTGCCGATCAAATGGACACTTATGTAAAAGCGGCCAAGGCATTGTTGGTTGAGGATTTAATTGAGTTTGCCAATAATGGTGCAAGAATGGCAAACCCAAATCAGAAGGTTCGGGATGGCGCACTTGCCAGAATCATGCAGTTGATGACTATGCTTGGCTTGGTTCCAAGTGGCCGACCCAAGAAATCTAACGCGCCCACAGATATTGACGAATTATTGGCTGGACCTAAATACGAATGAACCAGTGGGAAGATGGGGTTCAATACGCAAGGGATGTAGCAGTTGGCAAAATTGATGTTTGCCGTGATGTCCAATTAGCTTGCCAAAGATTTCTAAATCAACTAGAGAACAAGGAATGGCGATGGGAGTTCAAGCCAGAAGCCGTTACCCATGTTCTAAATTTCGTCAGCAAAATTAACCATGTAAAAGGTCCGATTGCTGGCAAACCAATGAAACTCATTCCATTCCAAATACTTTTCATCTGTGCCATCTACGGATTTAGAGATAAGAAAAACCCTAATATTCGGATGGTGCAAGATGTAATACTATTCATTCCGCGTAAGGCATCAAAGTCAACCCTGATTGCGATCATCGCCTTATACGAACTACTATTTGGAGAAACGGGTGGCGAAGTTTACTGTACGGCATTGGATCGGACTCAGGCAAGTATTGTTTTTGACACAGCTAAAGGCATGGTCGAAGGTATGCCGCCGAAGATTGCCGCGCAATACACTGTATATCGCCATGAAATCAAGAAGGCATCGGATAGCCAAAGTAAGTTCCAAGCGTTAAGCCGCGACAGCAAAAGAACTGGTGACGGCAAAAACCCATCAGTTTCTATTGTGGATGAGGCCGCCCAGATCATCGAGCGTAATGCCATCGAGGTTATGAACTCAGGTATGGTGGCTCGAAATAATCCTTTGCGGATATATATTACAACCGCCTCATTTACCAAAGAAACCCTGTTCTTTGAGAATATGCAGTATTTGAAATCTATGCTCAACGGGCAAGCCGAGGATGACCCCAGGTGGTTCGGCCTAATGTATGGCTTAGATGATGGCGATGATTGGAAAGACCCAAAGAATTGGGAAAAAGTAAATCCGATGCATGGCATTTCTATTAATGCAGAGGCTATCGAAAAGCGGGTAAAAGAGGCTCAAAGTAAGCCATCTTCCGTTAACGAGTTGCTTTGTAAGACATTTAATGTCTGGGTATCAGCCAATTCCGCATGGATTAACAGGGAGGTTTGGGACAACGCGCCCAAAGGATTGCCACCAGAAACACCAGAATCAACCTTTATTGCATTTGACTTGGCGGCAACCCGCGATTTAAATGCAGTCTGCACATTGCATCGATATAGTGAAGAAAAATTCTATTCCGATTTTAAGTTTTTCTTGCCAGAAGATAGTATGGAATTCATTCCAACCCACTATAAGCCTATTTTTATGCAAGCGGTAGAGCGTGGAACACTTAGATTAACCCAAGGGAATGTGGCCGATTATGCGGAAATTGAGGATTACATTCGTCAGCAAACTACCTTGCACAATGCCAAAGAGATTGGCTACGATGCTTGGAATGCCGCATCGTTGGTAAGTAAGCTTTATGAGAATGGATTGCCAGTCAAGAAAATTGGTCAGGGCATGGCAGTTTTGAATAATCCATCCAAACATCTAGAGAAATTGATACTAAGTAAGGCCATCTGGCACGAACATGATCCATTTGTCGGTTGGCAATTAGGCAACTGCGAAGTTTATGAAGATGTGAATGGAAATAAGAAAATTCGTAAAAATTCTGCCGATCCTTCTGCAAAAGTTGACGGAATTATTGCTATGATTATGGCATTCCATTGCGCCCTTGATAATCCATCGATTTCAAGTAGTTTTGGTTTTAGGACTATTTAGTATAGAATCAAACAAATTCTAGGAGAAAAACATGGCTTTATTGGATATTTTCAGAGGCAATAAACAAGTTCAAAGAGAATCCAATACTGTCTTTGGCCAGACCCAACTTGGTAATAATGTCATTTATCAAGGACAAGGTGGTAAGCAAACCACTGGAATGCAGTTGCTTTATGTAACTACATCAAGCACCACAACTGCTGGTCGCACAGTCGATATTTCAGTATTAACACGCAATAGCACAGTAATGGCTTGCGTTGGGGTAAAGGCTAGAGCATTAGCTCAGTTGCCAAAGCAAATAATGGTTAAGTTGCCAGATGGCTCAATGGTCGATGCAGTAACCTCAGATAAAGTTGGCCCAAGAGATAAAGCAAGAGCCAAACAAGTTTTAAATCTCCTATACACCCCAAATAACTTTGAGAGTTCCTATGAATTCTGGTATCAATGGTCGATGTGGCAAGACTTGGCTGGCGAAACTTTTACCCTTTGGTGGAGAAAAGACCAGAAGGACCCGAATCAGGTCCCAATCGAAATGTATAACCTTGATTCAACTCTTATTACCACTCAGCTTACTGCTGGTCGTTATCCCGCCTATCGTCTTTCTACTCCTAGCTACGGCTTTAATAAAGATGAGCTACTTGCGGCTCACCAGGTCATGCATATTTCAGAGGCGGCTTGGCAAGGATCGGCTGGCTTCAATAAAGGGATCCTTGCGGCAGAATTAGTGGGTTTAGATCAGGATATTGATCTTTATGCTAACTTTGTGATGCAAAATGGAGCAAAACCGAGTGGTTTATTCCGCACTGAACAAGTCATTCCAGATGCAAAATACAAGGAAGTTTCGGCCAGAATCAAGGAAGCATGGTCTAGTATGACTGGTTCTAAGACCTCTGATCTATCTAAGCCAGGTCAAGGTATGTTGCTCGATCAAGGTATGACATTTGAAACAATCGATATGCTTACCTTGCAAGATGCTGATGCCGCGGCATTAAAGCTTCAAACCATGAAGCGTATTTGCGGATTGTTTGGTGTTTCCCCAGCCATGATTGGCATTCAGGATCAGAAATATAATAATACTCAAACCATGTTGGATGAGTTTTATAAAACTACCATGTATCCGATGGTTATCAATATCGAACAAAAATTAAATTCTCATTTGCTTAAAGGTTATCCAAATCTTTGCATCAGATTTGATACCAAAGAATTCTTGAAGGGCGCTCCTTTAGACCAAATGAATTTTGTTTCCTCTGGTGTTAATAATGGTATTATGACTCCCAATGAAGCAAGAGAATATTTGAACATTGCCAAGATTGATGGTGGCGATGAGTTGATTTCTAAAAATACAAAACAAGATGCAATACCTGGGACATCACCACAAGACACTGGTGGCGGTGGCGGTAATCAAAAGCGCAAGATGAATATAGGTAAATGATAATGGCAATACTTACTAAAGTTTTGGATTTATTCAATTTACAAATTAAACAACCTAGTGCTAAACTACCGAAAAAAGTAGTTAAATCCCCTAAAATACAAGACAATAATCAGGCTATTAACCTTGGGGCAATAAATGAAAAACCTACTTCTAAAGTGCGAAGCAAAACTGCAACTGGGTCAGTCAGCAGACGAAGCGCAAAATCCAAGCGGTAAAATTGAAGCAATAGCAACCACTTGGGGTGCTAGAGAAGGCGCAGATGGTCGCAAATTCTTTTACACAGCCGAAGGCTTTAAAGATTGGGCTGATGAATTTATGTCCGCTGGCAAACCAATGCCAATGTTCCTCAATCACAATGATATGGGAATGCCCGTAGGTCAATGGGATGAAATCTCATTTGACGAAAGCGGCATGACAGCTAAAGGCAAATTATTCTTAGAAACTTCCGCTGGTGCGGATGTTTATCATGTTTTAAAAGAGTCACCAGACTTATTTGGCGGTGTTTCAGTTGGCGCATACGCTGATGAATACCAATGGGTTAAAGAAGATGGCACACCAATGACAGTTGGTTCCGATGATCCATACGAAAACGGCTATTTCCAAATCACCAAAGGTGGTTTGCGTGAAGTATCTGTTGTTATGTATCCAAATAACCCAGCCGCAGAAGTAACAAAATTAGAGTGTTTCGATGCCGAAGGGCATTTGAATCCTCGCGTAGTTGAGGAAGCCTTGCGTGATGCTGGTCTTTCCAAGAAGGGTGCGACCACCGCATCTTCCGTCTTTAAGAAGATTCTTGAATTGCGTGATGCAAGCAAGGAGATTGTTAAAGAAGCCCCACAATCGGGTGAGCCGAAAGCGGTGGTAAATGAAGCCGATACAATTCTCAAAGCCCTAGAGGAAAGAGCATTGTTGAAAGCATTATCTAATCGCATTAAATAAAGGAAATATCATGTCCGAGCAAATTATTGCAAAGCTAGATGAAATCGAAGCAAACACAGTTGCTAAGATTGAAGAAGGCAAAATCGAAGCAGTTGCTAAAGTTGAAGAAGTTAAAGCTGAATTCGCTGAAAAAGTAGCGGCTTTAGAAGCTAAAGTTAGCGAAATGGGTGCGACTCCTGTTATCAAAACTTACAAGACTATTAGCCAAGAAGTTAATCGTTCTGTTAAAGAGCAGTTGAAATCTTTCCAATCTAGCGATGCTAAAGTTCAAAAAGAACTTAAGATGTTTGCTGACGAAAGCCAATACGATGCATACATGAAGGAAGCTTCTGCATTGACTGCTGGCGGTGCTGGTGTTGGTGGCCGTACATCCTACGATCCAGTATTCGTTGCATTGCGTTTAATGAACCCATTGCGCGGTGTTTCACGCTCTGTTGCTACTGAAGGTTCTACCTATCAGTTCCGTGCTAAGACTGGCAACGCTGGTGCCGCATGGGGTTATGCAATTCAGAACAACGGATCTGCAACAACTGAAAACACAAACATCTGGCAATTGACTTTGCAAGATTTGAATGTCCAGTTCCCAATCCGTACTGCCGCCCTCGATGACATCGATGGTTTGGAAGGTAATGTTGTAAGTGATATGTTGGCTGAGTTCTCACAAGCTGAAGCTCTTTCAATGATTCAAAACGATGACCAAGGTTTGACATCTTTGCCATACGGCGGCTCTAACGGCCTCCGCGGTTTGAATCAATACCCTGGTGCTAATGCTTCTTATGCTGGCGGCACAACTTCTGTTTCTGCTTTCGGTTCTAGCGGCACTGGCTCTACATCTGGTTTGCATGATGTTGCAACTTATGACCAGTTAACAACTAACGGCAACGCATTGGCTAACAATGTTACTTATGCCGATGTTGTGAACTTCATCTATGCATTACCACAGCAATACTGGACACCATCCGCTAAGTTCTTGGTAAGCCCAATCATGCTCTCAGCCATCCGTGGTTTGACAGATGACAATGGCCGCCCAATCTACATCGATGGTTTGTCACGCGATGATGGTATCGTTGGCACATTGCTTGGTTTTGATGTTGTTGTTAACAAATACTTGGATGTTCCAAGCGCATACTCAGCTTCTGCTGGTACTACAAGCTTGTACCCAATGTATTTTGGTGACTGGACTCGCGCTCATGCAATCGTAGATCGCCTGAACATGGTTCTCCGCCGTTACGACCAGACATTGCCTGGCTTCATCACCTTCTTTGGTGAAAAGCGTTTGGCAACTTCTGTTGTTGATCCTTTTGCTTTGGTTCGCTATCGTTCCACAGCTACTGCTGATCTGTAATATGGATGGGGGGAGCAATCCCCCCTTCTTTAACTATATTTGGAAATAAATATGACAACCAATCTAATCCTAGAAGCCGTTAAGACCGCATTAGTCGATGGCAAAGCTACAATCAACTTAAAGGAAGCATCGGCACTAACAGGTTCAGGTTCAGGTGTTGGTGGTCGTGTAATTTATGATGATGCTTTTGCCGCATTGCGTTATGGCAACCCATTCCGTATGGCTGGTGCGCGAGTAATCACAACTATTGGCTCAGATGAGGCTTTTGTAGTCAAAACTGGTAATGCCACACTAATTCAAAGCGGTTCAGACAATCCTTGGGGTTATGGCATTCAAAATAACCTTGGAAATGAAGCCGTTCAATTCTGGCAATTGCCAGTCCGCGTAATTAACGCTGTTGTACCAGTTCGTACAGCCGTTTTAAGTGATGTAAATTACTTAGAAGAAACTTTGATTTCAGATATTGCTTTGGAATTTGCTCAACAAGAAGCTCTTTCCATGATGCTTAATAATGACCAATCTGGTTCAACTACTGTTAACTATGGTGGCACATCAGGATTGCGTGGATTAAATTCCTATCCTAATTCGACATCTGCCGCCGCGTTTGGTACAAATGGTAGCGCAATTACCAATGGCCGTCATACTGTTTTGGCAGTTGCTCAAGCATCTAATACAGCCGTTGCTTATGATGACTTGGCAAGCCTTGAAGCCGCATTGCCAGCGCAATACAAATTCAAGCCAACAACTGCATGGATGATGCACCCAACCACAATTAGCCAATTGCGTAAGCTCAAGGCCTCATCTTCTGCAAACAACTTCCTAGAGGTTGGTGATGACGATGGCGGCGCTGTTGTTTACATCTTTGGCTATCCAGTCATTCCTAACCCATACATGAGCACAACAGCCGCTGGTAATTATCCAGTCTATTTGGCCGAATGGGACAAGTTTATGACTATTGCTGATCGCGAAGAAATGAGCATTCAGCGTTTAGATCAAACAGCACCTGGATTTATCACTCTGTTTGCTGAAAAGCGTGTAGTTTCTACTATTCGTGATGTATTCGCGGGTGTTCGCTTAGTTGGTCCAGCCTAATTGAAGGTTAGTCATGCCTAATGATCCGTATATCTCAGGACCTTTTTTGGGTTCTAGCCGTAACCCTTACAGTTACGAAAAAGTTGAGCAAGTTAGCCGCGATATTCAAACATCGTGGTTAACTCTTGACGAAATTACGAATCAGTTAAACCTTTTTCAAGACGAAAGCCAAGATGGTTATCTGTTGAATTTGGAATTGGCTACTCGTATGGCCATTGAGGATTACTTGGGAATGAGCATTTTCCCAATTCAATACAAAGTTTATTACGGCGCAACCAATTCCACTGGCACTCAGATGTGCTTGGATTTGCCAGAGGTTTCACAGGATTTTAGAAATACTTTAGGCACAGTGATTAATTCGGTTGGTTATTGGAGCGCCGATTCAGTTCCAGTATTTAATGTTTTGCCAAAAACATCGTATTACTACGACCCAACTGGCAATAAGATTGTTATATCCGCTGGAATGCCATCAGAAGTCAATCAGGTGATGACCAATCCTATCGTGGCTACTTACACTACTAATGCAAGCCCACTCGCTCAATACCCCGTTATTAAGCAAGCTGGATTGCTTCTTTTAACTCACCTATACAATCAGCGTAGCGATACAACATTTGGAGTATTACACAAGATTCCATTTGGTGTAGAAGCCCTTTTAAGACCATACAAACCATTGGTGCTGTAAATGGGTATTAATCGCTACGAAAATGTAGAGGTCAATTCCGTTACCAATGGCACGGATAGTCTTGGTCAATATACGACCACGATTACCCCTTGGTTTGCTACTCGCGCCCGTGTAAGGGATGTGTCTAACAGCTTGAGAATTGCTGATCGATACAGAGCCTATCAGGAACTTGTAAATCTGACATTTAACTACACCCCAAACATGAAAATGATTGTGGATGACCAAGACCTCTACAGTATTACATGGAGAGGAAAGGAATGGCGGATTACTGATGTGCGAGAATCAGATGATCGCATGAATATTACATTGCTTTGTTTCTACAACGATCCGAGTACCGCCGTATGACAACTCAAAACAATCCAGTCGATTACGCGGAAGCTATTCAGTATCAGCTTGCTAGTATCGTTAATCCTGTTCCTGTTTACGCTAATTTCAACAGAAATTTCGCTAAACAAGACAAGTTTTTAACTTGGCAATTGCGTAATATTCACCAGCCTGTATATACTGGTAGCGTACAAAGCATCAAGGGCATCGATAGGCCAACATTTCAAATATCAATATTTGCTCAATCGATGGCTGATGCCTTTGGATTGTCTGATGAAATTTTGCAGTCACTCCACGGATATTCTGGAGAATTTGGTGGACCAAGTGGTTTTTTTATTGCCAAAGCTGATGTTTTTTGGTTATATAATAGCTACGATGATGAATTAAAATTACATCAAATATTTTTAGATTGCACGATTGATGTGCCAGCATAAGACAAGATTTATTAACTTTTTTTAAAATGAGGTTTCAAAATGCCATTAATTAATAAAGTCTTACCTGGATATGTTGCAACTCTATGGATGCAAGATGCAGTCGATCCTACTCCTTTGACTGATGCTCAGTTATCTACTTGGACAGCCCAAGTGCAAAACATCGTTGGTACAGCCGCTGGCGGCCTTGGTACTGATGGTATGTTGGTTCCTGTAGAAGCTATTCCAGCTTTTGGTGCTGACGATGCATCTGCCGCTTACTCTGTGGCTGGCGCTCGTACTGGTGCTAAGATCACTACTCAGAACCAAGTTACTTCTATGACTATTACTGCCGCTTGGAATTCTGCTGATCCAGCATTGCTCCAAATTCGCGCCGATGGTTACAGCGGTTCTACTATCCGTACTTACACTGTTGCTGTTTATGACGGCACAGATACTGTTGCTTACTCATTCAATGCTCGCGTTGGTGGTTTGCAATGGGATATGTCCCCATCTGCTGAAGGTAAATTCATCTTTACTATTCACCCAGTAGGCGGAAACAGCTACGGCTGGTCAACCAACTCTTAATATAATAGCCCCCGAAAGGGGGCTATTACAATACATGACAGATATAAAAAACTCAGACGATTTACTCACATTTTTAGTTTCACAATCCCAATCAGGCGGAAAAGCTTGGTTTGGTTTTCCTCAACAGCGGATTGTTGGAATCTATATGTGCTACGAATTGGCAAAGCTTCATGCCAACACAATGACCCCCAATGAGGTCGTTGAATATGCAATTGAACTTAACAACAAAATATATTCCAAGATAATAAAAGGTGATTCACAATGAGTAGATTAGCTACAGCATTCAAATTAGACGATTCAATCCGTACAAAAGAATTTGAATTAGGCGGCTTTAAATTTAAAGTTCGCGTTCCTCTTGATAAAGAATTAGAGGATATTACAAAACGATTCTTATCCCCATCTGATGAGTTGGTTAATGCCAGAATGGATAAGATGAAGGGTTTGTTATCCGCAGAAGATTCAAATGTAGAAATTAATAAAGACAGCATTATTTCAGTTCTTCGCATGGAGCAAAAAATTACTGAATATGTGCGCCTTTTAGTGCCAAATGAAGGCAGTATTTCGGATATTACCTATGAGGAAATCTCGGAGGAATTTCCATTGCAAGTTCAATTAGAGCTATTAGAAAAGATTACTGAAGCTATACAACCTGGATATAAGGATGCCCGAAAAAACTAATTCGGGATATTCATCAGCAAGCTAGAGCCTATATTTGGGCGCATGGTGGATGTCCCGACAACATACCGACTGACGATATGCGGAATATTGAGATCATGCTTCACGATGGAATGATAGGACAGAAATCTGTCTTATTGGCTCTTAGTGCGCTGACCACAGGTAATCTCAATTCCAAGTTGAAACCTACGGCAATTCCATATAAGATGGAAACAATCTTGCCATTGGTCCACGATTACATTTCGCCACCTCCAACGGAGGAAGAAAAGCAATCTCAAGTCAATGCCAATTTGTCCAGCTACATTGCAATGCATCCTAATGCTCCAGCGAAATTGAAAAATGGTCGATAAAGTCATTAAGCTAGAAGGTTTTTCTGAGTTTGAAACTCAGCTTCATGCATTGGCTAACGGATATAGACATGATTTGGTGGCTCGTAATACTTTAGTAAAAGCTGGCCGCGTAGCAATGGAACCAGTATTACGAAGCGTAGAATCACTGGCCCCATACGATGAAGTTCATAATACTTCTGGTATTCACTTGCGAGATACCAGAAGGATTGATTCTAGGATTCCATACGATAGTGACAAAGCATCGCCAATGATTAGTGAAACCGATGCATCCATCACTGTTGTATCTGTAAAAAGATCAGCCGTTTCACTTTCTCAAGAATATGGAAACGCAAGAACAGTTGCACAACCATATTTGAGAATTTCTTTAGAAAGAAATGTTGATTTAGTCCTAAGTATATTAAAATCACAGCTAGGTCAAATTATCCCTGACTATTGGAAAAGTCTAAAACGGCGAGGAATTAAATAATGGCTAATCAATACGCGGCACGATTAGGAGTATTACTTGGTATTGATACAGCCGAATTTAGTTCTGGTGTAGATAAGGCCGTTGCTGAAACACGCAAATTAAAGCGTTCCATTGAATCGGAAATGAAGGCCGCTGAGAAAGAAATTCAGCGCCTTAAATATGCAACTGAAGATTATGGCAAGGAAGTTACTGCCGTAACCTTGATGCAAAGACAATTGGCCGAAGGTGGCCGTTATGCCAATTTAGCTAAAAATTCCAGCACATTTGCCGCGGCGATGCTTAAAGAAGCCGCCGCTTTAGATGCTGTCAGAGAGGCCAATAAGAAATTGGATGCATCTAGGGGCATGGGCGCGGCAGGAATGGACCGCTATTTAAAACAGGCCCTTGCTTATCAAACAACCGACATCGTAACCAGCTTGGCTGGCGGGCAAAACCCATTGATGGTTTTGTTGCAACAAGGCGGTCAATTGCGCGATCAGTTTGGCGGATTTGGACCATTGTTTAAGGGTATTGCAGAAGCAGTTACTATTGGCAAAGTTGCTTTTGTCGGCTTAGGGGCCGCAATTGGAGCAGTTGCATTTGCCGCCTATAAAGGCGCAAATGAATTTGCTAAATTGCGTGATGATTTAATACTTACTAACAACTATGCCGGTGTTACTCAAAGTAGTTTTGTAAAGTTATCAAAAGAACTTAGTGAAAATCTAAAAATCTCCGTTGGGGATGCAAAAGATATTTTTGGTGCGTTAGTTTCTTCAGGCAAATTAACGCAAGCAAATATGGATAGCATTGCTCAGGCTATTGGCAGTGTGGCAAAACTAAGTGGAGAATCCGCTGAAGCAGTTACTCAAAAATTATTGCCATCATTTGATGGCACAACTGCATCCGCTCAAAGATTAAATTCTCAATATCATTTTCTAACTATTGAACAATACAAATACATTGAGAATCTTAATCGCCAAGGAAAGCTACAGGAAGCGGCCAGGTTCACAGCCGATGCATTGAATCAAAGCTTACAAGGACAAAAGCGTGAATTAGGACTTTTGGAGTCAGCATGGAGCGCGACCACTAAAGCCGCTAGTGAGTTTTGGAATACGATGCTGGAGATTGGTAAGCCAGCTACATTGCAAGATGCCGTTGACAATTCTCGTAAGGCAATGCTTTCTGCATCCGAGGCATTAACTGGAAATATGTCCCCCTTGGCAAGGCAAAATGCAGAAAAGCTTTTTAATCAATCTGTTGAAGCATATAAAAAAGCCAGTGCTGAGTTAGATGCAGAAAAAGACAAGACCTTAAAGAACTCTGCTCAGAAAGCCGCAGATCAGGCAAAAATTGACAATTGGACAAAAGCAGGTGGCGCAGAAAAAGCCGCAAGCTATGTTGCTGAGTACGAAAAGCTGAAAGCAGATGAAGTATTTCAGAAGAAAATGTTTGATGCTAATAAGTTTGAAAAGATTCAGTTGGAATCTGCCAAGCGTATTGCTGATAAAGAGATTGAGATTGCTAAAGCCAGTGGGCAAGAGATGGGTCAATTTTCTGGTCAACAAGCGCAAATTATGGCTCAATTTAGAATTAACGAAGAATTAAAAGTAGCTCAAGAAATCCAAAAGGTTAATAGAGAAGCTTATAAGTCTGCCAGTGAAAAGCAAATTACAGAGCGCGATGCTTTAGACATGGAAAAGCAAAAATTGGGCATATATCAGTCCAATTTTTTCTTGACCGAAAAAGAAGCCAAACTTGCAGAGCAAAGATTAGAAACTCAACAAAAAATTGCTGAAATTTTACGCAATGAAGATTTAACCGCCGGTGCAAAAGACAAGTTAATTGAACAGCAAGAAGCAATTGGCAAAACAAAAGAAGAAATTATTGGACTTGGAGATAAGCTTCAATACATTAAAGATGTCAATGCCGCCGTATTTCAAAGCATGGCAATGTCAATTCAGGCATTTCTTATTACTGGTAAGTTTAATTTCAAGAACTTTGCTTTATCTGTAATTGCAAGCCTTATGCAAATTCAATCTCAAATGATGGCTATGGCCGCTATGAGAGGTATGTCATCTATATTTGGAGGTATGTTTGGCGGGTTTGCTGGTTTAGGCGGAACAAGCTATACAAGCCCAGGGGTCGGTGGAACATTTACCGGACCAAGCTTTCAAATGGCAACAGCGGCGGATGGCGGTTTTATTAATGGACCAACCCTGGTCGGAGAAAATGGGCCAGAATTATTTATCCCCAGTGGTGCAGGAACAATTATTCCAAATCAACAAATGAATAACTATGGAAATGGTCAAGCACAAAATATATTTAATGGTCCTTATATTGCCAATATGTCCGCAATTGACACGCAATCTGGAGTGCAATTCTTAGCAAAAAATAAAATGACGATTTGGAGTATGAATCAGTCAGCCAATCGTTCAGTTCCAGCGGGTAGATAAATATGAGTCTCAATCAAATTCTTGCTATTAGCGAATCAGTAGGGATTAACGACCAAAGATTTGTTGGTCAGGTAATTAGCCGAAATCAAAGAATTTCTACATCAGAAATTTTGACAGTAGTTCCATTTGCTTTTGAAATGAAGCCAATGAATTATTTGTATTACAGTAAAAATCGAAATTTATTAAATTCATTGCGTATTCCTGATAAAGCACTTGCTCAATATTTAAATTTTCCATCTACAGGATGGAAAAGTTATGTTCAATATCAAGGCGAAATGACATCCGGTCAAATTTCTACAAGCCAATGGCAAACAGACTCAATAAATAAAAATTTAGTATTAGGCAATCTTCCAAGCAATATTGATATGCCATCAAACAAATATGTAGTTAAGCAAGGTGATTTTTGTCAAGTAGGTCTTTATTCTTATATTGCTACTTCTGATGTTTTAAGAGGTTCTGGAACTACGGTTAATATTCCAGTTCATAGAAATTTAATTACCTCAGTAACATCTCCAATAAACGCAGTCATTGGCGAATATGGAACAACTGTTAGCATGGGCGGATCAACTTATACCGGAGTTACATTTCAGGTAATACTTAGAGATTATCCAACCTACACATTAATACCATGCGTTGAAAATGATTCTTTTATTGAATGGTCTGGATCATTCAAAGCTTTTGAGGATGTTTTGTAATGGACAATATTGCACCAGTTCAAAATACGAACAACATTCGTTATGCAGATTTTGTTCGCGTAACAACTCCATCCGCAACATATCGATTTGCCAGCACTCCATCTGCGCTAACAATTCCTGCTGTTGATTCTGAACCTTTTGATGCTTTAGGGGTTTTGATGAAAGTTGGAGATACTCAACGCGATATTAAATCTACTGCCAATGAAACCACTTTTACATTAGTTGGTATTGATACGGCGGCATTGGGATGGGTGTTGGGGCAAGAAATTAAAGGAAGTCAAATTGAAGCCTGGAAAGGTTTTTTTAACACCGATGGTGAATTAATCACAACTGGTGGATCTGGCGGTCTTTATCAATTTTTTAATGGATATGTAAATAGTTTTGCCATTGAAGAAACTTGGATGGAAGAAGTAAGGCAATTTGTTGGTGTTATTAGTGTTGCCGCATCATCCATTCAGCTTATTCTTAAAAATAGAACCGCTGGAAGATATACTAACGACAACAATTGGCAATTTTTTACCCCTGGCGATACAAGTATGAATAGGGTTGCTTTTATTACAAACATTAATTACAACTTTGGAAAGGGCGCAAGTCCAAATTCATAATGATAAGACAAGCTACAAAACACGACAAAAAACAAATAATAGAGCTAATGAAGCTTTTTAGATCCGAAGCTGGAATTAAGCAATATCACAATATAGACAATGAACCATATTGGAATAAATTGCTTGATACCATATTGTCTGGAGCTGGTATTATTTTTATAGAAGATGGTGTTGGTTTAATTATGGCTATTATCACGCCAACAATTTGGTGTGATAAAACACTTCAAATGCAAGAATTAGCATGGTATGTAAAGCCAGAGCAAAGAAATACAAGCGTTGGTTATAGATTGCTCAAAAAGTATGTAGAGTATGGCAAAGAGTTAAAAAACCAGGGCAGAATATCTATGTTTGCAATAGCAAAAATGGTTACAAGCCCTGATATAAAATATGGTAAGTTTGGATTTACCAAACTAGATGAGAACTGGATTCAGTAATGTTTAAAATTTGGCTTGCCTTATTTCTTTTAGTTTTTTCAACATCTTCTTTTGCAATTGGGGTAACAATTGCAACTGCTGTATTGGCTGGAACGGTATATGCTTCATACGCTGTTGCCCTTGGTTTTGCAATCAATATGCTTGTTTCTGTGGTTGTGAGCAAAGCATTTGCAACAAATCCATCGTTCGACAATGGAATATCTGGAGGTACAATTCAAGACCCCGGGAACAATCAGCAAGTACCTCCAGCAACGGATAATAAACTTCCAGTAGTATATGGGTCTGCTTATGTAGGAGGAACAATAACTGATTTAAGCATTAGCTCTGACAATCAACAGCTTTATTATGTTTTATCGATTTGCGAAGTAACTAATACTAACCCTGGACAAACGCCAGATAATATTACATTTGGAGATATTTATTTTGGCGGGAAAAAAGTTATTTTTCAAAGCAATGGATATACAGTTGCAAGTTTATTAGATGAATCAACAGGGGCTTATGACACATCTGTAAACGGAAGAATTGAATTCTTTTTATATAGTAACGGTTCTAATAGCCCAACAAATTCTAGTTTGTCAGCCATACAGGTAATGCAAACATCTGGTCTTATTTACACATGGGATTCAACAAAATTAATGACAAATTGTGCTTTTGCAATTTGTCATTTATCTTATAGTCAAACTGCCAATATTAGAGGTTTAGAACAAACAAAATTCCAGGTAACTAATAGCAGAACAGACACTGGCGATTGCTTTTATGATTATTTAATTAATACTAGATATGGTTGTGCAATAGGATCAAATCAAATTGATACAACAAGCCTTGATGCGCTAACAACATATTCTAACGGCTCTTTTGAATATACAGATGCTGATGGTTTTGCGGCTTTTCAGCCTAGATTTAAATTTAATGGTTTACTAGATACAAAATCTACAGTAATGGACAATTTGCAAGCAATGGCAACCTGTTGTGATTGCTTGATTAAATACAATGAAATTACTGCTAAATGGGGTGTAATAGTTCAGCAACCGTACTATGACTATGCAATGAATATTAACGATAGCAATATGATTTCTGCTATTCAAATAACTCCGTTAGATATAGCATCTTCATATAATGTTGTTGAATGTAAATTCCCAGATAATTCAAATCAAGACTCATTTAATTCGGCTACATTTGATTTATCCGAAATTGACCCGGCGTTGTTATATCCCAATGAACCAGTAAATAAAATCTCTGTGAGCCTACCACTGGTTAATAATGATGTTACGGCTCAGTATGTTGCCACTAGGCTATTAAAGGCCGGTCGCGAAGATTTGCAAGTTCAAGTTAGTGTTAATTTCGTTGGAATTCAATTAGAGTCTGGCGATATTGTTTCTTTAACTAATAGCAATTATGGATGGGTTGCAAAGCCATTTAGAATTAATAAAGTAATACAATCATTTAAAGAAGATGGTTCAATAGCTGTTCAATTGAATATGTCTGAATACAATGCGGCAGTTTATGATGATTCAGATGTTACACAATTTCAGCCAGCGCCAAATACAGGTATTGGAAGTCCAACTACATTTGGCACTTTAACTGCACCAACAGTTTACTCATCCTCTGAAACCTCCAATATTCCATATATTCAAATTGAAGCTTTTACTGCCCCCAATGGTATCACTCAATACATGGAAATATGGTATTCCGCATTTAACAATCCATTGGAAACCCAAATGGTATTCGCTGGTACAAGTGAAATTCAGTCAAATGGAAACCCATATTTACCGCTTTCACTAATACCCCCTGTAACGCTTACTAATATTCCATCTGGAGATTGGTATTTCTTTACTAGAGCGGTAAACAGCATTGCTTCATCAGCCTATAGCCCAGCAAGTTCGTTGTTTACTTGGCGACCAAGAACATTCCAGTATTCACAGCGTTATCTATCAGTTGCTTATGCCGATGATGAGATAGGTACTGGATTTAGTTTTGATCCAAGGGGTAAAACATATTATGGATTGTTTAATCAAAACAGTGCTACTCCAAATCCTGCCGTTGAGAGTTACACTTGGTATTTATCCCCAACAGCGTTTAATTCAACTGGATCATTAATTTATCTGTTATATACCAACAGAAATGATAGAAGATTTAGTTTTTCAGCCGGTTTTGCGGGGTACGCCGGCGGTTCTGGTGCCTTTGTTCCAACATCAACAGCAACCTATGATCCATCTTTGTGGGCTGGATTGCCAGACGGAATTAACATTATTGATCTTGATTTAAGAACTGGACAATTAACTCAAACAGGTACAACATCTGTAGGAACTGGAGAGTTATCAGTTATTAATAATCCAGACGGCACACTAAGAGCGCAATTACAAGAATATCTTGATTTTGGCGGTCCATACACAAAAACATCTTCTGTTGCTCTTTTAACAATTGATGTCTATGGCAGAGTTGTTGGTTTTGAAACTCCGGATGATTTTAACTATACACAAGAAATATTTACAGCAACTGCTGGGCAAACCGTATTTAATGTTACCAGGGCATCTACATATATTAGCGGTCAATGCTGGGTATTTAGTAATGGTCTATTTTATGACCCAAGTATGTTTACAGATACAGGCGGTTCTACAGGAACAGTAACTTTAGCCACAGGTGCAAATGCTGGGGATATTATTACGATTGTTTCTTTTAGGTCATCTAATTCTTCAACTGGTGTATATAGCTCATTTACAATAAATTCAGCTACATTAACAAATCAAGCTAGTTATACTGTATCAGGGTTTGACCTAAATACAGGATACGAGTTGCTGTTTTTAAACGGCACTATTGTTAATGCTGAAGATTATGACATTAATGGTCAGGACATTACTTTTATTGCCAACGCAACAGGAAATTTACAAATAATCCAATGGTCTCCAAACAACCTTGGAGTACCCAATGGAACGCCTGTTAATGTGGATGTATTTACTATAGTAGGTCAGACATTATATTCATTCGCCTATAATATTAATGCGTTTAATTTATATGGCAATGGATGTTTATATAAACAAGGTACTGATTACACAACATCAACCAATACCTACACTTTGACCAATATTCCAACAACCAATACCAATCTTATGGTACAACAGACTTTTGCTAGAACTGGAGCCGCATAAATGACACAGGCATATAACTTATCGCAATTTGCTAATTTTCTTAACGCCTCAGGACAAGTTTCTGCGGCCGGTATTCAGTCTGGTGTAACGCTCCCTAGTGGCACTGTAAGCCTTTACTATCAGGCTTCCGCACCTACAGGATGGACTCAAATTACATCATTAAATGATTATGACTTAAGATTAGTTAGCGGTGTTGGCGGAACCACTGGCGGAACCACTGCATATTCAACAGTATTTACCAACCAAACCCCTACAATTAGCGGAGGGTCATTAAGCGGCTCTATTGGAGCAACAACACTTTCTGTTGCACAAATGCCTAGCCATGCCCATCAAACTTCTTTTGTAGTAGGCAATACATTAGATTCAGGTGGAAATATTTATTCTGCTAGCAATAGTGTTAGCACTACAACGCTTAATACCGACTCTCAAGGCGGTGGCGGATCACATACTCACTCATTTTCAGGTAGCATAGGCACAATCACAGCATCAGCTATTACTTTAAATGTAAGATACGCTAATATTATTATTTGTAGTAAAAATTAATACAAAATATGAAAATAGAACCTAAAAATAATTGCCCTTTAAATAACTTTAAACCTTGCAAACAATTGGATTGCGCTTGGTTTATTGAAATTCATGGTACAAACCCTAATACTGGAGAGTTAGTTAAAGATTGGGGATGCACGATGGCTATGATGCCTATGATGTTATTAGAAAATGCTAAACAACAACATAGCACAGCCGCCGCTGTTGAGTCATTTAGAAATGAAATGGTTAAAGCCAATGAATCTAGCCAACAATTATTGATTGCATCTAGCAAACTACTTGAGGGATAAGAAATGAAATTAACTATTATTGTTGATGATAAGGCTGTTTATGTTGATGGTGTAATGCGTGTTATTGATACTAAAAACTGTGGAATTAGCAGTAATATACACGCCTTACAATGGATGGATGATTCCGGATGGATTGAATATTCTGTAGGAAGATACGGGAAAAAGGCTGACAATAAGCCTATTACGGAAATCCCAGAGTGGGCAAATAATTGTTATATTGAGTGGCAAAAATTAGAATCCCCCGTAGTATAATTTTATAAAAGACAAAATACGATCCATAGGTGAGTGGAGCGCCATTCCCTATTAACCGAGAATTGGAGAGATCATGGCAGTCTTTAATAAAAACACGCTTACTCAGATAAGCGGGTTCGACAATCAAATCATCGCTGGCGAATTGGTTTGGGAGCAAAATACCTTTTGGAATTTAACTCTTAATGATTCTGACGGCAACCCTATAGATTTAACTTACGCATCAATTGATGCTCAAATTATTCGTAGAACATTAACCAATGTCCGAGATTCTCGCTATGGTTTGACATTTGATATAGGCGATTACACCCCTACACCTACAGCAATTCCTTTAGTTATTGAAAATGTAGATAATTTAACTGGCACTTTTACGCTTGTTATTGAAAATAATGTATGGGGATTAATAGCAAATCAGCCTGATTTAGATATTAATAGCATTAATGGCGCTGGGTTTTCAGGGCGTATTAAAATAAGTTTTCCACAGGTAGGAAGCACCCCAGCGAATGACATGATTATTTTTCTGTTATTTATTGTGCGATCTGACGCTATTATTAATGTTTAGGAATTATCATGCCATTTGAATATGACAAATCACAGCAAGTTACATTAGTTTTAAACCAAGGCATTATTGGTCCTACTGGTCCAGCGGGTAGTGCTGGTGGTCCAACAGGGTCGCAAGGTCCTGCTGGTATAGCTGGAGCAACTGGACCAACTGGCAATTCAGGACCTACTGGTCCAACTGGTGCGGCTTCTACTATAGCTGGTCCAACAGGAGCAACTGGACCAACTGGCTTGCAAGGCGTTCAAGGGAATAATGGCCCAACTGGTCCACAAGGTATTCAAGGCGTACAAGGTAATGCTGGTCCAACAGGAGCTACTGGTGCGGAATCAACTGTGCAAGGACCAACAGGACCTACAGGATCACAGGGAATACAAGGAAACCAGGGTCCGACAGGAGCGCAAGGTATCCAAGGTATTCAGGGCAATCAAGGCGACACAGGACCTACTGGACCAACTGGTCCAACTGGTGCGGCATCTACAATTGCTGGACCAACTGGTCCGTCAGGTGTTGGTCCAACAGGGGCACAAGGTATACAGGGAGAACAGGGAATTCAGGGCATCCAAGGACCAACAGGTCCGACAGGCGCACAAGGTATTCAAGGTTCAGTTGGTCCGACAGGAGCAGATTCAACTGTAGCTGGTCCAACTGGCTCAGTCGGTCCAACTGGCGCACAAGGCGATCAAGGTATTCAAGGTGTTGCTGGTCCAACAGGTCCACAAGGCGTTCAGGGTGAACAAGGTTTTGTTGGTCCAACAGGCGCACAAGGAATACAGGGTGTGACAGGGCCAACTGGTCCAACTGGGTCACAGGGTATTCAAGGTAATAGCATTACTGGTCCAACTGGACCGACTGGCGCTCAAGGTCCTATTGGAACTGGCGGTACGGTTGCGTATTGGGGTGGTTTTATTGATGACACCGTTCAAACTATTATCAGCACAACAACAGCTTACGCAATAACTTTAAATACAACAGATACTAATAGTAATGGGGTTAGTGTTGTTGATGGCAGTAAAGTTACATACGCACATAATGGTGTGTATAACTTTACCTATTCTTTGCAAATGGTAAATACATCTACAGACCATGTAGATACTAGAGTGTGGATTAAGAAAAACGGAACAGATGTTCCTGATTCAGCTTCATTATTTGCTGTAACTCCTAGTCGGGCTGGGTTTGATGGAAATTTTATTGCTGTATGTAATTATTCTTTCCAAGTTACGGCTGGAGATTATATTCAACTGTATTGGCAATCTGAATCTACAGCAGTATCTTTAGAAACTATTGCCAGCGGCACAACACCAACAACGCCAATTTCCCCAGCGGTAATTGTTACTACTCAACAAGTAACTTATACACAGCTTGGACCAACAGGACCACAAGGTGATACAGGCGTGGCTGGTCCGACAGGACCAACTGGTGCGCAAGGTATTCAAGGCGTTGTTGGACCAACTGGTGCGCAAGGTATTCAAGGTGTTGTTGGACCAACTGGTTCACAGGGAATTCAAGGAATCCAAGGCGAGCAAGGTATTCAGGGAATCCAAGGACCAACTGGCTCACAAGGAATCCAAGGACCAACAGGACCAACTGGCGCAACAGGCGCTGATTCTACTGTGGCTGGACCAACAGGTCCGACAGGCGCTCAGGGTATCCAAGGTATTCAAGGACCGACAGGACCACAAGGTATTCAGGGTATCCAAGGTGATCAAGGTATTCAGGGCGTAGTAGGTCCAACTGGTCCGACTGGTCCACAAGGTGAGCAAGGAATACAGGGTATTCAAGGTCCGACTGGACCAACAGGCGCTCAAGGCATTCAAGGCGAACAAGGTATTCAGGGTATTGTTGGACCGACTGGACCAACAGGATCAACTGGTTTGACTGGGGATACTGGACCAACTGGACCTCAAGGAATTCAAGGGGTGACTGGACCTACAGGTCCACAAGGCATACAGGGTATTCAAGGTGTGCAAGGGGTTGTTGGACCTACAGGACCGCAAGGAGTTCAAGGAGATGTTGGACCAACAGGACCAACAGGGGCTAATGGCTCTGCTGGATCAAGCGGTCCTACTGGACCAACTGGTGCTCAAGGTATTGTTTCCGCTAACTGGACAATTACACAGTCTGGCACAACTCTTTACTTTAACTACAATGGCGTAGCTAAATTCTCTATGAGTTCCACTGGAGCATTTGTAGCTGTAGATAACATTACTGCATACGGAACACCATAATGGCTACACCTATTACTGGAGCTATCTCTATGGCTGATGTTAGGACCGAATTGGGACTAACTGGAGCAATTAGTTTTGGAACAACTTTAGTAAGACAATTATCGGATCAATTGTCAGGTGCAGTTGCATTAAGTAGCGCAAGAGCCGCCAAATATTTAAATTCAACAGTTACCAATCAAAATGTATTTTCTAGTTTTTTTGGCTCTCCATCAACTTCGACTTCTTATAAAGTTTTAGTAGGAACTAGCGGAGTTATAGGAGCAACAAGTGGAAATACCGCATTAACATTAGGACAATTCCCCACTGGCTCTAGTATTGTTATAAATAATTATGGTCAAATTGGCGGATATGGAGGCGCTGGTGGCGCACCTACTGGCTCTGCTGGTGGTGATGCAATTTATGCTAGTTATGCAAACCAAACTGTAACGATTAATAACCAATCTGGCGCATTTGTTCGAGGCGGTGGCGGTGGCGGTGGTAGAGGGGGTACTGGAGGCACTGGAGGTACTGGAGGTCAAGGCTCTTATCAATACTTAGTAAACCTTGGAGGATACGGGGGGCAAGGAAATACCGCTGGTTGCGATATTGGCTGTAGAGAAGCGTGGAATGTTCCATCTTCTTTTTGTAATGGAACTTGCACGCCAAATTATATAAAAGGACAATATACTCGTTACCTCTGTGATAATTGCTCTTATTATGCTACTGCATATACAAGCGGCGGTGCTGGCGGCGGCGGCGGCGCTGGTGGCAATGGTGGTCGTGGTCAAGGATATGATGGCGCTAACGCTTCAGGTTCCACTGGTTCGGGCGGAAACGCTGGAGCCTTTGGAGGCACTAATGCGGGTCGTGGAGGCACAGGAGGCACAGGCGGTACAGGTGGCACAGGTGGTGTCTGGGGGGCAACTGGCGCAAATGGTAATACTGGTAGCACTGGCTCAACTGGCGCATCAGGAAACTATACTGGCGGGTCTGCTGGCGCTGGCGGGTCCGCTGGTTCTGGTGGGGGAGCCGCTGGTAGATATTTGGTTAAAGGCGGTAATTCAGTAACTTTTAATAATAGCGGAACAATCGCTGGAGGATTGGCATGAGCACAGTAAAATACACAATTACAAAATTTGATAAAGAAAACAAATTATTGGTGGTTACTTTTGAAGATGGCGGATGGGCTGAAATTGGACTTGTAAATCCTTTACCCAAAGATCAACAGGAATTAGAAAATATTATTAAACAATTTACTGCGCCAAAGGAAGCGATTGATGCACAAACCAATCCTGATGCAGATTTAACCTATATTGATAATTTAATTAATATAGAGCAAGAGTGCGAAAGATTGGTTTTAACTCAAACATCTACGCCTAATGAAGCCGATCCAGAGGTTGAAGCAAATTTAAAAATGTGGCAAGACATAGAATTTAAGAAAAAAGTTGGCGAAGCATTAGTATCATTGGGAATTGTGGAAAACAATCCAGCAGAAATTCCAGTTGCACAGTCATGATAAAAGCATCAAAAGAAATACAACAAAAAAGGCTAGAAATATGTATGCCTTGTGAATATGTAAAATATTTACCAATTGTAAATATTGCTAATTGCTCTGCTTGCGGTTGTCCAATAAAAACTAAAATATTATTAAATTTTGCAAAATGTCCAAAAGGTAAATGGTAATGGCATATCCAAACACTAAAATTACTGCAATAAAAAATCTATGGGTTCGTCAAATGAATTTTGAAAATATTGGCGACAAAAATGAAGGTCATGTCCATAATTATGACCATTTAACTTTATTAGCTTATGGCTCTGTAAAAGTTGATGTAGAAGGCAATATTACAACTTATGAAGCTCCGCAAATGATTTTTATTGCTAAAGGTAAAAGACATTTTTTAGAAGCAACTAAACCAAATACAATAGCATATTGCGTTCATGCCTTAAGAAACTCAGAAAGTGAAGATGCGGATATATTAGACCCAGATCAAATTCCATTAGGGGTAAATGCTTTATTTGATGGAATAGCAAAATCTTTGTAAATTAAAAAAAATAGGACAAGATATGAAAATAGCGGTATATGCAATTAGCAAAAATGAAGAACAATTTGTAAAAAGATTTTGTGAATCATCAAAAGATGCTGATTTAATACTTATTGCAGATACAGGATCAACAGATAATACTGTTGCAGAGGCAAAAAAATATGGGGCTACTGTTCATTCCATTTGCGTTAACCCTTGGCGCTTTGATATTGCAAGGGATGTTGCTCTGTGTTTGCTTCCTTCTGATATAGATGTTTGCATCAGCTTAGACCTTGACGAAGAATTGCAACCAGGGTGGCGAGAAGAAATTGAAAGAGTATGGCAAGAAAATACTACCCGCCTAAGATACAAATTCGATTGGGGACAAGGGATTGCGTTCTTTTATGAAAAAATACATCATCGAAAAGGATACCATTGGCACCACCCTTGCCATGAGTATCCCGTTCCTGATGTTCGTACTAATGAAGTATGGGCACATACTGATATGCTTTTGGTGGTACACAAACCAGACCCTACTAAAAGTCGTGGGCAATATCTTGACCTCTTAGAAGTATCTGTAAAAGAAGATCCTCGTTGCCCTAGAAATGCTTTTTACTACGCAAGGGAATTGACTTTTTATAATAATCACCTTGAGGCTATTGTCGCTTTAAATAAATACCTTGATATGCCAGAAGCGACTTGGCCCAATGAGCGTTGCTATGCGATGCGGCTTTTAGGCAAAACTTACGATGCATTAAATCAAGATGGAAGAAGCTGGTTTAGAAAGGCTTGCAAAGAAGCCCCTAATACCCGTGAGCCTTGGGTTGAATTAGCGCTCTCATGCTATCTCAAACAAGAATGGCAAGAGTGTTATGACTCAGCAAAACGCGCCCTAGAAGTGAAAAATAAAGAACTTGTATATACAATGGACCCATCTGTTTGGGGCGCGAAGCCACATGATTTATTAGCCATATCTGCATATAATTTGGGTATGAAAAATGAGGCAATAAAGCATGGTAAAATTGCCTCTGAATTAGAACCAGATAATACAAGACTACAAAATAATCTCACTTATTATCTGGAGTAGTTATGGAACAAAATTTTCTCAACTGGATTTTTGGAATAGCAAACCTTGTAATAGGTTTTATTCTGAAGGTAATTTGGGATTCTTATAAAGAACTCAAAAAAACAGATTCAACACTTGCTGAAAAAGTGAATTCTATTGAGGTATTGGTTGCTGGCCAGTATGTAAAGCGCGATGATTTTGATCGTGTAGCTCAAGCAATTTTTGTCAAACTTGACAAGATTTCTGACAAATTAGACAGCAAGGCAGACAAATAATGAATATGCAAGACTTACTAAAAGCGGTCATTCCCATTTTAGTAGCTTGCATTGCTTGGCTACTTGGTCAAGTGTCATCTTTTCAAACCAGGTTAACTCAAATCGAAAGCAAAATGCCAGCATTGATTACCAATGATGGCACACCAACCGATAGCCCAATTTCCGCTGAGCGCAGACATTTATTACGCAAAGAAATTGATAAAGATTTGGCGGATTTACAAATTAGAGTAAAACTAATTGAGGAACGCGAAAGGATCAAAAAATAATGTTTGGAATTGATGACATCGTATCCGTAGGTATGAAGCTTGTTGACAAGCTAATTCCTGATCCTGAAGCCAAAGCAAAAGCCCAACTTGACCTAGCTAAACTTGCACAAGAAGGCAAATTAGCAGATATACAGGCCGATGTAGCTGAACAACAAGAGCTTACAAAGCGGCAACAAGCGGATATGACATCCGATTCTTGGTTAAGTAAAAACATTCGCCCTATGACCCTCATTGCAATCTTGATGGGTTATTTTATATTCGCCATGATGTCTGCATTTGATATGGATACAAACAGCAAATATGTAGAACTACTTGGCCAATGGGGAATGCTCATTATGTCATTCTATTTTGGCGGCAGAACCCTTGAAAAGATTATCGACATGAGGTCGAAAAAAGATTAGGGGAAAGTGGATTCCCATGCTTCACATACATTTAACCCCATGAGTACCCTAACCCTATGAATACAAACTTTGATGAATGCCTAAAAAAATTATTGATTCACGAAGGTGGATTTGTAAATCATCCGCAAGACCCTGGTGGCATGACAAACCTTGGAGTTACTGCTAGAGTATGGCAAGAATGGGTTGGCCACGATGTAAACGAAAAGCAGATGCGTGAGTTGACACCATCAATGGTTGCGCCACTTTATAGAAAGAAATACTGGGATGCTTGCAGAGCTGATGAGCTTGTATCTGGTCTTGACTACGCTGTTTTTGATGTCGCTGTTAACTCGGGAGTCGGGCGCGCCGTTAAGCTTTTACAGTCGTGTGTTGGTGCTACTCCTGATGGCGGATATGGTTCTATTACTTCTGCATTAGTAAAAAAAGCCCAGCAAGAAGATCCTGCTAGGCTTATTGAACTTTACTGCGCTAAACGACTGGAATTTCTACAGGCTCTGCCAACTTTTGCGACTTTTGGAAAAGGCTGGAGTCGTAGAGTTTCAGAAGTTAAAGAGGTGGCTTTGCAGATGCTTCATCAATCCCAAGATACTGCTCAAGGCGCTTAATCCTCTGTGTTTCAAAGGAGCAAAGGCTTGAGTAGTATTCGGCATGAGTCTTATGCTCCAAATAACTTCTTTTGGCTGACTCTAGTTCTTTAAAAGCCAAATCAAATGCTTTAGGTGGGTTTACGATGTATTCCCAAATCTGTTTTATTTTATTCATATCTTCTCCCTGTCACTAAACTTGGAACTTTCCTAAACTCATCAATCCGATGTTGCATCGGATGAGGTTTTGGATGGTACGGCTTAAGATTGAATTTCGGTGGTTCTATCTTCTTCATAATGGTTCCTATATATTCTTGGTCTTGGTAATGTCTTATTTTGTTCAAATACTTCATCTACCCATTGAGTAAAACATGGTATATCCATGCCTCTTGGCAGTAGTTTTAAAGCTTCATCAACAACTGTTTCAAGCTTGATTCTTTTCTTTCTGCATCGCATTTAGTTTCCTATAAGCCTCCATGCAAGCTTTTAAGTCGGATCTCAAATGGCGAATTTCTTGCTCTTGTTCAGAAATTTTGTTACTAGATTCAAATGCAAATTTCACCAAGTTCTCCGCGCTCCAACTACTAAAGTCTGCCAATTTCTCTCTCCAATGAATTCATATATTGATGCAAAGCATATCTAACAAAAGCACTTCTTGAAAGTCCAAGTTCTTTTGCTTCTTTATCAATCAATTTTAATTGTTTTGGAGTCATCAATACACCTAACTGCACAAGGTCTTTTTTCTTAGTTGTCATAGTTAAAAACCGCCCCGAAGGGCGGAATAAATTTAAGCAAAATCGTTCATAAAGTCAGTGGCCGCATTGCTTTTAACACCGAAGTCATCCGATGCAGAAGCGCGCCCACCACCAAATGCTTCACCTTTATCCATGAACATCAAATTCTGTAGATAAAAGCTAACACCCTTATTTACTGCTTGATCGTATGCAAAAGCCACGATTGAAGCACGGCCATAGTCACCGCTTACAAATTGCGAAGCTTCACGCAACTCACCACCATCTGAACCAATAACACCTGGTTTTTCAGTAGATTTTGTACGCAGAAAGTAGTGGCCTTTGTAGTAGTCGGCTAGAGGTGATCCATCTTGTTTCGTGGCTGTATCACCATCTTTTAATGGACTACGCAGATTCGGTGGAATCTTCTCGCCAAACTTGGCTACGATGGCTTCTTTCATGGCCATCTTTAAGGCATTAATGGTTTCAGTATCAGACTTAGGAATTAAGAGTTCCGCGCTGTATTCATCTTTACCATTCAAGTCATTTTTGCGTGGAGCAAACCAGTTCAAGAAAGACATACGGACACGACCAGTGATTACTTTTGTTGACATTTTTCAGTTTCCTTTTTAATAGTCGCCGTTATTCAGAATAATTACATTTTTACCCTTTAACTCAACAAATGTTCCATCAAATCTAAGGCCTTGCTTAAATAGTTCGGCATCAAGCATAAATGCCGCTTCTTCCATAGATTCGGCCCTAACTATTGCCGATGTTCCAACTGGGTAATGCCCAGTAAAATCTGTTGTGTAAAAAGTTTTCATTTGTCAGTTTTCCTTTATCAGCTTCAGTTTTCGTTTCCTTGCCAAAATTAGCAAGTAAGATCACTATATCATAAAATTAATTTTCATACACGAAAAATTATGTGATATAGTGAAGGCTAATTAACTGAGAACTGATAAATGAACTTACTGCCACACCAAGAAGTGTCTAAGCAATTCCTTCTAGCCAAAAAGCGTTGCATCTTAGCGGATGAGCCTAGAGTTGGTAAAACCCTAGCAACCGCATCAGCCGCCCTACAAAACCTCCCAGCATTGATTGTTTGCCCAGCCATTGTTAAATCAGTATGGATGTCAGCGTTCACTAACTTAGATCCTGATGTGCCAGTAACTGTTATCAATGGCAAAAAGAATGCCGCTTCCATAGGCGCGGATGGAATTACTATCATCAATTATGACCTATTGGGCGCGATTACTAAAATCGGCAAATTCCAGACTTTAGTATTAGATGAATCGCATCGCATCAAATCGCCTAAAGCCATACGCACTAAGGCGGCAATGAAGCTAATGAAATCGATACCCAATGTCTATGCGTTATCTGGCACACCTATTCCAAATCGCCCTATTGAACTATTTCCACTGTTATCTGGCCTTGGTATATACAAAGGTGGCTACTATGACTTTGCAAGTCGTTACGCAAGGATGTGGAAGGCTCCTTGGGGTATGGATGTATCAGGCGCATCAAACCTACCAGAACTCAAAGAAAAGATGCGCCCTTATGTATTGCGCCGCAAGAAAGCTGATGTATTTACTGAGTATCAAGAGCCAGTGGTATCGCTGATTACATTTGATCTGCCAGTAGATGCAAGAGAAAAAGAGTTCAACGCAGATTCACTACTGGATCATCCTAACCCTATGCTGGCATTTGAAGGGCTGTCAGAAGTAATGAAGGAAGCTGGCTTGCGTAAGGTTAAACCCGCTATTGAATTTATTTTAGATAAGTTAGAAACTGGTGAGTCCATCGTTGTATTTGCTCACCACAAGGAGGTGGTACATGGAATTGAACATCAGCTTGAAGCAAGTGGAGTTGCAACATCAGTTATCACTGGAGAGGTTCCGCAAAACGCTAGAGAACGAATCATCGATAACTTTCAGTCCAGAAAGACTCAAGTATTTATCGGAAATTTGGCGGCCTGTCAGGAAGGAATCGACCTCTCAGTAAGTGACACAGTTATTTTCGTAGAAGCAACATGGCAAACTTCTGCATTGTTGCAAGCATCATCGAGAGTAGAGAACATCAACAAGGCGGGGTGTGCGCCTCTGATTTACTTGCTGACCATTGCAAGAAGTTTGGATCACACCATATTGAAGAAGGTTTTACAGAAGCAAAACATTGTTAACCAAATAATATAAGGATAGAACATGAAAGCATTTCCAAATCCCCATTTAATGGGAACTGAATATTGTGGCATGGATTTACGCGATTACTTTGCGGCTAAAGCAATGCAAGGATATTTGGCTGAAGGCACCGCTTTTAGTAAAAAATCTGGCGAAACTGAAGAAGAAGTATTAGCAAGGGTTTGCTATTTGCAAGCTGATGCAATGATGGAGGCTCGCAAATGAACATTAACGACACATTACAAGAACGCGGTAAACGCTATGGCGAATTTAAGGATCATGCGGAGATTTCTCAATGCCTGCAATGGGACATGAGGCAAACAAGTGGATGGCATAAGCTAGAAGCAGATCAGGCAGAAGCATTAGAAATGATTGCTCACAAAATTGCTCGCATTCTCAATGGCGATCCAAACTACGATGACTCATGGCACGACATTGCTGGTTATGCAACCTTGGTGGCAGATAGATTAAGAAAAGCAAATGGACAATAAACCAGTAGCGTGGATGAATAGTTTAGTTAAATGGGATATTGCAGTAGAGCAAGACATTACGCACGATATTCCACTATACGCCCATCCAGCAGAACCGAAAGAATTAACTGTTCCTGAAAATTCGCAGGATTGGAAAGGAATGGATGGTGCAACTGCCTTTTGGTTAGTTGAACGGCACTCAAACCATTGGGGTGATGCGAAACTAATGATGGAAGAATGGCTAAAAGCTAATACCCATCCAGCAAAGACACTAACAGAATTAAGCGGTGTAGAAATCATTGGAATAAGTGGTAAATATGACTTTAATTATGAAGTAGACATTATTGATTTTGTAAGGGCTTGTTTAAGAAAGGCACAAGAGAAATGAACGCAAATGAATTAGCTGATGCTGTTAAATCAATTTACATTGGTAACCCGTTAGCACCCACTGAATTTCTAATGGCTATTGAAGCAACGCTAAGAGGACAGCAATCTCAAATTGAGATTCTTAAAATACAGATAAGTAATCTTGACTTAGAAAACATTGCATTAAATGAACAGCTTGAATCTTATTTATTTAAGTAGAAATGCGAGAAATGTATGAAAGGTTTTTTGTGCGGTGAAAATCATTGGAACGCAAAATTAGATGATTCTCAGGTTATTCAAATTCGAGAAATGTATGAAGTTAAAAATTTCAAGATTACACAACTTAGCAAAATATTTGGCACTAGCTGGAACACCATAAGCGACATTGTTAAATACAAGGTTAGAACTAAACCGACGACTAATCGCGTTCAGAGGAGTATTTATTTAGGTGGCAATTATGACTATTCAGGACTGAATGAGGTGTGGAAATGAACGCAAGCGAACTAGCTGATTACCTACTGAACTTCATAATGACTGTTGAAGATTATGACGAATCTAAGCATGAGAACGCATCCACCATGCTCCGCCAGCAACAAGCTGAAATAGAAGCGTTGAAAGCTGATAACGAACAACTGTGCAAAGCATTGTTGAAGGCTACAAAATCAATACTAAGAAAGGCACAAGAGGAATGATTAGCAAGGCAAGTGTAGTGCTATGGGGTGGGACTTCTCGCCCGATTGCTAACGGTATTGGTTGGCTACCGTCTACACAGTCAACCCCTAATTTAAGAAAGGCACAAGAGAAATGAACTTTTTATGCGGAATTTTTATTGCTTTAATTCTTATATGGATGTGGCAATACATTAAAGACCCTGTATTTACATGGATAAGAATTAACTTACAAGGTGATAAATACAACGAAAAAGCATTAAGAAAGGCACAAGAGAAATGACATATAGATGCCCCACAAGCCGCAAAGAAACCGATAAGTTTGAGATGACTCAGGTTGAAGTGGCGGAAAAGCTTTTCTTAGATTCCAAAACAATTGCATCAACAGAGCGCAGAGCGATTGAAAAGATTAGAAAGCTACTACAAGATAGAAATTTAACAGCGCAAGATCTACTGGGGGATTGATGGATAAATCTAGGCTAGAGCTATGTAGGAGTTTTACCAATTCAAAAACTATTGCTCAACAAAGAAAGGATGATGAAGAAGCATATTGGACTAGAAAAAGAGAAATACAAGAAATGCACAGTAAAGCTCAAAGATTAATTCGTGCCATTAACTATGCAAATCGCCCTTGGTATAAAAAAATTTTTGATTAAGAAGGACAACAAAAATGATAACTTTATGGGATTGGAAGTGGAGATTTCTTGCCATTGGATTATTGATATATACATTTATATCTAACTATCCTCAAGGAATTTGGAATGCAATGTTAAGTGCTCTTACGCTTTATGCATTTTTAACATTAGGACAATTAGTGTTTCTTGAAATTGAATGGGAACATAAAATAAGGCAAGAAAAATGATAGTTTCTGAATACAAAATAGAAGAATTACAAGTATTGGCTTATCAAGCAGAACAAACCAATACTAATATACCCTTTACTGGCAGGCAAATACGAGAAATTATTAGAATCATCATGGATTTGCGTAGTCAAATAAAGAATTTAGAAAATAAACAACAGGAACAAGATAAATGAGTTCTATATACACAGGTGACAAGAAAATGCATAAACATCGCGATTTAATTATTGCTTGGGCCAATGGTGCTGAGATTGAAGAAAGATATGTAAGCAAACATGAGGAAACTTCTTGGAGTGATTTTAAAGATGGCTTGTGGATGACTGACGATGAATTTGAATACCGAATCAAGCCCAGACCAAAGCCTGATGTTGTCCGCTACTATCACGAGCAATATATGAATATGGAAGTTAAAGAATGCGGCAGAGAGAAAAAAGCCGAGTTTTACACAGATGTTTTGGAATTAACTTGGGATGGAGAAACAGGAAAACTTAAATCAGCAAAGGTACTTAAATAATGACAACTCACACACTATATTCAGCATCATCACTAGACCGCCTGGCGCTTTGCCCTCCATCAGCAAGGATGTCCATTGGCATCGAGGACAAGCCATCCAAGGATGCAGAACGCGGCACTCGTATTCACGCTATTGGCGAAGCATTGCTACTTGGCGGTGCAATTCCCAGCGTTGAAGCGGATGACGAATACACCATTGCAAAGCAGTATGCGGAATATGTTTGGGAGGTTGCAGGCGATGAAGGGGTAATCCATGTCGAGCAAGAATTCCATGACGAATTGGGTTTATACAATCCGAACTTTGGTGGAACCGCTGATGCTGTTGTCTCTGCTGGCCGTCATTTGCATATCATCGACCTTAAGAGTGGCCGCACCGCAGTCCCAGCTAAAGACAACAAACAGATGATGACCTATGCTTTGGGCGCGTGGGACAAGTTTGGCCGCACCAATTACGATTTAATTCATCTTCATATCTTCCAACCAAACAATGTAAGCAGTATTACTTATGGGGCAGAACGATTACTTAGATGGGTTGAAGAACTGATCGAAATTGGCAATCGCGCTGATGATCCATTTGAGAAACCAAATCCATCGGCCAAAGCTTGTCACTTTTGCAAAGCCAAAACAATCTGCCCAGCAATCAGAGAAAAAGTATTAGAGTCCGCCAAACAAGACTTTGCACCTAATAGTCTTGAGCAACAACTTGACGAAGCTAAGTTAGCGAGCACTTGGGCTGAAGCGATTATGGAGCAAGCCAAAGATCAAATTCTCAATGGCGCTAATGCTGGTAAGTGGTACTTAAAGAATGGTCGCAAGATGGTGTCATACAAAGATAAAGTGGGCGCGGAAGCATTTTTCGCGGGAAATCCACTTGCCTTTGAGCTAAAATCTCCATCCGCGTTAAAGAAGGCTGGCTACGAAGTTCCCGAACAATATTTAGAGGAAAAAGTATCCGCCCCATCATTGGCTCGCAAGGAATAAAAAAAGCCAGAGGGTGTTTTAAGTCCTCTGGCATATCTACTAACCCTCATCCTTTTCAGGAAATCAATAGATGAGTAATTTTATAACATTAGACGATCTTTCACTCCCGTTCTGGGAAGAAATTAAAGATCGCCCTGTATTTTGTGGTTTTAAGATCATTGGTGAGCAAAAAGTCCCCGTGGGCGCGGATGGTCAAACAGGCCTTGGCGCTGATGCATCCCTAGAGCGTTTTGGTACATATCAGCAGATCAAATCTATGAATCTGCCGTTCATTGGCATAAGCCTGATGAACCCCATCGAGGTCAAAGGCAAGTATTTAGTCTGCCTAGATTTTGACTGGAAAAGAAGCCCATCAGGGAAAGCGTGGCCAGATATGCTCAAGGTCGTATCGGAACTAGAAGCCCAAGGCGCTTATTACGAAACCTCCTACTCTGGCAAAGGGGCGCACTATTGGGTGCTAACAACGCTAGAAGAAATGCCTAGAAGCGTTAAATTCCCGAACAACTGCGAAATTGAGGTTTTCTCAGGATTTCCGAATCAGAAATCTAATGTCCTAGTGACCGACTATGACATCGAGGGCACATTAAAGCCAATCAAAGCCAAATCTATATTCCCCAAGCAACAAGAACCCGAAAAGAAGGTTGCTCAAAAATTAGGCAATATGAATGTCAATATTGCCGATAACATGGTCAAAGCCGATCAGATTTGCAAACTTATTCCAGCCGATGACTATGAAACTTGGGTTAGAGTTGGAATGATTCTCAAGGGCGAGTTTGGGGACAATGGATACGAGCTATGGAACTCATGGTCCTCCAAATCCGACTCTTACAACCCTGAAATTATGTTCAATAAATGGGCCAGTTTTAACGGCTCTGGGCTGACGATTGCCACTTTGGTACAGATGGGCAAGGATCACGGCTACGAGGTCCCACACCCGCCAAAATCCACCCCACAGGAGGATTTCTTGACCGACCCAGTTACGGGGGAAATCAAGATAAAAAAGCGCTTAGCCGACCGCAAGGTTGAACTAGCAAAAAGGCTAGTGGCTCCAGAATGGGTGATTGACGGCATTATTCCTAGCGGTGTCGGCTCTCTTTCAGGTTTTGCTGGTGTAGGTAAGACTACGGCAATTATTCCCTTGGCTTGCGCCGCTGGTGGGCTGGTATCGCACTTGGACAACATCAAGGTATCAGTACGCAGAAAAGTTGTGATCTTTACGGAGCAACCCTCCCAGATTGAGCGATTGCTCTACGGCATTCACAAGCACATGGTTCTCAAAGATCGCGGAGCGAAGCCTGAATGGAATGAAATTAGTGAGTGGATCATCCTTATTAATAGTAAAAGAGAGTCCATTACTGAGTTGCAAATGTCATTATCTGAGGCTTGTGAGGATTATGTTTATACCCATGAGAAAATGGGTAAAGTTGCCCCTTTGATAATCCTAGATACTGCCGCCGCTAATTTAAAAGTGGAGCAAGAAAATGATAATGGGGAAATATCTAATAATATGTCCATGATTAAGGAATTGGCAGAAAAGAATAATGCGAATTTCTGGATTATTAATCACTTGGCCAAGGATGCTAAAAATCAATCCATTGACCAGATAATGAATATGACAGCCCGTGGCGGAAGCGCTTGGGGTAGTGATGCAAACTGGACCGCGTTAATCGGAAAAGAAGATCCTGATGATATTAATTCCAAGACCATTTTAAAGATAGATAAAGAGAGAATCGGAACCCTTAGAGGGTCGGAAATTGTGTTCTCAGCGGTGTTTCAAAGCGAGTTTATGGTAGATAAATTAGGGGAAGCTGTGGAGGTTTCGTACCCCGTTGTGGGTATGCATAAGTCGGAAACGGCCACCCGTAAGAAAGAGGCTTACAAGAAGCAATTGAGTGCCTACCATGAGGCAATTTTTAAAGCGGTCAAGGAAACAATTTATCCATCGGGGGTCGATATTCACAAAATTGTCGGTGGCAAAAAGACGGATTTTGACCGAGTTATTAGGGAACTGATTGCGTGTAATAGTCTGCAATATGCACCACTTCCACCCGACATGAGGAAGGGTAGAAAGACCGAATATCTATTAGTTCCCCTTAAGCAGGAATAAAGGGAACTAATTGCCTAGCGGCAAATTTTAGTTCCTATTCCTTTGGTTCCCAGTTTTAGGGAACTAATGGGAACTAAAGGGAACTGATTGAAAGGAAAATGATGTTAACAATGGAAGAAGCAATAGCAAATGGTATGGTGAAATTTGAAGATGACCGCCATTTTTGTACGGAATGTGTAGGGTATAAAACCAACGCTTACATGGGAATTTGCCACAAAGGAAAAAAACAATACCCTAAAGTTCTGAATCGTTGTAATATGTACGCAACTAAGGTATTACAACAGACTGAAAACTTTTGGGAAATTAAGGAGAAACCATTTTGGGAAATATAGTGCGTAAATTGTTTGAACACACGATGCAAGTCAAAATCGTGCAATATGTTCGGACATTTTATCCAGAGGTATTAATATTATCTATTCCTAATGGTGCAGGAACTACAGCTAAAAATAGATTAGCGTTATATGCTGAAGGATTATTACCTGGGGTTCCTGATTTATTTATTCCAGAGGCAAGAAAAGGTTTTCATGGATTATGGATTGAAATGAAAACAGTTGAGGGTGTCGAAAGTCCAGCCCAAAAAAGAGTACGACATAATCTGGAAGAAAATGGCTATCTCTGTTATGTGGCCAGAAGTGAGCAGACAGCAATCGATATTATTGAAGCGTATTTAGAACAAGAGGAAATAAGATAATGAAAAAGATATTAATCGCATTAACATTTGTGGTAATAACTAATACGGCATTTGCCAGTTGCCCTCTATACAAACCCTATCGTTGTGTGCCAACATACGGGAATAAAGTAATCTGCGGGTGTGGATTATGATAGTATTACAAAGGACAAATTATGGATGGCTACGAACTAGCGGGATTGCTCCGCACCAAGGTAACTATTACAACGGCCATGCAAGCCGCCGATAAGTTGGTTGAACTTGAAGATAAGCTAAAGCAAAAGACAGGAAAAAAGAATGAGAGTAAGTCAAGCGGTAACAAAGGTAAGGTCAGCGTTCCTGAACAGCGAGAAGCCATTGACAGTGACGGATCTGCGATTAATTCATCCAGAGTTGAAAGCCAGTCAGATTTCTATGAGCCTTTGCTATCTGATGAGAGCAAGATGGCTGACTAGACAGCAAGTAGAAAGTGGCATCAAAAGAGGCCACAAAATGATTTGGAATTACACTTACCACAAAGAACGATTACCCAAGGAGCAATAATGGATCAGGAATTAGTTGGAGAATTTATCGGCAGTCTGTTGCATAGTGCAACAGTTACTCACATGATGCATTTGCAAGCCGTGGGCGAAGGCTCCTATGCCAAGCACAAAGCTTTGGGCGCGTATTACGAAGGCATTGTGGATCTAGCAGACAGCGTGGCAGAAGCCATTCAAGGATGCGAGTTGACCATTATCACTGGTTATCCAAAGTCATTTACAGTGCAGTTGCGTGATCCATTGGCATACATGGAAGCATTAAAGCAATTTGTTGCGGTCAATCGCGAATCTGTGTCCGAGGAAAGCAATGTCCAGAATGAGATCGATAACATCGTGACATTGATTGATTCCACGATTTATAAGTTGAAATTCTTGCGTTAATGCCATCCGTACCGACTGCCAAGATTTGTAGTTTTTTGGGCTGTAAAAACACTAAGGCCTTTGGTACGGGTTACTGTCACGATCACGGAGCCAAACGCTCCGAATCGTATGAAGAAAACGCAAAGCTTTACAACTCAATCGCATGGCGCAAGAAGCGCACTGCCATGCGATCTAAATATCCTATCTGTTCTGCCTGTTTGCTAGAAGGGCGCGTGACTCAAACTGAGCATATCGACCATGTGATCCCTCATCGAAGAATTCCAGATCGATTTCTGACAAACTTATTTCAGGGTTTATGTGCGCCACACCATACAGTCAAGACCAACCTAGAGAACAAAGGCATTTATCGCCATTATTCAGAGAATGGCATTGTTGATTACAACGAGGAAGATTACAACTCCGTGATTCGAGAAAAATTTAATTCAGATCAATCACAGTGGGCCACGGAAAAGTGATTTTCCTTTTGAAAAAAACGACTTCCAAATTTTTTTCAAAAAATCCTGGGTGGGGGTATATAGCAAAAGCTGGCATGGGTAGCGTTCACTAACTTGCGTAAAAATTAAGCAGGCGCGTATTGAGGGCATTTTTAGGGTATTACAGGCGTTTTATATGTTTGTAATACTATGCCAGCCAAAAATGATATAAACCGCCCAAAACCGCTAAAAAGCCCCTCATTGTGTAATATTTGCCATGTAATACGCAAACAAAGCAAAACAAACCCAATGCAATAAACCCAATGGCGCAACCATAAGCAAGCCAAGCCAATGCAAGCCCAAAAACGGGCAAACAATAGCCAAGCCAACACCATGCCAAGGGCTTAAAAATAGGCGCAAAATCCCATTTTTAAACACTCGAAAAAGC
>JACCDX011561952.1_pt1 | contig 39850 bp, 32 predicted proteins | sample 7449681 | NCBI WGS metagenome assembly JACCDX01 (sample SAMN15323450, study PRJNA562643) | freshwater metagenome | isolation source: river surface water | place: USA:Blue River Watershed | collected 2017-08-18
CTACGATGTGATAGATCATCAATGTCTGTTTCTTTGGTTGGTATCTATATACGATTACGTATTATGAATCAAAAAAAAACAAAACATTAAGACAAATCATAAATGAATGACATCATGTAGCTCATTAGACACTGGGAGTAAAACGTTTGTTTAAAAAAATATTGCATGAAGGAGGATATCTTCCTTCATGATCGCTATGTAGAATAGGGAGTAAAACGTTTGTTTAAAAAAATATTGCATGAAGGAAGATATCTTCCTTCATGAATGTCGACGTAGAATAGGGAGCTGACCTAATCATCACTATAGAATAGTTTAACATATGACAGATCTCTACATGGTTTTGTCTTAGCTGCAGTATCGACTGCGTCAAGTAGAGCTGCATATCGATGCGCAAATTCTTTATTGTTCATAGTCAATTCGCCACTCTTTGATAGCTTGAATACTCCATTAACTCGCTTATTATTAATCTTATACGAATCTGGGTTTAGACGAATAAAGATAAGAGGTCGCGATCCTAGATCGGTGAACAGCTCCATCGTTCGTCTGTTATCGCATATAGATTCATATCCAATATGTTGATTTTCGTCAATCTCAATAATGATAGAGTGTGTAAGACAATCAATCAGTCCATCTGGTCTACGCTTCGAGCATCCTCCATGTACTGTTTTATCAAGAATGATATCAGGGTAGCTATCAGCAACAGGATACATAAACGCATGTTCCTTTGTCTTATAGTTTCTGATTCGAGGATCATTAGGATTCAAATAGAAATGACAACGAGAACAGTTTGGAAGATATGATCGATTTGATCTAGTTGTTTTACACGTTTCACATCTCTTGTTCTTGATATCGAGCATGTTATTCTTAGCGTGCGCTTTGCAATACATAGCTATCTTATCTCCAGGTAGACCATAAGTAGGTCTTGTATCGCAACCATCTTCAATGCATCTCTTGTGCTTTATATCGATCATGTCTGCTGCCTTAGCGTGAGCTTTGCAATACGTAGCTATCTTATCTCCAGGTAGCCCATAAACAGGCATTGTATCGCAACCATCTTCAATGCATCTCTTATGCTTGACATCGATCATGTCTGCCTTAGCGTGCGCTTTGCAATACGTAGCTATCTTATCTCCAGGTAGCCCATAAGAAGGCATTGTATCGCAACCATCTTCAATGCATCTCTTACTCTTGACATCGATCATGTCATTCTTAGCATGCGCTTTGCAGTAAGTAGCTTTTTTATCTCCAAGCATCCCATAAGAAGGCTGTTTATTACATCCATCTTCAATGCATCTCTTACTCTTGACATCGATCATGTCATTCTTAGCGTGCTCTTTGCAGTAAGTAGCTTTTTTATCTCCAGGTAGCCCATAAGAAGGCTGTTTATTACATCCATCTTCAATGCATCTCTTACTCTTGACATCGATCATGTCATTCTTAGCGTGCGCTTTGCAATACACAACGGTCTTATCTCCAGGGATCCCATATGTTCCATGTTTAGAACACTGATCAAATTTACACTTCATGATGGTCAGTTAGGTCCCTTAAGCGGTAGATTACGTTGTATACGATGATATGTATTTATTATATAAACATTAAGTGTGATATAATCAAAACTCTATATGCTATATATAAGAGCCCTAATTGGGCGGTTTAAATCATACTTTCTTATCTGCCAATTTAGTTATCAACTTGTATCAAAAAAAGAGATCGCCGAAGCGATCCTTTATGTTTTTTTTGTTTTTCTTATTAGCTAGTGCTACATGTCTACTTCTTAGCAACGCGTCCCTTCTTTGGAGCATCAGCAACCGGCTCCTCTACCGGCGCCTCTTCGGCCTCCTCCTTGCGCTTAGCCGCCTGCTCATGGAGACGTTCAAGGCGTTCCTGAACGACATCAAGTACCGTACGGGTCTTCTCATCGGTAGCGAAGATGTGATCTTGAAGGATCGTCTTCGTGGCGTGCAGAGCGAACTTGCCATTGACCGTCTTGCTGTCGCTGACATCGAGGAGCGTCTTGAGTACGTTAGCATAACGATCAAGTACCTGATAGATGATATCGTTGATGACCGCAATGAGCTTCTGGCTGAGCTTGACCTCGTTGAAGCGTTCCTCCGACGTACGAAGAGCCTTGAACATGGTCTGGATGTACTGACGAAGCTTGATCTTAGGAGCAACTACAGGCTCCGCATCAGCATCAAGGTCAGCATCCGGCTCAGCCTCAGCAGCCTCAGCCTCGGCCTCTTCAGCCTCCTCAGCGGCCTCATCAAGGTCATCGTCCTCATCCTCAGCCGCATGTACCTGTTCGTATACCGCGAGCGTGTTGAAGTATACACCCGCAAGTAGCTTGGAGTGCATCTTCTTCCACGGTACATGGCTAGGGCTTACAACGCGAAGCTTGCTGGCAATGCACTGCTCATTGGCATGGATGATGATCTCACGAACGAAGAGGTTGATGACATGGGTAATGATCTCAAACGCATCAACGCTGAACTTGTACTTGAAGCCGCTTACCGCCTGCTTGAGTACCTGCGCATCATCAGCAGCACCGCCGAACTTCTCTTGCTTGGCCTTGGAGCAGTCTTCAAGGAAGGTCGCAACGGCGACCTTGGCTTCCGCGACATTGGCCTCATCCTCAGGAGTGAGTGGCTCACCGCCGATAACCTTGTTGATGGCCGTAACCCACTGCTCTGGCTTGTGGTTAAGCTTGCTGAGTGTGAGGTACTTCTTGACATTGGCACGAGTGATGACACTGTCAAGATCAACGGTCTTATCCTTATAGGCAACTAGGTTCTTCATCATAAGAGCGGAGATCTCATCATCCGTAAGCGGCGTCGGAGGAGGGGAGCGAGTCTTGCGAACCATGATTCTTATTAATGTGTTAGAGTGAGTCTATCTGATTGACAGCTTGAGTGGGTTATATACAACTTAGAGTATATAATCTCTAAATGGAATCAATTTTAGTAGGATCAATCCTATCTCTATAGCGGCTAGAGAATTAATTAATTAATTTGGCTGCACGTCTACTTATGCGTACATCTCTGTTTATATAGTCTCTACATTCCTTCTGGTATACTATAGTATTTGATCGTGTGTTCTAAAGAGATACTTTCTGAAGGATTCCATGCTTGTATCTCTGACCGCGCTATCTGGTTTGTTGAACTCATCTGGGCTGATGTTATTTAGTCTCGCATATATGTAGAATAGACTGTACGCTCCACAGTTGCCCGTCGTGTCGCTCTGATGTTTGATTCTAGATATGAGTTTGTACTCACAGTCTATGTTCATGCACTCTGCAATGTCTAGAGCTGTCTTTGTCCAGAATTTGTTGAACTCCTCATATGTGATCTCATTGCCACTAGAGTTGAATAGTTCAATGGTTATCATTTTCTCCCCGCAGCTGTTTACTTGATCTGTTGAGATATATACCGCGTACCAATGCTGACCGCTTCCATCTGATGTGTCTGTGTTAAAGACTACTCCATAAGACGTGAGTGGTGCATTGTTCTTAGTCGATATCATGGTTCCACTCGTGCGCGCTCCTCCATTAGCGAACTCCTTTGCGAAGTCCAATCGCGTAACTGGATGAACCTCATATCCAAGCATGGATACGTTATTGGGCGGAAACATCTTGTTATCAACCATGTGAATGAATCCATATCCGAATCCTGGGAACTGATCGTACAACTGAGACATACAACTATCTATCTCTGTATTGCTCAACCAGTGGGAACCATCATAGCTGCTTGTATAGGGTTTGAGAGATAGATTGTCTATTCTGTGTCTTATGTCATCCTCTAGGTTGGGCGCGCTCGCCACGACGCATGCATCGGTTGAGCACGATAGCTTCTTCTTAGCCTCTGCGATGGTGCTTACACCAACTGCTTTGGTGATCAATCGTGCGTTCTCATCTGAGAAGCATGTTCCATTGACTGGATCTTTGTTAAGAAGACATTCACTCATCTCAATGATATTGGTTGGTTCTTGATCAATGACTATGAAATGCTAATGTATTGTTTCTACTATATTATAAATAGAGACGTTTGGATCGCAACCAGTTTGCGAACTAACGCGAGCAATCATTGGCCATGTCCGATCGACAATTGAAGAAGGAGTATGCTCTATACTCTGATAGCCATTCTGTTGATTACAAGACAGAACTGGATACGTACCTAGACAATGATGAGGTTCTTCGTCTTAACACATATCAGGCATTCGTAGCCAATCTGTTTAGCCCTGAAACTGAACTAGATAAGATTCTACTTGTCCATGGCACTGGCACTGGCAAGACTCTTACCTCTCTTTCAGTAGCTAAGAAGTATCTAGATCATCATAAGGAGTCGCCCGATGATGTGCGCAACATCATCATTGTTGGCTTCACTCATTCTGCATTCAAACGCGAACTGATCTCTCATCCTGTGTTTGGGTTCCTCTCTCAAGAGGAGATGTCTGAGATAAGAGATCTCTCTAAAGAAGGTGAGTATGACGAATCCGCTCTTGCAAAGCTCAGTGATACCAAGAAGGCGTATCTCCGGCGCATCAGCAAGAAGAAGAACGGAGGCATCTTTCGGTTCTTTGGTTATAAGCAGCTATTTAACCGAATCATTAATCCGTCTCAGTACGCCGATCTGATTGCCAAGGGCACTCTCTCCGCCAGACCGACCATGTCCGAAGTAATGACCCAGATTGATAGTGGCAAATTAGATGTGAATTATAAAGTAATCGACGATCTGCGCAACTCGCTAATCATCTGTGATGAGATCCATAATGTCTATAACGGAGAAGAGCAGAACAGCTGGGGAATCGCTCTTTTGATGATAATAGATCGGTTCAATGATCCTTCTCTTCCAAGCATCTATAAGTCAATCCGAATCATGTATCTCTCTGCGACTCCACTGACTACTTCACCAACTGAGATAGTACCAATGCTCAATCTGTTAAATAACAAGAAGGATCGTATCAAAGAGAATGATGTGTTTGATATGCTCAACATAGACGAACCGAAGATCACTCCAAAGGGAGCGGCTCTAGTCAAGCGACTGTTGTATGACAAGGTCAGTTATGTAATGGACAACAACAAAGAGCAGTACCCTTCCGCCCATTTCAGTGGAGATCCTATTAAGGGAATTGAGTATCTAAAGTTCGTTCGATCCAAGATGAGTCCTTTCGCCGAGAAGACATACAACATCTCTATATCTGATCACCGTGATGAGGACAGCACTACTGCTACGTACAACCTATCATCTGATATCATCCTTCCTTCTATCACATCCTCTACTGATACTGGTACTTTTGATTATGACAAATTCTCAAGCGATTTGACTGTGGCTGGTAATCAGCCTAAGATGGCTAAGATGGGACTGTCTATCGGATCTAATGGCACCGTGATTGGCGACATCTTCAAACTGAGCAACATAGAGAAGTACTCTGCCAAGTACTATCGCATGCTACAAGACCTTGAACAGATTCGGAAAGACAGGATCAATCCTAGTAATGACAAGACACTTGCTTCTGGTAAGGTCTTCATCTATCACCCTTATGTAGTCGCGTCTGGAGTGAACATGATTGCGAATATTCTGTCAGTGAATGGATATTTGAATGAGACTGAGTCGCCTGGCCAGCATAGCATATGCATGGTGTGTGATAAGACATACAAGGATCATTCTACCAAGAGCGATCATCAGTTTGCTCCGGTTCGCTATATGACCGTTACAGGGTACATGAACAAGTCTACAATCAATTCAAATCTGTTCCGTTTCAATCGTCCCGAGAACAAGAAAGGCGATGATGTTATGATATTGATCGGCTCTCGTACGATGCGTGAGAGTCATACCTTGAAGGCGATTCGTTGTTTGATGGTAATGCGCTGCCCTAACAGTATCTCTGAAATGATCCAAATCATTGGTCGAGGCGTTCGCAAGCACTCGCACTCTGCCCTCGATCCAATGGAACGCACAACTGAGATACGAGTGTATACTGCTTACACTGGAACTGGATCTGTTCTGTCAAAGGAAGAGCAGATGTACAAGGACAAGATGATCAAGTACAAAGAGATCAATGCGATTGAGAACATCATGTTTGATGTCTCTATGGACTACTTGGTCAACTTCCGATTCAAGAAACAGGAGATGGGCAACCCTATTGGCATGCAGTTCCGTCCCAACCAAGTCGAGCACGATCGGTACTCAAAGGCTCTTCTCTCTATCAACACTCTTAGAGAGTATACTCATAATGCCTTCTTCATCGAAACCGAGATCTCAACGATCAAGCTACTCATTAAGCGTATCTTCTTAGAATACCAACGTGTGCTTACATATGATGATCTATATGAGATTGTGTTGGATCCTCCGTTTAGTGTTGAGATGAATACAAGTCTGTTGTCTAAGTCTAGCTTTGCCGTTGCACTTGCCGAGCTGACCTATGATCTATCCGATTACTATCAGATCAATTCTCTAGCACGCAATATTGGTGCTTATTACAATTCTGTAATGGGCGATAACAAGGTCTTCATGGATGCAAACAGAAACAAGTACGTGATCGTATCCAACAAGGGTCTCTATGTTCTCCATGACCTACAACGAGTTGAGATCAATAGAAATGGTATCGTTATCTCAAACCAGACAAAGAGCAACATCGGCGATCAGAGTCCATATGAGCTATACACTGATATCAATAACAACACATGGACAGTTGAGTCTGTCAACCTGATGGACATGTCAAATCGCATCGATGACTACATCACTCCTCTAGAGCAGATCATGATGATATCAAAGAAGAAGCTACTGTCCTCGCATGGCAAGCTGAGTACATCTATCTCTATCACCCAACATGTTAAACTATGTGAGTATCTTATTCAGATGTGCAATGATATCATGATTAAGGGTCAAGTGCCAAAAGAGATAGTATCTAAGACCATTTCGATTGGTGTCGTTATCCAGCTACTCGAGTTCTACCAAGATACAATGAATCTCATTACAGTTTCTGACACGGCTGACACCACGATCGCCTCTGACTACAAGCATCTACTGAGTTCATCTGGTATGAGTTGGAAGGATAGACTGACTGATGTATGCAGTGGCAAGGGTAGTAAGAAGATGGTGAACATGGACATGTTTCCAATCGGGCACTATCTATGTGGCTCCCCTCGTTTGCTAAAGAATGATGAATGGATTGAGTATCTTACAATTCATAAGTATCAGAAGTACACGCATCCGTATAGCTTCATTGGAATTGATACCAAGATGCCGGATTCGATTGCATCTGTGTTCAAGATCAAATTCTTGGACCAGAATTCAAAGGGCATCGCTATCACTTCTATCGAAAAGGATCAGATGGTTGAGATGGCCAGAGAACTGAAGCTCACCATCAAGGGAACCAACAACAAGGTCAAGATCGCTGAGATGCTTCGGGCACGCATTATTGAGATAGAGACTCAGCTAAGATCCAAAAAAACAACTGATAAGATCTACTATACGTTCCGAGATCAATATGACAACTAATAGTTATCGCTTGATGTGTAGTTGATCTTTAGTTCAAATCTGAATCCACGTGAGAGCACCTCTATCTCTGGGTTGTTGTTGTCGTGATCCGCGATGTCCGCGATTTGACTGAAGTCAATGCCAGTTGAGATAGTGTTTGAATTGAGAACCGTGATAGAGATACCTCTGGAGTTATGTATCTGTTTGACGATCTCTTTGTGTGTATTGTTTGTACTGTTTAGAGTTGAGAATTTGCTAATGCGAATGACATCACCTGTCTTCAATCCATGATCCTTTGAGAACTGAATGCGTCCATCCACAAATGTGTAATACACCGAATCTACTTCTAGAACATCAGCTTCGAACTGAATCGGTTCATATGGATCTAGAAACTGTATGCGCAGCTGGTCTAGTGTTCTGAGAGGAGGATTGAACTTGAACTCTCTTGAGTTGCTCTTTGGGTTTAGAACAACCATATCTGTGTTGTATGATGCGATGTCATAGTCAAAGCTGAAGTGATGCGTTGATACTGGATTGATGATCGCATTCGCGCTAAGATTGAGAAATGATAGATTGATGTTTCTCAAAGGGTTGAGTCGCTGGTAGCTCTGTTTGTATGGAAGGATGATCTTAACGATCTCAAATGATGAAACATTCGATAGCCGCCCATTAACCGATATCTGTCCAGGTATTCTAGTGCTACCGCTGTTCTCTGCGATTGAATAGTCAAACTGTCTAATCATCGTATCAGGACTGTACATAGTCTTGTCTCTGTATCTGGAATCTATGTAGACAGAAACGGTCTTTGCCTCTGGTGTCGTTGCTATCGTCTTGGCCTCTAGTTTGATTTGCTTGAGATCTATGTGAGATTCCTCTGGTTCATCTATCTGAGATATCTGTTTGATGTACAGATTGGCCAAGTAATCTGTCAGAGAATGTATGTCTTGGTATTTCGATCTGAGGGAGGGTATCTGTTTTCGGTTGCAGAATGCAATCACATTTCTAATCAGTGATTCTGACTTTGCTATGTCAAGTGCCTCAGTGATCTTGTAAACCACGGCGGAGTATTCTGGTTTAGACAATGTCATCGTTCTTACTAGCCAACTGAGTTATCCAAGTTAGCTAAGTTGGCTATATTGATTGATGCTATATTGAGTGCCATATTATACAAAAAAAGATAAGCATCTACTTACTCAAGTAGTGCGCATACACACGGACTTATTCTCTCCACGTTGCGGAGAGAAGCGAACGTAATCCATGTATCTAGAAGTCCTCTTCTTCCTCTTCCTCGACTTCCTCTTCATCTTCCTCTTCCACTTCCTCTTCCTCCTCCTCTTCATTGTCGGATTTAGACTCGACCTTCGGAGACGTTGAAGTGTCCTTCTTAGTTGCCTTCTTCGGAGCTGGTTTGCGCTCTGTTAGATCAACGTAAGTTGGATTCTTCATTGCAAGCGCGATCTGCTTAGCGATGTTCGCTGGAACGAACTTCGTCTTAGGCTTCTTCGTCTTGGCATCTACTGTCTCAGTACTGTCTAGGTTTCTGAGATCAATAGCAAACTTGCTGTCTAGACATCCCTCTAGAGGCTTACACTTTGCCAGCAGCGGGAGATACGTCTTCTTGTAGGTTGAGAATCCAACTACATTCTCATTGCGCTGTGGCACTGGGAACTGGAGATCGACGATGGCGCTACACTGACGTTCGAATAGTTCGGCATCTGTGTACTTGAATCCATCAGTCTCAGACGTATACATGTTGACTGGTCGGATTGCTCTGACCTTGTATGTCTCGTTGTACTCCTTTACAGCCTTGTTGATAAGATCATAGATCTTAGATGGGTGCCATCCCATGAGGACCTTAGACGTGATGGTGATACTCGAAACGGCCTTGCTTCCCTTCGGCGCTACTGTCTTAGCACTGGTCTCGCCAATGTCTGAGTCTCCCACCTCATCTACGTTGGTCGGAGCTTTCTTAGCCTTCTTCGCAAGAGCGGCCTTGTATGCTTCTCCAATGTTGGACCAAGTTGGCGCAGTCTTGAAGTGGTATGCCATGAACAGATGCTTGAATGATGCTAGATCTGACTTCAGTTCCTTGATCTTTGCATCGGTGGCAACCAGTCTAGCTTGTAGAAGACGATCTACTGATTCTAGGTTGTAGATCATGTCTTTGTGTCCGGCAAAGGTATTGTCTACCTTGGTGATTGAGTAGTACGTATCCTTCCATTCCTTATCGGTGAATTCATGGTCAATACCGTGTTGCTCGATCTTACCATTAGTCTCCTCGATGTGCTTGAGAATGGACTTCTTCTTAGATTGGTTGGTAAGAAGAGTCTTGTACTTAGCAATCAGATTCTCGACTGGAACAAGGTTTCGCTTTGGAGCCTTTGGCTTCTTGGCCTTCTTCTTGTCCTTCGAGGGAGTGTCATTAGAAGTGTCGTCCTTCGTCCATCCTTCCTCTTTCTCTTCCGTGTTCTCTTCATCAGCTTCGACTTTGGCTTCCTCATTCTGGTACCCGGCCTCAGTCATTTCTTGGTCGAACTCTTTTTCGAGATCTTCCATGGCCAGCTTGAAGTACTTGTCGTGAGCGATCTTCATGACCGTCTCTGGACCAGTGGCATCTGGAAAGTACATCATCTGGGCGTTGAGAATAGGAACAGAGTATGTGCCGATGTTTGTCTTTCCCATTGCTGATTGGACAAATCGTACTAGAGTATTGTATGTTCCAGTCTTCATTGACACCTTCAGTTCTGGGCAACCAACTGGCTGAGTGCATCTGCTGTACAGCAGCGCAAAGCATCCCTTGGTTGGTGAGTCGACCTTTGACACACCCTTAAGGTTGGCCATTGATGGATGAGTATGGGCTGCCATTGTGGCGGCGTGTTCCATGATCTCATACACTTGATCTGAGTCAGATAGGTACTTGAAGACGTGGTATGTAAACATATCGAATCGACAGAATGTCTCATCGGTAGCGGTCTTCATCATCATCTGTACATCCTTCTTGCTCAAGAGATCTTGAGCTACGGTACTAACTGTCTCATTGGTCTCAAAGTCGTTCTTGATCTTGGGGCAGATTCTCTTCGCTGAAGAGATGAGCTTATCCAAGTTGAACATCTTCGTAGTGTAGTTGTACTCGATGGTGATATCACTGGTGGCAGTGATGACCGAGACAATGCTAGCAGGAGCCATGGTAGATAGTAAAGGTAAGTAGGAGGTAGTAGTGGTGTTCGTTGTCTTACGCGATGGTAATATGTTTAATATACAAAAAAATCAATTTTTGCTATTTTGCCAATATCATTATAATTCTCCAAATATAAGATTAGAGATAATGGACTCTATTTTGGCAATATGTATTGCCCTAGCAATCGTGTCTATCTTATGCTTCATTGGTATATTCTATTCGTCTAATGAATACACTCCTGCTTTCATCGCGATCAGTACCGCGTGTATCTGGTCTAGTATCACTATATACTTCACCAAGTGTCATGGTCTAGATAGAATCGGGGGATCATCTAGTCCCACTGGCAACGTATACGAAACCAAAGTAAACGAAGATGATTACTTCTTTGATGGAATGATTGGTACAATGTTGGAAATACGAGATGATGTTCTAAAAGAGACGAATGAGATTCGTTCTAAGATCAAAACAGTAGATACAATTCAGCGTCCTAGAACCGCCGATCTACGAAGATTCATATCATCGTTCCCCAATACTAGCACGTTTTTAAAACTGGCAATTCGAGTGATTGCGATCAAGTGGCGGCAATATAAGGACCTAATCTATAGCTCTCAGAAGACTAATATGCTATTTGATATAGAGGCCTGTATCGAAGCAGTGCTAGAGAAATGGCGAGTGATGATAATTCAAAGGTTAGTGAATAGCGAAGAATGGGAATCATTTATGGTTTCTCTTCAGGATCAATCTAATATCTTAAAGAGTAGACGATTGGATGCAAACTCAGTTCTAGTTGGTCGCGTGGAATTCACCCCATTGAAGAAGCGCTTAGAAGGGCTCCTAAGCTTTAGTCCAGATCGCATCAGTGCTAAGCATGTACTGGAAATCATGAAACACATTTACAAGTCATCCGAGTATCTATCTGATAACACTGAATACATAGAATCGAACAAGAATATAGTATCCACCGATAAGAAGGTACTAGGATATGCATGGAACATATACAAGCTATCATATCTAGTTCCATATTTAATCAGTCTACGAGAACCATTTCATCAAAAGCTAGTGGCCGAGTACAAAGCCAGACTACCAAACATCAAGGTAGAGGACGATGAAGCAAAGACCAATTTTATTAAAACCAATATGTATAATATGTTTAGAGAATCCACTCAGAAGTCTATTAGTCCAATAGTCGAATACATCGCGACTGAGATAGCGAAAGACTACAAACAAGTAGATAAAAAGCTAAACTGGAAGGATCATAATCTTAAGCATATTAGAACAATAACAAATAAACTAAACCTCCACGAACCGAATACGTCATTCGTTGTATATTCGTATTTGGCAAGAGAGCTCGAGGTTCTCAAGAGTATCAATAAAGACATATCAAAAGAATCAATGAAGTCTATACTATCTCTCTCTGGATTGGAAGATGCTTACGAATACACATCGCCACATCAGAACCCAATATAATCAAAAAAAGAGGCGTTTATGAGAAGTGATTAGTTAGAGTCTGAATCTGCGTAGCTTGCTTTTTAGATCTGTTAGTCCTGTGTCCGAGTTGGACTGAATGAACTCGATCACTTTTTTTGCTTTTGGAACGATAGCATGGTCCTCTAGATACGAGTGAGTCTTTGGTACTGGAGTGATGAATACATCAATCATCTTGTAAGGCATTACTCCGATTAGATACTCATACTGGTCTCGCATACGATAGACCGCCATCTTACTCTGACGCTGCATAGACACATCGTACATCTTCAGGTCATGGTCGTGTCCCTCAAACACAGACTGATCATAATCGTCTTTGAATGTGTAGTCCATCTTGACCGTCTTGTCAACGCATGATCCTAGTAGTTCCTCTAGAGCATCTGTCTCATTCAGTCTACCAAGATCATGTGTTCCGTAGATGGACGGACATCCCACACATGAAATCATATTCATGCAGTTATCGTATTGTTCCTTAGTGGTCGCATACATGGCAATGAAGCCATAGCTGATTGGATTGCCTCTTGGTTCTGCGTCCTTAAAGTGTCCATACTTGTTATACGCTTTGTTGTATCTCAAATCCGCAACCGAGCAACGTCGGTACACCGCCTGCATGAAGACACCCAGTTCTAGAAACCCAATTACATTCATTCCAGTCTTTACTTGCGGAAGGTAGTGATCCGGGATCTCAGAACTAGGAATGCGACTGTGTGGGCACTTGAACTCAAACAGAGTGAGATAGTCCTCATGTGTATCTGTCATACCAAAGGCGGTGTTGATTGAACCAAATTCAGAAACAAGATGAGTAGAGTCAATTACTGCTAGTCCATCTGGCGAATAAGACAGATATCCGTCTGTGTGCTTGATGCTTCCTGTCTCTTGAATGGTACACTTGAACTTGCGCTCTGCGTATTGACGAATCAGCTCTTCAAACACATTACCCCAGTACGTCACTATGCTTCCATTGAACTGATCGTATCCCAGCTTACTCTGGATGAGCTTACTGACCGTGTTATACTTATTCATCTTGAGTAGAGTGGCCACCTCACTGCCACCGATGTAGCTCAGTCGAGACTTCTTCCATTCATCTGAACCTTGAGACGGTAGATGCTTGCACATGTCAATGAACTGGTAGAGAGCATCATTCTTCGAAACATTGGTAGTGCTGGATAGCACAGTCTTGATCTTGGAAACGGGCGAACTCATCATGGCTTTGGGTGTCAATCAGGAATCTGATATATTTATCCCTATTATAAATCAATTTCTTATACTATCATCTTCAGCTATTTATCTATATATACAATACACGAAATTGATGGGATAATGATCATAAGCATCAGTTTGGTTCTCAGAGACTAAACTGGCACCATTCATAGACGAAGGAACTGCGATATCATGGAGCTTAAGAGACTTGAGAGTGCCCTTGCTACCCTTGGCGTCCCTCTTCCGAGGAAGGTCCAAGACAGCATCTCAGCCACGCTCAACGACCCTACATACATCAAGAAGCACGCCGCCTTTCTTGTTGACATGTCAACCAACAAGATCATTGCTCATGACATGAACGTGTATCTCAAGACAACCACGTTTCCGTTCACCATCCACGCCGAGGTTCAGACGCTGACGAAGTACTATCGAATGCGGACGCAGTCGAAGTGCAAGAAGATGCTGATCGTGGTCAAGTTGTCTAAGACTGGACACCTCGGCGGATCCCGTTGCTGTCTTGGGTGCATGCGGTTCATCAGAAACAACATGGACAACATCAACATCAAAAAGGTGTTCTACTCTGACACAGACGGGCAGCTAGTGCAGCTACACAAGAAGGACATGATAGACGAACAGTTCTCATTCAGTACTGGGTATCTGCGTCGCGATGGGTACTCGGAGCGAGTTGAAGGGTCGTAAATAGGTCGCCTACTCGACGTACTTATGTGTTCTTATATTTCCATTCATGCTATGCACTACACTAGAGATATGCCACAAAAAGATATATGAGTGTTTTGTTTTTTTATTAACTCAGAACACGCCAAATACACGCAGCCATGTTTCGACCATACAGCCACTCGCCTAGTCGAGATTCAAGACCAAGATCAGCCACTCATCTATCAGACCGACATAACGGACTTATAAGAGAATCCATATTTCTATCAACTCAAGGACGGTCGCATGAAGGGAGTATCTCTATTGGATCTGATCCAAGGGATAAAGAAGAGAGATCAGATACATCATACACAAGAGACCGACGAAATGCATTTACAGAAATCATAGGAAACAGATCGTCTCTGTATGATTTCGAGCAGTACAACGAATACCTATTAGCGAACGGACTCGACGTAGGTATCGTTGATTACATCGTATCTAGCAAAGACGTGATCCAAAAGGACCCATACGTATCATCTCTTATGACGGGAATGAGAGATACTCATGGCATGATCATATACAGAATTATAGACACACTTATTGGATCTGTATCAACGGACGATCACTCTTTCACAATACCGTTTACAAAGGTGTCTGAACTGGGGATCGATATCGAGGCGCATACGACTCTAGCCAACAAGTTCAGACGATTCAGAGACAGAGACACATCACCTCTTGATAACCAAAGAAAGACACTCAAAAAGATGAAACTAACAGAACACGTTCACTTCTCTCTATCTCGAGTAGAGACATCAAGAAACCGATATGAACCATTGGCATATTACATTACGCGAAACACATATCTGCTGATCGTATCGCGAAGACTCAATAAGCAGATCATTCCAGATGTGAGTATGTATCTAGCAAAGATCATTGCTTACTACAACAAGTACAGAGATAGAATGACCATATCGAGACTCAGTACTCTAAAGCAATCTATCATAGATGTGTCCTCAGAAGTGAACAAGCTGGCAACTATCGCTGAAGAGCTCAGTGGCAGCAGAGAGTCGCTGCCCAAGAGCGATATCTACCAAGACTCAGATTCTGATTCCGACAATGGAATCATGTCTGAAAGCAGAGACCGTACACTCGCGAATACACAGATCAGTCGAAACACGGATACGAGCGATACAAAAAAAATACAACTAGATCGGTCCACCAGAGGCAGATCGATCACCGAGCTAGTAGTCCGTCCTTCTAACAAAGATCTAATCATGGACTGCATTGGTCTACACAAGATTCATTCTAAGTTCAAACGAGTGGCAACACACATCGGCCCTCTAAACAGAAACATACATGCATCTGGCTTGTATAATGAAAGACTGTCTACCATCAACGATGAACTGTTCAACATCAACAAACAGATTGACTCAATCATCAACTCCATTGAGTTCTCTGAATCCATGTGATCGCAAACTGACATGATAGCTCAAGACGATCATGCTTCTTTTTTTAAAACAAATATGAAAGAACGTTTAATCGGCACTCTCCGTCTATCTCAGTCATGATTGAATTCGCGTATAGGTTGCGCCAGTAGCAGCGCTTACGAGATACATACTTAGATACCAATCTGGTTGCTAACAGATGCTTACATAGATAGTAATCGCAGTAGCCAAAGAGAACCGAATTTTCTTCTGTAGATAGTTTACAAGCAATCAGAATAGTTCGAATCGAAATGGAATCGTAGATAGCACGATACCGACGATAGAACATATCATTGTTATGGAATTCATAAAGAATGAGATACTCACCTTCTGGGTCTCCAGATACACAAGCACGCATATCATCAATACTCAGAAATGGATCATCCTCACTATTGCAGAATATAGAAAACAACCCAAGTACATCTGTGAGTGGAATACTATGGTAGCGAAGAAGGTGTTCTATGTCTATCTCATTTCGTGATATGTTATAGAGTGATAGAGAGTTCAGCACTGTGAATAGAAGGTCGTTAGGAACGTACAACGCGTTTAGATATTTAAGAACATCCAATGATTTGAACTGATCGTGTCTCCAGAGATACTGCATTGCTGATTCTATCTCGTTTCTATTTACGCGGCTATTGAGATAGTACTCAATCTGCGACTCGTCGTCTTCTGTGCACACATCGCTCATGCGCATCACATCTAGTAGTTGGTTAGTAGTAAAGTGTTGCTCTATGTCAGTTGGTGTCCAAGTCAATATTGTTTTGCTGAAGTCCACATGACGCGCGCGCCCAGTCAGTAGCCACCACACATCTAACACAAACCGATTCATGAAATGTGGAGTTCTAAGTAAAGCGATATAGCAATCTGAACACTGCTGATTGCGATCAAGCACACGAGAGATATGGTACTCATCATCAATATCATGCTCATTGCTATATGGATTCTCCAGTCGGCAAAAATGGCGCATTATGGATTCTATATTATATTACACAATACAATCAAATCAACACAAGGCGTAGAATAGAGCACTAAACAACAACAGATTTGTATCTTATTCTATGTTTGATAACAATTTGCAATATTGCTGATATCTTGTTTCCCAGTCGAATATCGTTTGATGCTTGCTCATGTCCTTGACGCTCATGTCCTTTAGATGAGGTAGCCATTTTTTTATGTATTCTCCATCCTTGTCATACTTCTTAATGATCTGATTGTCTATTCTTATCATTCTCCCCGTGAGCGAGCTGCATCCTTTCTTATGAAATCGTCTTCCATTGAGATCTAATTCTGAGGTGAGCCATTGATGATTGAACTTGTTTTGTGATGTGATACAATCTACTAGATACTTACTGAATCCCGAGTGTGATCCATACTCTATGTCAAACGGACTAGTGAGTAGATACTTACACCAGAACGTACCGAGTAGTAATCTCATCCGGCCTCCTATGTATCCAGTCTGTTTGAGTTGCACCATAGCGGCATCTATAAGAAGGAATCCCGTCTTCGCATTGATGAGTGTCTTCCACTCGTCCTTGTTGGGCTTCCACTTGATCTTCTTAAATCGGTCGTCTAAGAATGTGTACTCTCGGCTCGATGGGTTGTAGACTAGTATTGCCAGATAGAAGTCCCTCCAGATGAGTTGGTTGATGACGTCCTGCTCTTTCTTGTATCTGTGATACATCTCTCTTATAGAAATACAACCGAAGTTCATGTGGGCCGATATCTCAAACGATCGCTTTGTGATGTTATCTCTATCTTTGAATCCATCTAGCTTTGGTAGTCCAGGTATCTTCTTGTCCACGACCTCTAGTCGCTTGAGTGCCGATGTCCGTCCGCCTTTCATTGCCAGATCTGGGTTATGAGTATACAGAGAATCGATATCGTTGATATCCCATACATTCAGCCTAGATAGTGATTTCTGTATTGCCTTTGTATCGGACTCTGTCGTGTTCCACCATCTGATTCTCTGTCTTATTACGTCTGATACGGTATGTTTCTTGTGGTTCTTAGCAAATGATCCATATACCATGTATGGCTGTTTATCTGACTTGCATAGTAGCTCAACCGGAATCAGGGATTGATCATCTTTGCTTTCTATGACCTGTACGTGCTTCGATGTCGCCATATTTCGTATCTTGGTATCTCTCTCTGTTGCGTACTTAGTGAAGTCTGAGTTGAACGCGATGTGCGTTATGTCGTGTTTGTCTTTCTTAAGAGAATCAATCATCTCTGATATGACAGCTATTGGGTCATCTGATAAAAGGATGAGTGCCTCTCTAGTTTGCTTGTATAGATCTTGAATGGATTCGCATATGAACTGGACGGCATGCTCGGAGTGGTAGTACTTGTTTCTGTTTGTTTTCTTAATCTGCTTTGGATCTAGAATGAATAGTGGTATGATGTGATCCACTGTATTCGCTAACTCAGCTAATGCTAGGTTATCAATGACTCTCAGGTCCTTTCTGAAGATGTGAATTCCGATGGTCATTGTATGATCGCAAACTGTCGTGATCTAATATCGTATTTAAGTAGAGTTCTATGCTCTATATTATAGACATTAGAATTAGAATGAGTGGCGAGATACGCAACGATTCCCGAGATTTGATTATTTCGAATCTGCGGCGAGATACACTCAGTGATACCAATAATGATATCACTGTATCTTTGCCCGATGGTATCTTCAGTGGAAAGATCGAAGCTGTGAATCTCAAGCATCTATCTATTGACTATGATGTCGAGACAATCGGCACGTCCAACAACACGTTTTCAATCGCGTATCCATCCACAGCTGCTTACACGACAATAACTCTAAATATCAACTACTATCTATCTTCTGTTATCAAGAGCGACGAAGACATAGCTGATGCAATCGCGTCTGCCATCAATACCTCATTGGGTACAACCGTGTTCAATGTGTTCTTTAGCAACGAGATTGTGTATGCACATAACGTCTATCGAGACAATAGTAATCTGACTTCCAATTACACTATATTCACTAGCAATGGTGTCCAGTTTGGATTGGACTTCTCTGGTAAGACCAGTATCGGGCCGTTGATTGGTTTTGGTAATAATCAGTATATCGGATCTAGTAGCTATACTGGCGGCAACATTCCGCCGGTTGGTGCGTACGAATGTATCAAGATTGCCAATGGCGCGTACAACCCTTCTTTGAAGCTCTTTGATCAGTACACTGATTTGAATTGCAAGTTCGATCTATACGATGAGAATGGTGCTCGCATTTCTAACTATACAGATGCTCGGGATGCTACCATCAGTCTTCCATTGAATAACGATTATGTGTTTTCTGTATCTGACCTAATCAGCCTAGTGGAAACGGAGATGAATATGTATTCTTCTTCATTTAAGAATGCTGTGTTTTCAGTCAAGTTTGATTACCAGACACACAAGTTCACATTCTCTACCAACAAGGACATTGTGTTTGGTATTGGATTTCGTCTAGATCAGGGCAATGGTTCTAACAACTATGGTTCTATGCATCGTATCTTGGGATTCAATAAGAGAGTTTATTTGGGTTTGACCTCTATCTCCTCTATCAAGCCGGCTGCCATCTTTAGCAAGAGCTATCTTTCTGAGTATGTGATGATCTATTCTGATCTAATCAAGAACAACTTTGATTCATCCATCATCGTTCCAGGTAACAATGGCAGTTCTTCTATGTACGAAGCGCTGTTTGTTATTCCATCTGTGTTGATTCAGAATGGTTCTTACAAGCCATCCAATCGTCAAGACCATCGTGTCCGCATCCATGCATCCAAGCTAGCGAAGCTGTATAATGAGAATATTGATAAGGCAAAGACTATCAATTTCTATTTGCGTTTATCAAGTGGCCGGCATGTGAAGCTCAATACGCAGTGGTTCATGCAATTAGAGATTGAGTATAGCAATTGATTTTGGTTAGATGAATATATACAGCGCGTTGAACTTATATCGTTTTCATATTCTAAGATGACTCAGAAGGTAGTTATTAGCTATGGGGTTGCATGTGTCCGCAAGCACTGCGGTCGGTACGAGGTTCTTATGATCAAGAAGGGCAACAGTTATGCATTTTTGGAGTTTGTTCGGGGTTCATATGATCCAGTCAGACGACATGATATCTCTTATTTGCTTGATGGTATGACTATAGAGGAGAAACGTATTATACTCTACGGCGATTTTGATAGAGTATGGTACCGGGCATACGGAGAGTCAATGGTGAACCCTCTTCATCTGACTACATCTGAGAGCATCAAGGCATCACCCAGTTCTAAGTATCTAAGAGCGGAACGCAAATACAAGAGCCTCTTGTCTCTCAAGGATGGTAAGTACCTTCGAGATCTTATTGCTTCTTCGTCTAACATGGAGTTGCTATGGGAGATACCTAAGGGCCGGATGAATAAGGGAGAGACTAACCTCATGTCTGCGATCCGGGAGTTTGGAGAAGAGACTAACATTGATAAGACCAGTTATCGTATTCTATTTGAAGACAATACGGTTGAGTACACATTCATTGACAACGGAGTGCGATACAAGTACATCTACTATCTGGCAATTGCACTTCCAAAGCTAACCATCAAGTATGACTATGAGAACAAACATATGCATCGAGAGGTGAACGATCTTCGGTTTCTATCGTTGGAGTACATCAAGGCCCTTAACAACACTCGGCTTCATAAGATATCAAAGATCATAATTAAAAAGTGCAAGAAGTATATTGTCTAATCAATATAGCTCGCGACTAGTTCACCATGAGTTCCATCAATACTGTTTTGAGTTCGTTTGGAGCTCAGGCCGGTAAGAAGCTATCGAATGATTCTCAGTTGTACAACAACAAAGGGTTCGCAACAGAAGACTATCTTCTGGCAGCCTCTCTTCATCGCAGTGGATTTGCAAAGCGAGCAATGAACGCAAATCGCAAATACAACAAATACGATCTAGTCAAAAAAATACAAACACCTTTACTTGAGCATTATGAGAATGTGGATTGGTATGAGAGAGAGACACGATTTGACTATCTTGGCGACTCTGATTCTATGTCGAAACGCAGCGATCGCCCTCGTATCTAATCAAATATGAAATTATACAGAATCCAGATACACGATATGATCGCGGCAGTCTCAGCATCTTCATGGTAGTCTCTATCAGTCTTTGTCGTTCGTTCTACAACTAGAAGGATGACGACCACGATGATACTGGCAAGCAGGATCGCCAAGAATATAACAAACCATCTATCTCTCTTGAGTTTCGTAATCAGCCGATACTTGAGGCGTTGGTGTACGCTCGAGAACTTGTTATGATGGATAGTATCAGTGATGATGTAGAAGAACTTGTACAGTACTTTTTTTAGCGTGTGGATGTTATCCAATAGTTCCTTTTCTGAAACCATGAACTTGGGGGAGTTGCTCTTTGGCTTCATTTCGTTTATGAATTTAGCACACACTGATTTGACTGTGTCCTTAGCAGCGGGAGACTGTGTTAGGCCTACTGCATTGTCTAGAGCAATCTTCACATCTGACACATCAATGACTGAATGCATCAGTCTCATGTCACTTGGTGATACTTCAGAGTATAGATGTGTTAATATCAAATCGGCCGCTGTGTTGTTGATAGATACATTCGCGATTCTGGGGAACTTGTCCGCGAATGTTCTCAGATCTAGAATGATATCATGCTTGTACTTATCATACTTCTCTAGAATAGTGAACGAATACGGTATCGGTCCTAGATCGGATTCAAATGGTACTGCTGGTTCTTCAGCTGGAGCGGTAGCTGCCATCGTATCTATGTCAATGCTACAGTGTTCTGCTCTTATCTATATTCAAAAAAAGATAATAGATCGCGATTGAATCTACTTCACAAGAGGTGTCTTCTCATCCGCTTCGAAGCCATCGCTACTGTCCGAGTCGCTCTCATTCTCATCTACTTCCTCTTCGCCCTTGTTTGACTTCCCTTCAACGATGTTCATGATCTTGTCTAGCGTACCAAACATGCTGTTCAGCTGAGGGTTCTTTGGCATGCTCTCGCTCTTCTTCTTAAAGAAGAAGATGATTCGCTTAAACTGCATCAGTGTCTGAGTATCCATGTTGATGCTGGTTGTGATATCTTGAATGAAACTTTCGAAGATGATCGTAGGGTTGCTGGTGGCAACGAAGTCCTTGTAGTATGTATTCATATTGGATTTGAGCATATCAACTGAGTTAGAGATGATACGGAATGCCTTATCACATCGCGGGATCTGCTTACGGGCAGCATCGACAGCCTTTACAATGACCTCCGATAGATGATCAATGTCTACATCTGGGCTACTAATGAGTTTGTAAATATCCTGAGTCGTGATGTACAGCATGTTGAGTGTAATGAGAATATACTTCTTTGCATCTGCGTACTCCTCTGGATCGGAGAAGTTCTCTTTAAGGATGAATGAGAACAGGTGCTTGAAGTTGATCTTGGCAAAGTCAAAGATAAAGAAGTCTTCGCCTACTGCGCTACGAATGAACGCATCGCTCAGGTTGCAGCGATCCTTAAGATAGGTCTCATTTTGAGTAAGTACTTTGCATATCTTGAGGTACTCCTCGACAACGAAAGACTCTTTCATGTTCTGATAGAAGTGTACTAGATGATCTGGTTCTACGTCTTCATTAACAAACTCATTCGCTCGCTCTACCCAAGATACAAGTGCATTGACATTGTAATCAAACGATGCATCCTTACCTCGCTTTGTCACAAGCTTGTCTAGAATGGCTTCTTTGAACTTGATGATGAGCTTGTTGCAACGTAGAATGGCATTCTTAAGTCTCTCGTACTTGTCCTTGATGATCTCTGGATCGAGCTTGGTCGGATCTCCACTCAACTGTTGAAAGATCTCATTGAGTTCCTTCTGATCGATGTCTCCATCGAACTTGTTGATTACTTTGAAAGCCTTCTTTCCACGCGCCATCTGTATCTATGTTGTTTTTAGGCAATTTAAACAATAGCTATAATCTATATTATAATAAACTTTCAGTTGGTAGGTATTACGCATAGAAAGGTTGAAATAAAATCATAATGGCGGATAAGACAAAGACATACAACAAAGCTCTTAAGAAGATCGTGGACCTTCTTGAAGAGGAGCTTCCTGGTGATGCTCTTGTATCATCGATTCGTCGTAGCTACTCTCTAGCTGTAATGGAAGACAAGACTCTTCTTATTACTGAGACAGGTCCTGAGCTATACAACTACCGAGAGTACATCGCCAATGACCGATGGGACGAGCTAATCAACAAGGACTGGGAGAAGGAGGTAGCCGAAGCTGGCGTATCTGATTCTCAGGCAATCATCAAGATGATTCAGACGCTTCGAAAAGTGTGGACCAAGTATGGAGATGATGAGAAGCGCCGTATCACAAAATACATCAAGCTGCTATTGTCTGAGTACTGTAAGTACATTATCTCGAAGTAAAAAAAAGAGAATCATTCTCAACCGGATCAATGAGTCAGCGCTGCGATCGCAACACGAATCTACTTGAAGCACTTTGCAATTGCAAGTAGATCTTTTTTTATCTCAGTGATGGCCGCTTCGACTAGCTTCGGAGCTTCGGCGTGCTTCACATCTAAGACACATTCATTGATCGACGGATGAGTAATGCGCATGTGAACATACTCGATACTTGGTACAAGATCAAATATGTATCTGGATAGAAGTCTACCAATGGTGTGCGTCTCACCTGGAATCAGTAGTTTGTAAATACCAAACTCAACTACGTAGTTGCTACGATCGATCGCATCTAGGCGGCGAGTCAGTTCTAAGATGGTTGTCTTCATCATCCAATCAGGATCGATGCACGGCGGGCTCTCGATCAGAAATCTGAATTCATTTGGATCAGATGCAATACTCGACTGAGTCATGTCGTGGTTGATGATCTCATATTCGATTCTGGCAGGAGACACTCTCGCGTTGTTGTATCCATATGACTCGGCAACTACGATATCTTGAACGCTTAGACTGTGTTGAGCATTCAAGCTACATAGAGGGATGTTCTTCATCATGTTCTTGATCTCTGATCCATTGGATTTTAGTTTGATCTCGCTTGCTAAAACATCGCAGTATGTGTCTTCCTTGTTCTCAAACGCTAGATACATTTCTGTTCCAAGAGGGATGTCCTGTGGAATGGGAATCATCTCCAGACGAGAATGGATCACATCATCAATGATATACTTATCAGTAGATTTAATACTGGTAAGAGACACGGTCATGTGCTTCATCGGTAGCTCGTTTGTAAGTACTCGTCTGATTGCATTAGCAAGAGAGTAGTTGACTCCCTTCATCTCAAACGACATGATCTTGTGTCCTTGGTTGGGCACCATCGATTGAAGCTTCTTAAACTTGGATTTTGTAAGATTGATGTCGTTGCTGCTACGCTTGATGTTAGTGATCGAAACCATGGTGGCTATTGATTAGTAGGCAATAGTACGAGAGTTAGTTAACTGTCTAGGACTGGCGATATGGCTCAATTCTATATTAGAGTATATAAAATCAATTTTTATTAATGCTTCATGCAATCTGTGCATACTAGATTGGTGTCTTCAACCGCGTAGTATCGATTGCTGCACTTGACATGAGCATGTTTGAGACCAATAGTTTTTAGACAGCTAGAACACTTGATCGTGGTACCAAGCACGCTTCGCTTTGGCGAATTGACTGGTTTCATAAATGTAGACTTAGTCAGCTTTATATCCGAATGTAGCTTGTCCAGATCAGCCAGAAGGTTCGATCGGTTTGTGTCCTCCATTGTGTCTATGTGGTTTCTTGCTATCATAAGCTGATTGATTCTAAGATCAATGAGTTCCTTTGGCGATAGAGACAAGGATGCCGATTTAGGTTTGAACATAGATTGCAACTTAGACATGACTGATCGTCGTTGTGTTTCTATTGCGTCTTTGGCGACTTGCTTGATCTGTTGCTTGATCTCGGTTGCTACCTCCTTCATCATCCCAGTTGCAAGTTGAGATATGATCTCAGCTGTGTTTTCAGTGGTTTCTAGGTCGCGATTTGTCTCTATGATTGGTTTCTTTGTTATGGCGATTCCATGGAATCGCGTTAAGCCCTTCGCTTTGTATTTCGCACATCCAAGTGTTTCTATCTTGTCAATAAGATGCTTAACGCCTTCGGTAGACCCATGCACCGATTTGTATTGATCTAGAATCTGCAATCGAGTTAGAGACGAATCATTATTTAAATCTAAACTGTACTTATGAATATAGGAGACATCATCGGCGTTTCTCGAAGATACATCGACCTCACACTGTGGAGCACGGCGAACACAATCAATCGCAATGGAGGAAGTACTCATTCTGATCAAGAATGAACTATCACACAAGGAATACAATTCGCGTCTTATAGAATATGTGAATGATCGCCATTCATATATAAATAACAATGGATTCAGACTTAAGTTCGACATCGTAGATGATAACAACATTGATTCTTATGTTGCGAAGGGCGTTGAGTCTGTTCCAGCGATGGTGATCCATACAGACGTAGTACATGGTGTCAATACGATTCTATCAGACCTAGCCAAACTAGAAATGATCAAAGCAGATGTCCCAGTTGCATCCAAGGTATCCAAAGAGGAGTTCTCTAGTAAGCCTTCTATGAAGAGAAAGACAGAGAATTTTCAAGATATGGCCTGGAAGGAGATGCTGAGCGGAGAACAAGAAGATGAGAATGGGTCATCGATGACCGTTCGAAATCAAAGCGTAGAGGCACCATTGGACGACAAAACAATAGAGTCTCGTACTGCAGTATATGATGCAATGATGAATGAACGAAAGAGTAGAATGGACAAGGCTAACAAGCATCGACCCAAGTCGGCGATGTCAATCGCCACTAAGCCAAACAATCTAATGAAGCTAGCTGCTGATCCATCTCTAGATAAGGGGGAGGCTATGCTGATGAGACAGATGATTGCCGATGATGATAGCGATGGAGATTACTAAGTTTGCTTTACTTTTTTTTGATCTAATATAGTGTTAATTGGATTACTGGTTCTTCATCATGAGTGCGCCATCGCCTCCACTCGGGCGCCATCAGACCGATGCCAATCTATTAGAATACACAATTAAGAATATGGCCAACCCAGAGACACGAGAGCAGAATAAACAGAAACTGATCTATGACATGCATATGTCGTCGGTTGCACATTCTATTAAGAATGCCAAATGTGGAGCGTACAAGCTACTCACTGGCAAGAACGGTCTGGCGCCTCGAGTGTGCCGATTCTTTAATGAACCCGGATACTATGTAGAGAACAATGCGATTGATAAGTATATCATCGCTGTCAATATTCTGCTTCTAGTGATGACCATTGTCACTCTCGTTATGATGTACACTTACTCTCTTAACAATGTATACACAGTTAAGAGCAAGACGACATACGAATCTAAGCTAAAGAAGATAGATGATCTAGTCGATAAGTATGAAGGCGACCTAGATCAGAAGATCATGTACAAGGTTAAGCTTCTATCTATCATGGGAGTGGACACACCCAATGACCTGAAGAGTGTATATGTAGTAGATGATATGAATTCGGTCTTTAACAGCACTCCATACAATCTGGCTAAGTTCGTAATGTCGTCCTCTGTAGTCGTTCTAATGGCGTGGAACATATTCAAACGAACTACTGCGATATGCGATGCACCGGCTGTTCCGGCCTCTGAGCGAGAATCGGTATCTGGTCTAGTCGCGAATCCATTGATCACCAATCGTAGACGTTAAGAATGCGAACGTACCAAACTAAAAGTATATAGAATATCATTAATATACGAACAATCACGCTAGTTTTCGCTCTGAGAGAGCAACCATGACTACACCGATGATGGCGCCCCCTGCAATGGACAAGAAGACGAAGCTAGAGAATGTAGATCGCATGTACAATGAGGGAGTCGACATGGCCATGAAGATGATTGACTATCTAAAGGAGAAGCTATCTAAGAATCCTGATTTTGATGAACTACCTCGTGCGCAACAGAAGAAGGAACTGAAAGAGGAGAAGCCTGAGTTCGTTCCATTCATGCAACTGCATCCTATCGTAACAGAATACCTGATTCATGAGAAGCTATTCAGTCGCCGTGCATTCAAGCGCTATCTGCGTTCGGCGTATGGACATGACAAGTCGGCCGAAGACCAAGCGTTTCTAGCCAAAGATCCCAAGAATGTATACTTCTATAAGAACAAACAATACGCCTTGTATTACAAGTATCTAGTACAAGAGAGCAACTCACATCTTGGTCTCGCGCAGATCAACATCATGTACAACCATATGGTTGAGAGTCTTAACAAGGACACCAAAGAGATGCTAGATCGATACGAGGCGGCGACCAAGCAAGTCGATGCCCAAGAGAAGGAACTCACAGAACAAAAAAAGAAGGAATTCATCCAATTCCTCAAGACCCAAGTCAATCGACAATAAACGAACTCACGTCTCTTCTTTTTTTGATTACATATATTTGTCCAATGTATCGAAGTCAATGGCGCTGACATACTCATCCTTCTTGCTAGACGATGATGTACTTGACTTGCTAGACGACTTGGGCTTAGCGACTTCTTTCTTACTCGCGCCACCAGATATGAATCCAAATCCAAAACCTAAGTCCCCTCCAATGATGAGATCGTTAGAACCAACAACGTCCTCTCCTCCTTTCTTACTCTTAGGTATCGGCTTGGTCGGCTTCGTGTGCTTCACTGGCTTTGAATCAAACATGAATAGATCAGAACCAATTGAGTAATCGGTCTTCAACACGTCTTGAAGCGACTGCTCCTTGCTGCTTAGCTTCTTGACCTTGCCCGCGCCCATCTTTGCTTCTCCATAGCCATGTACCTCTTCAGTTGCCACGGCGAACTGCATTGGAGTCATACAAGGTGGCTTGCCAGCGCCCTCTACTTCACCGCCTACATAGAACTCCTCAGTCTCGCCGCCTTCTACTTCATCACCGCCTTCAACATCGTCTCCGCCTACATAGAACTCCTCAGTCTCTCCACCTTCTACTTCATCACCGCCTTCAACATCGTCTCCGCCTACATAGAACTCCTCAGTCTCTCCACCTTCAACATCGTCTCCACCTTCAACATCGTCTCCACCTTCAACATCGTCTCCGCCTACATAGAACTCCTCAGTATCATTTCCTCCTGACATGTCTCCTGATCCTTCAATCATTACTGCAGTCTGTAGAGCACGGGTTCCCTTATCTACTCGCTGTGTGTGTTCTTTGTCTTCGCTATCAGAATCACTATCTGAGTCTGAACATATATCTCCTCCAAATACAGATGCTACTGATATACCATCATTGCCACCTGATATGCCATTGGATGCAATTCCTCCATGTGCAAACATGGGGTATCCGGCGCCGTACTTTGCGTATCCGCCTAAGAATGCCTCAAATACGTCAGCTGAAGACATAGTCTACTGGTTTCTCTATTATATGATATCGCGCTAGAGTACTATATTCATTGTCTTATAATGATTCAAAAAAACAAATACTAGTATATGATTACGAACCATTTGCACTCTTGATTCGTTGCAGCTTGGTATGTACCATTGAGTACAGCTCAGATAGGAGTTCCTTATTTAGCAAATCTAAGTTAATATACGTTCCCTTCTTCGAAACCGTGATCATGCTATAGTCCGATGATTTCATATTGATGAATTTACAGATATCAATGTAATCGTTCTTGTCTAGGTCCTTGATGTATCCTAGAATGTACTTCTTCATTCCGGACTCAGTCATCTCAGCGTCGGTCATATTGCTCTCTAGAATACTAGTCGATTCGACCTTATTTAGATCAATCTATATCTGTATATGTCTACGCTTTAGTTAAAAAAACGATACTTTGGTAATTGCCAATGAAGATCAACGATCTTACATCTTGCTGGCTTCGTACATATCAAACAGATATGTGTGCTTCTCGAACACCGTTGGATCCTTGTACAGAGTCGCCATATCAATGATAACCGAAAGTTGCTTGATGGCATCAATGATCATTTTCTGATAGACATTGATAGCATGATCATTGATCACTGTAGTCGCAGATGTATCCACGTTATGATACACTACCATCTTCAACTCAGAGTCCATGTGTACCTTACTAGCCGATACGAATCCGCTGTCGCTCAGATCAAGGACATTCTTTAGATCACTTGATTTGATCTCTTTGCGTTTGTCCTTCTTGAACGGATACAAGAGTGATGTGAAGTACTTCACTCTATCCTTGAACTCTGCATCCTCCCCTTCCATGGTCTGCTTCTTCTTGAGAAGATCTGTATAGATGGGAATGATGTTCTGTGTCAGATATGTCTTGTCTTCGTCTTCAAGAGGCTGAATACAGAAGATACTGTTCTCGATCTCATGTGTGATGAATGGGTAAGCAGCAACGGTGATGTTTGGCTTGCCAATCATGTATGATGCATTGCCTACCTTGACATTGATGATGTCTCCAATGTTGAACGGGTAGTCATCTCCAATCTTCATTCGTTGATCTAGAATCATGAGAGAGATACAGTGGTCGTTGCGGCACTCCATCATATCTTGGTTTCTGATCTTTCCTTTGTTGATGATCTGTGATACCTTCATTCCAGTTACGATATCGAGCATATCATACTTGATGACCTTAGCGCGTACTACTGCATAGATTCTAATCTTAGCCGATAAATCCTTGTTTACGATCTCTGGTTGCGAGTGCTTCACTACAGATACAAACTCAATAATGAATTGGTTCTGATAGCAGCTCTTTTCGTAGTTAGTCTTCACATAGTACATAACTAGAGCCTCATCTGACTCGGCGTTGTAATACTCGTTCATGTCGTTGATGATAAGGTTGAACTCGATATCAGCAGTAAGAATCATTGTGTGGATTACTTCGTGTATGCTCAAGAGTGGATCAAGAATTGGCAATGGAACAGCGTTCTATATATATAATAGGATAAATCAATTTTTTTAAGAATCGGTAAAGATATACTTACTATCAATATAACTAGAACACATTGCTAGTTCGCAGTAGATCCGTTATTGAGTAGCAATGACATCGCTATATGAGATAGGTTCTTTACCAGATAGCTTTCTCAAAGACAGATATGATGTGACGAAGGGTTATTATGAAGATCCTCTAACCATGGAGAATTTCCAGAAAGAGGCAATCAAGTACAACGGATGTGAAAAGCCGTTGTTCGAAGAGGAGATGCCTAGAGTCAATTCAGTGCATCGAAGCAATGTTCTGTCTCTAATGGAAAACGGTAGTAGATACACGCACGCGCCATTTCACCCTGAATTGTTTCTTGGTGACGTTACGCCAGATGACCGTGGTGTTCATACCGAACCCATTGCAGCTAAGCTAACAGAGCAGAACCGATACCGTCAGAAGTATATCAAGCTGCAAAACGATGATACTAACAATGTAATTGAAGGCGTAGTTGATCAGAAACTGATGTCTCAGAAAGTGAAACAGGGCCTTAATAATACGGCGGCTCGATACGGCGGCATCTTTGATGAGTCTCAAGACTCAGCTCATTACAGAGCGCCCAATGCACCTGGCAATCTAATTGACTCTGAATTGGCTATTAGAGAAGATCAAAAATTCTACGAATCGGGTGGAGAGAAGATCATTGCGCAGCTAGGCAAAAGCAAGGTGAATGTCGTGTCCAATCTGATTGGAGCTCAATGGCATGTTCAGCCAGATACTAAGTTCAAGATCAGTAGTGTATCTAACTTGTATCGTACCAAGGCCGAGGTTGATAACTCGGTCAGTGCTGTTTTCAAACTTGCTAGACAGGATCAAGAGTTCAAGAAGGAGACAAGCGACGGACCAAAGAAGCAGATGGGTCAAGCACTTGACTCTATCCGTAAAGACAAGTTCAACCAAATGACAGTCAATGTATCACTAGATGCCGATTCCAAGAAGAACGCGGCGCCCAACCGAGTTGACCGAATGCTTGGCCACAAAGGCGGCAAAGAGATACTGCTAACTAAGCAAACCCAACTCAAGAAATTTGAGAAATACATCAATCAACGATACCACAAACGACATGATCCAAATGCCCAGCGCATGGCACAGGGTAAGCGATCTGAAAAATTCAAAACAAGAAACGATGAGACCAACAACCAAAACTGCGCAATGCCGGTAAAGGACAAGCTAAAGATAGTGCGATCTATCGTTAACGACAACAAAAAGAAATACCAAGATAAGTTCTCATCCATTTATTCGGTCAATCAACAGATCGTTAAGAATGTAATGGCGAACAAGCGAGCTTCTGTCGTACAAGAAACAGGCGGAACTCACACTTCTAAGATTGCGTCTGAAGGTCTATTGATGAAACAGGCTTACATGAATGGTCCAGAGAACAAGGTTCGAGGACGAATGCAATCCAAGTCTAAGTACTACGGCGGCAAGATAGAACACATGCTGGCTAATCAAGCGCAGAACATGACTCAACATGTGATTAACATCAATAACTATGAGTTCGATACCGACCCAACAACAGACAATTCATACATTGACATCAAGGGAGTGATGCCCAACCAGATTGCACTTAACAAAGAAAAGGTGTTTGATAACGATGTGTCAGATCTATCAGAAGTAAGCATGTTCACGTCGCGCCAGTTTGCTTCGCATGGCGAACACTAAAAAAACATATATGTTTCTGTTGTTGCTCTAGATGTCTCACTCAATGATACGCATCTCACTCAATGATACGCATAGATGAATGTGCATGATACACTAAGGGCGCCGGATGATGAATACCAGTAGGACGATCAATACGATCACCAATGGCATAATCATCACCAAGATCACTGGCTCGGTACACAAAGCTATTACATCTCGGCCACATGATCTTGCTCCGGTAGCGACCTTGGATACCCACAGTTTGTCCTCTATCTTGGCGATACATTCGCGTCTCATTGCTGGCAGTTGATCGGTGCTGATAAGCCACTCACCAAGCATGGTCTGATGGTTGTATCTAACCATCGTCTCCATGTTGAGAATATGATCTTGGACCACATTGCTCTTGATCACACACTGACACGCGTTGCACCATGTGTACGTCTTGATCACTTGAGGTTTGCGAGAACGTCTGTCTCTTGGCGTCGGGCGGCACACTTTGCGGCTGATAAGGATCCGTCTATTGAACTTACTCATTAGCTTTCTGTATGTCTTTCCTGGAAATTGATCAAGAATGAATATCTCGGTTCGGCTTGTGTCTGAACTGTTTAGGTTCTTACGCAGTAGATCTATGTACATCTGAAACTCGATGTCATCGCATGCGATGGTATGAGCACTGCTCCGAGGCGACTCGATCTCTTCGACTATCGCGGCCCCGGTCTCTTCGTCAAGTAAGAAATCTCCAACAATACTTGGGACAGGAATGCCCATCTCAACGTCAAAATCCTCGTCAATTCGGTACATGCTCATGGCTCAGTAGGTGAAGTAGTAATGCGGTAAAGGGGCAATGATACTGGGCGTATCTAAGCAGATGACTCACTAAGTTCTTAAACTGAAGTGATACTAGTCAACAGACTTATCAATTTCGTGAAATTTCGGGCGTATTGTATCTAAGACAATATAGACTCATTACTATCTACGAAACCTTATAGAATAAGATGTTCGGTCTAGAAGGATTCAGTGGTAGCTGCGCGCCCATATGCGACTCGGCCAGAATCACACCAGAAGTACAAACTGCATGTGATTCTGGTAGCCAGCAATATTGCTCTGATGCGTCTAAAATAAACTCTCTCGAATGTAAAACATATCTTAGACGATTCACTGGCCCGACTGAGAGAGACGGTGTTGTGTACAACCGTCCGGTGAAGCCAGTAGTTGGATCATCGGTGCAATCGTATCTATCTGGCTTAGCATCGGCAGCTGCTTCCTTCGCTGGAGTAGGAAACAACATCGCCGGAACTGACTTTGCTGAGATTCAAAAGATCTTCGCAGATGCGGGACAATCCATCATCACAGAAGATATACTAAACAGTGCAATTCGATACGCAGCCGCAAATCCAAGCGATGCTAAATTCTGTAGTTTGGCTAATGAGCCTAAGTCATGGTTTGCTACACAAGTGCCTACTAGAGTAGTGAACAAGTTTTACACTCTAACAAAGACATACATAGATAGTGATAGAGATGTTCTAAACGTGTACTCAGTGGATCCAAGTATGAGAACTATCCATGGTATGTATCCAGATGTATTCGTCCCAATTGAGGATATCATTCTAAAGGCAATCAAGCCTGAGCATTTTAGCGATCCGAGACTAATCCAACTACGTAGTATCACTCCTAGAATGAAGGAGAAACTGGATCTGATGGTGATTGAAATCGCGAAAAATAGAGCGAGTTCGGCAGCTGCGATTCGAGCGGAAGAGAATAGACTAGATGAATTGGAAATGCAAAAAAAGATAGCGGCTTTGATGGCCGAGCAGGCAGCAGCTGAGCAGGCAGCATCTGAGCAGAATATCCAGGCCGCCACAGCTACTAAGGTAGCCGAGATTGACGCAGCGGCTGCATCTGCACTCGCCGCTACTGTATCGTCTGAACAGCCCCAAGCTATGACCTCTAAGGAGATGTTTGATCCTAATAATGATGTTGAAATTACAAATCGAATCAAGGAAGTGAATGATCTCATTAAGAAGATAGATACGGTGTTAGATCAGGCCAGAAAAGCAGTTAGTACTATGCCAGAAGGAATGACGAAGAAGAACTACACATCTCAACTATCCAACTTCCGCAATTCTATTAACATCAAGAAGAATCGCCTTAAAGATCTAATTAAGAAACTGTCTCCGAATGCTTCTAAAGGCGACCGAGTATCGATTGCCTATATGATTGATAGCATTGGTAATTCAGTAAACGACATATATCTGCGCAGCATAAAGAATGCCCCCATATTCAAGGATCTCAAGATAGAGACATACAAGCCCAAGCCACTCAATACCAAACTAGATAGAATGTCTCTTGGACACATCAATGAACGATTCATGTCTAAGAAGGAACGGCTAAATGTAAGTGCTGGGGATCTAATCAACAACTCACTTCTATACGATGATGTGTTTAAGACATATCTCAACAACATTAACAAGGTAGATTCAAAGGATTCTCTAAATGTCCTTCTATCAAATGCCGAAGATGAGTTGCTCAAGAACTGCGCGACTGGAGACAAGTCGATCACGGACAGTACGTGTCTTGACATGATGAACAAATCGTCTCAGTACAAGGACCGTCTTAGCAAACTACAGAAGGACTACTGCATGGCCAACCCGCTCAACATGAAATGCGTTGCGCTGTTCAATCGAAACCCAGATCGATTTGACATGAATCAGGTATATTCTATGGTTCTTAAGAAGTGCGTTGTAGAGGGAGCCAAAGAGGCAGCTTGTGCCAATGAAACCATGTACGTTGGGCTTAGTGAGTATCTGAAGACAAACACGATGAACACGACTTCTATGGATAGTTCAAACAAGATAACTGATGTGATGCCAATCTGTAAAGGAGCGGGACAATTCTCAGCCACAAACTGCGCAGCAATTTGTAAAAAATACCCAAACGTATGTATAACAGATACAATCAATAAGTGCTCATTACCCAAGTACAGATACGATAAGGCTTCGACAGATCGATTCTCTAATGTCAAAGAGTCGCTATCAGAGTCTATCAACCTAGACATCGATGACACTGCCCGCATTGTCCGAATCATATACATCGTTCTGTTCTTTATAATTGTCATTGTATTCGCGCTAGCGATGATGGGCAGATATGAAAACTCAGAACGTAAACTGGCGCACTGCTACTCAATTCAATCGATCATAAACTCACACGATGAAACATAATTGAATATCCAAATATGATATTTGATCATACCAATATAGATCAAGCTAATAACAAAATGCTAAACTTCGTACCCAAGGTAGAGAGTAAGGTAGGCAAACCGATTATCAACTCGGATTCAGTTGTCTATCCAGCAGGAGTAATCATCAAACTAGAATCAGGATCGTTCAGAGAACACAATTCTGGTATCACGGTTCTGCGTTCCAAAGATGGTGGCAAAGTACTAGTGTCTCTTACTCCAGAGTATGATTCTAAGATCAGACTCAAACAGGTCGTCAACCAATCTGAACATAACAGCGAGCAAGTTAAACTGATTCTCTACAATATCACAGATGACTTCATTCGCATTGAGAAGGATGAACCTATCTTCATTTACAAATGGACTCCAGATGAAAGCTATGTGAAAGTGAGTCCATTCTCCTCTCGGTCCGTTGCTGAACCAGTTGCCGAAGAGAAGGAGACTGAGCCAGTTGCGGAGCCAGTTGCTGAACTAGTTGCCGAAGAGAAGGAGACTGAGCCTGTTGCTGAAGAGAAGGAGGCTGAGCCGGTTGTTGAAGAGAAGGAGACTGAGCCGGTTGCTGAAGAGAAGGAGACTGAGCCGGTTGCCGAAGAGAAGGAGACTGAGTCAGTTGCTGAACCAGTTTCTGAGGGGAAAGAGGCCGAGCCAGTTGCTGAACCAGTTTCTGAGGGGAAAGAGGCCGAGCCGGTTACCGAAGAAGTTAAGCAAACTAAGAAGCCACGATCTCGCAAGAGTACAAAGCGTATTTAAACAATATACCATGTATCTTTTTTTGATACAATATAGAAAGATGTCTCAGACAACCGAAACGACTCAAACCTCGAGAGATCAGGCCACTGATCTACAGATTGATACTAGTATCAAATCTGGAATTCTCAAGAAGCCTATTCTTCAGGTAATCGGGGTGAAACCGGCTGAGTCCCCTGTGTATGAAGGTCTTCGAATCGCAGCAATCATTGCGTTGATTGTTTATATTGTCTATATGATCTACGACGATTATGAGGATGATAAGATTCGGGAAGAGATGATGCGCAAGATGTTTGAGAATGATGATAATTTCTACAAGAAGCTTGCTACTATGGATCCTGAGATTCGGGACAAGTATCTTGATGCAGTGAAGACTAGTTTAGATGATAATAAGAACAAAAAAACAAATCTGTTCAACACCGTTAAAGGGGCACTAGTGGCTGGTACACTGAGTGAGTTCATTGTATCTGGTAGCAGTGCTAAGGTAATGGGCGTCATTAGCAAGACGCTTATATATTCTAGTGTATCTGCTCTAACTTAGTCCCTCATCTAGCCACAAATCGAATGTTATGTTTTTGCTGTTTCCCGAATATATGGAGTTCAGTTTTCTGAGTAGATCACAGTACCGTTTGCTGCCACAAACAAATATACCGATTGTGATATCTGGAGATTCTCTGTTTATCATTGACATGTATAGTTGCTCTGGATTGAACCTTCCTATGATGATACAGTTTGGTATCTTTGTGTTAGATAGAACGTCTATGCCAAAGTAGTTATGTATGATTGTTTGGATTAGGTATAGAGATGCCGCCTCCTTTGACACTACTGACAATGTACTTAGGTTTGTTCTATTAGAGAAGTAGATGAACATCTTCATATGAGTGAGCTTTGCGTTCATTCGTATCTCGTTCAATACTCTAGATATCATTCCAACCATGTTCAGATTGCTGATGCACCATATGAAATAGGTGGTTGTTCCGTGCTGAGACTTGTCTTGGATGATTTCTTTCATCATGGATATGTATGCGGTGATACCCAAGTTAGAACAGATGAATACTCTTTTTTTGTATTGCACATAGAATCTGAACGTGGACAATTCGTATCTTCCGTAATTCACATACGGGTTATCCATTCCCTCTCCATTCTGTAGTTTGCAACTAAGCTTATTAGTCCATTCGCCAACTACATTGATGTATAGAACTCTATCACTGAGCGAGAACCCGGTACTTATAGTGAATGGGTGCCACTCTAGATATGATATGGATGGTACGTTAATATATAATGCTCCAGATGTTAACAGTTTATGATAAGAATCATCGTCTTTGTGTAATCTTAGAGTGATTAGTTTTGCTCTGGATGTATTCCAGTTTTCGATTCTGATCTTACTTGTGAACAGGTACTCGGCTCTTCGTACGTATAGATACACGATTAGTATCGGCAGCACAAACACATAGCTGAAGTTGAAACCAAGTAAGTGTTTGTATCCATGTAGGATCACTAGTATCAATATGCACACAGCCGCAATTCTGTGAATCCATACAAATGCAAACGGTCTTATATATTTCTTACCCAGAATAGATAAGACTATGAATGATACAAACGCTGCCGTTAGTATGTATCCTGTTAGGAACGGTCCTTGTCTCGAGAAGTATGCCCAGCTAATGACTACTGGATAGTCCTTGCTCTTGACAATTGGCACATCTAGTTTCTGACATCCACTCTTGCATCTATGTATGATATGATCTATGTTGATCATATGACTAATCACATGCAATGTCATGTATACGACTGTTTTGACCACTAATACATAGTGTACCTTCTTATAGTCGCCGAGGTGTAGCTTATATGCTAACGCAGTTGATATATATCGATAGATGTCTATCACATGCAATAGAATAAAGAAACAATTCAACAAGAAACCAAATGCACCAATTCGAGCCAGTACCAGCAATGCAACAGTAATTTCATTGCCAGGTAGATTTCTAGTCTTTATCAGTTTGTGATTGGTCTCGGCGACTACCACTCCGATCAATACAATATCAAGTATAGATAATATGACCAGCGGATGGAACAGAGACGATAGCTGAATGCCTTTAGGTTCCATTGTGTATGTTCTAAGAGTATGCATGCGATTGGCGTCTGTGTATTTGTTGCTTATCGTCATAAGCTTCTTCAATTCTATAAATGAGATCTTGTTATTGGTCTGTAGTATCTTGTTGGTGTGCAATGAGTGGAACAGACGAAGTAGATCATTCTTACTTATAACTGGTTGGATTCTTAGAGTTTCCAATGCAACAAACATGTTATCTACCAAGGTAGGAATGCATATCGTACCATTAGAACTAACGATGCCATTTATCGATTCTTCTACAATAGCAGAATCGGTTGCAGCGATGATATCAACTATGTTTGTCTGAGATACAACATGGTTAGTATCTAGATTTCTATATAGAAGACCATCTACAATGGCCTTACGCATGGCAAGAGCTCGACTCCAACGACTCGGTATATTGTCGTAAATAGATTCCTGATCGAGTATCTCAAATACAGAGATACTCTAAAATCCAGGAACGGTGCTCAATACCAAATCCACTATATCTCTTATATAATATATGATCAATTGAACATACAGAGTATTGTAATCAATTGTTAATCTAGCTTCTATACATATACACACGGTAGGGAGCTAGAATAGAATAGTTGGTAGTTGCTACTATTCGAGTTATCAACTGGCGACCATGAAGAGCAAGATTGTGGAGTCGTCTAGCGCTACCAATAGTGTGTTTGCACATTCCATAGGAAGAGGAATAATAATATTCACATTCATTTACGTTCTCATACTCATCATCATCACTCTAGTAGACGCGCAAGAGGACATTAAGAATACAGAGCTGAATCCCACAAAAGACATAGACACAGGAACACGCACTTGTCTTATAAAGAAATACAATGGATTGCTGTATGGGATAGCATCGGTTCTAATTGCCATATCAGGAGTGTTTATGGGATACTCAGATCTAGAAATAAACCTGTTGCCTGAATCATTCACGAACACAGTGGACAAGTTTCTAGATTGTGGAGCGACCTCTTACTATAGACCGATTAGAAATGTCATCAAAAATGGCAAACACATTAAACTCAGAGACAACAATGTACCATTTGATTTCAATGGATTGCCAATCGTAGCACCAGACTATGATCTAGTAGGATTCAACATGGACATATACAACAGACGAAGACCTATCATCGTGGACTCAGATGAGATCGATATCATATCAAAAACAACAGGAGTGATACGCATTGGTGCAGAAACGGTCCTAGTACGAAACCCAGATGATACGATATCTATCGTACACAGAGATAGATACGGGAAGTATATAGAGGACGCACAGATTAAACAAAGCAAGGAGAGACTCATGAAGACCATTACAACTAACATGAACAAAGACATAGATACTCTTACAACGATCTCCAAGTACTTCGAATCGACAATGCAACTCATGCAAACGGGACAGACTGTCAACCCGGCCATCTACCTCACATATGAAGGAAAGATGGTGAACATCAACAAGCAGTTTGCTCCATATCTAAAGTACATGATAGAGGCAGCGAACGTTGCAGTGGATAAGATCAACCAGAGAGAATCGACATCAAAGGCAATTCAGTACTGGATACATGTTGTCAAACAATCAGCGATTGAAAACAGTCTACACGATCAGTCCACTAAGACAATGACAGAGTATCAGATTGATAACAAGCATAACAAGATCATGTCGGCAGTCGCAGAGGATTGTACATTCATGATACCATTGGTAGAAGATAGATCTAATCATCTCAGTCAAATGATGGATCAGTGTATTAACACGGGATTGGAAAGACCTCTTAACATGGACAAACTTCAGACAATCACAAACCTAAGCAACGGCATCATATCTCAGTTCAATAGATATGTAGAATCGGCCAAACGATACATGGCTACGCCTAGTACTCTAGCATCGCAGCTAATAGCATTCGTACAACTAACAAAGAATAGCAGACAAATAGCCTCGATCATAGACTCGACCAAAATAGCACCGCTGCCTGGATTTGACACGATCCAGTACGACACCGCAATGGAGACGATCAGAGAGATGTCCATACCAGTAGCATCGCCTGGTGCAACACAGCGCAACAACAAACGTCCCGCTAACGAATCAGAAATAACAACGACACTCGCAATCGCTCCTCCATCGGATGCAATCAAAAAACAGAAAATAATAGATGCAAGACAGAGAGTGGTTGATTCTAAAATCGGGATGACATCGGCTGCATCAAAGCGAGAACAGGATATGCAAAACATTATCAATCGCCAGCAACAGCAACTCCGTCAAATAGAAATGAACAGAAATAGACAATTGCAGTCTCAAACACAAATGATACAGAGACAGCGACAGTTACAATCTCAGACGATGATGAGATCGCAGCCAATACAAAACTATAGATCTCAATACTCACCCATGGCGTTATCGCAGCCTAGACCAATGAACCCACAAATGAACAACGTTAGATTATTGTCTAACACGCCATATCAGCCTGGTCGAGGTATGCAACAGCCTGGTCGAGGTATGCAACAGCCTGGTCGCGGTATGCAACAGCCTGGTCGCGGTATGCAACAGCCTGGTCGCGGTATGCAACAGCCTGGACGTGGTATGCAACAGCCTGGACGCGGTATGCAACAGCCTGGTCGCGGTATGCAACAGCCTGGTCGCGGTATGCAACCACC